>Ga0307408_100000073_pt1 | contig 113106 bp, 95 predicted proteins | sample 322Cmetagenome_FD_202116 | JGI IMG/M metagenome (GOLD analysis project Ga0307408, IMG submission 202116) | Maize rhizosphere microbial communities from greenhouse at UC Davis, California, United States - 322HYB-C-3 | ecosystem: Host-associated > Plants > Roots > Rhizosphere > Soil | place...
ACCGTCGCCGCGTCGAGCTGGAGACGGCGCTGGCCGTGCTGCTGGGCGAGGCACCGTCGGGCTTCACGCTGGCGCCCACGCCGTGGACGACCGCGCTGCCCACGGTGCCGGCCGGCCTGCCGAGCGAACTGCTGCAACGCCGCCCCGACCTGGCCGCCGCGCGCAGCCAGCTCGAAGCCGCGCAGGCCCGCGTCGGCGAGGCGCGCGCCGCCTGGTGGCCCAGCCTGGCGCTGACGGCGCAGGGTGGCGGCGCGTCCAACGAGCTGTCCAACCTGCTGAAGAGTGGCGCCAGCACCTGGGGCATCGGCCTGCTGGCGGCGCTGCCGATCTTCGACGGCGGCCGCCGCGAGGCCGGCGTCAACGCGGCCAAGGCGCAACTCGACGGCTCGGCCGTCGCCTTCCGCGAGCAGTTCCTGCTGGCGCTGAAGGACGTGGAAGACCAGCTCGGCGCGCTCGCGCTGCTGCAGGCCCAGGGCGAAGCCAGCGCCCGTGCCGTCAGCGCGGCCGGCCAGGCGCTGAGGCTGTCGGACACGCGCTACCGCAACGGCCTCGTCAGCCAGCTGGAGCTGCTGGACGCACGCCGCAGCGAACTCGCCAACCGCCGCGCGGCACTGCAGGTGCGCTCGGCGCAGTACCAGGCGACGGTCGGGCTGATCCGTGCGCTGGGGGGCGGCTGGAGCAACGACAGCGTCAAGGTGGCTGGCGTTTGAGGACGGCTATGTTCACCGTCGTGCGCGTCACGAAGCCCAGGCTCTCGTAGAGCGCAATCGCGGCGGTGTTCGTCGCCCAGGCGTGCAGCAGGGGCTGTTCGCCGCGCCGCTGGATGTCGGCCGTCACGGCGGCCGACAGCCGCTTCGCCAAGCCCCGACCGCGGAAGTCCGGGTGAGTGCAGACGCCGCTGACTTCGACATGGCCAGGGAAGCGCATGCGCTCGCCGGCCATGGCCGCCAACCGGCCGGCTATGCGGATGCCGATGAAGCGGCCCATCGTGTGCGTTCGCGGCAGGAAGGGCCCCGGCTCGGTCAGCGTCGCCAACGCCAGCATGTCGGCCGCGTCGGCGTCGCCCAGCACCAGCACCTCGTCATCCGGCATGAGTGGCCGCGTCGCCACCATCTGCACGCCCAAGGCCTCCTTGGCCACCATCAAGCCTGAAGGCACGACGATGGGCGGCACCTGCGCCAGAAACACCGCGTCGTCGCCCGGTTGCACCAGCTCGGCCAGCGCGGCGAGGCTGGCGTCGCTCTCGTCCGGCGTCGCCGCAAAACGGTTGATGTCGGCCTTGAAGCGCCGCGCGCGCTCGTCGCCAAAGCCCCAGTGCGGTTGATGCTGCAGGCTGGCCCAGACGGGGCGGTCGAGGTCGGTCATGACGGCAACCGATCCAGCAGCGGGGCATCGGTCAGTGCGTCCTCCAGCGCTGCGAGCTGGGCCAGCAAATCGCCGTGAAGCCCTTCACAAGCCTGCGCGACGGCAGCCTCGATCGCCGGCCAGGCCTCGCGCTGGGAGCGCTGCACGAGGCCGCGCCCCTTGCGGCTCAACGCGATGCGGCGCACGCGGCGGTCTTCTTCCGACGTCTCCGAGCCGACGAGCCCGTCGTCCTCCAGCCCGCGCAGCGAGCGCGTGATGACCGGCTGGCTGACGCCGATGGCCTGGCTCAGCTCGCCGACGCTCAGCGGCCCCAGCCGGTCCAGCGCGGCCAGCAGCGGGAACCAGGCCGCCGGCTGCTCGAAGCCATGCGCGGCCAGCACGGCCTGCGTCTGCGCCTGCAGCGTCTCGCCGATGCGCTTGAGCCGCGTGCCCAGGCTCAGATGGCCCAGCTCCCTGACGACGTCCTCGACCATGGCGACTCCCGCTCAACCGATATGCATACCATGCTATGCATTCGGCGCGAGTGCGTCAACGTTGCTCAGGCTCCCAGCAGTGCCTTGGCGCGCAGCAGCAGCCGGCGGCGGTCGTCGATGCCGTTGAGGCCGCCGTTGACGCGCCGGGTCAGCGACGTCAGGTCGTCGATGTCGGCGAGGTTGTTCAGGTTGCGCTTGGCCCAGAACCAACCCGCCACGTCCACACACAGCTCGGGGTCGGTCTCGACAAGCTCCGGCTTGTCGAGCAGCTCGGCCTCGCGGCCAATGGCGCGGCCGTATTCGCCGTAGTTGGCACGGCCGGTCAGCTGGATCAGCCCACGGCCCTTGAACTTGCGCCCGTCGCCGGGCTGCAGATTGCCAAGGTCCACGCGCCCCTGGTAGGCCTCGCCATTGGCGATCTCGGCGCGGAAGCGGAACTCACCCGACTCATGCCCCACCTGGGCCAGGAAATGGGCTTGGCGCAGCGGCGTGTCGATGTGGCGGTTGGCCATGACCTGCTTCAGCCGCGACGAGAAGTCGGCCACGTCCTCATCCTTGGCGCGCAGATAGAGCAGGCTCAGCCACGGCGGCTCCAGCGCCTCGGGCAGCGACTCGCACAGGCTCAAGAGGGTCGCGCCATTGGCGTCGATGCGGCCGTCCGGCGCGCCCTGGCCCATGGCGCTGCGCTGGAAGGCCATGATGGCGTCGAGGGTCTTCTGGCCGAAGGCGCCGTCGGGCTTCAACGCCTCGGCGAGCTGCGCGCGGCCGGCCGTGGCGCAAAGGTTCAGCAGCTGCTGAACGCTCTCGACGTCGTCGCGCGCATTGCTGCACTGGGCGCCGACAGAGCCCGTCGTCAGGCCGCGGCCCCGCGTGCCGGCCACGGGTGCGGCTGCCGCCGGCGACGTCGCGGGCGGCGGCGCGGCCGCGCCATCGCGGCGCTCGAAGTGCGGCGTGTCCTTGAACGTCGTCCAGTTGCCGCCCCAGCGGTTGGCGGCGTCCAGGCTCTCCCAGTACTGGCCGATGGGGCGCAGCGACTCAACGTCCGAGATCAGCATCGGCCGGCCGTCGGGGCTCTCGCGGAAGAAGTTCAGGTCGATGGCCAGGCGCTTCAGGTGCTGGCTGGCCATCGTCGTGCTGCGGCCGTTCTTGACGTGCAGGGCCTGCTGCTCCGGCGTGCGGTAGAGCTCGCCGGCCGAGGCCGAGAAGCCCAGCTCGCCGGCCTTCTTCACGAGCTCGCAGACATGCAGCAGGAAGACCGATTGCTCGCGGACCAAGTCGCTCATGACTTGCCTCCCTTGTCGCTGCCGTCCTGGTCAAGCAGGGCCACGCTCTGCGCGCGGATGGCATCGCCCAGCTGGCCGATCTTCTCGTCCTTGGCCTTGCTGCCTGCGCTGGAGCCGAAGAAGTACTGGATGATGGCCGACAGCGTCACGCCCAGCAGGAAGCCCAGCACGGTGTCAATGACGCGGGCGCGCGGGTCGTCGGGCTTGTAGCTGGGCCCGAAGGCCGCGAAGAAGATGAAGACGAAGGTCAGCAGCGTGATGACGCTGGCATAGATGTAGATGAAGCGCCGCACCCAGGGGTCCTGGCTGGCGATGGCCGTCTCCTGCATGTGGCGGGCGCTGGCACGGTCGGCGGCCGCGATGCGCTCGTACTCCAGCTGGTTGGCGTCGGCCTTCTGGCGGTACTCCAGCAGCTTGCCCTGGTACTCGAACTCGAACTGCTTGAGCTGGGCCCACTGCGTCTCGGTGAGCTTGTTGTCGGCGACATCGTTGATGTCGATGCCGGTCTTTTCCTGGATCAGGTTGGCGATCTCGGACGTGCCTTTGTTGACGGCACCCCGGAACACGCCGCTGAGCAGGTCCAGCCCCTTTTGCGCGAGCTGCGGCGCGATCGCCGACAGCGCCGCAGCGATCAGTGGAATCGGCATCTGCAGCTCCCGGTCAGGTGAGACCGGGCGCAGCTTAGGCGGCCGGGGGCGGCCGCTGCATCCTTGATGCGTCTAGGAAAATCCTAGGGGAGCGTCTTGCAATTCGGCTTGCAGACGACTTCGTTGCGGCCGAGCAGCCGGATGGACTGCAGGCTGGACGGCGCGCGGTGCTTGCCGCACTTGAAGCAGGATCGGGTGTGGCCGCTGCCGAGGAAGGGCGAACCGCCCACTTTCGACTGGTAGCGCAGGCCGTCTTGGCGAACCGCGGTCACGGTGTCTTTGCTCATCTTCGTACGGGTCAGGACGAAGTGTGCATTGATGCACATGAATGATGACAGCGCTAGCTCGCAAGCCCGCAGCCCAGCCGCAAACCGCGGGCTTCCCCTACCCGCAAGCGCGGGGTCGGCGGCCACGGACAATGCGCCACTGCTCTCGACGACCCATGGCCAAGCTCTTTTTCAGATATGCCGCGATGAACGCCGGCAAGTCCACCGCCCTTCTGCAGGTGGCCCACAACTATGAGGAGCGCGGCCACCGCGTGCGCATCTTCACGGCGCGGCTGGACGACCGCTACGGCCATGGCTTCGTCACGTCGCGGCTGGGGCCTCAGCGCGAGGCGGAGCAATTCGACGACACCACCGACTTCATCACGCTGATGGGGGAAGCACCCGGCATCGCCTGCATCCTCATCGACGAGGCGCAGTTCCTGTCCAAGCGCCAGGTGCAGCAGCTGCACGAGATGGCCCATCTGCGCAACCTGCCGGCCATCTGCTATGGCCTGCGCACCGACTTCCAGGGCGAGCTTTTCCCCGGCTCGGCCGCGTTGCTGGCGCTGGCCGACGAGATGGACGAGATGAAGACCATCTGCGACTGCGGCCGCAAGGCGACGATGAACATGCGCGTGGACGCCAGCAACCGCAAGGTCACCGAGGGGGCGCAGGTGGAGATCGGCGGGAATGCCCGCTACCGCTCGGTCTGCGGCCGCTGCTTCAGGCAGGGCTAGCAACACCGCCCCCCGCCCAGCGCCCGGTCCGCAACTAACGCAGGCCGAGTGCGTTGCGCACGCCCGCCGCAGCGGCGTCGCCCTTGGCCTTCTGCACGCGCTCGACGAGCTGCAGCGCCAGCGCCTGCAGCGCAGCCAGGCTGTCGGCCCGCTCGACTTCCAGCGCGAAGGCATAGCCCTTGAAGGGACCCAGCAGCTTGGTGGCCTCGCCGCTGAGATAGGTGTAGAGGGCGGCACGGTCCAGCAGCAGCGTGCCGGCGGCGGGCGCCGGCGCAGCGGCCGGGGCCGGCGCTGCGACAGGAGTCGGCGCTGCCACTGGGGCCGGCGCCCGGGCCGATGCGGCCGCGGAACCGCCCTGCGGCGCGATGAGGTCCTGCTGGCGCAGCGTCTCGAGGTCGGCCTGCGTGGCACCGGCCACGAGGCGCAGCCATTCGCCGGCCGGCTTGCTGGCGTCCAGCACCAACAGCAGATTGCGCGCGGCGCGCGACAGTGGCAGGGCACGCGCACGGATTTCGGCGCGGCCCGCATCGGTTTTGGAATGCAGCTGATCGAGCACGGTGTTGAGCATCCCCCGCGGCGGCTTCACCGCGCGCGGGCCGGGTCAAGAAACGACGATCAAGTCTTGTCCCGCAGCTCCCGGCGCAGGATCTTGCCCACGGGGGTCTTGGGCAGGTCGGTGCGGAACTCGACGATCTTGGGTCGTTTGTAGCCGGTCAGGTTGGCTTCGCAATAGGCCCGTACGTCGGCCTCGCCGAGATTCGGGTCTTTCTTCACGATGACCACCTTCACGGCCTCTCCGGCCTTGGCGTCGGGCACGCCGACGGCCGCGCATTCGAGCACGCCGGGCATCAGCGTCAGCACGTCCTCGACCTCGTTGGGATACACGTTGAAACCGCTGACGAGGATCATGTCCTTCTTGCGGTCCACGATCTTGAAGTAGCCACGTTCGTCGACGGTACCGATGTCACCGGTGCGGAAGAAGCCGTCGGCCGTCATGACCTTGGCCGTCTCGTCGGGCCGCTGCCAGTAGCCGGCCATGACCTGCGGGCCGCGGATGGCGATCTCGCCGCGCTGCCCCATCGGCACTTCGTTGCCGTCGTCGTCCAGCAGCTTGAGCTCGGTCAGCGGCATGGGCAGGCCAATGGTGCCACTGTAGGCGGTGCTGTCGGTCGGGTTGCAAGTGGCCGATGGCGAGGTCTCGGACAGGCCATAGCCCTCGACGATGGGGCAGCCGGTCTTCTCCAGCCACAGCTTGGCCGTAGCCTGCTGCACGGCCATGCCGCCGCCGACCGAGATGACCAGCTTGCTCCAGTCCACGGTGTTGAAGTCGGCATGGTTGGCCATGGCCATGAACAGCGTGTTGACGGCCGGGAAGCTGTGGAAGCTGTGCTTGGACAGCTCCTTGAACATGGCCGGCAGGTCGCGCGGATTCGGGATCAGCACGTTGGCGCCGCCCATGTGCATGGACAGCATCATGTTCGTGTTGAAGCCGAAGATGTGATACAGCGGCAGCGCGCAGATGGTGACGACCTGCTCGCCCTTGGGGATCTTCTTGAGTGCCGGCTGGTACCAGGCCTCGCTCTGCAGGATGTTGGCGACGAGGTTACGGTGCTTCAGCACGGCGCCCTTGGACACACCCGTCGTGCCGCCGGTGTACTGCAGCACGGCGATGTCGTCCGGCCCCAGCTTGGGCGCCTGGTAGGTGGCGCCGCGACCCTTGGCCAGCGCGTCGTTGAAGCGCACGGCGCCGGGCAGCTCGAAGGCCGGCACCATCTTCTTCACGTTGCGCACGACGTAGTTGACGATGCTGCCCTTGAGCAGGCCCAGCATGTCGCCCATGGCGGCCAGGATGATGTGCTTGGTCGGCACGCTCTTGATGACCTGCTGCAGCACCGAGGCGAAGTTCTCGATGATGATGATGGCCTTGGCGCCGGAGTCCTTGAGCTGGTGCTCCAGCTCGCGCGGCGTGTACAGCGGGTTCACGTTGACGACGACATAACCCGCCCTCAGCACGGCAGCCACGGCCACCGGGTACTGGAACAGGTTGGGCATCATGATGGCGACGCGGTCGCCCTTCTCCAGGCCCAGTCCCTGCAGATAGGCAGCCAGCGCGCGCGAGGCGGCATCGACCTCGGCGAAGCTGATGCGCTTGCCCATCATCAGATAGGCAGGCTGGCCGGCGTGCTTCTTGAAGGCGGTGTCGAGCAGGTCGACGAGGCTGGGGTAGAGCGCCGTGTTGATCTCACGCGGCACCTCGGCCGGGTATTGCTTCAGCCAGATGGGCTCCATGGCCTTGTCTCCTCTTGTGGGGTGCGCGCGATTCTGACCGATGGCTGACAGCGCACCGATCAGGGGATTCGATAGCGCGCCGGCCGCTCGGCGCGCTGGCGAATCACTCCGGCGCGTGCTCGAGCGCGAAGCTCAGCGTCGCGAAGTGATGCGTCCTGTCGGTCTTGCCGGGGTCGACCGAAGCGCTCTCGTGCTCGACGCGGACGACGTTGAGCCCCTGGTTGCGCACCGGCAGCGTGACCCGGCCCTGCGCATCGGCCTGCAGCGGCTCGCCATCGGGGTCGGTCACGAGGTCGCGCCAGACCTTGGCGTGGGGCAGCGGCCGGCCTTCGTAGAAGACCTGCACCGTCAGCGGCTCGCCCATGTGCTGGGGGAACTTCGCCCCCACCGGCACGATCTGCAGCGCCAGCCCGGGCACCGGTGCCAGCGCGGCCTCGGGCAGTTTGACGAGGTGGGTGGTGTACTTCATGAAGCGGCCGCTGAGGGTCGCGTCCGCCACTTCGTCCTTGCCCTTGCCATGCCATTTGCCGGCAGCGTCGCGCGACCACAGGCCATTGTTCATCGTCGCCGTGAGCACGACGGGCTGGTGCTCCAGGTTGACGAAGGCCATGCGGCCCTCGGGCAGCAGCGGCGCCGGCACCGGCTTGCCGCGCGCGTCCAGGCCGGCGACCGCGCCGAGCTTGGGCAGGCGCTTGACGACGTCGAGGTCCTCGGCGCCGTCGCCGTAGACGAGGGCCAGCTGGCCCGCGCGCTGCGCGAACCAGATGCCGTGGGCCTGGGCGGCGCCGGTGAGCGCGGCGCCCGCGAGCGCGGCCACGACGGCGCGCAGGAGGTGGGAACGGGAAGTCATCATGAGTGCGATCTCCTCAGAACTTGTACTGGACGCCGGCCGTCACGGTGCGCGGCGCGCCGGGCGCGATCCACGCGTTGTTGTAGCCACTGGCGTAGTAGCTGCGGTCGGTCAGGTTGTCCACGTCCAGCGACAGCCGCAGCTGCGGCGTGGCGCGCCAGTAGGCCGTGAGCTTGACGGTGGTGTAGGCCGGCAGCAGCGGCGCGCCGAGGTCCACCGTGCGTTCGCCGACATGGGTGACGCCGCCACCCAGGCCGACGAGGGCGCCGCCGGCCAGCGTGCGCTCGTGCACGACGAATAGGCTGCCGCTGTGGCGCGCGAAGTTGGTGATGCGCGCGTCGGCGTCCAGGTAGCTGTAGGCCAGCGCGACGCGCCAGCCCGGCGCCACCCAGCCGGCGAGCTCGGCTTCGAGCCCGCGGTTGCGCACCTTGCCGGCCAGCTCGCCCGATGGATAGCCGTTGTCGTCGTAGACGACGACGTGGCGCTTGGCGATGTCGTAGAGGCTGACGGTGGCGCCGAGGCGACCGTCGCGCGACTGCCATTTCGCGCCGAGCTCCTTCGCGGCGCCCACCTCGGGGTCGAAGGTCTGGCCGTCGGCGCTGGTGATGATCTGCGGACGGAAGGAGCGGCCGACGCTCGCGTAGACAGCGAGCTCGGAGGTGGCCAGCCAGGTCAGGCCCAGCCGCGGCGATGTCGCGGAGACATGCTGCTCGTTGGACCGCAGGCTGCCCGCCGTGAAGCCGAAGGCGCGGTCGTCGTAGCGGCCGCGGTAGCGGTCGTGGCGCACGCCGGCGAGCAGCTTCCACTGCGGGCCCAGCGACAGCTGGTCCTGCAGGTAGACGGCCTGGCTGCGGTCGGCCAGCGTGTTGTCCCAGATGGTCGCGACGAGCGCCGGCGGCGTGCCGCCGTAGACCGGGTTGGCCAGCGAGATGCGGGACGCGTAGTTGCCGCTGAGGATCTTGCGGTCGGCGTCGAAGCGCGCCGTTTCGACGCCGGCCAGCAGCTCGTGCTCGACACCACCGGTGCGCAGCTTGCCGGCCAGCTCGAACTGCAGCGTCGTGTCGCGCGAGTCGAAGTCGCGCAGCCGCAGCCGGCGCCGGCATTCCCAGTCGCTGCCGACGGCGACGCAGCTGCCGGGGGTGATCTCGGTGGCCAGGCCGTCGAGGCGGCCGCGCTTGAACTGCGCGGCAGCGCGCAGCGCCCAGTCGGCATTGAGGGCGTGGTCGACGAAGAACTGGTGGGTCTGGTTGTCCACCGTGATGTCGCCGTCGGCGGGCTCGCCGTAGAAGCGCGTCGTGGCCACGGCGCCGAGCTGCCCGCCGGGCGCCGGTACGCCGCGCTCCAGCGGCGCGCGCTGGCGCAGCCATTCGCCGTCGTAGCGCAGCGTCGTGTCGCTGCCGAGTTGCCAGGTGAGGGCCGGCGCGACGAGCTCGCGGCGGCTCCTGACGTGGTCGCGGAAGCTGCCGCGGTCTTCCGCCGACACGTTGAGCCGGTAGGCCAGCGCGGCCGGCTGCGCGGCGTCGCCGCCGAGCGGGCCGGTGCTGTCCAGCGCGACGCGGCGCGTGTCGTGGCTGCCGAAGTAAGCCTCCAGCGCATGGCCCGCGGTGAAGCGCGGCGCTTTGGTGACGACGTTGATCGTGCCGCCGGGCTCGCTGCTGCCGTAGAGGGCGCCCATCGTGCCCTTGAGGAACTCCAGCCGTTCGAGGTTGGCCGTGTCGCGCGGTGCGTTGAAGCCGCGGTTGGCGCTGATGCCGTTGCGCAGCAGCGCCATGCCTGAGTCGTTATGGCCGGCGAAGCCGCGCAGCGCGATGTTGTCCCAGATGCCGCCGAAGTTGTTCTGGCGGCTCGCGCCGGCGACGAAGTCCAGCGCATCGTCGACACGCAGCGCGCTGAGGTCGTCGAGCAGCTGGCGCGTCAGCACGCGCACGGCCTGCGGCACTTCGAGCAGCGGCGTGTCGGTCTTGGTCGCGCCGGCGGCATGGCCGTCGTGATAGGCGCCGGACTGGCGGCGGCCGACGACCTGGACGGTGGGCAGCGTCTTGTCGTTCGACGTCTCGGGGGCGGTGTCGCCACTGGCGGGCGCGTCGGCCGCCTGGGCCAGCGCAGGCATGGCAGCCGCGGCCACGAGCGCCGCCACGGCGCCGCGGGCGAGGCGGCGCCTCGGGGAGCGGGGGTACATCTTGGGGGAATCCTCCGGGAATGGTCTTGTCGCCGGCGTTACGGGCGCGGCTGATGGCATAGCGTCACGCAATGACGCAAATGCGAATCATTATCATTCATCCGGAGGCATACCAGGCAAGCGCGAGCTCGCCGGGACGCCGGTCTTCGAAGCGACGGGGCAGGCTCGCAGCCCCTTCCCAGGCGCGGCTACTCCACCGCCTTCAGCATGTCCTCGACCACCTTCTTCGCGTCGCCAAACACCATCATGGTCTTGTCCATGTAGAAGAGCTCGTTGTCCAGCCCCGCGTAGCCGGCGGCCATGGAACGCTTGTTGACGATGATGGTCTTGGCCTTGTAGGCCTCCAGGATGGGCATGCCATAGATGGGACTGCCCTTCACGTGCGCGGCCGGGTTCACGACGTCGTTGGCGCCCAGGATGATGGCCACGTCGGCCTGCGCGAACTCGGCGTTGATGTCCTCCATCTCGAAGACCTGGTCGTAGGGCACCTCGGCCTCGGCCAGCAGCACGTTCATGTGCCCCGGCATGCGGCCGGCGACGGGGTGGATGGCGTACTTCACCGTGACGCCCTTCTCGCGCAGCTTGGCGGCCAGTTCCTTCACCGCGTGCTGGGCGCGCGCGACGGCCAGGCCATAGCCCGGCACGATGATGACGGTCTCGGCATTGCCCATCACGAAGGCCGCGTCGTCGGCGCTGCCGCTCTTCACGTTGCGCTGCTGCGCGGCGCCGGCGGCGGCCGCGCCGGCTTCACCGCCGAAGCCGCCCAGGATGACGTTGAAGAACGAGCGGTTCATCGCCTTGCACATGATGTAGCTCAGGATGGCGCCCGAGCTGCCCACCAGCGACCCCGAGATGATCAGCATGGGGTTGTTCAGCGAGAAGCCGATGCCGGCCGCGGCCCAGCCTGAATAGCTGTTCAGCATGGACACGACGACAGGCATGTCGGCGCCGCCGATGGGAATGATCAGCGTCACGCCCAGCACCAGGCCCAGTAGCACGATGAGGCCGAAGTCGAGGGCCGATTCGGAATGCCAGAAGCCGAACACGAAGAAAGCCGCGGCCAGGCCCAGCAGCGCGTTCAACGCATGCTGGCCCTTGAACACGACCGGCGCGCCCTGGAAGAGGCGGAACTTCGACCCGCCCGACAGCTTGCCCCAGGCAATGACCGAGCCGGTGAACGTGACGGCACCGATGAAGGCGCCCAGCGCCAGCTCGATGCGGTTGCCGCCCGGAATGGGCGCCAGCGCGCGGGGTGCGCCGTCTTCCGGCGGGATGGCGGCCAGCGCGGCGTCCAGTGCCGGCGTGATGCCGAAGGCCGCCGGCTCCGCCACCGCCGCGACGGCGATGGCCACCGCGGCCAGGCCGATCATGCTGTGGAAGAAGGCCACCAGCTCGGGCATCTTGGTCATCTCGACCGTCTTGGCCTTCCAGGCGCCGAAGCCGCCGCCGACGACCAGGCCCAGCAGCACCCAGCCCAGGCCCGTGGCCGACCCGGCCAGCTTGACGATGAGGGCGGCGGTGGTGAGCGCGGCGATGGCCATGCCGGCCATGCCGAAGACATTGCCGCGGATGGACGTCGTCGGATGCGACAGGCCCTTCAGCGCCTGGATGAAGCAGACGCTGGCGATGAGGTAGAGCAGCGTGACGAGATTCATGCTCATGGCTTGGCCTCCGTCGTCGTGGCCTTCTTGTCCTTCTTCTTGAACATCTCCAGCATGCGCCGCGTGACGAGGAAGCCGCCGAAGATGTTGACCGCCGCCAGCGCGACGGCCAGCACGCCCATGCCCTTGGCGAACGGCGTCTCGGTCAGCGCCGCGGCCAGCATGGCGCCGACGATGACGATGGCCGAGATCGCGTTCGTCACGGCCATCAGCGGCGTGTGCAGCGCGGGCGTCACCGTCCAGACGACGTGGTAGCCCACGTAGATGGCCAGCACGAAGATGATGAGATTGATGATGGTGTGGTCGACGATTTCCATGGTCATGCCTTCGTGACTTGTCCGTCTTGCGTGACGCGGCAGGCCGCGACGATGTCGTCATCCAGCGGCACGGTGAACGTGCCCTCCTTCGTGATGACGAGCTTCAGGAAGTCCAGCACGTTGCGCGCGTACAGCGCCGACGCGTCGGCCGCCACCAGTGCCGGCAGGTTGGTTTCGCCGACGATGACGACACCGTGCTTGGTGACCGTCCTGCCCGCCTCCGTCAGCGGGCAGTTGCCGCCGGCCGGGGCGGCGATATCGACGATGACCGAGCCCGGCTTCATCGCCTTGACCATGTCCTCGGTGACCAGCACCGGCGCCGCGCGGCCGGGGATCAGCGCCGTCGTGATGACGATGTCCGCCGCCGCGACGCGCTTGGCGACCTCCAGCTTCTGCCGCTCCAGCCAGCTGGCCGGCATGGGCCGCGCATAGCCGCCGACGCCCTCGGCGGCCTCCTTCTCCTCGGCCGTCTCGTAGGGCACGTCGATGAACTTGGCGCCGAGCGACTCGACCTGCTCCTTGACCGAGGGCCGCACGTCGCTGGCCTCGATGACGGCGCCCAGCCGCTTGGCCGTCGCGATCGCCTGCAGGCCCGCGACGCCGACGCCGAGGATGACGACGCGCGCCGCCTTCACGGTGCCGGCGGCCGTCATCAGCATCGGGAAGAAGCGCTGGTAGCGGTCGGCCGCGATCATGACGGCCTTGTAGCCGGCGATGTTGGCCTGGCTGGACAGCACGTCCATGCTCTGCGCGCGCGTCGTGCGCGGCGCGGCCTCGAGCGCGAAGCTCGTCAGGCCGGCCGCGGCCAGCGCGGCCAGGCCGTCGCGGTCGAAGGGATTCAGCATGCCGACGAGGGCCGTACCGGGCTTCATCAACGCGAGCTCTCCGGCGTCCGGCGCGCGCACCTTCAGCACCAGTTCGCTGGCCAGCGCCGCGGCCTGGTCGACGATCTCGCAGCCGACGGCCTCGTAGGCCGCATCGGTGACGCTGGCCGCCACGCCCGCGCCGCTCTCGATGCGCAGCTCGTGGCCCTGGGCCTTCAGCTTCTTGGCCGTCTCGGGGGTGACGGCCACGCGGGTCTCTCCGGCCGCGCGCTCGCGCGGGACGCCAATCTGCATGGGAGCTCCAGTCGGGGTCAGGGTGTGCGTGGCAGCTTACACAATGCGTGCCAGCCCCCGATGGGGACTATCGAGAGGAAGTTTCATGGCTGCCACAGACAGATTCCGGCCCAGCGTCACCGTCGCCGCCGTGATTGCCAGGGAAGACCACTACCTGCTGGTCGAAGAAGAAACACCCGAGGGCCTGATGCTGAACAACCCGGCAGGCCATCTGGAGCAGGGCGAAAGCCCCATCGAGGCCGTCGTGCGCGAGGCGCTGGAGGAGACGATGCGGGCCTTCGTGCCCGAGGCCTTCCTCGGCGTCTACCTCGCCCGCTTCGTGCGGCCTGTTCGATCAGAGGATGTGACCTATGTGCGGCTCGCCTTCAGCGGCCAGGTGGGCGAGGAGATCGCCGGCCGCGCGCTGGACCAGGGCATACGCCGCACGCTGTGGATGACCGAGGCCGAACTGGCCGCCTGCACCGAGCACCACCGCAGCCCGCTGGTGCTGCAGTGCGTGCGTGACCATGCGGCCGGGCGGCGGCTGCCGCTGGAGGCGGTGGTCTCGCACGCCTCGCTGGCAACCCCGCTCGTCAAGGGTTGAAAGTGGCTTTGGGACAATCACGGCATGCGTCCCAATAAGAAACATCGCGTCGTCGTCGGCCTGTCCGGCGGCGTCGACTCGGCCGTCACGGCTCACTTGCTGAAGCAGCAAGGCCACGAGGTCATCGGCATCTTCATGAAGAACTGGGAAGACGATGACGACGACGAGTACTGCTCGACGCGCCAGGACTTCCTGGACGCCGCTTCCGTCGCCGACGTGCTGGGCATCGAGATCGAGCACGTCAACTTCGCGGCCGAGTACAAGGACCGCGTCTTCGAGAGCTTTCTGCGCGAATACCAGGCCGGCCGCACGCCCAACCCGGACGTGCTGTGCAATGCCGAGATCAAGTTCAAGGCCTTCCTCGACCATGCGATGCGGCTGGGCGCCGAGAAGATCGCGACCGGGCATTACGCAAGAGTTCGTGAAGTCGACGGCGAGTTCCAGTTGCTGAAAGGCCTGGACCCGCTGAAGGACCAGAGCTATTTCCTGCATCGCCTGACGCAGGCGCAGATCAGCAAGGCGATGTTCCCGGTGGGCCACCTGCCCAAGACCGAGGTGCGGCGCATCGCCGCCGAGATCGGCCTGCCGAATGCGAAGAAGAAGGACTCGACCGGCATCTGCTTCATCGGCGAGCGGCCCTTCCGCGAGTTCCTGAACAAATACCTGTCGCACCAGCCCGGCCCCATCAAGGACGAGCGCGGCCGCAAGCTCGGCGAGCATGTGGGCCTGTCCTTCTACACGCTGGGCCAGCGCCAGGGCCTGGGCATCGGCGGCGTGAAGGACAAGGGTTCTCCGCGCGGCGGCGGCGAGCACGAGCCCTGGTTCGTCGCGGCCAAGGACATCCCGAACAACACGCTGATTGCCGTGCAGGGCCACGACCATCCGCTGCTGCTGAGCCCGGCCCTCGTCGCCGACGACCTCAGCTGGATCGCCGGCCGCGCGCCCGCCCAGCAGCAAGCCGCCGCCAAGACTCGCTACCGCCAGGCCGACGCGCCGTGCAGCTTGGGCTTCGATGGCGAAGGCCGGCTGACGCTGCGCTTCCCCGAGCCGCAATGGGCCGTCACGCCTGGGCAGAGCGCCGTCGTCTACGACGGCGAGGTCTGCCTTGGCGGCGGCGTCATCTCGGCGGCGCTGCCCGCATGAGGCCCGAGCGCCGGGCCGCTCCCAAGCCGGGCCGCATCCCCTCGGGGGATCGGCTGGCGTACTCGCCGGCCGAGGGGCTCCAGTGACCAAGCTGGACAGGCTGCTCGCCCGCCTCGCCGAGCCCGGCGTCGTGCTGCGGCTGGCGGCGCTGGTGGTCTGCGTGATGGAGCTCGTCAGCGCCGGCTCGGCGCTGCTGGGCGCGCGCACGGAACCCTATGACGGCCTCGTCGCCTGGGTCTGGCGGCAGTTCGGCGGCGACGTCAACGACCGGCTGCTGCTGTTGATCTGCGTTGCCCTGCTGCTGGCCTTCGTGGCGCTGATGTGGCGGCTGGCGCGCCAGGGGGCCGAGCCGGTGACGATGAACCGGCGCCTGGGCCAGCTGCTGCTGATCGACCTGCTGGCCTTCGGCGTGACGCCGGGCCTGCCCTTCCTCGTCACGGCGCTGGCCGCCGTCGTGCTGCCGGCGCGGCTGGCGCTGGGGTTTGCCGGCGCGCAGGTGCTGCTGAACACCGGCATGTACGTCTACGCGTCCAGCACCGCCTGGCTGGACCAGTTCGGCATGCTCAGTTCCATGCTGGCCCTGCACGGCCTGGCCTTCGGCCTGGGGCGCATGGCCGCCGCCGAGGCTGAGAAGCGGCGCTGGCTGCAGGCCGTGCTGGCCGAGCAGCTGTCGGGCGAGCACCTGCTGGCCGAGCAGATGCGCTACAGCGAGCGCATGCAGATCGCCCGCGAGCTGCACGACCTGATGGGCCACCACCTGACCGCGCTGAACCTGCAGCTGCAGCTGGGTGGCGCGTTGCTGGCACGCGAGGATGCGGGCGGTGCCGGCAAGGCGCTGGGCCGTGCACAGGACGTCGCCGCGCAGCTGCTGGCCGACGTGCGCGAATCGGTGTCGCAGCAGCGCAGCTCGCAGCGCATCGACCTCTCCGCCGCACTGCAGGCGCTGGCCGAGGGCATCGCCAGCACGCGCATCGAGCTGGCCGTGGACGAGGCCGCGCGCGACCTCGGCCCGCGCGCCGCCCATGCGCTGCTGCGCTGCGTGCAGGAGGGCGTGACCAACAGCGTGCGCCATGCCGGCGCGCGCCGCGTGCGGGTCGAGCTGCGCGGCGCCGATGAAGGCGGGGATGAAGTCGCCGTCAGCATCGACGATGATGGGCGGGGCGCGCCGGGCTGGCACGAAGGCCGGGCAGGCAATGGCCTCTCCGGCATGGCCGAGCGCATGACCGAACTGGGCGGGCGGATGCAGGTGACGCGCACGAGCCCGGGTTTTCGAATCGAGCTGAGATGTCCGCGATGGGTGTGATCAAGATCCTGCTGGTCGAAGACCAGCAACTGGTGCGCGAAGGCCTCAAGGGCCTGCTGGCGCTGCACGACGACATGCAGGTCGTCGGCGAGGCCAACGACGGCGCCGAGGCGCTGGAGTGGCTGGCCGCCGCGACGGCCGAGGCGATGCCCGACGTCATCCTGTCGGACATGCGCATGCCGCGGCTGGACGGCCTTGGGCTCATCCGCGCACTGGCCGCGCGCGCGCTGCGCCTGCCGGTGCTGCTGCTGACGACCTTCGACGACACCGCCGCCTTCGACGAGGCCGTGCGCGCCGGCGCCAAGGGCTTCCTGCTGAAGGCCATCAGCCCCGAGACGCTCGCCCAGGCGCTGCGCGACGTGCATGCCGGCGGCACGGCGCTGCGCCCGTCGCTGACGACGCGCATGGAGGCCAAGGGCGGCGAGCGCGCCTTCACGGCGGCCGACCACCCGGACCCGCTGAGCCCCAAGGAGCTGCAGGTGCTGCGCCTGGTGGCCAGCGGCCGCAGCAACACCGAGATCGCCAGCCTGCTGGGCAACAGCGAAGGCGTCATCAAGAACCACTGTTCGGCCATCTTCTCCAAGATGGGCGTGCGCGACCGCACGCAGGCCGTGCTGCGCGCTATCGACCTCGGCTGGATTTAGTGGGCGCCCCGAGCTGCAGCACCCAGTAGCGCTGCAGCTTTCCCGAGCCACTGACGCAGGCCAGGCCGAACTCCTCGAAGTCCGCCCCCATCAGGTTCTCGCAATGCCCGGGGCTGGCCAGCCACTGGGCCAGCGCCTCGTCCAGCGTCTCGGGGCCGCCGGCCAGGTTCTCGCCGGAGACGCGCGTCAGGTAGCCGGCCTCGCGCAGCCGCGTGCGCAGCGTGGCGCCGCTGGCGCTGACGTGATCCAGCTTGTCGCGTGCCGCCAGTTCCTGCGCGTAGCGCTGCGCGGAAGCCTCCAGCACTGCGTGCCAACGCAGCGGCGGAACCGGCACGCCACAAGCCTGCGCCTGGGCGCGCACGGCGTTCAGCGCGCGCGTCGCGGCATCCGGCTCGGGCTGGCAGTCCGCGGCCCCGACGGTGGGAGCCAGGGCCAGCAGCAGAAACGGCAACACGCGCATGGACGCATGTTGCCATCCGCGACGGACGCGGCCACGATGGCCGCATGAAGCTGCCTCGCCTCCTCGCTCCCATGCTCGCCTGGGTCGCCCTGGCCAGCTGCGCGCAGACACCGCCCGCGCCCACCGCGTCGGAGCCCGAATCCGCCCGGCTGGGCCGCGAACTGCGCGAGCTGATCGGCCCGGCCGCCTGCAGTTCCGATGCGCAGTGCCGCAGCCTGCCCGTGGGCGCCAAGGCCTGTGGCGGGCCGGCGGGGTATCTGGCCTGGTCCACGCAGCGCACGGACGCGGCGCGCCTGCAGGCGCTGGCAACGCGGCAGGCCGAGGCCCAGCGCCGCGAGAACGAGGCCGCCGGCCTGCGCTCCAACTGCGCGATGCTGGCCGACCCCGGCTCCGCCTGCGTGGCCGGCCAGTGCCGGCTCGCCACGCCCGCGCCCCCTGCGGCGCGCTGAACGCCTACGAGGACTGGGCCAGCGTGCAGCTGCTGGCCGCGTTGTCCGCGCACGGCCCCTGCCAGCGGATCTGCACCGCCTCGGCCGGCGGCAGCGGCGAGCGGCCGTCCAGCGGCTGGCCGCGCACGCCGGTGAAGCTCGCCAGCGTCGTCCACGCCGTTCCCGTGCGGTACTGCAACGTGTAGCGGCCGCCGGGGCGCAGCGAGCGCGTCTTGATCTGGTACTCGCCCGCCACGATGGCGAAGCTCGGCGTGTCGCGGAAAGGCTGGGCCAGCGGCTCGCCGATGAAGAGGCCCTGGCCCGGCCACTGCACGGCCTTCCAGTAGGCCTCGATGGCGGTGGCGCCGCGCCAGTAGTGGTCGATCAGCACCGAGGCGCGCGAGAACTTCTCCGGGAAGTTGCAGGGCTCCGACACCGTGCCGTAGGTCGCCGTCACGCCGGCGTCCAGCCAGGCCGTGATGGGCATCTGCGAGCCGCCGCCATTCGGCAGCGCGCCGCCGACGGAGGTCAGTGCGTCGGCCAGCGCGCCGGGGCGGAACTGCAGCGTCGACAGGTTGGCGACCTGGGTCAGCCCGGTCAGGTAGAACAGCACGCCCGTCTTGCCCGACAGCGAGTTGTCGCTGGCCGCGCCGGCGCTGTTGTCCACGTAGTTCAGCTTCAGCGCGCTGCCCCAGGCGGCGGGCAGCGGCTCGAAGTCCGGCCAGCGCACGCTGCGGGCCGAGTCCGTCGTGCGCACCAGCCAGCCCTCGCCGGGCGGAAAACTGGCGTCGGCGGCCACGCCGCGGTTGATCAGCGTCTGGGCGGCGGCCAGCGTCGTCGTGCTCAGCATCATGGTCGGGCGCAGCTGCAGGTCGACCTGGGGCCGGCGGGTTTCGCTGTCGTACAGCGGCGACGCCGCCGTCGGCTGGCAGTTGTTGGTGCTGCTGACCGGCGTGCCGCTGCACCAGCGCGCGTCGAAACCCAGCGTCATCGCGCTGGTGATGCTCATGCTGCAACTGCCGTTCACGCGGCTCGGCGCTCCCCAGGCCAGCAGCACGGCCTGGATGCCGGCGGGCAGCTTGGCGTCGATGTCGGCTTTTAGCAACGCAAAGTCGGCGACCGTGAGATTCTGGCTGCCGGTGTTGACCTTCACCTTGATGAGATTGGCGGCCGGCACGCCGCGGGCCGTCAGATAGGCCGCGCCGGCCGCCTCGCTGACCGCATCACCCTCGGCCACGACGACCGCCAGGTCGGCGGCTGCGAGGCCACTGGCGGGCAGCGTCAACGTGAGCGTCTGCCCTATGCCGCCTGCTGGGGAACCGCCCCCGGTTGACCCCGTGCCGCCGCCGCCTCCGCAGGCCGCCAGCAGGCTCAGGACAAGGGCCGCAAACCGGCGAGAAAGTCGCTGCATGCCGTCATTGTCACGCGGCCGGCAGCCGCAGCGTCGCACCAGAAGGGTGTGCAAATGCTGTTTCGCGTGGTGCGAACCCGGGCTTACCCCAGTTATTTGCACCGCAGCGGGGCAATACATTCCCCTCACTCGACGCGGTTCGGGGCTCTAAGTCCAGGGCCGCCGGGCGGGTTGTGAGGAGACAAACAGCAAGGTTGCTTCGTAACCCCGAAGACAATCCACCCGGCCACCAAGGCACCCCTTGGTGGCCGTTTTATTTGGTGCCCCTCGTCCAGTCGCGCCGCGCTGAACGCGGGCGCGCCTGGCCGGTCCCCCGAGGGGACGGCGATGCTTGCGGCATCGAGCCGCAAGCACATCGCCAGACGGGCCGGCTCGGGAGCGGCCCAGCGCTCGGCCCGAGCAAGGCACGACGGCCGCGTCGCGTTGATGGAATTCGAATGCTTGAACTCGCTACCGTCGCCTTTGCCTCATTGCTGGCGGGCTTCATCGACGCTGTTGCCGGTGGCGGTGGCCTCGTGCTGACGCCCGCCCTCTTCAGCACCTTCCCGACGGCCGCGCCGGCTACGCTGATGGGCTCCAACAAGGCGGCGGCGATCTGGGGCACGGCTTGGGCCACGCGGCAGTATGTGAAACGCGTCTCCCTGCCCTGGCGCCGGCTGCTGCCGGCCGCGGTGCTGGCCGGCCTGGGCAGCTTCGGCGGGGCCTGGGTGCTGACGCTGGTCAGCCCCGACGGCCTGCGCAAGGCGCTGCCGCTGGTGCTGCTGGCCGTCTTCGTCTATACGCTGGCGCGCAAGGACCTCGGCCGCGAGCATGCGCCGCGTTTCACGGGCCGCGCCGAGACCGTGGCGGCCGGCGCCATCGCGCTGGGCGTGGGTTTCTACGACGGCTTCTTCGGCCCGGGCACGGGCAGCTTCTTCGTCTTCCTGTTCGTGCGCGTGCTGGGCTACGACTTCCTGCACGCGTCGGCCACGGCCAAGCTGATGAACCTGCTGACCAACGCGTTCGCGATCGCGCTGTTCGTCAGCAAAGGCTATATCTGGTGGCAGGTGGCCGCGGTGATGGCCGTCACCAACGTCATCGGCAGCCTGGCCGGCACGCGGCTGGCGCTCAAGCACGGCGCCGGTTTCGTGCGGGGTGTTTTCATCACGGTCGTGGGTGCGCTGATCCTCAAAACAGCCTGGGACGCCTTCCTGCGCTGAACTACCATCAAGCATTCCCTTAGCGCCCCCAGCCGAGAACCCCATGCCCGTCGATCCTCAACTGCGCAACCTGGACATCGAGATCCCGACCCAGCCCGAGGTCCTGGTCAAGCTCTCGCTGCTGATGGCGGCCGAGGACATCGACCTGCAGGCGATGTCGGCCCTCGTCGAGACGGACATGGCGCTGGCCGCCGCCGTCATGAAGGCGGTCAACTCGTCGCTGTACGGCCTGCGCGGCCGCGTGCAGACGGTGCACCAGGCCCTCACGTATCTGGGCATGCGCGAGGTCGCGGCCATCACCTTCGAGATGGGCCTGCGCGCCGCCTTCCCCGCGGCAGCGGAACTGGAGTCGGTGTGGACGCGCGCGTCGCAGCGCGGCCTGCTGATGGGCCGCATGGGCCAGATGCTGGGCGTGGACCCCTGGGCCGCCCACTCGGCCGGTCTGTTCGAGGAATGCGGCAAGGCCGTGCTGTACCGCCACGCGCCGACGCACTACCCCGCCATGCTGCGCGCCGCCACGCGCGACGCCGAGCTGGTGGAGCTGGAAAAGACGGCCTTTGGCGTCAGCCACGACGCGCTGGGCGCGGCGCTGTGCGAGAGCTGGGGCCTGGCGCCCGCGGCGGTCGCCAGCGTGCGCCACCATGTCGAGATCCAGTCCACGCTGACGATGCCCGAGAGCCTGGCGCGCCGCAGCGTCGCCGCCATCTCCACGGTCGCCTGGGCACTGCTCAGCCATCCCGACCAGCTCGACGATGTGGCCAGCCAGATCGCGCCGCAGGCGCAGCTGGACGAAACGCTGGTGCTGCGCGCCGCGCGCCGCGTCAACGAGCAGCTGCAGGCCGCCCAGGAACACGGCCGCTGAATTTCAGGCCGCGAGGCTGAGCCGGTCCCGGCCGGCGTGCTTGGCGATGTAGAGCGCCTCGTCCGCCGCCTGCATCAGCGCCTGCGCGCTCAGGTAGGGGTGGGCCGGGCTGGCCGCGGCGAGGCCGATGCTGACCGTCAGATCGCCCTCGCCGTCGGGCAGCCGCAGCGCGCGCAGTTCGTCGCGCAGCAGCTCGAGCACGCCCTGTGCCTCGGCCATGCCAAATCCAGGCAGCAGTGCGACGAACTCCTCGCCGCCGAGGCGGGCGACGACGTCGGTGTCGCGCTTGAAGCGCTCGCTCAGCAAGCGGGCCACGCGCCGCAGCGCCTCATCGCCCACCGCGCTGCCATGCCGTTGATTGAAGGCCTTGAACTCGTCCAGATCCAGCACGGCCACGGCCACCAGCCCGCGCAGGCGCTGCGCGCGCTTGAATTCGCGGCGCAGCGCCTCGTCGAAGGCGCGCGAGTTGGCAAGGCCGGTCAGCGCATCCACCCTTGCCAGGCTGGCCAGCTCGCGCTGGTGCGCCTCCAGCGCCGCATGGGCCTGCGACAGCAGCTGGCGCTGCTGAGCCAGCTCGCGGCGCAACTCGCGGGCATCCTGGTCCTGCTGCCACAGCGAGCCGCGGACGCGGCGCATCGCATGCCCGATCCGGTCCAGCTCCGCGGTCTGGCCGGGCATCGGGGCCGCATCCTCGGGCGTCAGCGGCAGCGGCGCGGACTCCATGGCCTCCACGCCGGCCACCAGCCGACGCAGCGGGCGCAGCAGCAGCGCTTCGATGAGCACCATCTGCAATGCGCTGAGCAGCACGACCAGCCAGACCACGCGCGGCCCGTCGAAGCCACCGCGGCTCCATTCGACCAGCCCCACGCCCGACGCCGTCAGCAGCGGCACGGCGAGGCCCAACCGCAGCCGCAGCGACACCAGCCGTCGCGGGAGGACGGAGTCGGGGGGCGGGGCGAGGGATTCGAGTTCCATGGCAATCGCAGCGAGGCACAAATTGTCACGGGCCCGCCCGCCCTTGTGAGGCGCCGGTAGCTCGGGGTTTTTCAGGGGGAGGCCATGAGTCGGCGCCATGCCAACGGGCCACCAGGCCGGTCAGGTCACCGCGGTCAGGCGGCCTCGCCCTCGGTATCGGCGATGGTGCGGTTGCGACCGGCCTTCTTGGCCTCATAGAGCGCGCGGTCGGCGGCCGACAGCAGGTCGCCGAAGCTCACCGCCCCCGCCGGCAACATGGCCAGGCCGGCCGACAGCGTGGCGTTCAGCGTGCCGCCCTCGGGCGTGATGAAGGGCGCCTCCTGCACCATCAGCCGGATGCGCTCGGCCACCTCGCGGGCGCCGGCGAGATCGGTGCGCGGCAGCAGCACGACGAACTCCTCGCCGCCATAGCGCGCGGCCAGGTCGCCGGTGCGCAGCGACCGCTGGATCAGGCCGCCGACCTGGCGCAGCACCTCGTCGCCCGTCGGGTGGCCGTGGCCGTCGTTGATGGCCTTGAAGTGGTCGATGTCCAGGAACAGGCAGGCCAGCGGGTAGCGGTGGCGCACGGCCTGGCTGAACTCGATGAGGCTGCGGTGGTCGAAATAGCGGCGGTTGTGCACGCCGGTCAGGCCGTCCGTCATGCCGGCGCGGCGCAGGCGCTCGCGATTCAGCATGCTCTCGATGGCGATGGCCGCGATGGCGGCCAGCCGGTCCAGGAACTTGGTGCCCGACGCGGCGTCGTAGCGCTCGGGGTCCAGGCTGCCCAGGTGCAGGCTGCCGATCAGCAGGCCCTGGCGGATCAGCGGCAGCAGCGCCGCGGAGCGGACGGCCGAGTGCGGATCGAAGGCCTTGCGCAGCAGCACCTCGTCATGGCCCGGGCCGATGAGCCGGGTCGTGCGGGCGGCGCCGAACAGGTCCTTCAGCGGGCCGTGGCTGTCCAGCAGCTGCGGCGCACGCACCATGGGCAGCGCGGGCAGCGAGCGGCTCAGCTCGCCATCGGGGTCCAGCAGCCAGAGCTCGGCGGCGTCGAGGTGGAAGTCGGCCTTGCACTCGACGAGCAGCAGGTTGACCAGCTCCTCCATCGAGCCGACGGCCATGAGGCGGCGCTCCAGCGCGTCGAAACGGTCCAGCTTGCGCTCGTTGGCCTTGGCGGCGTCGAGCAGGCTCTGCAGCTGGCGGCGCAGTTCCTGGACCTGGGCTTGGGGGTCGGAGGACGTCATGGAGGCCAGATTGTCACGGCAGGACGTGAAAGTGCCGTCGCTGGCCTGTGATCGGGTCCGTGAACGCAATCTCGCGCGCCACCAGTTGCAGCGGCGCGTCGAAGCGCGGCGGGTTCTCGTGCGGCTGCAGCACCGGGTAGACGCGGTCGCCGACGATGGGCAGGCCGAGCGCATTCATCTGTGCGCGCAGCTGGTGGCGGGCGCCGGTGTGGGGGCGCAGCTCGTAGCGGGCCAGGCCGCCAGGCAGCGGCTCGACGAGGGCGATGTGCGTCTCGGCATTGGGCTCGCCGGCCACGACCTGCATCTGCAGGAACTGCTCGGTGTCGGGTTCCTCGAGCCGGTGCTTCACGACGCGCGGCCAGGGGCCTTCACTGAACGGCGCGATGGCGTCGTAGACCTTGTCGACGACACGCTCGCGGAACAGCCGGTGGTAGGCGTCGCGCTCGGCCGGCTGCACGCTGAAGACGACGAGGCCGGCCGTCTCGCGGTCCAGCCGGTGCACGGGGATGAGGTCGGCCAGGCCGGTGCGGTGGCGCAGCCGCGCCATCAGCGTCTGGCGGGCATAGAGGCCGCTGGGCGTGACGGGCAGGAAGTGCGGCTTGTCGGCCACCAGCAGGTGTTCGTCCTGGAAGACGATGCGCTCCTCGAAGGGCAGCTCGGGCTCGGTGGCGAGGTAGCGCCAGTAGTAGATGCGGCGGTTGGGGCGGTAGGCCTCCGACACCGCGCGGCCGTCGTCGTCGACGACATCGCCGCGCGCCAGGCGCTCGGGCCAGTCATCGACGCGGGGCAGGCGTTCGGCAAGGAAGGCGGTCGTCGTCGTCCACGGCCCCGGCGGACAGAACACGGCGCTGGCGGCGACGCCGTCGCGCAGCGGCAATGCGGGTTTGCGGGGCCGGCTCACTCGATGCGCGGCCCGCCGCGGGCGCGCTCGTCCATGTAGCCGTTGAGGCGCTTCAGGTCCTGCGGCGTCGCGCGATCGCCGCGCCATTCGCGCACCCAGGCCTCGCGGTCGGGCTCGCGGGCCAGCGCGCGCACGGCGGCGTCGATGGCCTCGATGTGGCGGCGTCCCTCGGGCGTGCGGCTGCAGGACACCGTGGCCAGCAGCGTGCTGCGGCCCTCGGCCACCGGCAGGGCCACGAGGGCGTCGGGCTCGCCCGTGCGCTTCAGGTAGTCCTGCACGACGGCCGGGTAGTCCAGCGTGTAGTCCATGCGGCCGGCGCGCAGCATGTCCAGCAGCTGCGTGCTGGCCTGGGCGCCGACGGCCGGCCGCGGCAGGGCGTGCCGGGCCAGCAGCTTGTCGATCTGCGGGCCGAAGGCGCGGTCGCGGGCCAGCAGCAGGCTCAGGTCGGGGCGCTTGAGCAGGTCCGCCAGCACGACGCGGCCGTCCGCCGCAGCGCCCGCCTGCACGCGAGCCAGCGCGTCGCGCCGCACGATGACATGGATCTCCCGCGAGACCAGGGGCGGGTAGAGATGCGAGAAGTACAGCCACTGCAAGCGCGCCGGCGTGCGCACATGCAGCGTGGAGCACAGCGTCTCGCCGCTGCGGCTCGCGGCCTCGTAGCGCGCCGTGCTGGCCTCGACGAACTCGTGCTGGAACTGCGGCATGCGCGCCAGCAGCACGCGCATGAAGCCGTCCACCTCGCCCCGCCCCAGCTCGGCCACGCCGCGCGGCGCATGGCCGTCGACGAAGCTGAAATGAGGCGGCACGTCCTGGGCCACCCAGCGGATGGTCTCAGCGTGCGCGGCGGCCGCTGCGAGCAGGGCCGCGAACGCCAGCGCGCGGCGCATCCTCAGTCGCCTTCAACCCACTCGATGCGCGCGCCCAGCTCGCAGATGTGCTCGATGAAGTTCGGGTGGGCGCGGCGGATGGGCGTCGCGTTCTTGATCACGCTCTTGCCCGGGATGCTGGCTGCCACCATCAGCAGCGCGATGGCGACGCGGATGATGTAGGGGCTCTCGACCTCGGCCGGGCTCAGCGGCTTGCCGCCGAAGGTGATCATGCGGTGCGGGTCGCTGAGGAAGGCATGCGCGCCGAACTTGGCCAGCTCCGAAGTCCAGCCCATCGCGCCGTCGTAGATCTTGTTCCAGAACATCACGCTGCCCTCGGCCTTGACGCCGAGCGCGACGAAGATGGGCAGCAGGTCCACCGGCACATAGGGCCAGGGCGCGGCCTCGACCTTCTGCAGGATGTTGCGCGTGAAGGGCTCCTTGACCTTCAGCGGGCCGTCCGTGACACAGCGGCTCCAGCCGTCTTCATGAACGATCTGCACGCCGAACTTCGCGAAGGTGCGGTCCAGCAGCGGGAACATCTCCGGCGCGCCGTTCTTGACCTGCACATTGCCGCCGGTGATGGCGCCCAGGGCCAGGAAGGTGACGATCTCGTGGAAGTCTTCGGTGAAGGTGTAGTCGGCGCCGCCCAGTTCCTTGACGCCGGTGATCTTCAGCTTGGATGTGCCATGGCCTTCGATCTTGGCGCCCAGCAGCGACATGAAGTTGCAGAACTCCTGCACATGCGGCTCGCTGGCGGCATTGGTCAGCGTCGAGACGCCGTCGGCCAGGGCCGCGCACAGCACGAAGTTCTCGGTCGTCGTGACGGAGGCGTAGTCGGTCCAGTGGTCGTTGGCCGTCAGCGGCTGCTCGACGCGCAGCACCAGGCCGTCGGGCAGGCGCTCCACGTCGGCACCGAAGCGCTGGAACACCTCGACGTGCGGGTCGATCTCGCGGGCACCCAGCGTGCAGCCCTTGACGTCGTCCTCGATGCGGGCGGCGCCGAAGCGCGCCATCAGGCCCGGCACCAGCATGATGGAGGAGCGCATCTCCTCGGGCAGGCGGTCGGTGGCCGGGTCGAAGTGCGTGTCGCGGTGGTGGACGTCGAGGATGCCGGTCTTGAAGTCCAGCTCCACTTGAGAGCCGAGCTTGCGGAAGACCTCGACAATCTTCTTGACGTCGGTGATCTCGGGCACGCCGCGCAGGCGCACGGGCGCCTTGGTCAGCAGCGTCGCGCACAGGATGGGCAGGACGGCGTTCTTGTTGGCCGAGGGGGTGATGCGGCCCGAGAGGGGCGTGCCGCCGTGGACGATCAGGTGGGACATCGGGGGTGGGGTTTCGGGGCGCGCAAGCGGCGCGCGTTGGCATTGTCTGCGTTTGCGGCGCGGCGCATCGGCCGCGGCGCGGAAGCTTTGTTCCGGGCTGTGGGAATCAATTTTCCGGGTCCAGCCGCCGGGCGCGGTTCAGCCGCCAGGCGTCGGCCGGGTCGGTGAAGACCTGCTCGGCCGTCGTGCCCGTCTCACGGCCGGCGGCATCGATGGCGATGCGCTTGTCGAAGACATAGCACTCGCCTTCCCAGTCCTTGGCTGCATCCGGAAACGTTTCGAGGAAGTTCAGGATGCCGCCATCGAGCTGCGCGACGTTCAGGCCCTGGGCCTGCATCCACGCCGCCGTCTTCTCGCAGCGGATGCCGCCGGTGCAGTACATCGCGACCGTCCGGCCCTGCCACTCGTCGCGGTGGGCCTCGACATAGGCCGGGAAGTCGCGGAAGTGCGCCACGCCGGGGTCGACAGCGCCGCGGAAGCGGCCGAGCTTGAACTCGAAGGTGTTGCGGTTGTCGAGCACGACGGTGTCGGGCTCGGCCAGCAGTTCGCGCCAGCGCTGCGGGCTGACGTGGGTGTCGGTCGCATCGCCCTGCACGCCGGGGATGCCGAAGGCGACGATCTCGCGCTTGACGGAGACCTTGAGGCGGCTGAAAGGGCGGCGCTCACAGGCGTTGTGCTTGAAGTGCAGGCCGGCCAGGCCGGGTTGAGCCTGCAGCTCGGTTTCAAACTTTTGCACCGCGTCGGCCTCGCCGGCGACGGCGGCGCTCAGCCCCTCATCGGCCACCAGCACCACGCCGCCCAGGTCCAGCGTTGCGCCGAATTCGCGCAGCCATTGCGCAAATGCGGTGGGGTCTGACAGCGGCGTGAAGCGGTAGAAGGAACTATGGACAACAGGCATAGCCACGAATTGTCGGCTCGTACACTGGAACGGCCATGTCCAGAATCAAAGTGCTGCCCCAATACCTGATGCCTAAGGGCGCGATGACGCGCCTGGCCGGCCGCATCGCGAGCAAGCCGCGCGGCGGCATGACGACGTCGACGATCCGGCGCTTCGTGGCCCGCTACGGCGTCAACATGGACGAGGCGGCCGAGCCCAACATCACGGCCTACGCGACCTTCAACGACTTCTTCACCCGCGCGCTCAAGCCCGGTGCGCGGCCGCTGGCCGAGGCGCCGCTGATCAGCCCGGTGGACGGCGCGATCAGCCAGGTGGGCCGCATCCAGGGCGACCAGGTCTACCAGGCCAAGGGCCAGGCCTTCACGACGACGGCCCTCGTCGGCGGCGACGCCGAGCTGGCCGCGCGCTTCCAGGACGGCCTGTTCGCCAACCTCTACCTCAGCCCCAAGGACTACCACCGCATCCACATGCCGGCCGACGGCAAGCTTGTGCGCATGGTGCATGTGCCGGGCGCGCTGTTCTCGGTGAACCCGACGACGGCGCGCGGCGTGCCGGGGCTGTTCGCGCGCAACGAGCGCGTCGTCTGCGTGTTCGACAGCGACACGCTGGGCCGCTGGGTGCTGGTGCTCGTCGGTGCCACCATCGTCGGCAGCATGACCACCGTCTGGCACGGCCCCATCGCCCGCAAGGGCCCCGTGCGCGAGTGGGACTACGCGCCCGGTGACGTCACGCTGAAGCAAGGCGACGAGATGGGCCGCTTCCTGCTGGGCTCCACGGTCGTCATGCTGTTCGAGAAGAGCGGTCTGCAGTTCAACCCGGCCTGGCAGCCCGGCGGCGCGATCCGCATGGGCGAACTAATGGCCCAATGAAGGCCCGCTGAGCAGGGCCCCGGCCGCGTCGGCCAGCAGCGGCCGCCCGAGCAGCCAGCCCTGCAGATGCGTGCAGCCCAGGCGCTCGGCCTCGGCGGCCTGGATCTCCGTCTCCACCCCTTCGGCCACGATGGCCAGGCCCAGCGCCTCGGCGACGACGCAGGCCGCGCGCACGACGGCGCCGGCCGATGGTTCGGGCAGCGGGTCCACCATGCTGCGGTCCAGCTTCAGCGTCGAGATGGGCAGGCGGCGCAGCAGCGTCAGCGAGCTCTGGCCGGTGCCGAAATCGTCGAAGGCCACGCCCACGCCGGCCTCGCGCAGCCGCGCGAGCTGCGGCAGCACGCGATCCATGTGGGTCATGGCCGCGGTCTCGGTGATCTCGACCTCCAGCACCGCCGGGTCCAGCCCGTGGGCGCGCACCAGGGCCAGCACCCAGTCGGCAAAGCCGACGTCCTCGAACTGCAGCGGCGACACGTTGACGGCCACCGGCTGCAGCGGCAGGCCCTGCCGCTGCCAGGCGCGCAATTGGCCGACGGCCTGGCGCAGGATCAGCGCGCCCAAGGCGACGATCTGGCCGGTGCGCTCGGCGGCCGGGATGAAGTCGGCCGGGCTGACGCGGCCGCGGCCCGGGCGCTGCCAGCGCACCAGCGCCTCGAAGCCGGCCAGCCGGCGGCTGCCGGCGCTGAACTTGGGCTGGTAGTCGAGCTGGAACTCCTCGCGCTCGATGGCGGCGGCCAGCGCCTGCTCGATCTCCAGCAGGTCGGCGGCGCCGGCCGCCATGCCGGTGCGGTAGGCCACCACCGCCGCGCCCGCCTGCTGCTTGGCCTGGTGCATGGCGATGTCGGCCGCGCGCAGCAGCGCCGCGCCGTCCGCGCCATGGGCCGGGTAGCGCACGATGCCGACCGACAGGTGCACATAGAGCGCGCGGTGGCCCACCGTGAACGGCGTGTTCATCAGCGCCAGCAGCCGCTGGCCGGCCAGCAGCGCGGCGGCGTCGTCGGCGATGCCAGGCTGCAGCAGCAGGAACTGGTCTTCGCCGAGGCGGGCCAGCAGCGCATCGGGCGGCGGGGCGTCGCGCAGGCGCGTTGCGATGGCCTGCAGCAGCGCGTCGCCGGTCTCGTGGCCGAGGCTCTCGTTGACGAGCTGGAAGCGATCCAGGTCGGCCGACAGCAGCGCGAAGCCCGGGCTGCCGGGCGCCGTCAGCTCGGCCAGCCGGGCCAGCGCGGCGTGGCGGTTGGGCAGGTCGGTCAGTTCGTCGTGAAGGGCCTGGCGGCGCAGTGCCTCGGTGGCGCGCTGGCGCTCGGTCTCGTCCAGCATCAGCACCAGCAGGGCCGGGCCGCCTTCCCACTCGATGTAGCTGGTGATGCCGCGCACATAGATGGGGCTGCCGTCGCGGCGGTAGCGCTCGCCCTCCCAGGCGACGTGGCCGCCGCGCTGCGCCATCAGCTCGGCATGGTGCGCGCGGGAGGCCTCGACGTCGGCCGGCGCGATGACCGACTCGATGGAGCGCACGCCGTCCACCGGCGACAGGCCGAACATCTGCAGCGCCGCTGGGTTGGCGTAGATGGCGCGGTCGCCGCGCACGATGGCCATGCCCTGCATGGACTGCTCGTAGAGCTGGCGCAACCGTGCGTTGACCAGCGCCGTCTCCCGATGGGCGCGGCGCACCGACAGCAGGATCAGCGCCAGCGCCAGTGCCACCTGCACATAGGTGCCCATCGCATGGGTGATGCCGGAGCGGGCCAGCGGGTCCAGCAGCGGTCCGCTGAGGTGCACCAGGCCCGAGGCGGCGAAGCAGCCGGCCACGAAGCGCTCGCCGAACGCCCCGCCGCGCCACAGCCACGCGGCGGCCAGCCAGACGCCGCCCGTCAGGATGAGGGCCGCAGCGACGACGGCGTAGCGCTGCCGCACCAGGGCCAGGCCGAGGATGACGAGCAGCAGGACCGCGAACAGCGGCGCGGCGCGCGGCCAGCGCCAGGGCCGGCCGCGGTAGCGCGCGGCGCCGGCGAGCTGCAGCGCAAGCGACGCGACGATGCAGGCGGTCGCGACGGTGGCCTGCAGCTTGTAGGCCGCGGAATCGATGTCCGAGGGCGCCAGTGCCACGCCCAGCGCCAGGCCGGCGGCCAGCAGCACATGGCTCCAGCCCCAGTCGCTGATGTGCCGGTGGCTGGGCTCCAGGCGCGCCAGCACCAGCAGCGCCACACCCAGCAGCGCGATCAAGCTCGTGCTGATCAGCAGCGACCCGGTCATCGGGCCATCCTAGCCAGGAAGACCCGGGGTGTGCTGGCCTAACGTCGCCGCGCGTCGTCAGGAGGCGGGACGGATTTCACGGCCAGGTGAAGGTGGCCACGCCGCTGGCCGGCAGCTCGTAGCCGAAGCGCCGGCCCGGCGCCTGCACCGTGAAGCGCTGGGGCCGGGCGGCCGAGTTGCTGACGATGAGGACGGTGCTGCCGTCGGGGTTGGTGAAGGCGACGTGATCGATGCCCTTCGTGCCGCCCTCGGAATCGATGCGCCGCGCGCCCTGCCGCACGAAGCGGCTGGCGTGGCCGAAGGCGTAGTACTCGATGTTGCGCGTGACGCTGCCGTCCTTGGGGTCGATGGTGACGACGCCGCGGCAGTCCTTGCAGCCGCCGAGGTGCGGGCCGTGCTGGGGGTCCAGCGCCAGGTTCCACATCAGCACGCCGCGCGCGCCGTGACGTGTGCTGCCGATGATGAGGTTACGCGTGATCCAGGGCAGCGTCTCGGCCCACTGCGGCTTCCACTCGCCGCCGGAGCATTCCGTGAACCAGACGTCCAGCTCGGGGAACTGGCGCGACACCTGCGACTGCGCGGACACGTCGCCGGCATAGCAATGCCAGGCCACGCCCGAGACGTATTTGCGCGCGGTCGCGTCGGACAGCATGGACAGCGGGCTCCAGGGCTCGTCCCAGTTGTGGTCCCACTCCAGGATCTGCGTCTTCATGCCTTTGCTCTGCAGCAGCGGGCCGAGGTGCTTGCCCACCACCTCGGCGCGGGTGCGCGGCGTCATGCGCATGCCGGGGTAGTCGCCGGGCTCGAAGTGGGGTTCGTTCTGCAGCGTCAGCGCAAAGATGGGAATGCCCTCGGCCTTCATCTCGTCGACGTAGCGCACCAGGTACTTCGCGAAGCTGCCGTAGTGCTCGGCCTTGAGCTGGCCCTGGACGAGGCTGTCGGTCGTCTTCATCCAGCCCGGCGCGCTCCACGGCGAGGCCATGACCATCAAACGGGGGTTCAGCGCCAGCGCCTGCTTCACCGCGGGGATGACGTCCTCGCGCTCCGGCGCCAGCGAGAAGTGCTTGAGCTCGGGATCGGTCTGGCCCGGCGGCATGTCGTCCAGGCTGTAGTGGCGGCGCGAGAAGTCGGAGGCGCCGATGGTCAACCTTGTGAGTTCGAAGCCCAGACCCTTGCCGTCGTTCCCGTCGCGCGTGAACAGCTCGCGCATCAGCGCGTCGCGCTGCGCCTCGCTCATGCCATGGCGCATCAGCCAGGCCGAACCCTCGGTGATGGCGGCGCCGAAGCCGGCCATGCGCTGGTGCTGGCGCCTGGGGTCGATGCGGATGACGGTGTCGGCCTTGGCGGGCGCCGTGACGGTGCTCGGCGACAGCAGGTGCTGCTGGTCGCCGGTGGTCAGCACAACCCGCACAGGTGAGGCGTTAGCCCCCAGCGCGCAGGCGGCCACGAGGGCCAGAAGGGCATGTTTCATGGCTTAGCTCAGTCGAAGTTCGCTGGCGGCGTCGAAGACGCTCAGCAGGGTCTCGTCGATGTCGAAGGCCAGCGTCTCGCCGGCGGTGATGCGGCGGCCGTCGTGCACCAGGGCCGAGAAGCCCTGGTCGCCCGCCTTCATCCAGACGACCTGGTGGTTGCCCATGGGTTCGACCAGCTCGACCGTCGCGCGCCAGCGGCCGTCGGCCTGCAGGCGCACATGCTCGGGGCGCACGCCCAGCACGACGTCCTGGCCCGGCTTGGCGCGGCCGGCAGGGAGCTTCAGCGGCAGCGCGCCGTCGAGCGAAACGCCGTCGGCCCCGACCTTGGCCGGCACGAGGTTGATGGCCGGCGCGCCGAGGAAGCCGGCGACGAAGAGGTTGGCCGGCGTCTCGTAGACCTCGGCCGGCGTGCCGATCTGCTGGATGACGCCGCCCTTCATGACGACGATGCGCGAGGCCAGCGTCATGGCCTCGACCTGGTCGTGGGTCACGTAGACCATCGTGCTGCCCAGCGTCTGGTGCAGCAGCTTCAGCTCGCGGCGCAGCTCGGCGCGCAGCTTTGCGTCGAGGTTGGACAGCGGCTCGTCGAACAGGAAGACGCCTGCCTCGCGCACCAGCGCACGGCCGATGGCGACGCGCTGGCGCTGGCCGCCGGACAGCTGCGCCGGCTTGCGGTTCAAGAGCGGCGTGAGCTGCAGCATGCTCGCGGCCTTGCTCACGCGGCGCTCGATCTCCGCCTTGGGCGTGCCGGCCACGCGCAGGCCGAAGCTCATGTTCTTCTCGACGGTCATCGTCGGGTAGAGGGCATAGCTCTGGAACACCATGCCGATGCCGCGCTCGGAGGGCTCGGCGTCGGTCATGTCCTGCCCGCCGATGTGGATGCTGCCGCCGCTGACGTCGATGAGGCCGGCGATGCTGTGCAGCAGCGTCGACTTGCCACAGCCCGACGGGCCCAGCAGCACGAGGAACTCGCCCTCAACGACCTGCAGGTCGAGGTTCTTGATGACTTCGTTGGCGCCGAACTTGATGCTCAGGCCCTGGATGTTCACACCACTCACTTGACCGCTCCCGCAGCAATGCCACGGACGAACCAGCGGCCGGAAATCAGATAGACCAACAGGGGCACCGCCGACGTGAGGATGGTCGCGGCCATGTTGAGGTTGTAAAGACGCTCGCCGGTCGTCGTGTTGATGACGTTGTTGAGCTGCACCGTCATCGGCAGGTTCTCGCGGCCGGCGAAGGTCAGGCCCAGGATGTAGTCGTTCCACACGCCGGTGATCTGCATGATGGCCGCGACGATCAGCATGGGCGTCGACATCGGCAGCACCAGCTGCACGAAGATGCGCCAGAAGCCGCCGCCGTCCACCCGCGCCGCCTTGAACAGCTCGGCCGGCAGGCCCGCGTAGTAGTTGCGGAACAGCAGCGTCATGATGGGCATCGCGAACACCAGGTGCACGACGACGATGCCGGGCAGGCTGCTGTAGATGCCGATGGCCGCCTCCAGCTTGACGAGCGGGTAGATCATCACCTGGATGGGGATGAAGGCGCCCAGCATCAGCACGCCGAACAGCCATTGGCTGCCCCTGGGCTTCCACCAGCTCAGCGCGTAGCCGTTGATGGCGCCGAGCAGGATGGGCAGCACGACGGACGGCACGGCGATGGTGACCGAGTTCCAGAAGCCGCCGCGCACGCCTTCGCAGCTGACGCCGGTGCAGGCCTCGCTCCACGCGGCGCGCCAGGCGTCGAAGCTGATGCTCGACGGCAGCGCGAAGAACTGGCCGAGGCGGATCTCGTCCATGCTCTTGAACGACGTCGTCAACATCACGTACAGCGGCAGCAGGAAGAAGGCCGCTGCAAAGGCGAGGAAGGCGTAGACGCCGACCCGCGCCCACAGGGCAGTCGATTTGCGCTTGGCCATCAGTGGCCTCCCTGCATCTTCTGGCGCGAACGGGCGTAGGCCAGCGGCGCGACAAGGGCGAGCACGGTCAGCAGCAGCATCACCGCGCCGGCAGAAGCGAGCGCCAGGTTGGCGCGGCCGAACAGGTGGTCCATGATGAATTTGGCGGGCACGTCGCTCGCCGTGCCGGGGCCGCCCTGCGTCATCGCGACGACGGTGTCGAAGACCTTGACGACACCGGTGGCCAGCAGCGTGAAGACGGTCGCCAGCGTCGGGCCCATCATCGGCAGCACGACGGACAGGTAGACGCGCCAGGTCGGGATGCCGTCCAGCCGTGCAGCCTTCCAGATCTCTTCGTCGATGCCGCGCAGGCCGGCCAGCATCAGCGCCATGACCAGCCCTGCCCCTTGCCAGGTGCCGGCGATGACGACGGTGTAGATGACCATGTCCTGGTCGACGATCCAGTCGAAGCTGAAGTCGGTCCAGCCCATTTGCCGCACGGCGTTCTGCAGGCCGCTGTCGGGGTTGAGCACCCACTGCCAGACCAGGCCCGTCGCGACGAAGGACATCGCGTAGGGGTAGAGGAAGGCCGTGCGCAGCACACCCTCGCCGCGCACCTTCTGGTCGATGAAGACGGCCAGCAGGAAACCCAGCAGCATGGCCGCGACGATATAGAGCACGCCGTAGACGGCGAGGTTGTGGATGGCGAGCTGCCAGCGGTCGTTGTCGAGCAGGCGCTCGAACTGCTGCAGGCCGACGAAGTCGTCCTTGGGGAAGGTGCGCGACGTGGACATGGACGTGCGCAGCGTCCACAGCACGGTGCCGACATAGCCGACACAGACGATGACGGCCAGGGGCAGCAGTGCGCCCCAGGCTGCGAAACCACGGCGCTTCATCAGGACCTCAGGGCGTTGACGATGTCCTTCTGGACCTTCTCGACCGGGATGTTGCGGTTCCAGTAGCTCGTCAGCACGTCCTGCAGCGCGCCGTTCTGGTCGGGCGTGATGTAGATCTCGCCGTTGCCGAGCTGGCGCGACTTGTCCTTCATGGCCGCCACGCCCATCTGCGCGCAGAGGTCCATCTTGGACACGTCGACGTCGGTGCGGATGGGAATGCTGCCCTTCTTGATGCTGAAGGCGACCTGGGTTGCCGGCTGCGTGATGACGCTGGCCAGCAGCTGCTGGGCCTTGATCTGGTCGGGCTTGTCGGTCCTGGGGAAGACCATCACGTCGCCCTGGACGATGTAGGGCGCCTTGGGGCCGAAGCCGGGCGCGCAGCCGTAGTCCTTGCCGGCTTCCTGCCTGGCCTGGGCGAACTCGCCCTTGGCCCAGTCGCCCATGATCTGCACGCCGCCGCGGCCGCTGATCAGCATGGCGGTGGCGTCGTTCCAGTTGCGGCCCGGCGAGCCCTTGTCGGTGTAGCCCTGCAGCTTCTTGAAGGCGAGCAGCACCTTCTTGAAGTCCTCGCCCAGGATGGCCTTGGGGTCGCGATCCTTGAAGATCTTCAGGTAGAGGTCGCGGCCGCCGTAGTGGGCCAGCACGGCGGTGAAGACGATGCCGTCCTGCCAGGGCTGGCCGCCGTGGGCCAGCGGCACGAGGCCGGCGGCCTTGAGCTTGTCCAGCGCGGCGAAGAGTTCGTCGAAGGTCTTGGGCTCTTCCGCGATGCCGGCCTTCTTGAAGGCGGCCTTGGAGAACCAGAACCACGTCATGTTGTGGATGTTGACCGGCGCGGCGTAGTAGTGGCCGTTGACCTTGATGGCCTGCAGCACGGTCTCGGGCAGGAACTTGTCCCAGCCGTCGCGCTGGGCCACGGCGTCGACGTTGTTCAGATAGCCCTGGTCGACGATGTCGCGGAACTGCTGCGTGGTGTTGAACTGCGCGGCCGTCGGCGGGTTGCCGCCGGCGATGCGGTTGATGGCGACGGAGCGCGCCTGCTCGCCGAGCGCGACCGCCGTGTCCACCCACTGGCCGCCCTGGGCCTTGTAGGCGTCGGCCAGCGTCTTGGCGGCGGCGGACTCGCCACCGGAGGTCCACCAATGGATGACTTCGGCCTTCAACTGGGCCGAGGCGGGGATGGCAGCGGCGGCGAGCGCGACGGCGGCCAGCGCGTGGCGGGGGGTCTTCATCATGTCTCCGAGTCTTGTAGGGTCGGCGCAGTGTCTCCCGTCGGGCGCCGGCGCGCCTGGGGGATGACCCTGTAATATTTCATTTAGAAATCGCCCGTAACCACGAATAGGCGGCCAAGCTTGCGTTAATTATTCGTTCAGGAATTGGCCGTACCAGAGGCCGGAGTCCTTCAGCGTGCGCTGCTGCGTCGTGTAGTCCACATAGGCCAGGCCGAAGCGGCGCAGATAGCCCTCGGCCCACTCGAAGTTGTCGAGCAGGCTCCACGCGAAGTAGCCCTTCACGGGGATGCCGGCGTCCACGGCCTGCTTCAGCGCCGCCAGGTGGCGCTGCAGATAGGACAGGCGCTCCTTGTCGTGCACGCGGCCTTCGGGCGTCAGCACGTCCTCGAAGGTGGAACCGTTCTCGGTCAGCTGGATGACGGCCGGGTGGTAGTCGCGCTGCAGGCGGCTCAGCAGGTCGACGAGACCTTGCGGCGAGACCTCCCAGCCGAAGCCGGTGCGCTCGACGCCCTCACGATCGACGAGGCTGGCGCGCATCGGGCCGCCGGCCGGGTCGTCCTTGACCATCTCGGGGAAGTAGTAGTTCACGCCGAGGAAGTCGGTCGGCGTGGCGATTGCCGAGAGGTCGCCGGCCAGCACGGTGGGCGCGGCGTCGCCGACGAGTTCCAGCGTGTCCGCCGGGTAGCCGCGGCCGAACAGCGGGTCCAGGAACCAGCGGTTGCGCAGGCCGTCGTGGCGCTTCAGCGCGGCCTGATCGGCGGCGCTGTCTGACGCGGCAGTGATGGGATGCAGGCTCAGCGTGATGCCGATGTCGGCGCCGGCCACGTTGCCGCGGATGACCGGCATGGCCTGGCCGTGGGACAGCAGCACATGGTGGCTGGCCTGCAGCGCGTTGGCGAGGCTGGTGCCGCCGGGCGCGTGGACGTTCTCCCAGTAGCCCATCATGCAGGAGCACCAGGGCTCGTTGTGCGTGATCCAGTGCTTGACGCGGTCGCCCAGACGCTTGGTCACGACGTCGGTGTACTCGACGAACGCGGCGACCGTGTCTCGCGACAGCCAGCCGCCCTGCTCCTGCAGCGCCTGCGGCAGGTCCCAGTGGTAGAGGGTGCACCATGGGTCGAGCCCGCGCTCCAGCATGCCGTCGACGAGCCGGTCGTAGAAGGCGAGGCCCGCCTCGTTCACGGCGCCACGCCCCGTGGGCAGGATGCGCGGCCAGGCGATGGAGAAGCGGTAGGCATTGACGCCCATCGCCTTGGCCATGTCCAGATCCTGCGGGTACCGGTGGTAGTGATCGCAGGCGACAAGGCCGTTTGACGCATCGCGGATGCGGCCCGGCTGCTGGCAGAAGCGGTCCCAGATCGATTCGCCCTTGCCGTCTTCCTGGCCGGCGCCTTCGATCTGGAAGGAGGACGTGGAAACGCCCCAACGGAAGTCGGCGGGGAAGTCTTTGCGGGTCGGGGCGTTGCGGAAGCTCATCTTGAAAATGGGGTCGGAGTCAGAATTTATAGGTGCCGCCGAACAGCACCTGACGGCCGTAGGAGGTGTAGCGCTCGGGCAGCGTGGACTTCGGATCGCTGGCGCCGGACGAGACGCCCACGCGGGTACGGTAGGGGCGGTCGCGCACGTTGTTGACCTGCAGCGTCAGCGACAGGCCCTTCAAGGGGCCGGATTCGAAGGCATAGCCGAGCTGGGCGTCGATGATGGTCTCGCCGAGGATCATGCTGGGCACGTTCTCGCCGAAGGTGCCGCGCACCGTCGTCGTGAACGGCGAGCGGTGGCGGCTGCCGATGCGGGCCGAGATGCCGTCGCGCTCGTAGTAGACGGTGAAGTTGGTGGCCACGCCGGACAGCCCGTCGAGCGGCTTGTCGGGGTTGTTCTCCTCGTGCATGGAGCTGCGCGTGTTGGAGTAGCTCAGCGAGACGCCGATGCCGTCCAGCGCCGGGCTGAAGAGGCCGGCGTCCAGCGAGCCGCTCAGCTCGGTGCCGGCGATCATGCCGCCACTGCCGTTGGCCGGGCGGTTCAGCGTGCCGATGTTGCTGGTCGGCGCGTTCGGCGTGGGGTTGGGGAAGCCGGTGAAGTCGTGATCGACGCCCTGGCCGTAGACCGAGCTCTTGACGTTCTTGTGGAAGGCCGCGGCGGCCACATAGCTGCGCTTGCTGAAGTAATGCTCCACCGACAGGTCGACCGCGTCGGCGCGCCAGGGCTCCAGCGCCGGGTTGCCGGCATTGCCGGACCAGAGGTAGGGCGCCGTGCCGCTGAGGCTGTAGGACATGCCGGCGCGCATGTCCTCCATGTTGGGCCGCGCCAGCACCTTGGCCGCGGCGAAGCGCAGCACGGTCTTGTCGGTCAGGTCGACCGACAGGTTGAGGCTGGGCAGAACGTCGGTGTAGCTGCTGCCGCCGCTGATCGGGTCGCCCTGCTGGGTGACCGGGTTCCACAGCTGGCCGTCGCTCCATTGCTTGGCGTGGACGACGCGCAGGCCCAGCGTGCCGTGCACGGGCAGGCCCCATTCGGCGTCGAAGCCCAGCTTGGCATGCGCGGCCGTGACCTTCTCGTGCACGGCCCAGATGCGTCCCGGCGCCTGGTCCTGCGAGGCCGGCACGGTGTCGTACAGGCCCGCGGCCAGCGCGCTCGGCAGGTCGAAATTGACCATGCGGATGGGGCTGCCGGCGAAGCTGAGGTCAGTCGGTTCGCGCAGCAGCTGGCTCGGGATCAGCACCGGCGCGCGGTTGTTCTTGAGGTTGTAGTAGACCTCGGTGCGGTTCATGCGCTTGTCGCGCTCGGAGTAGTCCAAGCCCCCTTCGAGGCTGTTGAAGAAGCCTTCGAACGCGCGGCCGGCCGTGAGCTTGAGCGCCTTCATCTCGTCGCCCACATGCGGGAACTGGCTGCGGCCGTCGCGGCCCCAGTTCGGCGGGTCGGCCAGGTAGACCTTGCTGCCGTCGCCGTAGTCGAAGCTCGGATGGAAGGTGGAGATGCCGTCGCCGGTCGCGATGGCGACCTGGCCCAGGCTGACGCGCGACGTGGCGCCCGCGGCCAGCTCGGCGTTCTGCTCGTCGCGCCTGGCCTTGGACCAGCTCAGGTCGGCCACCAGCTTCCAGTCGGCCAGCTTCAGCTCGTTGTTCCAGCCCAGGGCGCGCACGTCGTCCTTGCGCTGGTTGAAGGTCGTCAGCGCCACCGGATTGACGTTGTTGACCGTGCCGCCGACCACCAGCTTGTCACCGTTGACGGTCGCCGTCTGTGCGCCGCTCCAGCTCGCACCCGACCACACCGACATGTCCGACATCACCGTGCGGCGCGCCTCGGTCTGGTCGAACCTGGAGTAGTAGGCGTCCAGCGTGCTGTGGAAGCCGTTGCCGGGCTTGTACTCCAGCACGGCCATCAGGCCGTCACGCTTCTGGCGCGACGACGCGGCGCCCAGCTCGAAGCCCTGCAGCGCGACCGAATCGTCGGGCGTGCCCGGCAGCGGCGAGCCCCAGACGCTGGTGTTGGCCCACCACCAGCTCTTGTAATGCTTCTCCTGGTTCGGCGAGTCCAGGTGGGCGAAGCCGACGGCCGCGCCCCAAGTGCGGTCGGCCGACTGCGTCACGTAGGAGGCCGACAGGCGGTTGCCGTTGCCCGAGATCTCGGGGTTCAGCGAACCGTTGGAATTGCGCTCGACGCGCGCGCCGACGACGCCCTGCGACTTCGCGAAATCCAGCGGGCGCAGCGTCTTCATGTTGACGGTGCCCGAGAGGCCTTGCGCCGACAGGCTGGCGTCGGGCGTCTTGTAGACGGTGGCGCCATTGATGAGCTCGCTGGGGAACTGGTCGTACTCCACCGAGCGGTTGTCGCCGGTGGACACGATCTCGCGGCCGTTCAGCAGCGTGACGCCGTAGCGCGGCGCCATGCCGCGGATGCTGATGACCGACGAGCGGCCGTTGACGCGCTGCGAGGTCAGGCCCGGCAGGCGCGAGATCGCGTCGGCTATGGACACGTCGGGCAGCTTGCCGATGTCCTCGGCCGAGATGGCCTCGACGATGGCGTCGGCATTGCGCTTGGTGCTGATGGAGGACTCGAGGCTGGCGCGGAAGCCGCTGACCGTCACGGTCTCCAGCTTCTGCTCCGCAGCGGGAGCCGTCTGCGCCACGGCGGCCGCGCTCAGCAGGCCGGCACAGGCGGTGGCCACGAGGGTGAGGCGCGGGCGGCGCGAGTGCGCCATGGCGGCGTTGTTGTTGTCGATCATGAAGGTCTCCTGGTTCGTCTTGTTCGCGGGTCTGGTCCGGTTTCTTGAATCTGGCCTTCAGATTGGAACCGGTTCCAAACGCGGCGCAAATCTAATTCGTCGCCGTCGGGCTTGTCAACAGAACCGGCCCCAGGGCTGACGTTTTTTTGTTTCAGCCGGCTAGCGCGGCACTGGCACGGAGCGTGCCGGCCCGCACCAGCCATGGCCTGCCGCTGTGATTCAATCGCCCCCCGGAGGACGGCAAGGGCAAATGGCAACCATCAAGGACGTGGCAAGGCTGGCGGGCGTGGGCGTGGGCACCGCTTCGCGCGTCATCAGCGGAAACGGTTCCGTCGCACCCGCCACGGCCGAGCGGGTGCGCAAGGTCATCGCGCAGCTGAAGTTCCGCCCGTCGCAGACGGCACGGTCGCTGGGCGCTGGCACGTCCAAGCTGATCGGCGTCTACATCCCCTTCCTGCGCGGCACCTACTACACACCCATCCTGCGCGTCATCGACCTGGTGCTGCGCGCCAAGGGCCTGCACATGGTGGTGGCCTTCGGCGAGGGCATCGAGGACGAGCGCAAGGAAACCAACGACGGCATGCGTTTCCTGCTGGACCGCGACTGCGACGGTCTCATCGTGCTGTCCAACGCCATCCAGGACGAGGACATCAAGGCGCTGGGCCCGGCCGCGCGCCAGGTCGTCGTGTTGAACCGCCACTTCGACCGCGTCAAGGAGCAGTGCTTCACGGCCGACCATGTGCAGGGCGGCGTGCAGGCCGCGCGCGCGCTGCTGCAGCACAAGCACAAGGACATCGCCGTCATCTCCGGCCCGACGACCTCACCCGACAACGTCGCCCGCCTGGCCGGCTTCATGGGCGAGCTGGCGCAACGAGGCCACGACGTGGGCAAGGTGCTGACCCTGCCCGGCGACTTCTCCAACCAGGCCGGCTGGGACGCCGCCGACGTGCTGCTGAAGCTGAAGAAGCTTCCCACCGCCGTGTTCTGCGCCAACGACGAGATGGCCATCGGCCTGCTGGCCCATTTCCAGGAGCGCGGCGTGTCGGTGCCGCACGAGGTGTCGGTGCTGGGCTACGACGATTCGCCCAGCGCGGAGTTCGCCGCGCCGCGCCTGACGTCGGTGCACATCCCGAGCCGCGAGGTCACGCTGGCCGGCCTGCACTGGCTGCTGAACCGCTGCTACGAGACGGAGCTGCCGGTGTCGCGGCAGTTCGACATCTCCGTCACGTGGAGGGCCTCCGTCGCGGCGCCGCCGTCCCGAAAGCGCGGCTGACGCCACAATCCGGGCTGAACTTTTTGTCTCGGCCCAAAACAATGTCCTCGCGCGTCCTGACCGGCATCACCACGACCGGCACCCTGCACCTCGGCAACTACGTCGGCGCGATCCGCCCGGCCGTCGCCGCCAGCCGCGCTCCCGGCGTGGACAGCTTCTTCTTCATGGCCGACTTCCACGCGCTGATCAAGTGCGACGAGCCGGACCGCATCGCCCGCTCCAGCCGCGCCATCGCCGCCACCTGGGTGGCCGCCGGCCTGGACACCTCGCGCGTGACGCTCTACCGCCAGAGCGACATCCCCGAGATCCCCGAGCTGACCTGGCTGCTGACCTGCGTGACGGCCAAGGGCCAGATGAACCGTGCCCATGCCTACAAGGCCGCCGTGGACACGGCGACGGCCGCCGGCGAGGAGCCGGACGCCCACGTGACCATGGGCCTGTTCAGCTACCCGGTGCTGATGGCGGCCGACATCCTGATGTTCAACGCGCACAAGGTACCGGTGGGCAAGGACCAGGTGCAGCACATCGAGATGACGCGGGACATCGCCCAGCGCTTCAACCATCTCTTCGGCCAGGGCCGCGCGCTGTTCACGCTGCCCGAGGCGGTGGTGGACGCCGAGATGGAGCTGCTGCCGGGCCTGGACGGCCGCAAGATGAGCAAGAGCTATGACAACGTCATCCCGCTTTTCGAAGGCGGCGCCAAGGCACTGAAGGACGCGGTCGCGCGCATCGTCACCGACAGCAAGCTGCCTGGCGAGGTCAAGGACCCGGAAGGTCAGGCCCTCGTGACGATCTACGACGCCTTCGCGACGCCCGGGCAGCGCGCCGCCTTCCGCGCGGCGCTGCGCGAGGGCCTGGGCTGGGGCGAGGCCAAGCAGCAGCTGGTGGACCTCATCGAAGGCCAGATCGGCCCGATGCGAGCCCGCTACGAAGCACTGATGGCCGACCCCGCCGAGCTCGAAGCCATCCTGCTGGCCGGAGCTGAACGCGCCCGCGCCATCGCTGTGCCCTTCCTGAAACAGCTGCGCGCAGCCGTCGGCCTGCGGCCCTACACGCAGACCGCGACGACCGCCGTCGCCAAGACGGAAAAGGCCGCGCTGCCCGTCTTCAAGCAATACCGCGAGGCAGACGGCAAGTTCTACTTCAAGCTGCTGTCTGCCGGCGGCGAGCTGCTGCTGCAGAGCCGCGCCTTCGAGCAGGGCCGCGAGGCCGGCCAATGGGTCGCCCGGCTGAAGAAGGAAGGCTGGATTGCCGACGCGCCGGTGCAGCGCGAGGCCGCCGAGGCCGACATCGCCGCAGCGCTGGCCGCCTTCCAGGAAGACTGACGCAGCCGCGGGGCAGATCGCCGGCCCGGCCGGCTGGCGGAGCCCGCTGCGACTGGCGTTTCTAGAGGCATCGCCCTACAGAAACCCGGCAGGTCGTCACGCCAAAACGCGTTTACCCGCTCGGCCCCGGCGCGCCCTCGCGGTAACTTCGCGGCTCCGTCAAAAAGATCGTTGGAGACCCCATGGCCACCATTGCCACGGACCAGCTCGCGCTGCAGCGCCTGTACCACTGGGAGCGCAGCGCCGGCAGTGCCGTCACGCTGACTCAACCCCTGGGCGGTACCGAGGTGCGCGATTTCACCTGGGCCCAGGTCGGCGACGAGGTGCGCCGCATGGCCGCCTTCCTGAAAGCCAAAGGCGCCGCCGAGGGCTGGCCGGCCGACGCCAAGGTGGCCATCCTGTCCAAGAACTGCGCCTGGTGGCTGATGAGCGACCTCGCCATCTGGATGGCTGGTTATGTCAGCGTGCCGCTGTACCCGACGCTGGCGCCCGAGACCATCACGCAGATCCTCGTGCACAGCGAGGCGAAGTTCATCTTCGTTGGCAAGCTGGACGGCTGGGAGGGCATGAAGCCCGGCGTGCTGCCCAGCCTGCCCGGCGCGAGCTATGCGCTGTCGCCCGACGACGCGAAGCAGACGTACGAGAGCTGGGACGCCATTTGCGCCCGCACCGAGCCGCTGCAGGGCGAGGTGGTGCGCGCGGCCGACGAGCTGTGCACGCTGATCTACACCTCGGGCACGACGGGCAACCCCAAGGGCGTCATGCACAGCTTCGGCGGCTTTGCGTGGGCCATTGCCGAGGGCCTGGCGCGCGTGCCGATCCGCGCCGACGACCGCATGCTGTCCTATCTGCCGCTGGCCCATGTGGCCGAGCGGGTGCTCGTCGAGCATGGCTGGCTGAAGACCGGCATGCGGCTGTGGTTTGCCGAGTCGCTGGAGACCTTCACGGCCGACCTGCAGCGCGCACGGCCCACCATCTTCTTCAGCGTGCCGCGGCTGTGGGTCAAGTTCCAGCAGGGCGTGCAGGCCAAGATGCCGCCCGAGAAGATGAACAAGCTGCTGCGCCTGCCCATCATCGGCGGCCTGGTACGGCGCAAGGTGCTGAAGGCCCTCGGCCTGGACCAGTGCCGCATCGCCGTCGGCGGCGCCGCGCCCATGCCCATCGCGCTGCTGGAGTGGTATGCCGCGCTGGGGCTGCCCGTCAACGAGGGCTACGGCATGACCGAGAACCTCGCGCTGTCGCACATCACCGTGCCCGGCAAGATGCAGCACGGCACCGTGGGCCCGGCCTACCCCGGCGTGCAGACGCGCATCGACCCCGCCACCGGTGAGCTGCAGATGCGCAGCCCGGCGCTGATGCTGGGTTACTTCAAGGAGCCCGGCCTGACGGCCGATGCGCTGACGCCCGACGGCTGGCTGCACACGGGCGACAAGGTCACCCAGGACGGCGACGGCTGCGTGCGCATCACCGGCCGCGTGAAGGACCTGTTCAAGACCAGCAAGGGCAAGTACGTCGCGCCCGCGCCCATCGAGGACAAGCTGGGCATGAACCCCGCCATCGAGGCCTGCTGCGTGGCCGGCGCCAACCTGAACCAGCCGCTGGGCATCGCGATGCTGTCGCCGCAAGGCCTGGCCCGCGCGGCCAGCGACGCGACCGGCCTGCAGGCAGAGCTGTCCCGCCATGTCGACGCGGTCAACGCGCGGCTGGACCCGCACGAGCAGCTCGACACGCTGGTGCTCATCAAGACGCCGTGGACCGTGGACAACGGCTTCATCACGCCGACCTTCAAGGTCAAGCGCAACCGCGTCGAGGAGGCCTATGGCGCGAAGTTCGAGGGCTGGGTGAGGCAGCGGGCCAAGGTGCAGTTCGGCGACTGACCGCCCCCCCGAAGCACAACCCCTGTCGGGCATGCGCGAGCGGCAACTCCGAGCCGCCCGCGCGCTCGCCGCGTCAGAGCGGCACGGTGAAGGCGTACAACTTGTTGTTGGGCGAGCCGAAACCGAAGTTGCGATAGCCCGAGCCCCAGTACAGCGTGCCGTCCACGATGGCCGCGCCCGACAGGCAGGAGCCGCCGCTCGCAAAGCTCCACAGCACCGCACCGGTGGCGCCGTTGAACGCATACATGTGGCCGCTGGCGTCCAGCGAGCAGCCGTAGACGACGCCGTTGGCCGTCGTCACCGGGCCCGACGGGCCACCACCGACGCCAGCCGGCGCGTGCGGGTCCAGCGTCTGCCACAGCAGCGCGCCGGTGGCCGCGTCCAGGCCGAACCAGGCGCCGCGGTTCGTCGGCGTCGTCGCGCCCTGCGGCGTCCAGGGCACCTGGTTGCTGTTGGCATTGGCCGTGTAGATGCGCTTGCCGTCCGTCGCCGAACCCCATTGCAGGCCGCCCGCCGTGCCGCCTGGCCCGGCCTGGGTGACCCAGGCCACCGCGCCGGTGTCCGGGTCCAGCACCCAGTACTGCCCGCTCTTCTGGCCCGCGCCCAGCAACTCCTTGCCGGAGCTGGCCTTGAACAACGCCGGCGCCTGGCCGAAGTCGTAGTCGGGCCCGGCGGGTGACGGGCAGAGGTCGCCATCGCCGAGGAAGGGAATGCAGTCCACCGTCCACGCGTCGTAGGGGATGGCTCGCGTCGCCCAGCGCACGGCGCCGGTGCGCATGTCCAGCGCGATGACGCTGTCGAAGTGGTTGTCCGCCGCAAGGCAGGCGGCCTTGGCGGCCGCGTCGTTGCCGGCCGCCGCGACACAGGCCAGCACCGCGGGTGGCACGGAATAGTTGTTGCCGGTCGCGATGTAGACCGCGCCACGCCGCGTGTCGATGGCGGGCGAGCTGCCCCAGACGGCGTTGCCCGTGTAGCCGGCGGGTGCCAGCATCGTCTTCCAGCGGATGGCGCCGGTCTTCAGGTCCAGCGCCAGCATGCTGCCGCGGAAGGACAGCTGGTAGCCCGGGATGAAGGCCGCCATCGCCTCCTCCTGCGACGCGACGCCGACGAAGACGCTGTCACCGTGGATGGTGGCCGACTGCGTGATGATGGCGGCCACATGGGGGTCGGCCTGCGTGCTCCAGGCGAGCGCACCGGTGTCCTTGTCGAAGGCCAGCACCTTGGCGCCCGGGCCGCCACCCGCCAGGATGGAGCCCTGCGTGCCGATGACGACCTTGCCGCCGCCCAGCGCAGGCGTCGCTCGGGCCTTGTCCATCGGAATTCCCGTCACCGAGGGCAGGTAGACCGACCACTTGACACTGCCGTTGGCGCGGTTGACCGCATAGAGGTAGCCGGCCCAGTCCGGCACGTAGACCGTGTCGCCGTCCACGGCCGGGGTGGCCGACACGTCGCCGGCGGTGTTCAGCACCCATTTGACGGCCAGGCCGCCGACGTTGCCGACGCCGAGCTTGCGCTCGGAAGGCTGGTTGCGCGTGTTCTCGCGGTCGCCCCCCGCGTTGCTCCATTCGCTGCCCTGCGCCGCCGCGGCCAGCAGGGGCACCGCGAGTGCCGCTGCGGCCAGCGCGGGCGCGATCTGCTCTCGAAACGTGGTGGTCTTGTTCATCGACATCTCCGTTCCCAACCTGCGATGCCCGACGGACGGGCCGCGGGCAGAGGGCATCGCGCAACCCGCCGCGGCAGTCGCCGCTCGCGCTGCGCAAGCAGCCGGGCGGCAGGCCATCTGAGGCCGCCGGGGCGCGCTCGGGCATCGGTGCATACCCGCCGCCGTCCCCAGGGTTGAGGACGATGGCTAGCCGCGCCAGTAGCCGGCGCGCCCGTAATGGGTCCGCAGATGCTCCACCCACAGCCGCGTGCGCAGCGGCAAATGGCGAGAACGTGGGAACACGGCGTAGATGCCGTTGGGCGGCGCCGCGAAATCGTCCAGCACGCTGACCAGCCGGCCGGCCACGAGGTCGGCCTCCACCTCCCAGGTGCTGCGCCAGGCCAGCCCCAGGCCGGCGACGCACCAGTCGTGCAGCACCTGGCCGTCGCTGCAATCCAGCCGGCCCACCGGGCGCACATGCTGCACCGCGCCGTCGACCTGGAAGGCCCAGCCGCGCACCTGGCTGGCTTCGGAGCTCAGCGTCAGGCAGGCGTGGCGGCCGAGTTCGTCGGGGTGGCCGGGCACGCCGGCCCGCTTCAGGTAGCCGGGCGCGGCCACGCAGAGGCGGCGGTTGTCGGCCAGGCGCGTGCTGACAAGGCTGGAGTCCGGCAGGTCCCCCACGCGCACGGCGCAGTCGAAGCCCTCGTGCACGATGTCGACGACACGGTCGCTGAGGTTGAGCGACAGGCTGAGATCGGCGTGCTCGGCGAGGAAGCCCGGCACCAGCGGCGCCACATGACGGCGGCCGAAGCCGGCCGGGGCCGTCACGCGCAGATGGCCGCTGGCCTTCAGGCCGCCGGCACTCACTGCTGCCTCGGCATCGGCCAGCGACGCGACGAGGCGCTGGCAGTCCTCCAGGAAGGCCTGGCCTTCGGGCGTCAGCGTCAGCCGCCGCGTTGTGCGCAGCATCAGCTTGACGCCCAGCCGCGACTCCAGCGCATCCAGCCGCCGGCCCATGACGGCCGGCGCCACGCCCTCGGCCGCCGCCGCCGCCGTCAGGCTGCCCTTGGCCGCGACGAGGACGAAGGACTCGATCTGCTTCAGCTTGTCCATGGCCGCATTGTGCCGACGCGGCGATACAAACATGGGGTCAACCCGCCCCATTCGTGCGTTTAAGTCACAGATAACTTTCGTGCACTGCAGCAAATAAGGGCTCGCACAAAGGCAAGATGCCAGTCAATCTTTCGCCGTTGCCCGAGGAGCTTGTCATGTCCACCACCCGCACCACGCTGCACCGCCTGCAGGTCGACACCGACCTGGCCCGCTTCATCAACACCGAGGTGCTGCCCGGCACCGGCGTGAGCAGCGAGGCCTTCTGGGCCGGCTTCGGCAGGCTCGCTCACGAGCTCGCGCCGATGAACCGCGCGCTGCTGGCCGAGCGCGACCGCCTGCAGGCCGAACTGGACGCCTGGCACGAGGCCCACCCCGGGCCGATCACCGACATGCCGGCGTATCAAGCCTTCCTGAAGCGCATCGGCTACCTCGTCGAGCCGCCGGCCGAGGTGCAGGCGACGACGGCAAATGTCGACGCCGAGCTGGCGCTGCAGGCGGGGCCGCAGCTGGTCGTGCCCATCCTGAACGCGCGCTATGCGCTGAACGCCGCCAATGCACGCTGGGGTTCGCTGTACGACGCGCTCTACGGCACCGACGCCATTCCCGAGACCGACGGTGCCACGCGCGCCGGCGCCTACAACCCGGCGCGCGGCGCCAAGGTCATCGCGTTCGCCCGCCAGGTGCTGGACCAGGCCGCGCCGCTGGCGGCAGGTTCGCATGCCGACTCGACCGGCTACCGCGTCGAGAACGGCGGGCTCGTCGTGACGCTGGCCTCCGGCGCGACGACCGGCCTGCAGGACCCGGCCGCCTTCGCCGGCTACCAGGGGGATGCGGCCGCGCCGAGCAGCGTGCTGCTGGTCCACCACGGCCTGCACCTGGACATCCGCATCGATCGCTCCACGGCCATCGGCAAGAGCGACCCGGCCGGCATCGCCGACGTCGTGCTGGAGTCGGCGCTGTCGACCATCCTCGACCTGGAAGACTCCGTCGCCGCCGTCGACGCCGAGGACAAGCTGCTGGCCTACCGCAACTGGCTGGGCATCCAGCTGGGCACGCTGACCGAGGAGGTCGCCAAGGGCGGCAAGACGTTCACGCGCCGCCTGAACGCCGACCGCGTCTACACGGCGCCGGATGGCAGCGGCACCGTCGCGCTGCATGGCCGCTCGCTGATGTTCGTGCGCAATGTCGGCCACCTGATGACCAACCCGGCCATCCTGCTGGAGGACGGCAGCGAGATCCCGGAAGGCATCATGGACGCCGTCATCACGACGACGATCGCGATGCATGACCTGCAAAGACGCGGCAACAGCCGCACGGGCAGCGTCTACATCGTGAAGCCCAAGATGCACGGCCCGGCCGAGGTGGCCTTCGCCGCCGAGCTGTTCACGCGCGTCGAGCAACTGCTGGGCCTGCCCGGCAGCACGGTCAAGCTGGGCATCATGGACGAGGAGCGCCGCACCTCGGTCAACCTGAAGGCCTGCATCGCCGCCGCGGCCAGCCGCGTCGCCTTCATCAACACCGGCTTCCTGGACCGCACCGGCGACGAGATGCACACCGCCATGCGCGCCGGCCCGATGCTGCGCAAGGGCGACATGAAGACGTCCAGCTGGATCACCGCCTACGAGCGCAGCAATGTGCTCACGGGCCTGGCCTGCGGTTTGAGAGGCCGCGCGCAGATCGGCAAGGGCATGTGGGCCATGCCCGACCTGATGGCCGCGATGCTGGAGCAGAAGATCGGCCACCCCAAGGCCGGCGCCAACACGGCCTGGGTGCCGTCGCCCACCGCGGCGACGCTGCATGCGCTGCACTACCACCAGGTCAACGTGGCCGCCGTGCAGCAGGAGCTGGAAAAGGTCGACCTCGCCGCCGAGCGCGAAGCCATCCTGAACGCGCTGCTGACCATCCCCGTCGCACCGTCCGCCGACTGGACGGCCGAGCAGCGCCAGCAGGAGCTGGACAACAACGTGCAGGGCATCCTCGGCTATGTCGTGCGTTGGATCGACCAGGGCGTCGGCTGCTCCAAGGTGCCCGACATCAACGGTGTCGGCCTGATGGAAGACCGTGCGACGCTGCGGATTTCCAGCCAGCACATCGCCAACTGGCTGCGCCACAGCGTCGTGTCGCCGGAACAGGTTCGGGACACCTTCACGCGCATGGCGGCGGTGGTGGACGGCCAGAACGCCGGCGACCCGCTCTATAAGGCTTTGGCCGCCAACCCGCAAGGCGCAGCCATGCAGGCGGCGCTGGACCTGGTCTTCAAGGGCGAGGCGCAACCGAGCGGCTACACCGAGCCGCTGCTGCATGCCTGGCGGCTGAGGGTCAAGCAAGGGCTGTATGGCGTCTAGGGGGAGGCCCCTAGAGGCATGCGCCTACGACGCAACAATAGTTGACCAGTGACGAAGGTCACACGTCGCCCGTCAACAACATCAACATTACGTATTGTTTCGCGGTTATTAAGGGTTATCCCTTGGTTTTCGCTTATTTGACGGGTAGGTATGACTAATGGCTGAGCAATAAGCATTAACCCGTAGATTTGCGGATTCCTGCGAGCTGAGACTAGCCGCCTCTTCGCCGTGGCACCGCGGCTGTGAGGCGCGCGCGCCGGCCCATCCAGCCGGGGCAAGTCAAAACTCTATGGAGTCCCCCATGTTCAAACTCAACGCAATGAGCGCGGCGGCGCTGGCCTACCTGGCCGTAGTCGCCGCCCCGGCTCTGGCCCAGCAGCAGCAACTCGAACGGGTCGAGGTCACGGGCAGCCGCATCCTGTCCGTCAACGCCGAATCGGCAGCGCCCATCCAGGTGCTGACGGCCGCCGACATCAAGGCCTCGGGCGTCACCAACCTGCAGGACCTGCTGCTGAAGAACCCGACCTTCGGCACCCCCTCCATCAGCCGCACGAACTCGAACTTCTCGACGTCGAGCGCCGGTGTCTCCACCATTGACCTGCGCAATCTGGGCGTCGACCGCACGCTGGTGCTGGTCAACGGCCGCCGCTACGTGTCCGGCGTGCCCGGCTCGATGGCCGTCGACCTGAACACCATTCCCACGGACTTCATCGAGCGCGTCGAAGTGATGACCGGCGGCGCGTCGTCGACCTATGGCTCCGACGCCGTGGCCGGCGTGGTCAACATCATCCTGAAGCGCAATTTCGAAGGCGTGAACCTGGACGCCTCGGTCGGCCAGAGCTGGAAGAACGACGACACGATGAAGAAGTTCAGTGCCACGTTCGGCACGAACTCGTCCAACGGCAAGGGCAACATCATGGCCCACTTCGCCGTCAGCAAGCAGGGCGCGGTCATGTCCAGGGACCGCGACGCCTCGGCGGTCGACCAGTTTTCGCTGGCGCTGGCGGTCACTGGCGAAGACGCCGACCTCTTCAAGATTCAGCGCCCGTTCTATTCCAGCTTTGCGCCGCAGGGCCGCTTCTTCTACACGAACGGCGCCGGCACCGCGACCAGCCGCACCTTCGACGCCAACGGCAACGTGATCCCGTTCTCGACGAACGGCCCCGCCGGTGACGGCGTCGGCGCGACTGGCTACAACCGCTCTTCCGTTCGCACGATCGCCATCCCGACCACCCGGGTGCTGATGGCAACCAAGGGCGACTACGCCATCAACGAAAAGCACAACCTGTTCTTCGAAGGCACCTACGCCAATACCAAGACCTTCACCCACCTGGAGCCCTTCCCCCTGGACTCCGCTGCAACCGGCGTGGGTGGCGGCAACATCCCGGCCGAAACACTGGTCAACGGCGTGAAGGTGGCGAACCCGCTGATCCCGACGGCCCTGTTCAACCTGATGACGGACCGTGATGGCGATGGACTGAAGGACTACAACTTCACCCGCCGCATGGCTGACGTGGCCGACCGCACGTCATCGGCGAACCGTGACACCTTCCGTGTCGTGGGCGGCGCGAAGGGCGATCTGACCCCGGTCTGGTCCTATGAGACCTACCTGGGCTACGGCTTCACCCGCGAAGGTCAGACCGGCACCGGCCAGATCAACGTGCAGAACCTGATCAACTCGCTGAACGTCATTCCTGATGCCTTCGGCACGCCCATCTGCGTGAGCGCGACGGCACGCGAGCAGGGCTGCGTCCCTGCCAATATCTTTGGCGCCAACAAGCTGAGCGCCACGGCGGCCAAGTACCTGCATGCCCCCAGCTCGCTGAACACCAGCGTCACCCAGAAGATGGCGGGTGGCTCGGTATCGGGCGAGGCCTTCAAGCTGCCGGCCGGCCCCGTGGGAATTGCCGCCGGTTTCGAATGGCGCCAGGAGTCGTCGTCCACCGAATTCGATGCGCTGACCCAGACCGGCCTCAATGCCGGCAACGCGCTGGCCAACACCGCCGGCCGCTACACCGTGCGTGAGGCGTTCATCGAAACCAAGCTGCCGCTGCTGGTGAACCTGCCGCTCGTGAAGAGCCTGGACGGCACGGTGGCCTTCCGTCGTGGCGAATACTCCACGGTCGGCAAGACCAACAGCTGGAACCTGGGCCTGGACTGGGCGATGAACTCTGCCTTCCGCACCCGCGCCACCCTGGCGCAATCGACACGTGCCCCGAACGTTGGCGACCTGTACCAAGGTGCGTCACAGACCTTCCCGACGGGCCTGGACGACCCTTGCGAAGGCGTCAAGTCCACCGATACCGGCACGCTGGCCACGGTCTGCAAGTCCTATCCGGGTGTCGTCAAGAACATGGCCGCCAATGGCGGCACGTTCACGCTGAACCAAGCTGACCTGCAGGGCATCAGCGGCTTCGACAGCGGCAACCCCAACCTGAAGGCCGAGAAGGGCCGTTCCCTGACGGTGGGCCTGGTCATCACGCCGAAGATCGATCTGCTGAAGAACTTCGCCTTCACGGTCGACTACTACGACATCAAGATCGCCAGCGCCATCAATGGTCCGGACCGTTCCTACATCCTGGATCAGTGCTTCAACAAGGGCAACCCGCTGTACTGCGGCTTCATCACCCGCCGTGCGGATGTGCAAGGTGCTTCCAGCGCCGGATCGCTCGAGTACATCAACCAGGTGCCGGTCAACAGCGGCGGTTCGCGAGCCAAGGGCATCGACCTCACGTCGAGCTACGCCGAGCGCGTGGGCCCGGGCACGCTGTCTGCTCGCCTGAGCTGGACGCATCTGCTGGATGCCTGGGACAAGCCGACCGACGACGCTGACAAGAACACCTCGCTCGGCGAAGTGGGCAACTCGCGCAACCGCTGGATGTTGAACCTCGGCTACGCCTCCGGCCCCTGGGCGATCAACACCACGACGACCTACATCGGCGTGGCCTACCTGGACGACCAGTTCCTTGGCACCACCCCCAAGTCCTTTGGCAAGGTGGACTCCAAGACCTACTTCGACCTGCAAGGCAGCTACAAGTTCGGCAAGGCCGAGGTCTATGCCGGCGTGAACAACCTGTTCAACACCAAGGCGCCCCCGATCATCTCGGGCCTGCCGGGCAACACGACCGGCGCCGAGACCGACGCCGGCACGTACGACGCCATCGGCCGCCGCTACTACGTGGGCCTGCGCTACAGCTTCTAAGCTGAGGCCGCCTCACGGTGCCACCCTCCAGGGCCCGCTTCGGCGGGCCCTTTTCATTGGCGGTCACAATGCGCGCCGTCATGATCACCCCGCTCCAGTCCGCCGACGTCATCGTCATCGGTGCCGGCCCCGCCGGCAGCGCCTGCGCGCGCGTGCTGGCCAAGGCGGGCATGGCCGTGCTGCTGGTGGACCAGCATCCGCCGGGCCGCGACAAGACCTGCGGCGACGGGCTGATCCCCGATGCGCACAAGGCGCTGGCGCGGCTGGGCCTGCTGGACATCGTCATGCGCCATGCGCAGCCGGTCAGCCATGTCGGCTGCGTCGGCCCGCGCGGCGGGCGCGTCGATGTGCCCGGCTCGCTCGCCGTGCTGCCACGCAGACAACTGGATGCGCTGCTGCTGCAGGGCGCCCGCGACGCCGGCGCCCGCTTCGAGCAGGCGCGCTTCGAGGCGCCGCTCGAGGAGGGTGGCCGCGTCGTCGGCGCGCGGCTCAAGCGCGGCGATGAACTCGTGGACGTGCCCGCCCGCTGGGTCGTGCTGGCCACCGGCGCCGTGCCCAAGGCGCTGACGGCGGCCGGCATGTGCGAGCGCCACACGCCCAGCGGCGTGGGACTGCGCGGCTATGTGAAGGCGCCGCAGATGGTGGGCAGCATCAAGGCGCTGGAGGTCATCTGGCACCGCGCGCTGCGGCCGGGCTATGGCTGGATCTTTCCGGCGCCGGACGGCCACTTCAATATCGGCGTCGGCCTGACCGATTCACATGCCGACGTCGACGGCAAGGGCCGCAAGCAGGCCGTCAACCTGCGTGCCGTCTTCGACGCCTTCGTCGCCCACTACCCACCAGCGGCCGAGCTGATGCGCGTCGGCGAACTGGTCGGCGAACTCAAGGGCGCACCGCTGCGCTTCACGCTGGAAGGCGCCCGCTGGACGCGTCCGGGCCTCATCGTCACCGGCGAGGCGGCGGGCTCGACCTACTCCTTCACCGGCGAGGGCATCGGCAAGGCGATGGAGACGGGCATGCTGGCGGCCGACGCCCTGCTGGCCCATGCCGACGACGACGCTGCCGCGCGTGCCGCCTACGAAGCCGGGCTGACGGCGCTGAAACCCAAGTTCAAGCTCTACGAGAACGCCAACCGCGTCAACGCCCATCCCTGGCTGGCCGACCTGGTCATCTGGCGCGCGCAGAAGAGCCCGCGGGTGCTGAACCGCATGGCGGGCGTGCTGAATGAGACGAGCAACCCGGGCAACCTCGTTAGCGTCAAAGGCATCAGTCGCCTGTTCTTCGAGTGACCGTCAGACGCGTTCGACGATGAGCGCAATGCCTTGGCCGACGCCAATGCACATCGTGCACAACGCATAGCGCCCGCCGGTCACCTCCAGCTGGTTGACCGCCGTCGTCACCAGCCGCGCGCCGCTGGCGCCCAGCGGATGGCCCAGCGCGATGGCGCCGCCCCATGCGTTCACGCGGGCGTCGTCGTCCGCCAGGCCCAGGTCGCGCAGCACGGCCAGGCCTTGTGCGGCAAAGGCCTCGTTCAGTTCGATGACGTCCATCTGCGCCAATGTCAGCCCCGTCAGCGCCAGCACCTTGCGCGTGGCCGGCGCCGGGCCCATGCCCATGATGCGCGGCGCGACGCCGGCCGTGGCCATGCCGACGACGCGGGCTCGCGGCGTGAGGCCTTGGCGGGCGGCTTCCGATTCGCTGGCCAGCAGCAGCGCGCAGGCGCCATCGTTGACGCCGCTGGCGTTGCCCGCGGTCACCGTGCCGTCAGGCTTCACGACGCCCTTCAACTTCGCCAGCGCCTCCAGGCTGGTCGCGCGCGGATGCTCATCCAGCGCCACGCGCAGCGGCTCGCCCTTTTTCTGCGGCACCTCCACCGGAGCTATCTCGCGGTCGAAGAAGCCGCGCTGCTGGGCCGCGACGGCCTTCAGCTGCGAGGCCAGCGCCATGCGGTCCTGCGCCTCCCGTGAGATGCCGAAATCAGCGGCCACGTTCTCGGCCGTCTCGGGCATCGAGTCGACGCCGTAGGCGGCCTTCATCGCCGGGTTCACGAAGCGCCAGCCGATGGTCGTGTCGTAGACGGCGTTGCTGCGGCTGAAAGCGGATTCGGCCTTGGGCATGACGAAAGGCGCGCGGCTCATGCTCTCCACGCCGCCGGCGATCAGCAAGCCCGCCTCGCCGGCACGGATGGCACGCGCGGCCGTGCCCACGGCGTCCAGGCCCGAGCCGCAAAGGCGGTTCACCGTCACGCCGGGCACGTCGATAGGCAGGCCGGCCAAGAGCGCCGCCATGCGCGCGACGTTGCGGTTGTCCTCGCCGGCCTGGTTGGCGCAGCCGTAGATGACGTCATCGACGGCCGCCCAGTCGACATTGGCGTTGCGCAGCATCAGTGTCTTGATGGGCAGGGCCGCCAGGTCGTCCGCGCGCAGGGAGGACAGCGCGCCACCGTAGCGGCCGAAGGGCGTGCGGATGGCGTCGCAGATGAAGGCTTCTGTTGTCATCGCAGATAGGGGCTCACGCGGTAGCGCTCGCCTCGGTAGTGTTGGTCCAGCCGGTCCAGCAGCCGCACGACGGGCTCGGCGCCCCAGAAGGCCAGCCATTCGAACGGGCCCGCCGGGTAGTTGACGCCGAGCTTCATCGCAGCATCGGCGCCGGCTTCATCGCAGACGCCCTGGCTGACGGCATCGGACGCCTCGTTGATGAGCATCGCAATCGTGCGGGCGACGACCAGGCCCGGCAGGTCGGCCACCTCGCGCGGCGCGAGGCCCAGGCGGGTCAGCCACTCGGCCGTCTTGGCGTCGCCTGCGTAGGCGAGGTCGCCCGACGGCGCCAGCGGCAGGTCGAAGACCGCGGCGCCGGGACCGAAGTCGCGCGCGCGCCGGCCATCGGTGAGGCGCAGCTGGCGGCCGTCGATGGCCAAGCCCACCCAGTCGCTGTCGAGCTCGCGGACCGCCTCGGGCAGGTCGGCCGCGAAGCGCTCGGCCAACGCGCCGCGACCGTGCACGACGAGGCGGGCGGCGCGCGGCGGCGCGATGCTGACCGCAGGCAGCGTCGGCGCGCCTTCCGGGTAGCGGTAGAAGCCACGCCCACTCTTGCGCCCGAGGAAGCCGGCGTCGACTAGCTCCTGCTGCACGAGAGACGGCGTGAAGCGGCGGTCGAAGAAGTTGGCGGCGAACACCGAGTTCGTCACGGCGAAGTTGGTGTCGTGGCCGATCAGGTCCATCAGCTCGCAGGGGCCCATGCGAAAGCCGGCCGAGCGCAGGCAGGCGTCGATGACCTCGGGCGCGGCGGCGCGCTCCTGCAGCAGCATCAGCGCCTCGGCGTAGTAGGGCCGCGCGATGCGGTTGACGATGAAGCCGGGCGTGGAGCGCGTGTGCACCGCCGTCTTTCCCCAACGGCCGGCGAGGTCGTGGACGGCTTGCGCAACCTCGGGCGCCGTGCCCAGGCCGGACACGACCTCGACGAGCTTCATCAACGGCACGGGGTTGAAGAAATGCATGCCCACCAGCCGCTCCGGCTTCTTCATGCCGCGCGCGAGTGCCGTCACGGAGATGGACGAGGTGTTGGTGGCGATGACGGCGGCGTCGGCCAGCAACGCCTCCAGATCGGCGAACAGCGCGCGCTTGATGTCGAGGTTCTCGACGATGGCCTCGATGACGAGGTCCACCGGCGCCAGCGCGTCGACCGGCGTGATGCGCCCCAGCGTCGCCTGCACGGCTTCGGCCGTCAATTTGCCCTTGGCGACGAGGCCGTCCAGCGTCTGCGCGAGCTTGCCCTTGGCGGCGGCTGCAGCGCCGTCACGGGTGTCGAACAGCAGCACGTCATGACCGGCTTGCGCCGCGACTTGCGCGATGCCGGCGCCCATCAGGCCGGCGCCGACGACGAGGAGGCGGGCGTTGTCGAGATTCATTCGGGCGGGGTCCAGCTGGGTTTGCGTTTGGCCAGGAAGGCGGCAAAGCCCTCCCTGGCCTCGGGCGTCGTGCGCACACGGGCAATGGTCTGCGCGGTCAGCTCACGCACGTCCGGGCTGATAGGGCCGGGCGCGAGGCGCGCATAGAGCTGCTTGATCTCGGCCTGGGCCTGCGGACCGGCGGCCAGCAGCTCGGTCACCCAGGCGTCGATGGCGGCGTCCAGCCCGGCGGCCGGCACGACGCGCTGCACGAGGCCGATGCGCAGCGCCTCGGCGGCATCGAAGCGGGCCGCCGTCAGCGCGAGCCGCCGCGCCTCGCGCAGGCCCACCGCGTTGACGAGATGGGGGCCGATGACGGCGGGCAGGATGCCCATGCGGGCCTCGCTGACCGAGAAGCTCGCGGCCTCGGCCGCGACGGCCATGTCGCAGGCCGCAACGAGGCCCACACCGCCACCCAGCGCCGCGCCCTGCGCGCGGGCGATGGTGGGCTTGGGGCAGTCGGCGATGCGCGCCAGCATGGCCGAGAAGCGGCGCGCGTCGGCGAGGTTGTCCTCCTGCGAGGCGGCGGCCGCGCGCTGCATCCACTGCAGGTCGGCGCCGGCGCTGAAGTGCTTGCCGGCGCCGGCCAGCACGATGACGCGCACGCTGGCGTCGCCACCCAGCCGCGTGAAGGCGTCGTCCAGCTCGGCGATCAGCGTCTCGTCGAAGGCGTTGAACACGGCCGGCCGGTTCATCGTCAGCACGGCCATGCCGTCGGCGCGGCGCTGCAGGTCGAGGAGGGTCCAGGAGTGCATCCGCGCATTCTGCACGTTTCCCGACCGAGCGGTCGACTTTTGCCATTCGAGCGGCCCGGACTGCCATTCGCCGCCTTCCTGGCTAGGCCTGCGCGGACCGCACCTAGACTGCCCGCATGCCCTCCCTGCTCAGCTTCCAGCATTGCCGCCAGTGGTTTTATCCCGGCCCTTTGCGCGTGTTCACGCCGGAGGAGATGGCCAAGGCCGGGCAGCAGCCCTGGCCGGTGGCGGTGGACAGTTATGTCGCTTTCAACCTGCTCACGCTGCTGCCTGCCATGCTGGTGACCCGGCACGCCAGCGACTGGTCCACCCAGCTGCAGTGGTGGGCGGCCTGGTGCGCGCTGGCTGCCGCAACGCTGGCCGCGGCGCGATCCCTGTGGCGACGCCCGACGCGACTGCGGCTGAACCTCTACTGCTACGGCCTGGCGGTCGTGCTCGTTGCCGCGCTGCTCCTGCTGGTGAAGAGCGGCCATCGCGACCGGGTGCTGAGCGAGAACGCCACCGTCGTCGCCACGCTGACCGGCGTGTTGAGCGCCTGGTGGATGCTGACGGTGTTCCGGGTGCAGCAGATCGAAGCACGGCTGCGCGAGCTGGCCGACCAGGACGCCGCGCTGCGCCTGTCCACCCGCCTGGCCGCCGCGCAGATCCAACCGCACTTCCTGTTCAACACGCTGGCCTCGCTGCAGCATTGGGTGGACACCGGCGATGCCCGCGCCGCGCCGCTGCTGCGCGACTTCACGGCTTATCTGCGCGCCACGCTGCCGATGTTCGAGCGCGAGTTGCAGCCGCTGGCGGACGAGGTCGAGATGGTGAGGCGCTACCTCGCCATCATGCAGGCGCGGCTGGGCCGGCGGCTGAGCTTCGCCATCGCCGTGCCGGCCGACCTCGGCGCCGAGCTGCCGCCCGGCCTCGTGCTGACGCTGGTGGAGAACGCCATCGCCCATGGCATCGAGCCGCAGCTGCACGGCGGCCACATCGCCATCGCTGCAGCGCGGGCCGGCGACCGCGTGCAGATCACCGTGAAGGACGACGGCCCCGGCCTCGCGCCGGGTTGGACCGAGGGCGTGGGCCTGTCCAACACGCGCCGCCGCCTGCAACAGGCCTGCCCCACCGCCACGCTGACCCTTGCCGACGCCCATCCCGGCTGCCTTGCCACGCTGACGCTATGACGCAACCCATCACCGCCCTGATCGCCGACGACGAGGAAGCCCCGCGCGAGCAGCTGCGCGCCGCGCTCGCCCGCCTGTGGCCCGAGCTGCGCATCGTCGCCGCCAGCGCCAACGGCGCCGAGGCCTGGGACGACTGCCTCGCGCACGAGCCGGACATCGCCTTCCTCGACATCCGCATGCCCGGCCTCACCGGCCTGGAGGTCGCGCGGCGGCTGGCCGCGCTGGCCGCGCCGCCGCTCATCGTCTTCGTCACCGCCTACGACGACCACGCGCTGGCCGCTTTCGATGCCGGTGCGGTGGACTATGTGCTCAAGCCCGTCGACGACGAGCGCCTGGCGCAGACGCTGGCCCGCCTGCGCCCGCGCCTCGCCCATCAGCCCGACACCGCCGCCACGCTGGCGCGCCTGCTCGCCACGCTGGCGCCGGCCCGGCCCGCGCCGCGGCCCATCCAGGCGGGCGTGGGCCGAGAGGTGGTGCTGATCCCGCCCGAGGAGGTCATCTACTTCGAGGCCGACGCGCGCTACACGCGCGTCGTGCACCAGGGCGGCGAGGCGCTGATCCGCACGCCGCTGCGCGAGCTGCTGACCCAGCTCGACCCGGAGCAGTTCTGGCAGATCCACCGCTCGGTGCTCGTCAACAGCCGCTGCATCGCGCGGGCCGTGCGCGTGGACGAGGGCACCATGGTCGTCACGCTGCGCGGGCGCGACGACAGGCTGCCGGTGTCGCGGCAATTCCAGGCGCTGTTCAAGGGCCAGTAGAGGCCAACAGAGGCGAACAGAGGCAAGACCCGGGCAAACCCTGCGAAGTTCGCTGGGACGAGTTCGGAGAATCCGCGCCACACGAAGCCCCTAGTTCTTGGGGCCGCACCTGAGAAGTCCTCCATGCCCAGCGCCCTGCCCAGCCCCCGCTTCGACCTCTTCTACCGCCACGACGAGCTGACGGCCCTGCTGTTCGCCTATGCCGAGGCGCGGCCCAACCTCGTGTCGGTGCGCTCCATCGGCAAGAGCTGGGAGGGCCGCGACATCTGGGTCGTCATCGTGACCAACCTGGCCAGCGGCATGGACATCGACAAGCCGGCGATGTGGATAGACGGGAACATCCACGCGGCCGAGCTGACGGCGTCCACCACCTGCCTCTACTACCTGAACCAGCTGCTGCAGCTGCACGGCGGCAGCTCGGCGGAGTCTGCGCAGGTCAACCGCCTGCTGGACACCCGCACCCTCTACCTCGTGCCGCGACTGAACCCCGACGGCGCCGAGCTGGCCCTGGCCGACCGGCCCCGGCACATCCGCAGCTCGACCCGCCCCTATCCCTACAGCGAGGAGCCGGTCGACGGCCTGACCATCGAGGACGTGGACGGCGACGGCCGCATCCTGACGATGCGCCTGCGGGACCCGCACGGCGGCTACAAGAAGCACGCCGTCGACCCGCGGCTGATGGTGGCGCGCGAGCCGGGCGAGCACGGCGGCGAGTACTACCGCCTGATCCCCGAGGGCTTCATCAAGCAGCACGACGGGCTGACCGTGAAGATCAACCCCGACCGCGAGGGACTGGACCTGAACCGCAACTTCCCCGGCGAATGGCGCCAGGAGTTCCAGCAGCAGGGCGCCGGCCCCTACCCGACCAGCGAGCCCGAGGTGCGGGCGATGGTGGACTTCATCACCCAGCATCCCAACATCGGCGCGGCCATCAGCTTCCATACCCACAGCGGCGTCATCCTGCGCCCCTGCGGCACGCGCGGCGACAAGGACATGACGCCCGAGGACCTGTGGCTGTTCCAGCAGTTCTCGGCGCTGGGCGAGAAGCACAGCGGTTATCCGGCCATCAGCATCCACGAGGACTTCCGCTACCACCCCAAGGACGTCATCACCGGCACGCAGGACTGGGTCTACGAGCACCTTGGCGCGCTGTTCTGGGTCGTCGAGCTGTGGTCGCCGAAGAAGGAGGCCGGCGTCGACGACAGCGGCGGCTGGATTGACTGGTACCGGGACCACCCGGTCGAGGACGACCTCAAGCTGCTGAAGTGGAGCGACGAACACTGCGGCGGCCAGGCGCATGTCGACTGGACGCCATTCCAGCATCCGCAGCTCGGTGCCGTCGAGATCGGCGGCTGGGACAAGATGAACTACTGGCGCAACCCGCCACCTCAGCTCCGCGAGCGCGAGGCCGCGCGCTTCCCGGCCTGGATGACGCAGATCGCGATGAGCCTGCCACGGCTGGAGCTGGTCCGCACCGAGGTCCGCGCGCTCGGCCCGGACATGTGGCGCGTGCGCCTGGCCGTCGCCAATGCCGGCTACCTGCCCGCCTATGTGACGCAGCGTGCGCTGGAGCGCAAGACGGTGCGCGGCGTGATGTTCGAGATCCACATGCCGTCGGGCGACCCCACGATCAGCCTCGTCAGCGGCAAGGAGCGCATGGAAGGCCCGCAGCTGGAAGGCCATGCACCCAGGCAGAGCCAGCTCGCCTTCCTGCCCAACAAGCAGCCCACCGGCGACCGCGCGGTGGCCGAGTGGGTGGTGCGGGCGCCGGTCGGCACACGGCTGGCGCTCAGCGCGAGCGCGGAGCGGGCGGGGGTGGTGCGGACCGAGGTCGTGCTGGACTGACGATCAGCCGACGGGCCGCTCGTTTTCCTGCGCGGCCACCAGCGCCTCGCGCCACAGTCGGGCCGGGATGAAGGTGCGCAGCTGCTCCATGGCCTTGGCGATCAGCGCCGGATGCAGGCCATGGTCCAGGTGGGGCAGCAGGTCGGCCGTCACGTCGGCGCCCAGGTCGACCAGCGCCTGCGCCGCGTCGACGACATGGCGGTAGTTGAAGCGCCGGTCCTCCAGCCCGTGGAACAGATGCACACAGACATCCTGCGGCGCCACCTCGGGCCGGGCCAGGTAGCCGCCGGCAAACGCCAGCACGCGGCCCACGAGGGCTGGCTGGGCCTGCACGGCTTCGAGCGCGAGCATGGCGCCATCGCCCACGCCGGCCAGCGCCACGCGCTGCCAGGGCAGGTCCAGCCTGGCGGCCTCCAGGCGCAGGCGGTCCAGCAGATGCGGCAGGGCCGCCTCCACGCCCTCGGGCGTCGGTTCACCGGGCCACCAGCGGCAGCGGCCCTCGGCGTCGCGCAGCGGCGGGTGCACGGTCAGCGTCGCAGCCCCGGGGTACTGCGCCTGCAGCGCGGCGGCCAGCGGCGCCAGCGTGTCCGGGCCGTCGGGCGCCAGGCCGCTGTCGGGCAGCAGCGCGAACAGCAGCTCGGGCGCGGCGGCGTCGTGGGAAATCGTCATGCGCCGATTGTCTTCGCGTCGCGGCTTCGCGTCCCCCTGACCGTGGGGAGACCGGTTCGGATTGGGCGGTTTCAGCGCAGGGCCATGCGTTGTGTGTCGACCACGACAGAGGCCGCCATCCAACCCGAATGCGGTCAATCCCAAAAAAGCAGGATTTGGACGAATCGACTTTCCACAGGATTAATTGCTACTTATTCCTCAAAGAATTAGCTACTTTCACTGTTTTTACGTGTAAGTAAATATTGCACCATTTGGGAGCCAATGGGCCTGAGGCTTGTCAAGGGGGGCATACCTTGCTCCGTCATGGACGAAGGCCCCAGGAGACTCGGGTGACTTTTTTCACCCGCTGTCACCTTCATGAAATCGTCCAGCAACATTCCGAAGATTGCCGCTACCCTGACGGCACTTGCGGCCCAGGCGCTGTGCCTGCAGGCCATGGCCCAGACCCAGGGCCAGCAACTCGAGCGTGTCGAAGTCACCGGCACCAACATCAAGCGCATCTCGCGCGAGACCGAGTCTCCGGTCGACGTCATCACGGCCAAGGACATCCAGGCCAGCGGCGCCCGCACGGCGCTGGAAGTCATGAAGATGGTTCCGGCCATCGGCAACGACGGCTACAACGACACGGCCACGCAGAACGGCTTCTCGCGCGGCGTGTCCACGGTGTCGCTCCGCAACCAGACGGCCACGTCGACGCTGGTGCTGATCAACGGCCGCCGCATGACGCCGTCGGCCTATGCCAACCCGAACAACGGCACCACCACGCTGTACGACCTGAACTCGATTCCGGTGTCGGCGATCGAGCGCATCGAAGTGCTGAAGGACGGCGCCTCGGCCGTGTACGGTTCCGACGCGATGGCCGGCGTCATCAACTTCATCACCAAGAAGGACTACCAGGGCTTCCAGGTCAAGGCGCTGGCCGCAGCCAACGACGCGGGCGAGTACAAGCGCCAGAGCGTCAGCGCCACGCTGGGTTTCGGCGACTTCGCGGCCAAGGGCTACAACATCTTCGTGGGCGTGGACTACACCCACAAGGGTCGCAGCATGGTCAACGACAAGACCGACGAGGACATCCAGGCCGCCGACTACCGCGCCATCAACCTGCGTCGCAACCCCTATGGCAGCTTCCTGTACGACAACCAGCCCTGGTTCATCAAGGAGAACGGCGCCGTCGGTTCAAAGAGCTTCCCGCAGACGGCGGCCGTGCCTGCGACGAACACGGTCAACACCTCGACCTGCCCGGACTCCGAGAAGATCGTTGGCGAGACCGCGCGCTACAACATCACCACCAACCACCTGCTCGGCCGCACCTTCTGCAACTACAACCTCGACCAGTTCGCCGAGATGCAGAGCCCCGGCGATGACCTGAACCTGCTGGCTCGCGGCACGCTGAAGATCAGCGAAACCATCGAGGGCTTCGCCGAGTTCATGTACAGCCGCAGCAAGCGCGAGTACCTCGGCGCGCCGCGCACCATCAATGGCCTCGCCGTCTCGAACAACTTCAACGGCACCGGCCTGGCCGCCAGCTTCCAGCCCATCCTGGAAATCGGCCATCCCGACAACCCGTTCAACAACGCGGCCACCCCGGCGCGCGCCGCCGTGCAACTGCGCTTCCCCAGCGCTCCCGGCGGCTTCGACCTGACCAACACCGGTACCCGGGCGCTGGTGGGCGTGCGCGGCACCGTCGGTGCCGACATCGACTGGGAATCCGGCCTGCTGTGGAACAAGTCGGACCGCGACGAGTATTACTACGGCTTCCTGCGCCTGCCGGTGCTGCGCCAGATGCTCGGCCCGGCCTCCGGCGGCACCAACCGCTCGCTGGCCTCGATCGCGTCCGACCCCGACCTGTCGCGCCCGCTGCTCAACAGCGGCTCGGCCGAAGTGCTGCAGTGGGATGCCAAGGTCACCACCACCGTCGGCAGGCTGCCGGGTGGCCCCATCGGCCTCGCTGGCGGCTTCGAACTGCGCCGTGAATCCATCGACATCAAGCCGGACCCCGAGAACGCGGCCGGCAACATCCTCGGCCTCGCCAACACGGCCGTGAAGGGTGATCGCCTCGTCAAGTCGGCCTTCGTCGAAGTCGTCGCCCCGGTGCTCAAGGGCCTGGAGCTGAACCTCGCCGGCCGCGTCGACAAGTACCCGACGCTGAAGACCAACTTCGTGCCGAAGTTCGGCGTCAAGTGGCAGGCACTGGACATGGTGGCCTTGCGCGGCAGCTACTCCGAAGGCTTCCGTGCGCCGTCGGTGTCGCAGGTGAGCCCGGGCGGCGCCCAGTTCTTCCTGAACAACCTGCGCGATCCGGTGCGTTGCAATACCGAAGCCACGCCGCCTGTGCCCAAACCGGGCGGCGAAACCGCCGACTGCGCCAAGAGCGTGGCCGGCCTGGGCGGTGGCAACCCGACGCTGAAGCCCGAGAACTCGTACAACACCTCGCTGGGCCTGCTGTTCAGCCCGACCAAGGGTGTGGACGCCATCATCGGTTACTGGAAGATCCGCAAGAACAACGAGGTAGCCCTGACCGACGGACAGTCGGTGATCGACCACCCCGAGTCCTATCCGCCGGGCACGGTTGTTCGCGACACCAACCCGGCCCTGCTGCTGAACGGCCAAGCCGGCACCGGCCCGCTGCTGACCGTGTCGACCCCCTGGGTCAACCAGGGCTCGACGATGACCTCGGGCATCGACTTCGAGTTCCGCGTGGCGTCCAGCTTCGCGGGCGCTCGCTGGACCAATGCGCTGAACGGCCAGTACACGCTGAAGTACGAGCGCATCGAGCACCCGGGCTACGCCAAGAACAATCTGGTGGGCACCCGCGGCGGCCTGGCCGACTGGTCGACCTCCGCACCGGACGTGCCGCGCCTGAAGATGCGCTTCACCTCCTCGGTGGAAACGGGCGATCACACGGTGAGCGGCGCGATGAACTACGTCAGCGGCCTGTCCTTCATCCGCCGGATGGACGGAACCAACATTCCGGCATCCGGAAACACCCCCGCAGTCACGCCGCTCTACTACTCGGGCACCAGCTGCCAATACGGCGGCAGCCTCAACGACCAGAACCTGTTCAGCCGCGCCGTGCTGGGCGTGGCGCCGACCGCCACCAACGGCCGTGACCTGTACATCAACCGCTACCCGGGCTGCTCGATGTCCAAATGGGTGACATTCGATGTGGGCTACACCTACCGCGGCTTCAAGGACCTGACGCTGAGCCTGAGCATCCAGAACTTCACCGACGAGAAGGCGCCCTACGACCCGATCGGCGCCACGGGCTTCCAGCTCGGCCACAACCCAGGCCTGCACAACCCGTACGGCCGCTACTTCACTGCGTCGGCCAGCTACAAGTTCTGGTGATCGACCGGCTGCTCCGCAGCACACGCAGAAGGGCGCCCGCGAGGGCGCCCTTTTTTCATGGCCGACCTACAGGCAGCAGCCGATCAGCTGCCGCACGCAGCAGGCCAAATCGCCGCAGCACGCCTGAGCGGCGAAGGCGACGGCCGAAGCCGACAGCAGGCCTAGCGCCAGCGAGGCGCGGATCAGTTTCGAGGTCATGAAAACTCCTTGGGATTGAAGGGATGGACAGGGGCTCGCGCCGCGTTCAATCGGACGGGTTCCAGATCTCATCGATCCAATCGTCGGGAGCCGTCTGCGACGCACGCGGCCCGCGGCGGACCGCGCTGACGGCGGGCAGCACCGGCTCGGCGGCCGGCAGCGCGGCCGGGCTGGCGCACAGCGCGCAGAGGCTCGCGCAGACCGGCATCGCGTGGTCGCAGCCCTGCTCGCAACAGGGCTGGCCGGCGCGCGCCAGCGGCACCACGGCCAGGCCGGCGAGCAGCATCAGCACGAGTTCGAAGCGGCGCAGCAACATGGACCGCATTCCGCGCCGCGGCTTCACACCTTGATGGAGAACGGGTTGAAGTTGGTGCCGCGGTCGAAATGGTCCACGCCCTCGGCGCGCTTCAGGAAGCCGACGACCCGGGCCGTCACGGGGTACATGACGGCCTCCCAGATCGTCTTGGCCAGGTACTGCGCCAGGATGACGGCGAACAGCTGCTCGTTGGCCCAGACGCCGTAGAAGGCGATCAGGAAGAACACGCTGGTGTCGACGAATTGACCCACGACGGTGGAGCCGATGATGCGCGCCCACAGGTGCCGGCCCTGGCTCGCGATCTTCATCTTGGCCAGCACGAAGCTGTTGGCGAAGCTGCCGCAGGCGAAGGCGATCATCGAGCCGGCGGCGATGCGCCAGGTGTTGCCGAACACCGCCTCCAGCTGCGGCTGGTAGACGGCCATGAACTCGGTCGGCGCGGCCGGCTGGTGCACGACGGCCCAGGCCATGAAGGCCGAGAACAGCAGCGCGCCGAAGCCGGCCCAGACGACACGGCGGTCGCGGCCGTAGCCGTAGACCTCGGTCAGGATGTCGCCAAAGATGTAGCTGATCGGGAAGAAGAACAGGTCGGCGCCGTAGGTGACCGGGCCGATGACCGGCAGCGTCAGCTGGGCCTGCTTGGCCGCGCCGATGAGGTTGGAGCACAGCAGCACGCAGACGAAGGCCGCCATGATGAGGTCGTAGTACTTGTAGCTGCGGTGGGCGGGTGTGCTCATGGCGGTGCGCTGAAGCGGTGGTGCTGGGGCGCGCGCATTATTCATGCCGGCGGCGCCCCCGCGCCAACGGTTCAGCCCCGCGTCAGCCTCAAGAGCGTCTGGTGCAGCTTGGGCGTGTCGATGGGCTTGGTCAGGAAATCGTTCATGCCCGCCGCGAGGGCGTCGTCGCGCTCCGAGACCAGGGCCGCCGCCGTCAGCGCGACGATGGGCAGCGCCTCGGCGCTGAAGTGCTTGCGCAGCTCGCGCGTCGCGTCGTGTCCGCCCATGACCGGCATCTGCACGTCCATCAGCACGATGTCGAAGGGCTTGCCGACGCTGGCCGCCGCGTGCACGGCCTCGATGGCCTGGCGGCCGTCGCTGGCCTGCGCGACCTCCATGCCCCACTGCTCCAGCTGCGCGACGGCGATCAGCATGTTGACGGGGTGGTCCTCGGCGATCAGCACGCGCCGGCCGTGCAGCGCGTCTTGGGGCGTGCGCGCCTCGCGCGGCTGGTGGGGCATGGGGGCGGGTGCAGCGGGCAGCGGCAGCTCGGCCCAGAAGGTCGAGCCGGCGCCCAACGCGCTGCGCACGCCCACTTCGCCGCCCATCAGCGTCGCCAGCTCGCGGCAGATGGACAGGCCCAGGCCGGTGCCGCCGAAGCGGCGCGTCGTCGATTCGTCGGCCTGCGTGAAGGGCTGGAAGAGGCGGGCCTGCTGCTCCGCCGCGATGCCCGAGCCCGTGTCCGTGACCTCGATGCGCACCCACTCGCCCGCGCTGCCATGGCCATTGCGGGACAGCGCCTTCACGCTGACGGTGATGCCGCCCTCGGACGTGAACTTCAGCGCATTGGTCAGGTAGTTGGACAGGATCTGGCGCGTGCGCAGCGGATCGCCGAACACCCAGCTCGGCAGCGCCGGGTCGATCTCCAGCGCGAACGTCAGGCCGCGTGCCTGGGCCAGCGTCAGATAGGCCAGGCGGATGGACGCCAGCACCTCACGCAGCGAGAAGGGCTGGGTCTCCAGCGTCAGGCGGCCGGCCTCGATCTTCGAGAAGTCCAGGATGTCGGAGATCAGCCCGGACAGGCTCTCGGCGCTGTCCATCATCTGGTTCAGGTAGTCGCGCCGCTGCTCCTCGCTGATGTCGGGCTGCTGGGCCAGGCGGCCCAGGCCGAGCAGGCCGTTCAGCGGCGTGCGGATCTCGTGGCTGGTGTTGGCCAGGAAGGCGCTCTTGGCGCGGTTGGCGGCCTGCGCCTCGTCCTTGGCGTGGGCGAGCTGGTCTTCGACGCGGCGACGCTCGGTGATGTCCTCGATGATCCAGATCGTGCCGCCACGGCTCGGATGGTCGGGGTCCACGGCCTGCGCCAGCAGGCGGGCCAGGAAGGTGGAGCCGTCACGACGGCGCATCGTGCGCTCGGTCTCGGCCTGTTCGCCGGCGGTGAGCAGCGGGCTCAGGTCGTGGGTCACCGCCTGCCAGTCCTCTACCGTGGGCCAGACGACGCTGCCATGCTGGCCGATCAGCGCGCCGCGCTCCCAGCCGAACATGGACTCGACGCGCGGGTTGGCCAGCACGAACTGCTGGTCACGCGTCAGGGCGATGCCGATGGATGCGTTCTCCAGGATGGCGCTGTGCACGAGGCGGGTGCGTTCGCTCTCGGACACGTCGCGCAGGTGGGCCACGATGTACTGCTGGCCGTCCAGTTCGAATGGGGCCGCCGACAGCATCATCGGAATGGCGCTGCCGTCCTTGCGATGGAAGGTGAGCGGCTGGTTGCGCACGACGCCATCGCGCTTGAGGGTCTCGACCATGGCCGCCCGCTGGGCCGGGTCGCGCCAGTGGCCGATCTCGCGGTAGCTGCGGCCCAGCACCTCGTCGCGCTGCCAGCCGCTGAGCGTCTCGAAGGCGGTGTTGACCATCGCGAAGCGGCCCGACTCGGCCTCGGACAGCGTGATGACGTCGGGGCTGGTGGCGACGAGGTGGGACAGCAGGCCCTCGCTGCGGCGCAGGGCCTCCTGGGCGCGGCTCTGCTCGGTCTGGTCGGTGAAGAAGGTCAGCGTGGCCGGGCCCGACGCCGTCTCGACGCGCACGCTGGTGGCCTGCACGAGGCGGCGGCGGCGCGACAGCGTGCGCAGCCGGTACTCGGTCACCGGCTGCATCGCGCCCGCCGCCAGGCCTTCCAGCCGCGCGGCCTGCTGGCGCGCGGTCTCGTCGTCGCCGGGCTCGTAATGGCTGAACAGGTCCTGCCCGACCATGCTGGAACGCTGCGCGTAGCCGAACATGGCCATGGCCGCCGGATTGGCGTCGACGACACGGCCCCAGCGGTGCAGCACCAGCGGGCTGGGCGAGCGGCGGAACAGTTCCCGGTAGCGCGTCTCGGTGGCGAGCACGGTCTGCTCGGCGGTGACCTCGTGCGTGACGTCCCGCCCCACGCCCCAGTAGCCGCGGAAGTTGCCCTGCGCATCGAAACGCGGCTCGCCGCTGATCGACACCCAGCGCTGGCTGCCGTCCACACCCATGCGACGCGCCACCATGCCGTGAAAGGACCGATGCGATTCGAGATCGGCACGATGGGCATCGAGCTCGTCGTCGGACAGGCCCATGCCCTCGATCTCCCAGGGCGTCTTGCCGAGGCGGCTCTGCAGGTCCAGCCCCGCGCCGCCGGCGCGCTCCTCGGCGACATAGGTGAAGCGGAACTCGCGGTCCATCTCCCAGTACCAGTCGACCGCCATGCGCAGCAGGCCGCGGAAGCGCTCGGTGCGCTCGTCGGCCTCGGCCAGCGAGCGCCTGACCATCTTCAGCATGCCGATGCCCGCCACCAGGCCCGAACCGAGCAGGGCCGCCTGAACGGCGACACGCATCGCCAGCCCCTCGGCAACCATCGGCCGCGTCACCCACCAGCCCCCGGCCTCGGCCAGCGCCATGCCGGCCAGCCCCGCGGAGGCCAGCAAGGTCAGCACGACGCCCGAGGACAGGCCCAGCAGCCCGGTGCCGAAGGCGACGACGAGGCTCATCAGCGCCAGGTTCGGCGACGACAGCCCCTGGTCGCGGGACACGGCGATGACGAGCGGCAGAGCCAGCACCAGGGCCATCAGGCCCAGCAACGGCAGCGGACGTTCGCGGATGCGGGGCGTGCGGAGCTGCAAGGCCAGTTGCAGCAGCGCCAGCAGCGAAATGAGCAGCGCCAGGGCCGGCGGCACCCAGCCGCCCTCCCACTCCCGGGCCTGTCGCGTCGCCCACAGCAGGCCGGCCACGGGCACGAAGATCGGCGCGGTGGCCAGCAGGAAGACGCGCGAGCCCTGCCAGCGCATGCTGTTTTGCAGGCGTTCGCGATGCTGCTCGGCCGGCGCCGCGTGGCCAACGAGGCTGCTGAGGTCGTCGCTGGCGGTGCGGGGCATGTTCAGGGCATCAGAGCAGGCTGGCGCGGGTGGCCTCGGCCACCGCGCGGGCACGCTCGGCGAAGTCGGCGCCGCGGCTCGCGTAGAGGATGGCGCGCGACGAGTTCACGGCCAGCGGCGCGACGCGGCCGGCGGCCTGCACGACGGCCGCCGCATCGCCGCCCTGGGCGCCGACGCCCGGCACCAGCAGCGGCAGCGTGGGCGCCAGCTCGCGCACGCGGGCGATCTCGGCCGGATAGGTGGCGCCGACGACGAGGCCGAGCTGCCCGTTGCGGTTCCACTGCGACTCGGCCAGATGGGCCAGGTGCTCGAACAGCCGCGGCTGCCCCGGCACGTCGGCCAGGCGCTGCATCTGCCAGTCGTCGCCGCCCTTGTTCGAGGTACGGCACAGCAGGATGGCGCCCTTGCCCTCGTAGGCGAGGTAGGGCTCGACGGAGTCCAAGCCCATGAAGGGCGACAGCGTCACCGCGTCGGCCCGGTAGCGGACGAAGGCCTCGCGCGCGTACTGCTCGGCCGTGGAGCCGATGTCGCCACGCTTGGCATCGAGGATGACGGGCACGCCCGGCGCCACGTCATGGATGTGGGCGACGAGGCGTTCCAGCTGGGCCTCGGTGCCGTGGGCGGCGAAGTAGGCGATCTGCGGCTTGAAGGCGCAGACGAGATCCTTGGTCGCGTCGACGATCGCCGCGCAGAAGTCATAGAACTTCGACGCGTCGCCGGCCCAGGCGCCGGGCAGCTTGGCGGGTTCGGGATCGAGGCCGACGCAGAGGCGGGACTGGGGGCACAGGGCTTGGAGCTGGGCGGTGAAGTTCATCAGTAGGCAGAGATGGGAGCGGTCTGGGCAAGCACGAATTGTGCAAAAGCCTCGGCCGGCACCGGCCGGCTGAACAGATAGCCCTGCACAGCCTGGCAGCCCTGGCGGCGCAGGAAGCCGAGCTGGCCCTCGGTCTCGACGCCCTCGGCCAGCGTCTGCAGGCCCAAAGCGCCGGCCATGCGGATGACGGCGTCGACGATGGCACGGTCTTCCGCGTCGTCGGTCAGGTCGCGCACGAAGGACTGGTCGATCTTCAGCTTGCTGACGCGGAATTTCTTCAGGTAGCTCAGCGAGGAATGACCCGTGCCGAAGTCGTCGATGGCCAGGTGGACGCCGCGCGCATGCAGTTCGTTCATGACGGCGACGGCCACGCTGGGGTTGTCCATCGCGGCGCCCTCGGTCAGCTCCAGCTCGAGCCGCCCGGCCGGCATGCCGACTTCGTCCAGCACGCGCTCCACCAGCGCGGGCAGGTCGTCGTGGCGGAACTGCACGGCCGACAGGTTCACGGCCATCGACAGCTCGGGCAGGCCGGCGTCGTCCCAACGGCGCAGCTGCGTGAGGGCCTCGCGCAGCACCCATTCGCCGATGGGCAGGATCAGGCCGGTGGCCTCTGCCACCGGGATGAACTCGGCCGGCGACACGGGGCCCAGCTCCGGATGCTGCCAGCGCAGCAGCGCCTCGGCGCCGACGACACGGCTGTCGCCATCGGCATCCAGCGCGAACTGGGGCTGGTAGTGCAGCGAGAGTTGCTGCCGCTCGATCGCACGGCGCAGCGCGTTCTCCAGCAGCAGCGCGCGGGCCGACTGGGCCTGCATCTCGCTCGTGAAGAAGCGGTAGGCATTGCGGCCGTCCTTCTTGGCGCGGTACATGGCCGCGTCGGCGCATTTGCACAGCGTGTCGAAGTCGTCGCCATCGGTCGGGAACATCGCGATGCCCATCGACGGCGTGACGGTCAGCTCCTGCTGCTCGACCTGGAAGGGCGCGCTGGCCAGGGCCATCAGCTTGCTGGCCAGGTGGGCGGCACCGGCGATGTCGGTCAGCGGCAGCACGAGCACGAATTCGTCGCCGCCCATGCGGGCGACCGTGTCCTGCTCGCGCACGGCGCCGCGCAGGCGGGCGGCGAGCTGGCTCAGCAGCGAGTCACCGATGCGGTGGCCCAGCGAGTCGTTGACGTTCTTGAAGTGGTCCAGGTCCAGGAAGAGCACGGCCAGCGGCTCGTCATTGCGGCGCGCGATATCCATGGCCTGGCTGGCGCGGTCGGCCAGCAGGTGGCGGTTGGGCAGGCCGGTCAGGCCGTCGAACAGCGCCAGCCGCTCGGCGCGCGCCTCGGCCGCCTGCTGCTCGGCGATCTTGAGCTCCAGCGCGGCGACGGTCTGGCTGAGCTGCTCGGTGCGCTGCTGCACCAGCACTTCCAGCTGCGCCTTGGCCTGCTCCAGCGCTTCAGCCGCGCGCTTGCGGTCGGTGATGTCCTGCACGATCCAGATGGAGCCGCGCGACAGGTCGCTGCTGTCGATGGCCTTGCTGCGCACCTCGCACCAGACGGGCGTGCTGTCCTTCCTGGCCAGCAGCATTTCGCCCTGGTAGACGTCGCCGCGCGCCATCGGCTCGTAGAGGAAGCTGCCGGCGGCCTCGTAGTCGGCGTCGCTGCGGTAGACGACACGGGCCAGCTGGCCGTCGAGCTCGCCGGGGCCATAGCCGAACAGCTGCTCCAGCGCGCGGTTGCAGCGCGTCACGCGGCGGTCGCGCAGATAGAGGATGCCGACCATCGCGTTGTCGAAGATCAGCTGCTGCTCGGCGTGCAGGTCGGCCAGCGCAGCGTTGGCGAGCCGGCGTTCGTGGATGTCGTCGACGATCCAGATGGAGCCGTCGGCAGCGTTGTCGGGGTCGATGAGGCGGCCCGTCAGATGGGCCCAGAACAGCTCGCCGTTCTGGCGCCGCATCAGCTGCTCGCTGCGGAAGGTCTCGCCGGCCGACAGCACCGGGTAGGCCGCGCGGCCGAGGTTGCGGGCGTCCTGCTCGCGCTCGTAGAGTTCGACGCTGCTGCGGCCGACGGCGGCCTCGGGGCTGGCGAAGCCGTAGATCTCGGCATAGCGCTGGTTGCAGCGCACCAGCGTCTTGGCCTTGACGAAGACGACGCCCACGCCCGCATTGGCCAGAATGACATCCAGCTCCCGCATCGCCTGGGCGTGGGCGGGGTGGTCGCTGCTGTCTGGCGCGGGTCTCATGAAGGCTGCATCAAGCGGCGGTCGTGAAGGGCGGCGGAGTATCAGGGGACGGAGCCGTTTATTGTCTGGTCGCATGCATATCCTGAGCACCCAACGCCTGTCGCTGCGTGAATTCACACCGCAAGACGCGCCCTTCCTGATGCGCCTCGTCAACGAGCCGGGCTGGATCCGGAACATCAACGACCCCGGCGTGCGCACGCTGGACGACGCGCTGTCGTGGGCCGAGAAGCGGCTCTTCGCGCCCTACCGCGAACTCGGTCACGGCTTCTGGGCCGTCGAGCGGCGCGAGGACGGCGTGCTCGTCGGCATGTGCGGCCTGTTCCGGCGGCCCGTGCTGCCCGAGCCCGACATCGGCTATGCGCTGCTGGCCGAGCACCAGGGCCGCGGCTATGCGCTGGAGGCGGCGCGCGGCTGCGTAGCGCATGCGCGCGACGTGATGGGCTGGCCGACGCTGATGGCCATCACGGCCATCGACAACCCGGCCAGCATCACGCTGCTGGGCAAGCTGGGCTTTGTCGAACAGGACCAGCAACAGCTGGAAGGCTACAGCGAGCCTTCGAGGGTGTTCAGCTTGAAGCTCTAGTCAGTTGGGGACAGAGCTACTCGCTGCGCTCGATCGGTCTGTCCCGCAAAGCCTTCAGACTTTTTTGGCGAGGTCCGCAGCCAGACCCGTGTACGAGCCCGGCGTCATCTTCAGCAGCCGCGCCTTCTCGCCCTTGGGCAGGTCCAGGTCTTCGATGAAGGCGCGGATGGATTCCTGCGTGATGGCCTTGCCGCGCGTCAGTTCCTTGAGCTGCTCGTAGGGATTGGGCAGGCCGAAGCGGCGCATGACGGTCTGGATGGGCTCGGCCAGCACTTCCCAGGCGGCGTCGAGGTCGTCGGCCAGCGCGGCCTCGTTGACCTCCAGCTTGCCCAGGCCCTTGGCCAGCGAGTCGTAGCCGAGCAACGCGTAGCCCAGGCCCACGCCCATGTTGCGCAGCACCGTGGAGTCGGTCAGGTCGCGCTGCCAGCGGCTCACGGGGAGCTTCTGGCTCAGGTGCGTCAGCACGGCGCTGGCCAGGCCGAAGTTGCCTTCCGCGTTCTCGAAGTCGATCGGGTTGACCTTGTGCGGCATCGTCGAGCTGCCGATCTCGCCGGCCTTGGTCTTCTGCTTGAAGTAACCCAGCGAGATATAGCCCCAGACGTCGCGCGACCAGTCGATGAGGATGGTGTTGGCGCGCGTGAACGCGTCGAACAGCTCGGCCATGTAGTCGTGCGGCTCGATCTGGATCGTGTACGGGTTGAAGGTCAGCTTGAGCTGCTTCTCGATGACGCCCTTGGAGAACTTCTCCCAGTCATGCTTGGGCCAGGCCGACAGGTGGGCGTTGAAGTTGCCGACCGCGCCGTTCATCTTGGCCAGTGGCTTGACGGCAGCGATGCGCGCGCGCGCCGTCTGCAGGCGGGCGACGACGTTGGCGATCTCCTTGCCCACCGTCGTCGGGCTGGCCGTCTGGCCATGCGTGCGGCTCAGCATCGGCGTGGCCGCGAACTGGTGCGCCATCTTGCGCAGCGTGGCGACGATGCCGTCCAGCGCCGGCAGCATGACCTCGTCGCGCGCGGCCTTCAGCATCAGCGCGTGGCTGGTGTTGTTGATGTCCTCGCTGGTGCAGGCGAAGTGGACGAACTCGCCGGCGGCCTGCAGTTCGGGCTGGCCTTCGAAGCTGCGCTTGATCCAGTACTCCACGGCCTTGACGTCGTGGTTGGTCGTGCGCTCGATGGCCTTGATCTCCTCGGCGTCGGCCTCGCTGAACTTCTTCACGAGGCGGCGCAGGCGCGCGCGGGCGGCGCTGGAGAGCGGCTTGAACTCCTTGAAGCCGGCGTCGCTGAGCGCGATGAACCATTCCACCTCGACCTGCACGCGGCGGTGCATCAGCCCGTACTCGGACAGCAGCGGACGCAGCGCGGCCACCTTGGCGGCGTAGCGGCCGTCCAGCGGCGAGAGGGCGCTGATGGCAGAGTAGTCGGAGGTGGTCATGAGCAGGCCGGCAGATCGTGGAAAACCCGCGATTCTAGTTTTTGGGGGCTGGCGCGGCTTCTTGCTTGAAAAAGGCAATCCGCTCGGCGTCAGCAGGGTGCGAGCTGAACGAGATGGCCAACGGGCTCTCGGCGCTGTCGCCATACTTCGCCCGGATGCGCTCGAAGAAGACCGCGATGCGGGCCGGATCGACGCCGCCACGCCGCGCCACGTCGCGGGCAAAGGCATCGGCCTCGCGCTCGTGGTCGCGCCGGTAGCCGTTGGTCGCCAGCATGACGGGCAGGCCGTTCAGGAAGCTGGAGTAGTCGCCCAGCCACAGACCCGCCATGACGGCGACGACACCGGCGCGCAGGCCGAACCGCAGACCGTGGCGATGCTGCACATGGCCTGCCTCGTGCGCCAGGATGGTCAGCACCGCATCGGGCTCGTCCTTCAGCAATTCGAGGAGCTCATCGGTCACGCACATCTGCCCGCCGGGCAGCGCAAAGGCATTCGCTCCGAACGTTTCGGAGCTGCGGCGGAAGTGCAGTTGCCAGGTTTCGGGCACGCTGACGCCGGCGCTGCGGGCAGCGGCCAGCATGCGGCCAAAGCGCTCTCGCCAGGCCTGCTGTTCAGCGTCGCTGAGCTGGCTGGGCCGCAGCAACTGCTTGTCGATCAACGCCATCGCCTGCTTGCCGACGGCTTCCTCGGCACTGACCGGCACGCGTTGAGCGACGCTGTCACTCACCCACGGCAGCCCCCAGCGCCAGCCCGCGGCGACCACCGCCACGATCAGGGCCAGCGCCATAAGCGCCAGCCGCCAACTGAGCTGCCATCGCTCGATGAGGCTCGGCAGGTGGCCGGTGGCATCGGCCCAGGCGTCGAAAGCGGCGGCATCGGCGAAGCGCAGCACGCCGCTGCTGCCCAGCACCATCAGCCGCTGGCCGTGCCGCAGCCGTTCGGGCCATTGCACCTGGTCCACCGGCACGCGCTGTGCACCGAAGTGAAGTTGGCCGTCCTGCAGTCGCACTTCGACGGGCTGGGCCAGGCCTTGATGGCCGTCAAACCAATGGGCGTCGAGAGAGTTCGATGCGCTCATGTCACAGCCCCACGTCCAAGCCAAAGAAGTCGCCCGCCACGTCGCCCGACGCATCCGTGCGCCCACTGACACCAGGTGCCGTCCAAGTCGCCGGATCGGTACTGGCTTCGATGCGCACGGCCTCCAGCCGCAGACGGAGGGTGGCCATCACCGCGAATGGCCGGTACAGGCCCAAGGTGAGGACGATCAGCACCCAGTTCTTCAGGTTCAGCCGCGTCATGCCGGCGAGCTCGCTGCGGAATTGCAGCGAGCCGCTGCGGGTGCTGCTCCAGACGAGGTTCTGGACGCGGGCGGCGTAGTAGGACAGCAGGCCGCCGGCAAAGAGCAGGTAGAACAGGCCGACGCCGACGATGCCGATGTAGGCGCCAGCCCCTTTGGCGTTCCACTTGCCGGCCGCGATCACGGCGATCAAACCGCCCAGCACGAAGGCCGCGCACATCGCGAACACGCCCATCGCCAGACCGATCATCACCATCTTCAGGCCGATGAAGTAGACGGAGCGGGCGTGCAGCACGACGTCGCTGCGCTCGCCCGCGATGCGGTAGCCGCGATGCTGGTAACGCTTGAGCAGCGCGGTGGACCACGGTGCCATCAGGCCCAGCACCAGAAACAGCACGCCGGACCAGAATTCGCTGTTGATGCCGGGGTCGCTGCTGGGCCCCCGGCCATCGGGCAGCAACGCCGTCATCAGCACGGCCGGCACGTAGACCGGCAGGAAGCCCAGGTAGGCACCGGCCAGCGAGCCCTCGAACCCCAGCCGCAAGCCGCGCCAGCTGGTGTTGCCCAGGCGGAACTGCATGGACGCGCGCCACAGCGCCGGCCACACCACGCACAGCAACACGAAGGCCGGCAAGGCCGCGGCCGGCGAGAACTGGCCCGCCAACGTGTAGGCCACCATCAGCACAGCGAGCAACACAAAGCCGCGGAACATCCGCCACGCATCGCCATGGAAGGCCAGCGCCTCGCCGTCGATCAGCGTGTTGGCGTAGACGTAGCGGATGCGCCGCATCTTGGCAAAAGGCAGGTAGAGGCCGCAGCTCAGGATGATCAGCAGCAGGTTCACCGCCCAGATGCGGAAGTACTCGCTGCCGGAGCCGGTGAAGCGAATGTCGAGCACACGCCACCCTGGCGGGAACGCCGCTGGCGCGGTTTCGGTCTCTTGCATGGCGGGAAGGGCTAGCGGCTTTTGAAGAACGCGATCCGTTCGTCGTCCGCCGGGTGGCTGGAGAAGGCCGCGGCGAAGGGGTCGTCGCCATCGCCGCGCTCTTCGTGCAGCTTCTTCATGCGCTCGAAGAAGCCCACCATGACGGCCGGGTCGATGCCGGCGCCGCGCAGCACGGTGCGGGCGTAGTCGTCGGCCTCGCGCTCGAAGCCGCGCGAATAGCTCTGCTGCGCCAGCAGGGCCGGCGCACTGGCCAGCGCCACCGAGAAGTCGCCCAGCATGACGCCGGTGGCCAGGCCGACGGCGCTGGCGCGCAGCGTCAGCCGCATGCCGTGGCGGTGCTTCACATGGCCGAGCTCATGGCCCAGCACGCCGACGAGGGCGCGCGGGTTGTCTTCCAGCAGCCGCACCAGTTCGTCGGTCACGACGATGGTGCCGCCCGGCAGCGCCAGCGCGTTGGGGCCTAGCCTGCCGCCCTGGCGGAACTCCAGCCGGAACTGCGTCAGCTTGGGCAAGGTCCGGTTGTCCAGCGCCGTGTCGACGGCATCGGCGAAGTGGTCGAACACGGCGCGGCGCTGGGCCCAGGTCAGCGTGGTGGGCCGCAGCAGGTGGCGGTCCAGTTCGCCCAGCACGCGCGCGCCGACCTGGTCGTCGACGGCCTCGGGCAGCCAGCGCACGGCGACGTCGGCGCCCAGCGGCACGCCCCAGCGCCAGCCGGCGAACAGCGTGGCGACGAGCAGGGCCAGCGTCAGCAGCGCCAGTGCGGCGCTCTGCTGCCAGCGCGCGATGAAGCCGTGGCGGCGGCCGCTGCCGGCCAGCCAGGCGTCGTAGGCCGCCGCGTCGGCGCAGGCCAGCACGCCGCCGTCGGGCAGCAGGATCTGGCGCTGGCCGCGGCGCAGCGGCTCGGGCCAGCGCAGCCTGGCGGCGGCGTAGTCCTGCGGCGCCTGATCTGCGGCAAGCTGAACGCAGACGCGGCTGCCATCGAGCCAGACGCTGGCCGCCTGCGGCACCGGGTAGCGGCCGTCGAAATACTGCACGGCCAGCGTGGGAGAAGCGATGGTGCTCATGTTCACAGGCCCAGGTCGATGCCGAAGAAGTCGCCCGCGGCTTCGCCGGAGGCATCGGCGTAGGCGGCGCTGTCGCTGCCGTCCCAGCCGTCCATGGAGCCGGTCACGTCGATGCTGATGGCCTCGATGCGCAGCTTCCAGGTGTTGACAGCCGCGAAGGGACGGTACAGGCCCAGCGTCAGCAGCGTCAGCAGCCAGTTCTTGGCCGTCAGCCAGGCCAGGCTGCGAAAGCGCAGCGCGCTGCCGAAGCGGATCTGCTCGGACGCGCTGTGCGTCCACACCAGGTTCTGCATGCGGGCATTGAAGTAGGGGCCGACCAGCATGAAGGCCAGCAGGTAGGCCAGGCCCAGCGCGCCGACGACGGCGCCGCCCAGCCATGTCTTGCCACCGGCCGCGAAGGCCGCGCGCACGGGCGGCAGCAGGAACAGCGCGCCGACCGCCAGCGCCGGCAGCACGACGATGGCCGCGCTCTTCAGCGCCAGCCCGTAGAAGCGCCGGGTCTTGACCTGCATCTGCAGTCGCTGGTTGCCGATCTGGTAATGGTTGTGCTGGTAGGCCTTGACCTTGGCCAGCGCCAGCGGCAGCAGCACGACGTAGAGCAGCGTGCCGATGCCGCCGATGACGGCCATGCTGCCGGCGACCCAATTGACCCACCGCATGCTGACGGCGACGCTGCCGTCCAGCATGGCGCGGGCGAACTGCTGCACGCCGATCATCAGCACCAGCGGCCAGATCGCGATGCCGAAGGCCGAATACGCGTCGGCGAGGTCGCCGCGGAAGGCCATGCGCAGGCCGCGCCAGGAGGTGTTGGCCAGCCGGAACTGCTGGCCCGCCCGCCACAGCGCCGGCCACAGCACGCACAGGCCCAGGAAGGCGACATAGCCGGCCAGCGGCGAGAAGCGGCCGCCGATGCCGTAGACGCCGAACAGCGCGACGAGCACGAGGAAGCCGCGGAACATCTTCCACGGGTCGCCATGGAAGGCCAGCGCGTCGCCGTCCACCCAGGTGTTGGCGTGCAGGTAGCGGATGCGCCGCGCCTTCGCGAACGGCAGGTACAGGCCCAGCGTGACGACGATGAGCAGCAGGTGCAGCAGCCAGATGCGGAAGTATTCGGCACCGCTGCCCGTGAACTGGATGGGCAGCCGTCGCTCGGCGGGCGCGGCCTCCCGCGGCGGCGGCACCGCCGGGGCCTCGGCCGCAGCGTCAGCGGCCAGTTCTGAGTCGAGCATGCATCCTCCCTGGATGTTTTGTCCCGGCTTCGCGGGACTCGGCGCGGACGGCACTTTGCAAGGCGTCCCGCAGACTGGCAACCCGTGCTTGCCTGGGGCCTGTCGGCACCAGCCGACAGGCTTTTTTCACCGGCAGGTGGCCGAGGGCCGCTCGCTAGAATCGTTTCGACTTGTGACCTCCGTGTTTGCCCTATGACCGCGATGAAGTTGATCGGCTCGCTCGCCAGCCCCTATGTGCGCAAGGTGCGCATCGTGATGGCCGAGAAGAAGCTCGACTACCAGCTGGTGCTGGAGGACGTCTGGGGCAGCGACGCCATCCTGAAGATCAATCCGCTGGGCAAGGTGCCCTGCCTCGTCATGGAAGGGCAGGACTCCATCACCGGCGCGGTGTTCGACTCTCGCGTCATCGTCGAGTACGTGGACACGCTGTCGCCGGTGGGCAAGCTCATCCCGGACCGCGGCCGCGAGCGCTGCGAAGTGCGCACCTGGGAGGCGCTGGCCGACGGCATCGTCGACGCGGGCATCCTGACGCGCATGGAACGTACCTGGGTGCACCGCAGCGACGAGCAGCGCAGCCCCGCCTGGATAGACCGGCAGATGACCAAGCTGACGGCGGCCCTGGCCGCGATGAGCCAGGGCCTCGGCGAGAAGGCCTGGTGCTCGGGCAACCACTTCTCGCTGGCCGACATTTCGGTCGGCTGCGCCTTGGGCTGGCTGGAGTTCCGCTTCCCGGAGATCAACTGGCGCGAGGACTACCCCAACCTGGCGCGCCACATGGACAAGCTCTCGCAGCGCCCCAGCTTCGCCGATACCGTGCCCGCTTGACGCCTCCCTGAGGACGTGCAGCCGCCGTCGCGAGCGGCCTCAGGGTGGGTCGAGCAGCACAGCCGTACACCCGTACGGCGCGCAGCGCAGGCCCGCCATGTGGCCGCGCAGCAGGCGGATGCAGCCCTCAGGCGATCAAGAGTTCCCGGGACCGGACGTGCAGCAGGCGCACCAGGCGCCAGATGCGCCGTTCGATCTCGGCGACGTCCAGCTTCCACAACGCCACGATCTCGGCCGGCAGCAGGCCCTGGGCCAGCAGCGTCAGCAGGTGACGGCTGGCCTGGTCGACCTGGCGGCCGGCGGGTGTGGTGTCCTGCGATGCGGCGGCCTGGCGGGCCGTGGCCAGCGGGCTGCGCTCGATGCCGAAGGCGGCCAGCGCCTGGCGCGCGAGCTGCGGGCTGAGCATGGCGCGGCGTTCGTGCAGGCGCGTCAACGCGTCGACAAGGCCAGTGCCGCTGCCACTGTCCACGTGATAGGCGTTGGCGCCGGCGCTCAAGGCGGCGAACAGCTGCAGGTCGTCGGCCGTCGGTGTCAGCAGCAGCAGCTGCGGGCGCACCGGCAGCCGGCCCAGTTCATGCGCGACGCGCATCGCATGGCTGTCGACCAGGCGCAGGTCGGTGGCGACGATGTCGGGCGCCAGCGTGGCCAGTTCGTCCAGCGCATCGGCCAGCACCGCGCTGCTGCCCGCCAGCTCCACGCCCGCGGCCTGCAGCAGCAGCGAGCGGGTGCGCTGCAGCGAGGGCTCGTTGAGGCGGAGGAGGTAGACGGTGGGCATGAGGGCGGCGGTAAGACGGCGCGAATTGTGCGTGTTTAAGCCCTCACCCCCCTAACTCATAGCTGTCATCCCCCGCGTCCGGGCGGTTGCCGTCATCGATTCAGGGGGCCCGCTGGATGCTGCCCTGCGGCGCAAAGCTGCTCGCGCTGGCCAACGGCCAGTAGATGCGGAAGGTGTTGTGCGGCAGCTCGCCGCGCAGCAGGGCGCCGGACTCGACGAAGGGCAGCAGGTTGGCCAGCAGCTTGACCTCGTGCTTGTCCAGCCGGTGCACGATGTGCTGGGCCGTGATCTCCTGCGGGTGGCACAGGCCGGCGGCCTCGACCAGCTCCTTCAGCGCCTTCAGCGTGCCCTGGTGGAAGTTGGCGACGCGCTGGGCCTTGTCGGGCACGACGATGGCGCGCTGGCGCACGGCGTCCTGCGTCGTCACGCCGGTGGGGCAGTGGCCGGTGTGGCAGGCCTGGGCCTGGATGCAGCCGAGTGCGAACATGAAGCCGCGGCCGGAGTTGCACCAGTCGGCGCCGAGTGCCATCAGCCGCACGAGGTCGAAGGCCGAGGTGACCTTGCCGGCGCAGCCGAGCTTGATCCTGTCGCGCAGGTTCAGGCCGACCAGCGTGTTGTGGACGAGCAGCAGCCCCTCCTGCACCGGCGCGCCGACGTGGTTGGTGAACTCCAGCGGCGCCGCACCGGTGCCGCCCTCGGCGCCGTCGACGACGATGAAGTCGGGCGTGATGCCGGTCTCCAGCATGGCCTTGCAGACGGCGAACCATTCCCACGGATGGCCGATGCAGAGCTTGAAGCCGGTGGGCTTGCCGCCCGACAGCGTGCGCAGCTGCTCGATGAACTGCATCATCTCGATGGGCGTCGAGAAGGCGCTGTGGCGGGCCGGCGAGATGCAGTCCACGCCAATGGGCACGCCGCGCGCCGCAGCGATCTCGGCCGTGACCTTGGGGCCCGGCAGCACGCCGCCATGGCCGGGCTTGGCGCCCTGGCTGAGCTTGAGCTCGATCATCTTGACCTGCGGGTCGATGGCCGCGGCCTGGAACCTCTCGGGGCTGAAGGAGCCGTCATCGTTGCGGCAGCCGAAATAACCCGAGCCGATCTCCCAGATCAGGTCGCCGCCATGCACGCGGTGGTGGGCGCTGATGGAGCCCTCGCCGGTGTCGTGCGCGAAGCCACCCATCTTGGCGCCCTTGTTCAGCGCCAGGATGGCGTTGGCGGAGAGCGCCCCGAAGCTCATCGCCGAGATGTTGAAGACGCTGCAGGAATAGGGCTGGGCGCGGCCGGCGCCGATGGTGATGCGGAAGTCGTGGCTCGTGAGATGAGTCGGCGCCAGCGAGTGGTTGATCCATTCGTAGCCGCGCGCGCCGGTGTCCAGCTGCGTGCCGAAGGGGCGCTGGTCGGGGTCGCCCTTGGCGCGCTGGTAGACGATGGAGCGCTGCGCGCGCGAGAACGGCGCGGCGTCGTTGTCGCCCTCGACGAAGTACTGGCGCATCTCGGGCCGGATGAACTCCAGCAGGAAGCGCATATGCCCGATGACGGGGTAGTTGCGCAGGATGGAGTGGCGCGTCTGGCGCACGTCGTGCAGGCCCACCAGCGTGAGGCCCAGGAAGACCAGCACCACCAGGCCGTCCACCAACCCGCCCATCCAGCGGATGGCAAAGACCAGCGCCAGCAGGCCGCACAGCATCCACGTGAGATAACGCAGCGGGAAATGCTGGTTGAGGCGGCGGGTCCAACCGGGCCAAGCAAGCATGAGATGTCCTCCCAACTGTGACCGACGGATGCTAGCCGCGCCGCGCTCACAATCGGCGCGCATCAACCCTCAAGGTCGCTGTCGATGAAATCCCTGTTCTCCAAGATCGGCTGGCTGTTCTCCAGGGCCTGGTGGCTGCTGGACGGCACGCGGCGCGCGCTGATGAACCTGTTCGTGCTGCTGCTCATCGTCATTGTCGTGACGGCGCTGGTGTTCGGCGGCCCCAAGCCGCTGGCCGACAGGACGACGCTGGTCGTCAAGCTCGACGGCCAGCTCGTCGAGCAGTTCTCGGGCAGCGTGCGCGAGCAGCTCACGGCGCAGGCCCAGGGCCGCAGCCTGCCCAAGCAGACGCGGCTGCGCGACGTGCTCGCCGCGCTGGACCAGGCCGCCCGCGACGACAAGATCACGGCCGTGCTGCTGGACGTCGACGAGCTGCAGGGCGCCGGCCTGGCCGGCCTGCACGAGGTGAGCGCCGCGCTGCAGCGCTTCAAGGCCAGCGGCAAGCCGGTGCTGGCCTATGGCGACAGCTTCAGCCAGCGCGGCTACTTCCTGGCGGCCCAGGCCAGCGAGGTCTATCTGCACCCGATGGGCATGGTCGGCCTTGAGGGCTTCGGCCGTTCGCGCACCTACTACAAGGACGCGCTGGCCCGGCTGGGCGTGACGCCCAATGTCATCAAGGTCGGCACCTACAAGAACGCCGTCGAGCCCTATATCGCCAACGGACCGAGCCCCGCGACGCTGGAGGCCGAGGGCCTGGTCTACAACGAGCTGTGGAGCGGCTTCACGGGCGCCATCGAGAAGGCCCGCAAGCTGGCCGCCGGCAGCATCGCCCAGGGCATCGCCGAACTGCCACAGCGCCTGGCCGCCGTGAAGGGCGACCCGGCCCAGCTCGCGCTGCAGGAAAAGCTCGTCGACGGGCTGAGGACGCGCGACCAGATGCGCGCGCTGCTGATCGAGAAGGGCGCCCTGGACGAGCAGAGCAAGAGCTTCCGCCAGGTCTCGCTGCAGGACTACGTGGGCCGCCTGAAGGACGCCGGCCCGCCGAACAAGCTGCAGCCGGGCATCGGCATCGTCGTGGCCGAGGGCGAGATCGTCGACGGCGACACGGGCCCGGGCCGCATCGGCAGCGACTCGACCGCGCGCCTGATCCGCAAGGCCCGCGAGGACGAGGCCATCAAGGCCATCGTGCTGCGTGTGAACTCGCCCGGCGGCAGCGCCTTCGCGTCCGAGATCCTGCGCCGCGAGCTGGAGCTGACGCGCGAGGCGGGCAAGCCGGTCGTCGTCTCCATGGGCGACGTCGCGGCCTCGGGCGGCTACTGGATCTCGATGAGCAGCGACGCGGTGATTGCCGACGCCGGCACCATCACCGGCAGCATCGGCGTCTTCGGCATGCTGCCGACGGCCGAGGGGCTGATGGACAAGCTGTCGCTGCACACCGGCGGCGTGCGCACGACCTGGCTGGCCGGCGGCCACGACGTGCGCCGACCGCTGGACCCGCGGCTGCAGGCCGTCGTGCAGGCCAGCGTCGACAGCATCTACGGCCGCTTCACGACGCTGGCTGCGCAGGCACGCAAGAGCACGCCGGAGAAGATCGACGCGGTCGCGCAGGGCCGGGTCTGGACCGGGTCCCAGGCGCTGGAGCGTGGGTTGATCGACCGCTTGGGCAGCCTGGACGACGCGGTGCAGACGGCGGTGAAGCTGGCCAAGCTGGACGTGAAGGAAGGCGAGAAGCCGCGCGTGGCCTATGTGGAGCGGGATGTCAGCCGCAAGGATCGGCTGCTGGCGTCATTGGCGGATGTTGTGGCGCCGTCGATGGCGCAGGCGTTGGGACTGGATGCGCTGCCGGTGCCGGTGGTCGAGGAATTGACTGCGCTGCGGGAGCTGGCGAAGTGGTCGGCGCAGGGGCGGGTGGAGAGGGCGGCGGCGGTGCATTGCCTGTGCGGGGCACCGTAGGGCTTCAGGCCGTCCAGTTGTTCGACAGCTCCTCGGCCTGCTTGAGCACCAACTCCACGGCGTTGGCCTGTTGATCGGGGGGGTATTTCCACTTCTGCAAGCAGCGCCGCACGAGGATGCGCAGCCTGGCGCGCACGCTCTCGCGCACCTGCCAATCCACCGTCGTGCTGGCGCGCAGCTTTTCGGTGATCTCGACGGCGATCTTCTTCAGGACCTCGTCGCCCAGTTCCCGCACGGCACTCTCGTTGTTGGCCAACGCGTCGTAAAAGGCAATCTCATCCTGGCCCAGGCCGAGGGCCGCCTCGCGTTCCAGCGTGGCCTGGAACTCCTTGGCCATCTGGATCAGCTCTTCAATGACCTGCGCCGTCTCGATGGCGCGGTTGTGGTACCGGCGCAGCGTTTCCAGCAGGCGGTCGCCGTACTTCTTCTGCTGCACCACGTTGTTTCGGGCGCGCGCCTTGATCTCGTCGCGCAGCAGCTTCTCCAGCAGTTCGACGGCCAGGTTGCGGCTGTCCATTCGCCGCACGTCCTCCAGAAATTCGTCGGACAGCAGGCCGATATTCGGCTTGTCCAGCCCGGCCAGCGCGAACACATCCGCCACACCCTCCGCAATGATGGCGTTGTCCAGGATCTGCTTCAGTGCGCTGTTCTTCTCCGCGTCGCTGCGTTTCTTGTCCACGGTCGTGAACTTCGAAATGGCGGCTTTGATGGCCGAGAAGAACGCGATCTCCTTGCGCAGTGCAGCCGCCTCGTCCAGGGTGCCGCACAACGAGAACGCCTTCGCCACGGCCACCATCGTGTCCAGGAAGCGCGTCTTGCCATCCTTCAGGCCCAGGATGTGATTGGCAGAAGGGACCAGCAGCGGCAGCGCCTGCGTCTCAAACGCGCTGTAGTCAAAGCCGTGCATCAGGCCGCGCACAACATCGAGCTTCTCAAGCAAGAGCGCCAGCGCTTCAGCTGCGCCATGCGTCGGGTCGCCCTTGCCCTTCGCTTCCGTGTAGTCCTTCAGCGCAGCTTTCAGCTCGTTGGCAATGCCGATGTAGTCCACCACCAAGCCACCTGGCTTGTTCTTGAACACCCGGTTCACCCGAGCAATGGCCTGCATCAGGTTGTGCCCCTTCATGGGCTTGTCGATGTACATGGTGTGGCAGCACGGCGCGTCAAAGCCCGTCAGCCACATGTCGCGCACGATCACCAGCTTCAGCGGGTCTTTCGCGTCCTTGAAGCGCGCTTCCAGCCGCTTCTTCACCTGCTTGCTGTAGAGGTGTGGCTGCAGCAGCGCCTTGTCGGCGGCTGAGCCCGTCATCACGACCTTGATGGCACCCCGCTCGGCGTCGGCGCTGTGCCAGTCGGGCCGCAACGCAACGATGGCGTTGTAGAGCTGCGCGCAGATGTCACGGCTCATGCAAACGATCATGGCCTTGCCGTCCACCACCGAGACGCGCGCCTCGAAGTGCTGCACCAGGTCGCTTGCAACCTGCTGCAGCCGGGGTTCCGAGCCCACCAGCTTTTCCAGTGCCGCCCAGTCGCTCTTGGTCTTCTCCCGGTTGGCGAGGTCCTCTTCATCCTCGACCACCTCTTCCACCTGCGCGTTGAGGCTGTCGATCTCGGCCTGGTTCACGTCCAGCTTGGCCAGCCGGCTCTCGTAGAAGATGGGCACCGTGGCGCCATCGTCCACCGCATCCTGGATGTCGTAGATGCTGACGTAGTTGCCAAACACCGCGCGCGTGTCCTTGTCTTCCAGCGCGATCGGCGTGCCGGTGAAGCCGATGAAGGTGGCGCCTTTGAGCGCATCACGCAGGTGCTTGGCATAGCCAAACACATACCGGCCCGTTCTGGTATCAAGCCGCCCCTTGGTGCCGTACTGGCTGCGATGCGCCTCGTCGGAGATCACGACGATGTTCGTGCGGCTGGACAGCAGCGGGTGCGCCTCCTCTCCCTCCAGCAAAGCGAACTTCTGCACCGTGGTGAAGATGATGCCGCCGGCTTCGCGCGAAGCCAGCATCTCGCGCAGCTCGTCGCGGTCGCTGGCCTGCACGGGCGTGGTCTTGAGCAGGTCGCTGGCCGCGCTGAAGGTGGCGAACAACTGGCCGTCCAGGTCGTTGCGGTCCGTCACCACCACCAGCGTGGGGTTCTTCATCTCGGGCTGTTGCAGCAGCTTGCCCGCGTAGCAAGCCATCGTGATGCTCTTGCCCGAACCCTGCGTGTGCCACACCACCCCCGCCTTGCGCGAGCCCGGCTTGACCTCCTTGCCGTAGGTGGCCCGTTCTTCACGCACCTCCAACAAGCCCCCGTCGGCATCTTGCGCAGCGATCACGGTGGCGCGCACCGCCTCGCGCACCGCATGGAACTGGTGATAGCCCGCAATCTTCTTGACGATGCTGTCGCCGTCCTGCTCAAACAGCACGAAGTGCCGCAGGTAGTCCAGGAACAGCTCCGGCTTGAAGAAGCCCCGCACCACCGTCTCCAGCTCCATCTGCAGGCGCGGCCGGTCGTTTTCATTGGCGACGGTGCGCCAGGGCAGCATGCGCTCGGCGTTGGCCGTGAGCGAGCCCACGCGCGCCGTCCAGCCATCGCTCACCACCAGGGCAGCATTGCTGCTGAACAGGTCGCTGATCTCGTCCTTGTAGGTCTGCAACTGGTTGAACGCATCCCACACATCAGTCTGCTCGTTGGCGGGGTTCTTCAGCTCCACCACGGCCAGCGGCAGGCCGTTCACAAAGGCAATCACATCCGGCCGGCGCGGCTGCCTGGTGCCCGTGATGGTGAACTGGCTCACCACCAGGAAGTCGTTATTGCTGGGCTGTGTGAAGTCGATGAATCGAACCAGGTCGGTCTTCTTCTCGTCGCCCAGCGCAAAGTCCACCATCACGCCGTTCAGCAGCAGGCGGTGCATGCTGCGGTTGCGCACCACCATCTGCGGTTCGCTCAACCGTTGCAGCGCATGTGCGGCTTGCTCCAGCGCTGCCGGTGGCAGGTGCGGGTTGATGCGGGCCAGCGCGCCCAGCAGTCGCTCACGCAGCACCACCTCGCGGTAGTCGGCGCGCTCAGGGGCGCCGCTGTCGGGGGCGATGTCCGGGCCATGGGCGAAGCGCCAGCCCGTCTCCTGGAACCAGCCCAAGCACAGCTCTTCGAGTTGTTGTTCGTTCAGCATCTTGAGTTCCCTGTGCCTCCCCGGCCCCCGCAACAGCTGATCAGGTTTGCGATGAAATGAGATTTTCTTTTTTTATCAATGACTTGCGTCGATATCGCGGCGTCAGGGGTGCTTGCCATGACATGGCGCGCAGTCTGTCCATGGGCCCAATGCGCCAGATCCGATGCATCCACGCCTTCGACACATCGACACAACGCGTCGAAAAACCCGCAAGAAATCGACACGTTCAAGGATGGGATCGATGTGCCGGACATGTTGGATCCCTTATGCGTTCCCAGGCTGCACGGCAACCGACCCGGTTTGCGATGAAATAAGAAATCTTCGAAAAATCAATGACTTACGCTCTCGTCAGCGGCAAAAAAAGGTTGCCGATGAAATGGCCGCTACGCCCATACCGGGATGTACCGCGCATACCGTCTGGAGTCCGGCGCGTTCGGGTCGCTCTTGATCAGCCCCTGCTCCGTTGTGGCGGTGATGATCTGCGACACCGTGTTGCTGCTGCCCTCGGGCAGGCCAAACCGCTCCCGCAGCGACTGATTGGTCATCTGCCGGCGCAACACGTACTGCAAGACACAGTGCTGATAACAGGCCCGCACCCTGTCGCTGCCATTCATGTCGCGGAAGGCGCGCGGCCCGTGGATCACCACGATCGTTCGCCGATGGCTGGTTAGGAACTCAGGCGCTGGCAACTGCATGAGCTCGGCGGACTCGATCACCCGGTCGATACCGCTACTCTTCTCCTCGCAAATGCCGAACCGGCGCATCAGGTCGGCCAGCCGCTCATTGCGGGACTGGTAGCCATCGATGAAGCGTTCCACCGGCACGATGGGCTCACCAGGGTTGGAAATTTCCACCCGGTTGCTGAACACCTCGACCACCGGCGAGGCGCCGCCCATGTCGAAGTCCTGGTGGATCAGCGCATTGGCAAGCAGTTCACGCACCACCACCTCGGGCAGCAGCTTGACCTCTTTGCGGATGGCCCCTTCGATGACCTGGTTCTGCGGCAGCTTTCCCATCACGTACTGCACCAGCCCCGCAAAGCCCACGGCATAGCCCCTCTCGCCGGTGAGATCAGAGACGGTCTGCATCTTGGACTCGCCCGCATACACGATCACGCGGGCCGCCTTGCGGCTGATGTCCGGGAACTGCCGCATGTTCTTGGCCAGCAGCACCGCAGCGATGTGCAAGATGTTGAAGCCCGACGCGCTGCGCTCGATCAGCCGCTCATCCAACAGGCGGGCCAACACGCCCGCCTGATCGGTGGGATAGGGTAAGCGCATCAAGTCGAAGAAGCTCTGGGTGTCCAGCAACTGCACCACGTCTTGGGCGGACACGTCCTTGAGCGCCGGGTTCTCCAGCCAGCCAGGCTGCCCCTCGCCGAAGATCTTGCGCAACTGGTCCTCACTCATCGGCACCAGTTCCTCGCCCGAGCGCATCAGGTAGGCGCCTTCGTGGTGGTAGGCCGTGCCTCTCGGCCGCCCAGGGATGCTGAACACCAGCACCCGGCCATCCGGGTGCGCCACGGCCTCCACGTCCACGCGAAAGCCCAGCCAGTGGAACAGCTTCTCGGCAATGTCCTGCGTGTCCTGGAAGGCCTGGCTGCCCACCACGGGGCGCGGTGGCTTGTCGGCAACGCCCAGCACCAGGTGCCCGCCGCTCTCGTTGGCGATGGCCACGCAGTAGCGGCACAGCTTGCGCGTGTCGTACTGGGAGGCGGCCTCTTTGAATTCGAGGTTCTGGGTTTCTGAAGCGTGGCCACGCCATAAGTCGATCTGATCAAAGGAGATAGTCATGTCTCCTCCATCAATGCCATCAAAAGTGCCTCGATGGAATCATCGTGCTCACCCTCTGGATACCAGATTGGAAAAATGTTGGCCTTTGCCAAAGCCTTTTTTCGCTCGATACGGTCAACACCGTCCTTCAACTCAAGAAAGGCGTAGTGCTGCGGAAGAGTGTGCGCCCCCTCTGCGGCAACCACCTGCTCCATCGTCCGAAGCGTGCGATCTGTCACCAAGCTGCACCCGACAAACAACAGGGACTTGCCGAACAAAAAGCGATTGAAGAATCGTCCAACTATGCCGGCATCTCCATAGGCTTGGTCATATTCATCACGAAGCAGTACTCTATTTGCAACCGTTTCGCATGAGCCGTGAAGCTTTAGCAGGTATCTTCCGCCAGCATTTAGGATGCGCAAAGCCTCTCCCAGGTTGCTCCCGAGAATAACTTGATCAAAACCCTGTGATTGCCCAGAGAAGGCTGATTCAAGCAATTTGTCGAAGTTGGTTGTTACGATATTTGAGTCTGGGAACACAAGGGGCAATAAGTTAATGGCGCCAGTCGCGAGGCACCTTCTGTCGAAGCACTCCTGGAGTTGCTTATTGAACAATGCCGAGCCAAGATCGTCGTGAATTAATTGGGCAGCCCTCTCGTAGTCTCCCGCATTTAAAAGAGCTTCAAGTTCGGCCGCGTTGACGTGCGACTCGCCTTGTAGGCTCCAAAGAAAGCTGGTCCACCCGGGGTAGCCGCTCGGAATCGAAAGCCCTGCCCCAAGAAAAGGAACAACATTTTGCGAGGCACACGCTTTTCTCAAAGCCTCAAAGCGATGCGCATTGTCATGAGCATCGAGCACCTGTTTCGCCACATCGCGCAGGCTGCTCTTTCGTTCTTCCACCCAGTCCTCGAAAGATAATTGATACGTCTCTGGCTCAAGCTCTTTCAATATTCGGCTGCGCTGAAAAGTGGAGCCGATTATTTCAACATCCCCTTCACCATTGAGATATTCGTGATACTTGGGGCGCCAAAATTCCATGGTCAGCCCTCAATCGTTCCAGATGCTTCAACTTCACCTGACAGCAACTTAGGCAGCAAGGTGTCCCGAGTTGTCGCAAGGGTTGAGTTCTGAGCAGCCAGTGTCTGCATCATCGAAAATATCGACGATGCTCTCTCCTCAAAGGAACGGCCAATGCTATGCATCGGAAGCACAATTGGTATTTTCTTGAGATCAGAAACATTGAGGTATGGCAAAGCAGTGCCTGAGACCAGGGTATTGAAGTCGATAGTGCTGAGCATCGAGTACAAAAAGTACTGCCCTGATTTGCCCTCAACGGGGCCAGCTGACATCAAGTTATTATCAATGATCGTCGGGGCGGTAAGCAATCTCCGGCGATTTGAAATTAGAGCCACACCAATTTTTGCAAAAACTGTGGCTCCTAGTGGATGCAGCTTGGCCTTCATTTCAGACTGCTGAACTTTGCTGACGTAGTTATTGGCCGATTGAATGAATACCTCGTTGCCCGCAAGGTTCATGTCGCTAACCTTGATGAACGGATAGTCGCCTTCAGTGCTTCCTTGGTGTTCGGGCTTAAACGCGCTACCCGCCGTAAAACTGCAAATATCACTGAGCGCACCACAGACCCATCCCTTCGGAATCTCCCCCAACTCCGACTCTTGCATTTCATCCGGGAACAACTCAGCCGTGGCGGCGAGTTGTTTGAAGGCCTCGGGCGGCAGCGCATCGAGTTCAGCGTCTGCCTTGCCGCTGATGGCGCTCATCGCGGCGCGCAGCGGGTCGAGGCCTTCGGCCTTGGCGGCGATCTTGGCTTTGACCGGGTCGAAATCGACAAACCACGATTTGAAGATGGCTTGTGCCATGGCTTCGAGCGTTTGGCTGATGCGGCGGTTGAGGTCAATTTTTTCGTCGAGCGACCTCAATACCCTGGCCGCTTCGCGTTGCAAATCAATTGGGGGCAGCGGAATGCGAAGTTCGGCGAGTGCCTTCCCGGTCAAATGCTTGATCGTCGTACCGGTGAAGAACGGCTCCAATTCGCCAGTGCGACCGGCTCGCAGAAACCAGTAGTACAAAAAATAGTTGTCTAGGCCGGCCTTTGTTCTGACGCGATGCAATGCCTTTTGAATCTTCATCGGCGCGTTGCCTCGCCAAATGGCGCAACGTCCAGGTTCCCCGCCTTCACAAACGATCAGATCGCCATCGCGGATGCTATAGCGCTCCTCCTCGTGAACCTCAAAGCGCATGATCGCCAATTCTTCGAGTTCGAATGAGCCCCAGCGCACATTGCTGTTTCCAAGATATGGGTGCAATTCGCCTCGATTCTTTTGCGCATCAAGCATCTTCCCCAGGCAAGCATCCACATAGTCGCCCAGCCGAACTACGGGGTGATCAGAAGCCATATCCCAACCCCGCCAAGTTCTTCTTGATATCCCCTTCCAGCTCGGCACTCTCCGCAAACTGCTCCGCCAACTGCGCCGTCAGCCGCGCCATCTTGTCGGCGAAGGCTTCGCCGTCGTCCGCTTGCTCCTCAGCACCCACATACCGCCCCGGCGTCAGCACATGCTCGTGCTTGCGGATGTCGGCAAGCGTCGCTGAGTAGCAAAAGCCCGGCACGTCTTCATAGCCTTCGCCCTGCTGCCAGGCATGGAAGGTGTCGGCCACCTTTTTGATGTCGCCCACGGTGAAGTCACGCAGCACGCGGTCCTTCATGTAGCCCAGCTGGCGGGCGTCGATGAACAGGAACTGTCCGCGGCGGTCGCGCTTCTTCTTGTCGAGGTTGAAGCCGTTGGCCTTGTCCTTGGTCAGGAACCAGATGCAGGCCGGGATCTGCGTGTTGGTGAAGAGCTGGCCGGGCAGGGCCACCATGCACTCCACATAGTCGCGCTCCACCAGTTGCTTGCGGATCTCGCCTTCGTTGTTGGTGTTGCTGCTCATGGAGCCATTGGCCAGCAGCAGCGCCATGCTGCCGGTGGGGGCCAGGTGGGCGAGCATGTGTTGCAGCCAGGCGAAGTTGGCATTGCCCTGGGGCGGTGTGCAGCCGGGCAGCCAGCGCCAGTCGTTTTCCAGCTTGGCGTTCCACCACTCCTTCATGTTGAAGGGCGGGTTGGCCATCACGTAGTCGGCCCGCAGGTCGGGGTGCAGGTCGTTCAGCAGGGTGTCGCCGGGCTGGCCGCCGAAGTTGAAGTCCAGGCCCCGGATGGCCATGTTCATGGCCGCGAGCTTCCAGGTGGTGGGGTTGCTCTCCTGGCCATAGACGCTGATCTGGCCGGTCTTGCCATTGGCGACCTTGCCGCCATGCTCGGCAATGAACTCCTCGCTCTGCACGAAGAAGCCGCCCGAGCCCATGGCGGGGTCGTACACCCGGCCCTTGAAGGGCTGCAGCATCTCCACGATCAACGTGACGATGGCCTTGGGCGTGTAGTACTGGCCGCCCTTCTTGCCCTCGGCCAGCGCGAACTGGCCTAGGAAGTACTCGTACACGTGGCCGAGGATGTCCTTGCTCTTCAAGTCCAGCCTCTGCCCGTTGTGCACCGGCTGGCTGAAGTTGGTGTCGGAGAAGTGGGCGATCAGGTCGGCCAGCTTGTGGCTGTCGATCTGGGTGCGTGCGAAGTCTTTGTTGAGCACGTTCTTGAGCTTGCCGTTCTCGCGCTCCACCGCCTCCATGGCGTTGTCGATCAGCCAGCCCACGGTGCGCATCTTGTCGGGCACCATGACCAGCTCGCCCGCGTCGTTGCGTTCGTAGCGGCCGTCGCTATCGCGCTTGGGCACCTGCCAGGGCAGCTCGGCGCCGGGGGGCAGCTGTGCCAGCTCTTTCAGCGTTTGCCAGCGGGCCTCGAACGGCACCCAGAACACGTTCTTCTCGGTGTAGTAGTCGCGCACTTCCAGCTCGGCGGCAAGGTTGCCTTCGTAGTCGTCGGCATAGTCCTGCGGCGCCATGTAGTAGTCGTGCCCGGGGTCCTGGAACTGCATCCTCAGTTCGCGCTGCCGCTCTTCAAAGGCGTCGGAGACGTACTTCAGGAAGATCAGGCCCAACACCACATGCTTGTAGACCGAGGCGTCCAACGCGGAGCGCAGCTTGTCGGCGGCGGTCCAGAGCTTTTTCTCAAGGTCGTTGAAGAACTGTTGTTCGATGGGGTTCATGCGGCGGCTTCAGGGGCGAACGGCAAGGGATGGGCGAAGTGCAAGGTGGGGCTTCCAGCTATTTCAATACACCGGATCCGGCAGCTTCTCCTTCGCCACCACCCTCTGCGTCGCCGGCCGCTCGAACACCCGCTTCAGATACGCCCCCAGCGCCGGCCGCGTCTTCGCCGGCTTGGCCTGCATGCGCGTCCAGCGGCACAGCATGAAGGCCAGCGGATCGACCGCCGTGTACTCGCTGCCGAGGAACCAGTCGCCGCCATGGCGGGCGAGATGAGCGTCCATCTGGTCCAGCATCGGCGCCACCTGCGCCTCGGCCCGGGCCTTCACTTCGGCAGCGTCCGTCGCCATACGGTCCGGGTAGAAGTAGTGGATCAACATCGCCTGCAGCGTGTTCGTCAGCCAGACCATCCACTTGTAGTACTCGGCCCGCGCCGCCGTGCCGGGTGGCGGCGCAAAACCCGTGTGGCAGTCGGCCAGGTGCATCAGGATGGCGGCCGTTTCGTACAGCACCAGGTCGCCGTCCACCAGCGTCGGGATCAGCCCGTTCGGGTTGAGCTTCAGGTAGGCCGGCGACTTGTGCTCGTTGTTGGCGCGGTCCACCACGCGCAGCGTGAAGGGGATGCCCATCTCCTCCAGCAGGATGTGGGGCGCAAAGCTGGCGTTGCTGGGGAAGTAGTGCAGTTCGATCATGGCGGGACGGCTGAGCGACGGAGAAGCGGCGAACTTTACGTGTCGGCAATGCCGGCGAAGTCCACGCGGCGCAGTCTGGCGGCGTTGCACTTTCTCCTTCCGGCTTCCCGACGTGACGATCATGAAGGCCCTCCGCTCCTCCACCTCCCTCGCGCTGCTGGCGCTGTGCGCCGCCCTCGCGGCGCCGGCGGCCCACGCCGACGTGCGCGTGCGCGCCAACATCGGCATGGTGTTCGACAACCGCTACCACCACGACCACTACTACCCCGCCCCCGGCTACGTCGCGCCGCGCGTGCCGCACGGCGCCGTCGTCGTGGGCGCCGGCCCGGGCCGCTACTGGTTCCACGGCGGCGTCTGGTACCAGCCCTATGGCCCGCGCTACCGCGTCGTGCTGCCGCCGGTGGGCATCGTCGTGCCGCTGCTGCCGCCGGCCTATGTGACGCTGACGCTGGGCGGCCTGCCCTACTACTACGCCAACGGCGTGTACTACCGACCGGTGCCCGAGGGCTATGCCGTCGTCGCGCCGCCGCCCGACGCCGTCGCCACGGCGCAGGTGCAGCCGGCATCTCCGCCGCCAGCCCCCAAGGCCGACCCCATCATCTACCCGCGCAACGGCCAGTCGCCCGAGCAGCTGGAGACCGACCGCCGCGACTGCAACCGCTGGGCGACGACGCAGCCGAATGCGCAGGCGGATGCGAGTGTTTTCAACCGCGCGGTTGAAGCCTGCATGGACGGGCGCGGCTACACGATGAAGTGATCAGGCAGCGCAGCCGGCCTCGGGACGAGCGCCGGCCGCGCGGTAGCGCACCGCCGTCATCTCCGCCAGGATGCTGAGCGCGATCTCCGGCGGCGTGCGCGCGCCGATGTCCAGGCCCACGGGGCCGTGCAGGCGGTCGAGCTGGTCGGTCGTCACGTCGAAGTGCTCGGCCAGCCGGGCCTTGCGCTTGGCTTGGTTGACGCGCGAGCCGATGGCGCCGACGTAGAAGGCCGCGCCCTTCAGCGCCTCCATCAGCGCGAGGTCGTCCAGCTTGGGGTCATGCGTCAGCGCGACGATGGCCGTGGCGCCATCGGGCTGGAAGGCCGTCACGACGTCGTCGGGCATGTCTCGCGTCAACGTGACGCCTTGCAGCACAAAGCCGTCGGCGTATTCCTCGCGCGGGTCGCAGACCGTCACGCCATAGCCCAGCGCCAGCGCCATCTGCGCAAGGTAGTCGGTCATCTGGCCGGCGCCGATGACGAGCAGCCGCCATTGCGGGCCGTGGTGGCTGATGAGCTGCGCGTCGGTCAGTGTCAGGGTGTCGGCGCCCGGTTCGGCATCGGCCAGCGTCACGGCGCCCGTCGTCAGGTCCAGCGTGCGCCGCACGCGCTCGCCGCGGGCCAGCCGCGCCAGCAGCTCGTCGACGGCCGACTGCGCACGCAGCGGCTCCAGCATCAGCTCCAGCGTGCCGCCGCAGGGCAGGCCGAAGCGGCGCGCCTCCTCGGCGCCGACGCCGTAGCGCAGCGGCGTCGGGCGGTCGAGCTTCAAGGCGCCGGCACGCAACTGCGCGATCAGGTCGTCCTCGATGCAGCCGCCCGACACCGAGCCGGCAATGAGCCCGTCGTCGCGCACCGCCACCAGCGAGCCCACCGGCCGCGGCGCCGAGCCCCAGGTGCGCGTGATCGTGCCGAGCACGACGCCGCGCGCTTCGGCGCGCCAGCCGGCCGCCGTTCGCAGTACGTTGAGATCGAGGTTGTCCATGGCTTCGCTGCAGGTCGGGCGCGACCATACCGCGAACAGGACTTGCCTGCAGCGGCGGGCCTTCGCCACCTCCTGCCGTCGGCCGTCAGCGGAGTCCCGCCCTCAGAAGCTCGAACCCGGCTGCTTCAGGAACTCGATCTCCTCGGCCGTGGACTCGCGGCCAAGGATGGCGTTGCGGTGCGGATAGCGGCCGAAGCGGTCGACGATGACCTTGTGCTTCAACTCGAAGTCGTGGGTGCCCTGCGGTGCGCGGTCCTTCATCAGCGGCTCGGCCACCGCGTGGATGGCCGCGGACTCGCTGTGCATATAAGGCATGTAGAGGAAGGCGCGCTGCTCGACGGGAAGCGCCAGGTCGGCACCGGCCGCGACAGCCTCCTGCGCGAGGGCCAGCGCCAGCGGGTCGGCTGAGAAGGCATCGGCCGTGCCGCGGTGGATGTTGCGCGCGAACTGGTCCAGTGCGATGACCTCGGCCAGCCGGCCCTCGGGCGTCGCGCGCCAGGCGAACAGCTCGCAGCGGCGGGCTTGTTCGTGCAGCGCGCCGAAGCGGCTGCGGATCAGTTCGTCGAGGGCCTGATCGACGGTCCACCACTGGGCCGGCTTGATCTCGTGGAACCAGAAGTCGAGGATAGGTTGAGGCATGGTGGTCAGCCCTGGTGGTGTTCGATCAAGGAAGCGGCGCGCCGCATTCGCTCTCCCCTCCGCCATGCGTGCCGCCGGGCAGCACGAGCGGACGTTGACGGACTGGCAGGAGCGCCAATCATCGCAGCGGCTTGCCATTGCACTGCACGCTCATCAAGCCCTCGCAAAAGCGAATTTCTTCACGGAGGTCAGGCCGTCCGACGAACGTGGCTCATCCCTTGAGCTTCCTTGAATCCAGTCTGTCCGACACGGCGACCCCATCGCCGGTTCTTCAGCCAACCATAAGCAAGGAGATCACTTGTCGACTAATAAACCCTTCGAGTTCCTCGCCGCCTTCGCGCTCTGCTTCCTGGCAGGTGCAGCAAGCAGCGCGGCGGCCAGCGGCTATGCATGCTGGCTGAAGCGCAAGTACGCGCCGCCCGGCAACTCTTCACGCCAAGCGACATCGCCCGCCTCGTCGCGAAGCTGACATCGCCACAGAATCCAGCCGCCCACTAACTTCAATATCAGGGAGAGAAACATGCCCATCCCCGGCAGCATCGAGGAACTCGAACGCATCCGTGAAGAGTGCAAGTCCATGGCTACGAAGCGGGCTGGCATCTCAGCAGGCGCCGCCATCGTCCCCGTGCCCGCTGCGGACATCGGCGTCGACGTGGCGTTATTGCTTGAGATGATTCCAGCCATCAATCGGAAGTTCGGCCTGGACGCTGATCAGATTGATGAACTGGATCCGCAAACCAAGAAGATGGTTCTTGTGCTGGCAACCAGCATGGGCAGCGAGCTGATTGGCAAGGCGATCACCAAAGACATCATCGTCCAGATCCTGAAGAAGCTGGGCATCCGCATTGCCAGCAAACAGGTGGCGAAGTACATCCCGTTTCTTGGACAGGCGGTTGCCGCGACCATCAGCTTTGGCGCCATGAAGATGCTTGGCAATTCCCATGTCGACGATTGCTACGAGGTCGCAAGGCGCGCACTCGAAGCAAAAGTTCCAGTGATGGCATGAACAACGCGTGACCAGCACTCACCACGCAAAACTCGCCCCCACCGACCCGTAGTTCACCGACTCGCCGTTCGGTCCGCGGCTGCGGCCGATGCCCGGGGTGAGGGTCCAGCCGCTGTTGCCGGCCGCAATCGCCGCCTTCAGCTGCACGGTGCGCAGGTTGCCGCCGTCGTGCAGCTTGTCCTGCATGACCTCGCCGTTCAATGCGACGTGGTCGCTGACGCGATACGTGGCGCCGAGCTGGTGGCTGCGGTCCAGCGCGGCCTCGTCGCGGTTGACGACGGAGACGCGGTTGCCACCCAGCAGCGGCACATTGCCGAGGAGCCCGCCTTGCGCGCCGCCCGCCTGCGTCGCCGTCGTCGTGCTGCTGTACTGGTTGCGCATCGTCGCGCCGTAGACGGTGACGCGCTGCGTGACGGCTACCGCGCCGTGCACGCCCAGGCCATGGCCCTTCAGGCGCTGCTCCACGGCCGTCGGCGCGCCGCCGTTCGATGAGGCCACCGTGCCGCGTCCGCGGGCATTGCGCTTCGTCGCATCCAGGCCCACGTTGACGCCGTCCACCGGCTTGAAGTCCACCGACGCGGCCAGGTCGGTCTGGCGCAGCGCGCTGCCGTCGCGGCGCTGGCTGGCGTTCACGCCGGCCTGCCACTGCCTGCCGGCCACGCCGCCGCCGATGGACAGCTGCTTGGGTTTTGACGTCGTGCCCGCCACGTCGTCGCGGCTGCTCGACTGGCCCACGCCGGCCTGCACCCAGGCATTGCTGCCCACGCTCAGGCTGGCGGCCGCGGCGGCACTCTGGTTGCCCTTGGCGTCGCGCTGCACGGCCAGGTTGACGGCACGCTTGTCGGCATTGGGCGCGGCCTCTTCGGCGTGGGCGACGGTCTGGGCGGCGCCGCCCAGCAGTGCGATGGCGACAACGAGGGCGGTGGGCTTGAGCGAGGTGTTCATGGCGGGCTCCTGGATTTCGAGTTTTGCGAGGCCGGGTCATCCGGCCCTCTCATCCACGACAACGCCCGCCGGGCCGCCTTTCTTCCACGCTCCTTGTAACAAGCTGCAGGCGGGGCGGCGCGGACACCTCCTACAGCACCGCGGCGCAACGTCCGCTGCGCACGGGCGAGGACGCTGCATAAATTGAAGGTTCAGCGGCGCGCATCCAGCGCATCCGCTTCCGATGAAAGGAAACGCCATGAAGATCGCTCGCTTCGCCACTCTCGCCATCGCCGCCGCCCTGACCATCCCCCTGGCCAGCGTGGCCGCCGACAAGCCCGCCGGCGCCACCAAGACCTGGGTGAAGGACTCGGTCGTGACGACCAAGATCAAGAGCCAGCTGGCCGCCAGCAAGGTCACGTCGCTGGCCACCGTGCACGTCGACACCGATGCCGACGGCTGGGTGCAGCTGACCGGCAAGGTGGCCAACCAGGCCGAGAAGGACCGCGCCGAGGCCATCGCCAAGGCCGTCGAGGGCGTGAAGTCGGTCGACAACCAGCTGACTGTTACCGCGAAGTAAAACCGGACTCCTCCTACAGGGTGGCTCGGTACAATTTCACGGTCCACAAGCAACGGGCCTGCCAGCGCAGGCCCGTTTTTTTGCGTTCCACAACCCCTGTCATGACATCCCGCCGACTGCCGCACATCGACGTCCTGAAAGCCCTCGCGGCCCAGGTCATCGTGCTGCATCACCTCGTCAGCTACGGTCCCATCGCCCGCGCCGCGCACGAGGCGCTGCCGCTGCTCGCCGGTGCCATGCACCAGTACGGCCGCATGGCGGTGCAGGTCTTCCTCGTCGTGGCGGGCTATCTCAGTGCCCGCGGCCTGTCGCCACGCGGCCGCGCACTGCAGGCCGCCGCGCCGGCACTGCTGTGGCGGCGCTATCTGCGGCTGGTGCTGCCCTTCCTGGCCGCGCTGGCGCTGACGCTGGCGGTCTGCGAACTCGTCGAGTCGGTCTGGCCCGAGCTGGTGCCCGAGGACATCGGCCTGGGCCAGCTGCTGGCCCACGCGCTGCTGCTGCATGGCGTGCTGGGCTATGAAGCGCTGACGGTGGGCGCCTGGTATGTGGCCATCGACCTGCAGCTGTTCGCCGTGCTGGTGGGCCTGCTGTGGCTGGCGCGGCGCGGTTGGCGCCATCCGAGCCGCCTCGTCGTCGGGCCGCTGCTGGTGGCGGCCCTGGCGCTGGCCTCGGCCTTCGTCTTCAACCGCGACGCGTCGCTGGACGCCTGGGCGCCCTATTTCTTCGCCGCCTATGGCCTGGGCGCGCTGGTGCACTGGCTGGGCCTGTGGCGGCACCGCCGCGCCGGCCTGCTGCTGCTGGCCGCGGCCTTCGGTGCGGCGCTGTGGCTGGACTGGCGCGACCGCCTTGCGCTGGCGCTGGCCACGGCGCTATGGCTGGCCTGGGCCGAGGCGCGCGCCGGCAGCGGCCGGCCGCTGCTGCCGCAGCGCTGGGACGCGGCCCTGGCCGCCTGGGCCACGCCGTCCTATGCCCTCTTCCTGCTGCATTTCCCGGTGCTGCTGCTGACGAACGCGCTGCTGGCCCAGGCGCCCGGTGCGTCGCCGGAGACCGGGCTGATGCTGCTGGTCGTGACCTGGGCGCTGGCCAACTGCCTGGCCCTGCCCTTCCACCGCTGGGTGGAGGTGCCGGCCGGCCGCTTCGACCCGCTGGCCCTGCTGCGCCCCAGGCTTCGTACAGCCTGAACCGGCCCTTTGCGCTTGGGTTCCCCACAGGGCATTGCGCCCGGCCTGCGTGCTAATGTCGTGCGGCCTGTCGGATGCCCCGCCCCATGACCCAACTCTCCCCTGCGGCAACCCCCAGCCGCGAGCAACTGCTGCACAGCCTCTACGAGGCCGCCGAGCTGGAGCACAACCTGATGTGCACCTACCTCTATGCGGCCTTCAGCCTGAAACAGGGCGAGGCCGAGGGCCTGCTGCCGGCCGAGGCGCAGGCGGTCGAACGCTGGCGGCGCGAGATCATCGCCGTGGCCATCGAGGAGATGGGCCACCTCGTCGCGGTCTGGAACATCACCGCGGCCCTGGGCGGTGCGCCGCGCATCGGCCGCGGCAACTTCCCGCTCGACCCCGGCTATCTGCCGGCCCGCGTCGTCGTCAAGCTCGCGCCCTTCAACGCGGCGACGCTGCAGCACTTCATCTACCTGGAGCGCCCCGAGGGCAGCGACGAGCAGGACGGCGAGGGCTTCGCCGCCGAGCGGCTGTTCTCGCGCGCCGCGGCGGCGCCGCGCGTGACACCCATGCCGCGCGACTACGACACGGTGGGCCATTTCTACGCCACGCTGTCCGCCGACCTGCAGGCCTTCGTCGCCCGGCACGGGGAGGCCGACAGCTTCTGCGGCGACCGCCTCCTGCAGCTCGGCCCCGACGAGCTGACGCTGGGCGGCGCGCGCCGCGTGCTGTGCTCCAAGACCGCGCTGGCCGCCTTCGACGCCATCGTGCGCCAGGGCGAGGGCGCGCCCAGCGACAGCGAGAGCTCGCACTACCAGCGCTTCGCTGCCATCCGCACCGAGCTGGCCGCGCTGCGCGCCGCCAACCCCGACTTCAAACCCGCCTGGCCGGCCGCGACGAACCCGGTGCTGCGCCGCCCGCCGCGGCCCGAGGGCCGGGTCTGGCTGGAAGACGCGGCCGCCGCGTCCACCGTGGACGTGGCCAATGCGAGCTACCAGCTGATGCTGCGCCTGCTGTCCCAGGCCTATCTGCTGCCGGGCCCGTCGGCCGAGAAGAGCCTGCACGTCGACCTCGCCGTCGGCCTGATGCGCGCCTTCACGCCGCTGGCCGAGCATGCGGCCCGCCTGCCCGCCGGGCCCAGCAACCCAGGCTGCAATGCCGGCGCCAGCTTCACGGCGCTGCGCGACGCCGCCGCCATGCCGCCCGGCCCGGCGGCGCGGCGCTTCGTCATCGAGAGGCTGGCCGAGCTGGCCGGAAGCGCCGCCGCGCTGCATGCCGAACTCGGCGCCGAACGCACCGGCCGCGCCGCCCGCCAGCTGCAGGCGCTGCGCGAGCGCGCCGAGCGTGGGCTGGACCTGGCCGCGCCGGTCGCCGCGCCCGCGGTGGCCGCCCCGCCGCCGCCCGCGCCGCCCGCAGAGACCGTGGACGGCATCGAGATCGTGCAGGGCGAGAAGCTCGAACTGCGCTTCGAAGCGAAGCGCTGCATCCACGCGCGGCTGTGCGTGACCGGCGCGCCCAAGGTCTTCCTTGCCAACACGCCCGGCGCCTGGCTCTACCCCGACGCCATGCCCGTCGAGCGCCTGGCCGACATCGCCCACGCCTGCCCGTCCGGCGCCATCCAGGTGCGCCGCAAGGACGGCCAGCCCGACGAGGCGCCGCCGCCCGTCAACCTGCTGCAGGTGCGCGAGGCCGGGCCCAACGGCCTGCGCGGCGACCTGCACCTGCGCGGCGAGCCCATCGGCACGCGCGCCACGCTGTGCCGTTGCGGCGCCAGCAAGAACAAGCCCTTCTGCGACGGCAGCCATCACGACATCCATTTCGACGCCACCGGCGAGCCCGAGACCGGCCTGCTCGGCCTGCCCACCGACATGCCCGCCACCCGCGACGGCCGCATCGACATCGAGCCCGAGCCCAACGGCCCGCTGCAGCTGCGCGGCGCCATCGAGGTGGTGAGCGGCACGGGCCGCATGGTCTGCCGCGTCACGCAGGCGCGGCTGTGCCGTTGCGGCGGCAGCGCCACCAAACCCTTCTGCGACGGTACCCACGCACGCAATGGCTTCGCCGCCGACTGAGCCGAGCCTGACCCGCGACGCGCTGCAGCGCATGGCGGCGCGCACGCTGATCTGGATCGTCGTCATCGTCGGTGCGGTGGCGGTGATGATCGGCGCCGTCGAGAGCGCCCTGGGCATGCGTTCGCTGTGGGGCAGCCAACGCATCGCCGTGGGCCTGGCGCTGCTGGCCGTGGGCGCGCTGGCGGCGCTGCTGTACCGCGCCGGCCGGCCACGGCTGGCATCGACGCTGATGCTGGGCGGCTCCCTCGTCAGCCTGGTGCTTCACGCGGCCCACATCGGCCTGGGCGTGCACACGCTGATCCTCGCCGGCGGTGCGCTGCTCATCGCGCTGGGCGGCGGCGTGGCCGGCAATGCGGCAGCCTTCGTGTTGACCGCCGTCTACGTCGCGGCCATCGCCGGCCTGGGCGCGATGGAGGTGCAGGGCCTGCTGCCCGGCATGAAGGCGCCGGTGCTGCCCAACGTGGTGGATCGCCTCGTCGCCCACGTGCTCATCGCCGTCGGCGGCCTGGCGTCGGCGCTGCTGCTGAACCGCATCCTCGGTGCCGCGCTGGCCCGCGCCATCGCCGAAGAGGCGCGCCTGGCCCGCCTCGTGCAGGCCTCGCACAACTGGGCCTGGGAGGCCGACCCGGCCTTCCGCGTGCTGTCGCTGTCCGACGAGTTCGAAGCGCTGTCGGGCCACAGGCGCGAGGACTTCCTGAAGATGGGCCAGCCCGGCGGCGCCATGCTCGTGCGCGACGCCGACTACCACGCGCTGCTGGAGGACATCCGCGCCAGGCGCCCCTACCGCGACCGCGTCAACGGCTTCCGCACGCCGGACGGCCGGCTGCTGTGGACGCTGAGTTCCGGCGAGCCCGTCTTCGACGCCGCCGGCCGCCACACCGGCTGGCGCGGCGTCAGCCACAACATCACCGGCGAACGGCTGACGCTGCAGCAGCACCAGCGCACCGCCAGCATGCTGGACCGGCTGCTGCGCGCCAGCCCCGACGCCATCTGCGTGGCCCGCATCGACGACGGCCGCATCCGCTTCGCCAACTCGGGCTTCTGCACGCTGGCGGGCCGCCACCGCGACGAGCTCATCGGCCACTCCGGCCACGAGCTGGGCCTGTGGCCCGACAGCCGCGAGCCCAAGCGCCTGGCCGCCGAGCTGGCCGCCACCGGCATCGCGCGCGACTTCCGCTCCGCCATCCTCGTGCACGGCGAGTGGCGCGACCTGCTGGTCTCCGCCGCGTCGCTGGACTGGGACGGCGAGCCCGCGACGATGCTGATCGCGCGCGACATCACCGAGCGCGAGCGCGCCCGCATCGAGGCCGACGCCATCCTCGACCATGCCAGCGTCGGCATCGCGCTGACGCGCGGCGGCACGCAGTTCGAGCGCGTCAACCGGCACTGGCAGGAGATCTTCGGCGACCTGAGCGTCGAGCTGCCCGAGCTGCCGGCCGCGCCGCTGGCGGCCGGCGAGACCCAGGCCTTCGAGCTGGACTTCGACCGCCAGGACGGCCGGCGCATCACCGTGCGCCTGAACGCCCGCGGCCTGCCGGCGCTGACGGGTCGCAACGAAACCGATGCCGAGCGCGCCACGCTGTGGGTGGCCGAGGACGTCACCGAGCACCGCCGCCAGCAGCGCGAGCTGCAGGCCGCCAAGCTGCAGGCCGAGACCGCCAGCCACGCCAAGAGCGCCTTCCTGGCGACGATGAGCCACGAGATCCGCACGCCGCTGAACGGCGTGCTGGGCCTGGCGCGGCTGCTGCAGCAGAGCGCGCCGGACGACGCCCACCGCGGCAAATACCTGGCCCACCTGGTGACCGCGGCCGAGTCGCTCAACGAGATCGTCTCCAACGTGCTGGACCTGTCCAAGATCGAGGCGGGTCATCTGGAGCTGGAGAAGATCGAGTTCGACCTGCACGCCCTCGCCGAGGCGAGCTTCGAGGGCTGCGCCGCACTGGGCCGCGAGCGCGGCCTGGACATGCGCATCGACCTCGCGCCCGGCTTGCCCCGCCTCGTCATCGGCGACCCGGTGCGGGTGCGCCAGATCCTGGCCAACTTCCTCGTCAACGCGCTGAAGTTCACCGAGCGCGGCGGCATCCGGCTCAGCCTCGTGGCAGCCGGCCCCGATCGTGTGCGCCTGGCCGTACAGGACAGCGGCATCGGCGTGCCGCGCGAGCAGCAGCTGCGGCTCTTCCGTCCCTTTGCACAGGCCGACGATTCGACGACGCGGCGCTTCGGCGGCACGGGCCTCGGCCTGTCCATCTGCCGCGAGCTGGCCGCGCGCATGGACGGCAGCGTCGGCGTCGACAGCGACGGCGCACACGGCTCCACCTTCTGGGCCAACCTCGCCCTGCCGACCAGCGCGACCATCGACGACACCGCCACGCGCCGCCGCATCCCCATGCCGCCGCTGCACCCGCTGGCGGGCCAGCGCCTGCTGGTGGCCGAGGACAACCCCGTCAACCGCCTCATCATCGGCGCGCTGCTGCAGCGCCTGGGTGCGGAGGTCATCGAGGCCGAGGACGGCGAGCAGGCCGTGGCCATCGCGCGGGCGCAGGCCCGGCGCCTGGACGGCGTGCTGATGGACTTGCACATGCCCAAGGTCGACGGGCTCAAGGCCACGCAGCTGCTGCGCGCCGACCCGGAGACGGCCCACCTGCCCATCCACGCCTTCACCGCCGCCGTGCTCGACCAGGAGCGCCAGGCCGCGATGGCGGCAGGCATGAACGGCTTCATCGCCAAGCCCGTCGCCGAAGCCGAAGTCATCCGTGTTCTGGGGAGGTCCTGACCCATGCCCATACGCATCGTCCAGCTCGGCAGCCCGCGCGCTGCAGACGAAGGCAGCCGCATCGGCACCGTGCGCCGCCCGCCGCGCGGCGTGCCCAAGGCCGAGTTCGCGTCGCGCGACTACTACGACGTCTGGTTCCCCAACCTCGCGCCCAGCGTCGAGACGATGAAACTCGGGCAGGCGGCCGAGACCGACGCCGACTGGAAGGCCTTCACGAGGCAATACCGCGCCGAGATGGCAGCGCCCGACGCCCAGCATGCGCTGGCGCTGCTGGCCACGCTATCGGCCCAGACGAACTTCTCGGTCGGCTGCTACTGCGAGAACGAGGCGCGTTGCCACCGCTCGCTGCTGCGCGAGTTGCTGGCCGAGAAGGGCGCCAAGCTGGCGAGAGACTGAACCGCATGAACCCCATCGTCCTGCTCGACGCCACCGACCACATCGACCCCACGCTCGACCACCCGCGCCCCGACCGCCGCGTCGCCGGCAACCCGCTGCGCAAGACCTGGCTGCTGCACGAGGCCGGGCCGATGAGCGCGGGCGTCTGGGAATGCGAGCCGGGCCGCTGGCGCATCGTCTTCCCGGCCACGCGGCAGGAGTATTTCCACGTGCTGAGCGGCCGCGTGCGCCTGCACGGGCCGGCGGGCGCGACCGACATCGGCCCCGGCCAGGGCGGCGTCATCCCGCCGGGCTTCGAGGGCGAGTTCGAGGTGTTGGAGGCGGTGCGCAAGCAGTTCGTGCTGGTGGACACCGCCGCCTGACCGGCCCGCGGGCATCGCGCTTGCCGGCCCAGGGCTCCTTCCGCTGAGGAGCCCACCATGGCCCATGACCTGAATGCCGACTGCATCGCCGCCTGCAACGCCTGCGCCGATGCCTGCGACCGCTGTTCCACCGCCTGCCTGCAGGAGGCCGACGTCAAGCCGATGGCGCGCTGCATTGCGCTGGACATCGACTGCGCCGCGCTGTGCCGCCTGGCGGCCGCCTATGTCGCCCGCGGCAGCGAGTTCGCCAAGCGCCTGTGCGGCCTGTGCGCGCTGGTCTGCGACGCCTGTGCCGAGGAATGCGCCCGCCACGAGCACGACCATTGCCAGGACTGCGCCGTCGCCTGCGTCACCTGCGCCGCAGCTTGCCGGCACATGGTGGCGGTCTAGGCGCCACCCTGCTCCTGCGCCTCGTGTTGGCGCCGCATGTCCGCCAGCGTCTTGCCCGGCTCGTCGCGGAAGCTTTCGTCAAGCGCCTCCAGCGTCTCGATGCGGTCGACGCGGAAGCTGCGGAAGTCGTTGCGCAGCTCGCACCAGGCCGCCAGCGTCCACACCGGCCCCCAGAACATGCAGGCCAGCGGGCGCACGATGCGTTCGCTCTTCACGCCGCCCAGGTCCAGATAGCCCATCTTCAGCTTGCGCCTGGCCTCGGTGGCCTCGCGCAGCGCGGTCAGGTGGGCGCTCGTCGCCGGGTCCAGCGCCGGCAACGGCGCATACAGGGCCAGGCTCTCGGCCGCGGCGCGGGCGTCCAGCGGCAGCACGGCGAGGATCTTGGAGAGCGCGTTCTCGGCCTGGCGGGCCAGCGCCGCGTCCAGCCGCGACTCGGCCATGCGCACGGTGGCGACCAGGGCCTGGGCTTCCTGCTTGCTGAACATCAGCGGCGGCAGGTCGAAGCCGGCCCGCATGCGATAGCCCACGCCGGCCTCGCCCTCGATGGGCACGCCCTGCTGCGCGAGCGCGGCGATGTCGCGGTAGACGGTGCGCATGGACACCTCCAGCCGCTGGGCGAGGTAGTCGGCCGTCGTGAGGCGGCGGCCGCGGATGAGCTGGACGATCTGGAAAAGGCGGTCGGCGCGTCGCATGGGCGGGCACTGTAGGGCAGCGGGCGCACCCCTTGCGAAAGACAGGTGTCACCGAGAAAGAGGTCGAACATCGGCATGACCGTCCGCGCCTTCTTGCAGACTCGTGGCAGGGATTCAACCCATGGCCGTGCAGAGTTCGACGAGGGTGCCGTCCGGGCAGCGCACATAGGCCACGGTCTGGCCCCAGGGCTTGTCGACGGGCGCGGCCAGGGGCTTGGCGCCGGCGGCCACCGCCGTGTCGAAGGCGGCCTGCACGTCGGCCACCGTGAAGCCGATCTCCATGCCCAGCGGCCTGTCGCTGGCATCGGCGGCGACGTAGTCGTGCTGCATGCTGTCGCGGGCCGTCGCGTGGTCCACAAAGGCCAGCTTGGCGCCGCTCGCGCCGGTCTCGACCTCGCCGTAGGCGCCGCTCTCGTGCAGGAAACGCGTCTTCAGGCCGAAGGCCTTGTCGAAGAAGGCCAGCGACGCGGCCACGTCGGCCATGTAGACGAGGGTGTAGGCGAAGTTCATGTCCAGGGCTCCTTGTTGAAAGCCCGCATGCTGCGCCGGGGCGCCTGTCAGCGCGTGTCAGCAGCCAGGGAAGCGCTGGACAGGCCCATCGCGGCGGGCGCATCCGGGACAATCGCCGGCGATGCAAGCCTTCCTCATCGCCACCGGCCTGGTGGCCCTCGCCGAGATCGGCGACAAGACCCAGCTCCTCGCCTTCATGCTCGCGGCCCGCTTCAAGCGGCCGGTGCCCATCGTGCTCGGCATCTTCGCGGCCACCGTCGTCAACCATGCGCTGGCCGGCGCCGTCGGCGGCTGGCTGACCCACGTCGTCGGCCCGGTGGCGCTGCGCTGGATCCTCGGCCTGTCCTTCATCGCGATGGCGGGCTGGATGCTGATCCCCGACAAGCTCGACGAGGACGACGCGCCCAAGCCCGGCCACGGCGTCTTCGTGACGACGGTCATCGCCTTCTTCCTCGCCGAGATGGGCGACAAGACGCAGATCGCCACCGTCGCGCTGGCGGCGCGCTTCCCGGCCGACTTCATCGGCGTCGTCGCCGGCACGACGGCCGGCATGATGGTCGCGAACGTGCCCGCCGTGCTGGTGGGCGGCAAGCTGGCCGAGAAGCTGCCGGTGAAGCTGGTGCACACCGTAGCCGCGGTCATCTTCGCCGTGCTGGGCGTGGTGACGCTGCTGGCCGGCGGGGCCCTACTGGGCGAGTGAGCGCGCGGCGTCGGACTTACCCTCTCACCCTCTCACCCTCTCAGACCGAGGCACTCCGGCCAGGCCGCCACCACCACCACAGCAGCGCAGCCACGCCGCCCAGCCACAGCCAGGCCGTCGCAGGCTCAGGCACCACCTGGACGTTCCAGTTCGTGCCGGAGGCAAAGCCCAGGCTGACGCCCGGCTGCACGAGGATGCGTTCCAGCGTCACCGTGTTGAAGGCGTCCGCCTCCGCGCCCGGCACATTGCCTCAGGTCTTCAGGTGGGCGACGAAGGTATAGGGGTCGGCGGCGCTCGGGTCCTCGGGGTCGGGCACCTGGGACGTCAGCAGGAAGCTGTGACTGATGGACAACGTGACATCGCCATTGGTGTTGTCCGCGTCGTTGCCGAGCACCCGCACCGTCTGCGCCAGGCCGCTGTCAGCGCATTCGATGACGCCCGTGCAGTTGATGTAGGACTCGCCCTCGATCAGCCGCACGTTCTCCGCGCCGATGACTTCCCGGCCGACGGTGAACGCAAACCGCCCCATCTGCTGCCACTTGGCATGCAGCGTGAACTCGAAGGTCACCCAGGTCGGCGTGGGCGCCAGATAGCTGATGTCCTCGCTCCACTCGGCGGTGGCGTCGGCGTAGAAGCTGCGGTGGCCGAGCGGCTCGCCCGGCGTGGCATCGCCGTCGGGCCCCGGCGTGCGCCAGCTGCGCGCCTTGAGCACGCCGAAGTCGGCAAACGCCTGCGCAGCGGCGTTCGTCGGCTGGAACGGCCGCTTGTACCAGGTGTCCACGACGATGGGCAGGCCGCTGACGGAGCAGCCTACCCCGCCCGGCGTGGCGGCGATGCAGCCCATGTGGCTGATGACGGAGCCGTCCGGCAGCGTGCTGATGTCGCCGAAGCCCGTGTTGACCGCGGCCGTGGGATCGGTCGGCACGAAGGAGCCGGTGCTGTAGGCGACGGCGTGATGCTCGGCTGCGGCCATCGCGGCACCACCCGCGAAGCCCAGGGACGCCACGACGGCCAGACGCGCGGCGCGCCGCAGGAAGGCTGAAGCGTTCATGCGAACTCCTCGGGCGCCAGGGGATGAAGGACCGCCGCGCAACCCCGCGCGATGGATGCCGCCGACGATGGTAGGCCGACGGTTTGCGCGGCCCATCCCTACAAACGGTGGCGCCCGCCAGGCGCTGCCGACGGCCGCGTCAGTCCGCGGCGGCGGCCGGCCAGAGGCCGGGCTGGGCATCGAGATAGCGGACCAGCGCCTCGGCGATCTGCCGGTCGTCCGCCACGCTCGGATGCCAGTCGCAGCCCGTCATGCCCAGGCCCGGCACCGGCACGAAGCCGACGCGCGCATTGCCCGAGCGGCGCAACTGCTCGGCCACGCGCGCCACTTCGGCGTGCAGCTCCGAGCCCTCGCCGGCCGCGATCCACAGCACGACGTAGGCGCCGGGATGGCGGCGCTGCAGCTCGCCGACGAAGCGGACAAAGGTCGCCTCGTAGGCCTCCCGCAACTGCTCGCGCGTGGCCCAGGGCTCACCGGCGCGCAGCGGCATCGCGAAGTCGTTGGTGCCCAGGCTGATGGCGACGACGCGCGGCTGCCAGCCGGTGTCGTCGGCCGGGCGGCTGCGGTCGAACAGCGCAAAGGGATAGGCCTCGGGCAGCGTGTCGGCCTTGAAGCCGTCGAAGTTGCGCACGATGCCGCGGCCCGAGATCGCGTTGGCGCGGTAGTCGGCGCCGTAGTGCGCGGCCACGAGGCCGGCCACGCCGCGGGTCGTGTCGGTGGTGGCCCAGATCTCGTCCTGCGTGCACTGGCGCGTGGCCGACGTGTTGCCATAGCCGACGGTGTGGGAGTCGCCGATGAACTCGATCTGGCGCATGCGGCGCGGCAGCGCGGCGGGCTGGGCGCCGGGGCCGATCAGGAAGCCGCCGAAAGCGGTGGGCCCGGCCTGGCTCTCGCTGGCGACGGCGATGCGCAGCAGGTGCTCGCCGCTGCGCTGGAAGCCCGACACACGGTAGAGGCCGGCCGCGGGCTTCATCAGCGGCACCGGCGCGCCGCCATCCACGCTGAGCCGCAGCGCGACGTCTCCGGCACCGACGCGGAAGAACACCTCGTCGCCACGGAAGGCCGCCTCGAAATAGGTGCCGGGCCATTGGCGCAGCAGCGTGCCATCGGGCTGGGCCGCGACGCGGCCGTTGACGCTGGCCGCGAGCGGCTTGAGGCCCGCCGGCTCCGCGGCGACGTGGTCGACGTCCTGCGCAACGGCATCAGCGCCCGGCAGCAGCAGGCTGGCGGCCAGCGCGCAGGCAAGGAAGGCGTGGGTGTGGAACGGCATGGCTTTCATCGGTGATCGTCGGCGCCTGCTGGACGGGAGGCTGGGAGCGAAGTGTCAGTCGCCTTTCACAAGGACGAAGGGCTCGTCCGGCATCAGCGGCTCGAACTTCGCGAGCAGCAGCTTGAAAGTGTCGTTGCTGATGTGGATGGCGGCCTGGGTGGCATTCGCGTTGCGCCGGCTGATGCGCCGCCACGCTTCTTCGGGCGTGCACTCGAAGGCGTAGAAGCGGGTTTGCGCACCCATGGCCTGAGCGCGCGCCCGCGCGGCGTCGCGTTCGGCACGCGTCCAGAAGCCGAAGTCGAGCACGACGTCACTGCCGGCGCGGACGATCTTCTCGGCATGGCGCCAGAGCAGGTCGTGGATGGAAGCGGCGAAGCGCTGGAAGTCGTCGCTACCGGGCTGTGGGCCGAGCAGGCCGACGATCCACTCGTCGTGACTCAACGCCACGCAGCGGCCGCGGGCGGCGAGGCTCGCCGCGAAACGGGTCTTGCCGCAGCCGGGGATGCCGGAGAGGAGGTGGAGGGTGGGGGGCACGTCGAAAGCTCAACATTTGACATGAGCGATGACCGACCCAGCCCAGACGATTGGCAAGCCGCCTGATGAACTGCTGGGCATCATTTCCCGCCAACAACTTCAAAGCCGTTTCCTTCGGCCCAGCTGCCTGTGCCATGAGCTCTAACGTCGGCGCTCAACGGGCGGCGAAACCGTCTGCTGCGGCAAAAGGTTGAACGTCATTGATCCCCCTTACGCAAAATTTCCTGCACCAGTTCTTCGCCTCCGAGGACGGCCTCCGATCCCTTGAATCGCGAGACATCCATGTGTCCATCGTCGAAGACGTCTATCTCGACGCGTTCGCCTACGAGCGTGAGTGTCACTTGAACGGTATTGCTGCGATAACGGCCAAGCGTGAAGTGGATTCGATCCTGCTCAAGCCGAGAAAGTAGTTCGTAGAGCGGATGACTAATCATGACGTTCAACGTTGAAGCTGAGCTGCGAGCGTCGGCTTGCCGACGCGAGTCGGCTGGAGCGAATACGAAGGGACTTCCCACCTTCTGGCCCACGGCGTCGAGGCGCCAAGATTGATGGTGCGAATCGTCAATCTCCAAGCCTGTGAAAGGGGAAGCCCATGAACGAGATTACCCGAGTCGGTGTCGATCTGGCCAAGCGCGTGATCCAGGTCCACGCCGTCGATGCGACGGGCCGCGTCGTTGTCGCCAAGACCATGCCCGCCGACAAGTTCGCCGCCTGGTGCGTGCAACTGCCCGCGGGCTGCGTCGTCGCCATGGAGGCGTGCGGCGGAGCCCATCATTGGGCGCGCAAGCTGCGCGGCTACGGCCTGGATGCGCGGCTCATCGCCGGCCACTTCGTCACGCCCTACCGCATGGCCGGCAAAGGCGCCAAGAACGACGCCAATGACGCCGCGGCGATCTGCGAGGCCGCCGGCCGACCGCACATGCGCTTCGTGCCGGTCAAGACGCCCGCGCAACAGGCCCTGCTCTCCATCCACCGTCTGCGCGAGGGCTACAAGGAAGAGCGCACCGCCTGCATCAACCGCATCCGTGGCCTGCTCACGGAGTTCGGCATCGTCTTCGCGCAAAGCCCCGAGGCGCTGCGCCTGGGCCTGGCCGATGTGCTGGAAGACGCCAGCAACGAGTTGCCCGGCATTGCACGCCTGGCGCTGCAGGAAGCCCGGCTGCACTGGATCGAACTGGAGTGCCACATCGCCAGTTGCGACGAGCGCATTGGCGCGCATGTGCGCACCGACGAGCAGGCCAAGGCGGCGGCACAGCTCAGCGGCATCGGCCCCGTCACCGCCTCGGCGCTGGTAGCCACCGTGGGCGACTTCAAGCAATTCAAGAACGGCGCGCAGTTCGGCTCCTGGCTGGGCCTGGTGCCGCGGCAGAACTCCAGCGGCGGCAATGACCTGCCCGGTTTCTCCGAGACATTGATTCCCAGAGAAGATGGCTCCATCCCCCGAGGAGCCCATGAGAAAGAGTCGATTCACCGAAGAGCAGATGGTGGCGATCCTGCGCGAAGCGGACCGC
>Ga0307408_100000074_pt1 | contig 111955 bp, 99 predicted proteins | sample 322Cmetagenome_FD_202116 | JGI IMG/M metagenome (GOLD analysis project Ga0307408, IMG submission 202116) | Maize rhizosphere microbial communities from greenhouse at UC Davis, California, United States - 322HYB-C-3 | ecosystem: Host-associated > Plants > Roots > Rhizosphere > Soil | place...
ACCTGTGCGTATCGGCTCTGGTCTACAAACTCATCGAGCGCCTGACCCGTCGCTGGCTGGACGGGACGTGGCACCCAGCGCTGGCGCGTTTTTTCGTGTCGCTCATTGTCGTCTCGGCGATCGTCGTCAACTGCTGAGCGAGGTCGGCCATGTCTGTCGTCAAATTAATCAAGCCTGCTGTCACCCTGGGACTTGGCTTGCTGGCCATAATGTTCTGCCTGCAACTCTGGCGGGCGTACGTCTTGGCGCCCTGGACCCGGGACGGGCGGGTGAGCGCGCAGGTCATTCGTATTGCACCGGAGGTGTCCGGCCAGGTGGTGCAGTTGTTGGCCGGCGACAACCAATGGGTGACCAAGGGCGATTTGCTGTATCGCATCGATGCCCGTGCCTACCGATTGGCGTTGCAGCAGCGCGCGGCGGAATTCGCCGAGGCGCGCAGTGTATTCGAGCAGCGCAGTGCGCAGTTCAAGCGGCGGACCCGACTGGCGGAGGCCATTGCCCGGGAAGAAATAGACAACGCGGCGCGTGACTTGGCCGTGGCCCAGGCGCGCCTGGACGCGGCACGCAGCCAGCTGGCCCAAGCGCGGCTTGACCTGGAGCGCACGACTGTCCGTTCACCGGTGGACGGCTATGTCACGCAACTTCGGCTGCAGGTCGGTGACTACGCTGAGGCGGGCAATACCAACCTGTTCGTGGTCGACGGGCACAGTTTCTGGGTCACCGGTTATTTTGAAGAGACCAAGCTGCCGGGTGTGCGCATCGGCGCTCCGGTGTCGATCAAGTTGATGGGATTTGCTCCGCTGTTGGAAGGACATGTGGCGAGCATGGGCAGGGGGATTGCGGACGCCAACGAACTGCGCAGCGACAGCGGTTTGCCCCGGGTGAGCCCCACCTTCAGCTGGATTCGGTTGGCCCAGCGTGTACCGGTGCGCATCGAGTTGGACAAGGTACCGGACGGGGTGGAGTTGGCGGCGGGCATGACCGCAAGCGTCGAAGTGACGTCACCCGACACCGCCGCGCGCTGGCGACTGACCCAATGGCTGCAGGCGTTCATGTGATGCTGAATCTGGCGAAACAGCTTTTCGTGGCGATTCCGCGGCCGTGGACGGCGGTCACTTTTCCCTACGTGATGCGCAGTATTTTCGCAGCGGGTCTGGCGCTGTGGCTCGGCTTCCAACTGCACCTGGAGTCACCGTTCTCCGGCGCATCCACCGTGTTGCTGCTGGTCCAGCCCATCCAAGGGGCCGTTCTCGGCAAGGGCTTTCATCGCATGCTGGGTACGTTGGTCGGCCTGTTGGCGGCGTTCGTGCTGACAGGGCTTTTCGCGCAACAGATGCTGTTGTTCATAGTGGGCATCGGTCTGTGGCTGGGCCTGTGCGTGGGGGCGATGACGGTGTTGCGCCATTACCTGGCTACGTCGGCGGTGGTGGCGGGTTACACGGTGTGCCTGGCGTTGGGACCGGCCATCGTCGCGCCGGAGCAGGGGTTCGATCACATCGTGACCCGTGGCACGGCGGTGGCGCTCGGGGTGCTTAGCTTGGGCCTGGCCGTGACGCTGTTCAGTCCCAGGACGATGGAAAACAACATCCGCAGCGCGCTGGTCGATATCTGTGTCCGCAGTGCCCGGCTGCTCGCTGCGACACTCTCCGGCGAGCCGACCTCGCAACGGGTGACGCAACGTCACTCGCTGGCCCTGGATATCGGCAAGGTGGACGATCAACTCGGGCTCGGCCGGGGCGAGTCGTCATTGATTCGCTCCCGGCAGTTGGCGATTCAGGCAGGCCTGGCGCATCTGCAATCCGCCGTGCTTGACGTGTCCCTCGACGACCAACGGGCCGGACTCGCTCCGACGTTGCTGGCTCAACTGAGCATCGAGTTGCGACAACTGAGTGAGCGGTTGATGGACAGCCGCGTTGACTTTCTCGCCGCCGCCGATTCGGTGGGACGCCTTCGGCGCCTGGTGGATGACCGTGCTGACGGAGACCACCACACACGGTTGCTCGGCGAGCGGTTGGATGAGCAACTGAAGGACCTGGGCGAGGCCTTGTCGAACTTCTCCAGCCTCGATCACGCTCGTCGGGAGCAGGTCCGTGCCGTCGGGTATCACCGCGATTACGCTGATGCGGCGCGAAACGGCATCAGGGCGCTGCTTGCCACGTTGGCCGCGGGTACGGTTTGGTATTTTACGGGTTGGGATCAAGGGCCCGCGCTGCTGGCGGTCCTGGGTCCGTGCTGCGCGTTGCTGGCGACGGCCCCCGCGCCTGCCCAAGGCATAACCAGCTTCATACGCGGTACGCTCTACGCCATTCTGGCGGCGGCGCTGTGCAAATTCCTGCTGTTGCCGCAGATCAACGGTTTCCCTCTGTTGTTGCTGGTGCTGGCTACGTTCTGGTCATTCGGAATCCATGGGACGAGCCAACCCCGCCATGCGCTGCAAAGCATCGCTTACCTGATCGGGTTCAACACGTTGGTGAGCACCGGCGAAACCGCGTCCTACGATTTCGCCGATTTCGCGAACCAGGCGTTCGCCTGGATCGTCGCGATGCTGGTCTGCCTCCTGGCCTTCCAGATCGTGCCGAGGGATCCCGCCAGACACGTCCAGGCATTGAAACGTTCACTGCACAAGGACACGCGTCTGTTGCTTCGCCGGGGCGGCACGATCAATCACCCCAAATGGCAAGCAAAACAACAGGGACGGATCGTCGCATTGAAGCGTTTGCTTGGCGCTGATAATCCGCACGGCTGCCAGGCGGGTTACTTGTCGCTGCAACTGGGCAAGGAGCTGCGCCGGCTACAGCGCAAAGCGAGCCGGATTGATCCGAAATCCCCCATCGCCCAATGTGCACAAACCGGCGCGCGGCGGGTGGCTCGATATGCCCATCATCCGGCAATCGGTGCCGTTCACGCACGGCGTACCTCCAGCTCGATGAGCAGGCTTGGCGCGCATGCACTGGCGATCTCTTACCAACACTTGGCTTGGCTGCTGGAGCAATACGCGAATACCGCGCATCCCCGTTGCTGAGCCGCAAATCCGGCAATGACCGCTTTGCACCGTTCAAATCACATGAGCCCGATGTAATTCAGTCAGCGCCAATGCCTTGAGCCTGGCCAGCAACGGGTCACGCCGATCGCGTGGGTGCGGCAGTTGCACCGCCAGTTCCTGGCGAATGCGGCTGGGGCGATTGTCCATGACCAGGACCCGGTCGCTCAGGTACAGCGCCTCGTCGACATCGTGCGTTACCAGCAGCAGGGCGATGGCGTGACGCTCGGCCAGTTGCAGCAACAGGTCTTGCAGTTTCATCCGGGTGAAAGCGTCTACCGCGCTGAAGGGCTCGTCCAGCAGCAGCACCCGCGGCCGCGAATACAGGCCGCGGGCAATCGCCACCCGTTGCGCCATGCCGCCGGACAACGCCTTGGGCAAGGCGTCGGCAAAGTCGCTGAGGCCAACTTCTTCGATCAACTGCGCGACCCAGGCTTTGTCATAGTGGTCATCGTCGCTGAAGCCGATGTTCTGTTGCACCGTCAGCCAGGGCATCAACCGCGGTTCCTGGAACACAAAGGCCAACTGTTCGGTGTGGCTGAGCAGTTGCCCTTCGAAGTCTTTTTCCAGGCCGGCAACGATGCGCAGCAAGGTGCTTTTGCCGCAGCCGCTGGGGCCCAGCAGGCTCACGGTTTCCCGAGGCTGCAGTTGCAGGTGGATGTCGTTGAGCACGGTGGTGGTCGCGAAGCTCTTGCGCGCCACGTGAATGTCCAGCAGGGCTTGGGGCATGGCTCAGTCCTCGGTGCCGTTGAAAGTGTCGCGCCAGGCCAGGAAGCGTTTCTCCAGGCCGGCGAGGAGGCCGTCGCTGAGCTTTCCCAGCACGGCGAGCACGATGATCGCCGCCAGCACGATGTCCGGGCGCGAGGTTTCGCGACCATCGCTGAGCAGATAGCCCAGGCCTTTGGTCGCGGCGATCAGTTCGGCGGCCACGAGGAACATCCAGGCCAGGCTCATGCCGCTGCGCAACCCGGTGAACAGGCCGGGCAGGGCGGCAGGCAGGAGAATCCGCCGCACCAGGCGGCGACGGCTGAAACCATACATGTGGCCGACTTCCACCAGCTTGCGGTCGATGTTGCGAATCGCCGCCACGCCATTGAGGTACACCGGAAAGAACGCGCCGATGGCGATCAGCACCACTTTGGAGGTTTCGTCGATGCCCAGCCACAGCAGGAGCAACGGCACCCAGGCCAGGCTGGGGATCGAGCGCAGGCCCGCGAAGGTCGGTTCCAGGTAGGCTTCGGCTTCCCGACTTAAACCCACCCAGGCGGCGAAGACCAACGCCAGGCTGGCGCCGATGGCAAAGCCCGACAGCACGCGCAGCAGGCTGGCGCTGATGTGCTTCCACAGGGCGCCTTCGGCCAGGTCGCCAAGGGTCAGGGCGATCTCGCTGGGGGCCGGCATCTGGTAGGCGGGCAGCCAACCGATGCGCACGATGATCTCCAGCAACACGATGATCAGCACCGGCAGGGCCAATCCCTTGAGGCGCAGTCGCCAGCGATCGGAATCGAACAGCGGCGTTCTGTCCGCTGGGGACAGGGCCAGGTGTGGGTTGGAGAGGTCTTTGCTGTTGCTGCTCATGGCGATTCTCCGGCAATGCCGAATCCGCGCCAGGCGCGGATCGGTTGTCGCCTGGGCTAGGGGTTATTGACGGGCGACGGCTTGCTGGCGGCCGGTGTCGAGCAGTTGATCGATCACCTGGTCGACGTTCACCCCGCGCCGTACCAATTCCTCGGAGACCAGGATCGGCGCGGCAGCCTTGGAAGCCAGCACATCCTTGGCACTCAGTTGCGGGCTGCCCAGGTCGGTGCGTGACAGTTGCAGCTTGGCAACCTCCAGCGGCAGCCCGGATTCGTCGGCCAGCAGTTTGGCCAGTTCTTGCGGATGCTCCAGCGACCACGTCCGGGCCTGTTCGTAGGCGGCGATCACGGTGTCGATGGTCTGCGGATGCTCTTGGGCGTATTTCTCCGTGACGCTGACCACGCCGTAGCTGTTGAAAGCGGAATTGCGATACAGCAGGCGCGATCCGGCCTGGACTTCGCTGGCGGCCATGTGCGGATCGAGACCGGCCCAGGCGTCGACGTCACCTTTTTCCAGTGCGGTGCGCCCGTCCGGATGCTGCAGGTGCACCAGTTCCACATCGTCTTTCTTCAGCCCGGCTTGTTGCAGGCTGCGCAGGGTGAACAGGTAGGGATCGGTGCCCTTGGTGGCGGCGATCTTCTTGCCCTTGAGGTCGGCGACTGTCTGGTAGGGCGAATCCTTGCGCACCACCAGCGCTGTCCATTCGGCGCGGCTGTAGACATACACCGACTTGATCGGGCTGCCATTGGCTCGGCTCAACACCGCGGCGAGGCTGGCGGACGATGCGAAGTCGACGCCGCCGCTGTTGAGGTATTCCAGCGAACGATTACTGCCCTGGCTCAAGACCCAGCTCACCTTGGTCTGGGGCAGGGCTTTTTCCAGGTAACCGAAGTGCTTGAGCACCAGGCTGACCGGCGAATAATAGGCGTAGTCCAGATGCACTTCGGCTGGAGGGCTTTCGGCGGCCAGGACCATGGACGGCAGACCCAGCGCCAGGGTGCAGGCGCTGATCAGGTGTCTAGCGTGGGCCAGGGTGAAACGGAGAGCGGGTTTCATGGAAAGCTCCAGACAAGGCGGTGAGAAAGCAATGGTCTTATTTCCGAAAGATCGGACAGCGGGAAAAAATCGCGCCTTAAAGGAATAATGCAGGCTCTGTGCCACAGCCTCGAAAAGGCGGCCAACGGGCGCTGACACTGCGCAAGGCATCGGAGGAAATGTTGATCGGCGAACAGTCTGTTGCGGTGCTGTTGCGCCATGAACACTGGCTGAACTATGACTATGAGCTTATGCGCTAAAAGAATTTCTAAAGGAATTGATAGGAGCGTTATGTTCTAAAAAATCATCCAGGAAATGCTGTCATGACGTTCACCCGATCCCTGCGTCGTTTGCTTTTCAGCACATTGTTCGCCACCCCTTTGGCCCAGGCTGGCGAGCCGCTGGTGCTGCACGTCGGCGACCAGAACTACTACAACGTCAGGGCTTCGGTGGAGGCCTCGGGCGTGCTGGAAGGCGCCCCTTATCGTGTCGACTGGAAACACTTCCAAGCCGCTGCGCCCCTGGCCGAGGCGCTGAATACCGGTGACCTGGACCTGGGTTTCCTCGGCGACTCGGGCTTTCTGTTCCTGGCTGCCAAACAGGCACCGGTGAAGCTGATCGGTGTCTCGCGGCAGAACCCGGACACCATTGCGCTACTGGTGCCCAAGGACTCGCCGGTCAAGACCATCGCCGACCTCAAGGGCAAGAAGATCGCCTATTGGCCCGGCGCCTGGAGCCAGCAACTGACGCTGCGCGCCCTGGAGCAGGCCGGCTTGCCCGACAACCACGTCGAGTTCATCAAGCTGATGCCCATCGATGCGGCCGCCGCCTTGCCCCAGGGCAGCATCGACGCCTTTCCGGTGTGGGAACCCTACATCTCGCAACAGATTCTGTTCTCGGGCGCCCGGCCGATCCTGACGGCGAAGAATCTGATGCCCGGCCTCAGCGCCATTGCCGCCTCGACGCCGGCCATCGACAACAAGCGCGAAGCCATCGCCGACTTCCTCGGTCGCGTGAAGCAGGCCCGCGCCTGGGTCGACAACCACACCGATCAATACGCCGACCTCTGGGCGAAGAAAGCCAATCTGGACCAGGACGTTTCGCGCCATTGGTTGCGCCAGGCCCACATGAATGTCGGTCCGGTAGACCCGAAGGCCGCCGCCGACCTGCAGAGCACGGCGGACTTCCTGTTCAAGGTCAAGGCCCTGCCGGCTCCGTTGGCCACTGCTGGAATTATCGACACGTCTTTCAGCCAAGCCTTCAGTCATTGACCACCCGGACTTTCAATCCGGTTCCGAGGACGACTTGGCTGGAGCCTCGCCCTGGCGATCCATGGCCTTGAGCTGCTCAAGCAATACCGCTCGCAGCTCCGGCGGGCGTACGGGTTTGGCCAGCACCGAGACATTCATGTTTTGCAGGGACTGGCGGATCCGCTCGATGTCGTGTCCGGTGATCACCAGCGCCGGAACTTCCCAGCCGCGTTGGGCGCGTATCGCGGCGATGCACTCGGCACCGGAGACCTTGGTGCCCAGGTCAAAGTCGGCGATCACGATGTCGCAGTCGCTGGACAAGCCTTCGCCGTCACTGTGACCTTGCACATCGCAACCCCACTTCTCGAGCAGCGCGGACGTCGCCATCAGGACGTTGGCGTCGTCTTCCACCAGGCACACCCGTAATCCGTTCAAGCGGTCACGGGCACCGGAGACCCTGGGCGCCGAGGCCCGGGGTGCCGCTTGCTCCAGGCCGCTGATCGCCACTTTGGTGCCTTGGCCGACTGTCGAGCGGATGTGGATGTCGACATTAAGCAACTGGCTGATGCGCTTGACGATGGACAGGCCGAGGCCAAGCCCCTCGACGTCTTTGTCGCGGACATGGCGCACGCGATAAAACTCCTTGAATACCTCAGGAAGATGCTCACTGGCGATGCCGCGTCCCTTGTCGTAGATCACCACGGCCAGGCCCTTGCCCTGGCGCCGCACGCCGATCAATACCGGTTGCCCCGGCGCATATTTGAGGGCGTTGGACAACAGGTTCTGGACCATGGTGGTCAGCATTCCTGGATTGACGTTGACCCAATAGGGACAGGCGCGCAGGCGTAGCTCGACGCCGGCCCAGCGCGCGGCCTCGGTGTTCTGCTTGACGACGTCTTGCAGCAAGGCGCCCAAGTGGACGGTGTCAGCCTGCGGTACCCACTTGCCGTGATCCAGGGTGTAGATGTCGAGGATCGAGCGGAACAGTTGCGACACGGTGTGCAGCGAGCGGTCGATGTTGTCCACCAGCCGCAGCTCCTCCAGGCCCAGCCTGGCGTCCCTCAGGCACGCGGTGAACAGGCCAATGGAATGGATCGGCTGGCGCAAGTCATGGCTCGCCTGTGCCAGGAATCGCGATTTCTCCTGGTTGGCGGCAATCGCCTCTTCGGAGGCGATGCGTGTGCGTTTGAGCAGGATGTGCGCATAGGCCGGCACCACGATGGTCGTGACGATCAGCATCAGGAACATGTAGGGCTGCGTGTGCCAGAAGGGGTTGAGCCAGAAAATCAGCACCAAGGTCGACAGTGCAATGACCGTTGCCAGGGCCAGGTAGCGCGAGCCGAAGCGCATGCCATTGCCCAGGGTGACCCAGAGCAGCGCTGCATAGATCGGCAACGCGCCTTCGCCCCCCAGCACCATGGCGAACGCAATACCGGTGTAGTCATGCAACATGGCGAAAAGACGCCGCCAGAAGAAATGCCCTGGCCAGCGCTTGATTGCCATGCGCAGGAACACCGAGGCGAAGATGAACGTGACGATGTAGATGATGATGGGGGCGTAACGCGTGGCGGCGTCCGGATCGAGGCCGACCAGCACGACGATATACAACAGTGCGCAGGCGCTGACGGTCAGGCGCAAGGTGGCCTGGTCAAGTTCACTGTTCTTCTCCATTGGCTTTCCAACTCCATGAGCCGCTGCTGACCTGGGCAAGCGTAGCGCCTGTCCCCTCTGCATGGACAGATCAGTTGCCGAGTCGGGAGACTCCTGCGGGTTTTTCCAACGAGCAGGCCACTGTTTGCCACCGAACAGCTGATCAACATCTCTATGGATGAACCAGCACCCTTGCCAGGTGGGAAAATATCTAACTATTTGAAATTCAAAGAACAATTTTCTTGGCATGAATCGTGTTGATAGAGAGTAAAGAGCACCGGGACTGGGTGCTGAATCTATCGAGCAGGAGTTTCCATGCCACGTGAAATTCGTTTGAACGCCTTCGAGATGAACTGCGTCGGTCATCAGTCTCCGGGTCTCTGGCGGCATCCCCGGGACCGGGCCTGGCAGTACAAAGACCTCGATTACTGGACCGACTTGGCCAAGTTGCTGGAGCGCGGCAAGTTCGACGGTATCTTCATCGCTGATGTCATCGGTATTTACGATGTGCTCGGCGGCAATGGCGACGCCGCCATCCGCCAGGCGACCCAAGTCCCGGTCAATGACCCACTGGCGTTGATCACGCCGATGGCCTTGGTGACCGAGCACCTGGGCTTCGGCCTGACTGCCTCGTTGACCTTCGAACATCCCTATCCCTTTGCCCGTCGCCTGTCCACGTTGGACCACCTGACCAAGGGGCGGATCGGTTGGAACATCGTCACGTCCTACCTCGACAGCGGGGCGCGCAATCTCGGGCAGAAGGCGCTCAGCGATCACGATGCGCGCTATGACTACGCCGACGAATACCTCGAGGTGCTCTACAAACTGTTCGAAGGCAGTTGGGAGGAGGGCGCGGTGGTGCGCGACCGGGAGCGCGGCATCTTCAGCGACCCGAGCAAAGTCCACGAGATCCGTCATCAGGGCAAGCATTTCCAGGTCCCGGGCATCCATCTTTGCGAGCCGTCGCCGCAGCGCACGCCGGTGCTCTATCAAGCGGGGGCATCGAGTCGCGGCAAGGACTTTGCTGCGGGGCATGCGGAGTGCGTATTCGTCGCGGCGCCGTCCAAGGTCATCCTGAAAAAGACCGTGGCCGATATCCGCCGGCGTGCCGCCGAGGCCGGGCGCGATCCGCGCAAGGTGCTGATCTTCAACTTGCAAACGGTGATTGTCGACGAGACCGACGCCCAGGCGCAGGCCAAGTGGCAGGAGCTGAAATCCTACAGCAGCTACGAGGGCGCGCTGGCGCTGATTTCCGGTTGGACCGGCATCGACTTCGGTCAGTACCGACCCGACCAGGTGCTCAAGCACATCCATACCAACGCCATCCAGTCGGCCGTGGAGACGTTCTCGACCGCCGACCCGGACAAGCAGTGGACCGTCCAGGAACTGGCCGATTGGGTCGGCATCGGTGGCTTCGGTCCGTTGATCGTCGGCAGTGCGCAAACCGTCGCCGACGAGTTACAGGCCTGGGTCGAGGAAACCGATGTGGACGGCTTCAACCTGGCCTACGCCTTGGCCCATGAAACCTTCCGCGATGTGGTTGACCTGCTGGTGCCCGAGCTGCAACAGCGCGGCGCGTACAAGACCGAATACCGCCCCGGCACCCTGCGCGACAAGCTGTTCGGTGACGGTCCGCGCTTGCCCGCCAGCCACCCGGGTGCCGGTTATCGGGACTTGAGCCGGCTGGGCCAGCGCACCCGTGTAGCCGAGCCGGCCTTGGTGGATGAGGAGTAAGCGCATGAGCCTCTTCGAACTCAATGCACCACTGCCTGAAAGCGTGACGGACAACGCCTTGGTCGCCTTGCAACGTTGGGCCAGGGAGCGACCGACGCAGATTGCCTTGCGTCATCGACGCCTCGGCGTGTGGAGGGCCTGGCGGTGGATCGATGTGCAACGCGAGGTCGAGCGTGTCTGCGATGGTCTGCGCCAGCAGGGGTTTGCCCCGGGGGCGCGGTTGGCGCTGAGCGGCGCCTTCGAGCCGAGCCTGCTGATCCTGGCACTGGCGGCGCGCCAGTTGGGTGGGCACAGCGTGGTGATCGACCGCGAGAGCCAGGGTGAGGATCTGCGACGCCAGTTGCGTTTGATCCGTCCGGCGTTCGCCTTTGTCCAGCGTCGCGAAAGCGTGTCGCACTGGCTGCAGTGCGGTCTCGATGATGATTGGCCGTTGCGGCTGTATTCGGCCCAGGCCAATGCGGTGCGTCGCGGCTTGTGGCAGGTGCAATCGCTGTCGGTGCTGTTCGTCGCCGAGGCGCCGACAGCGCAGCGCCAGGGTTGGGCCCAGGTTGCCGACGACGCGGTGGTGTGGATCGATGAAGGCACCGAATGGCGTGATGGACTGGCGCACCTGTTCCGTCGCTGGCTGGAGGGCGGCGAAGGCCTGGCCTTTCCGGAAACTCGAGAATCGGCCAGCCGCGATCGCCGCGAGATCGCCCCGACGGCCTTGCTGCTGTCTGCTGCGCGAGTGGAGTCGCTGGCGGCGGAAATAGAAGCCCGTCTGCCGACCCCGGACAGTTGGCGCCGACGATTGTGCGAATGGACCCTGGATGATCCGCGCCGTGGCCTGCGACGCTGGCTCAAGGCGCGGGTGCGGCACCTGCTCGGTTTCCAGCGACTGCGCCGGATCGAGGTGCCGAGCGCGACCGCAGGCGCCGTGCGGCAAGGCCCGGCGTGGTTGCGGGAATACCTGGAGCGAGCGGCATGAGTTCGCTGTTGGAGGTGCGCAATGTGTCGCTGTCGTTCAGCGGCGTGAAAGCGATTTCCGATCTCTCGTTCAGCGTCAGGCTTGGCGAGATCTGCGCCTTGATCGGGCCGAACGGCGCGGGCAAGAGTTCGCTGCTGAACATCCTCAACGGAGTCTACCGGGCCGATGCCGGCCAGTTGTTCTTCGCCGCCGAACCGTTGCACCGTCCGCATCCGCTGAAGGCGGCGCGGCTCGGTATCGGCCGGACATTCCAGAACAATGCGCTGTTCAAGAAAATGAGCGTGGTGGACAACCTGCTCACCGGCCTGTCGCGCTTCCAGCGCACGTTTTTCCTCGAACAGGCCCTGGGCCTGCCGCGAGCCCGGCGCGAGGCGCGGGCGTTCGCCGAGCGGGCCGAGCAGGTGCTGGAATTCCTCGAGTTGCAGGCCTGGCGCGACGTCGCCGTGGGCAGCCTCGCCTATGGCCTGCAGAAACGCGTGGAGCTGGGCAGGGCGCTGATCGCGCAACCGACCCTGCTGTTGCTCGACGAACCGATGGCCGGCATGAACGCTGAGGAGAAACAGGAGATGAGCCGTTTCATCGCCGATATCAATCGGGACCTGGGTACTACGGTGATTCTCATCGAACACGACATCCAGGTGGTCATGGGCCTCTCCAGTCATGTGGTGGTGCTTGACTACGGACGCAAGGTCGGTGACGGCACGCCCGCTGAAGTCCAGGCCAACCCCGATGTGATCGCCGCTTACCTGGGGGTTTCGCACGCATGAATTTCTTTTTGGAAACCCTGGTCGGCGGGCTGTTGGCCGGCACCCTGTATTCCCTGGTGGCCATCGGTTTCGTGCTGATCTACAAGGCCAGCGGCGTGTTCAATTTCGCCCAGGGCGCCATGCTGCTGTTCGCCGCGCTGACCTTCGTCAGCTTGCGCGAGCAGGGTTTTTCTTTTGCCCTGGCGTTGGTCCTGACGGTGTTGGTGATGATCGTCGGCGCATTGTTGATCGAGCGCCTGGTGCTGCGTCCGCTGGTCAACCGCTCGCAAATCACCCTGTTCATGGCCACCCTTGGCCTGTCATTCATCATCGAAGGCCTGGCCCAAGGGCTGATGGGCGCCCAGGTGCGCGCGCTGGACCTGGGTATCGAGGACGTCCCGCTGTTCGTGGGCGAGATCATGGTCAGCCAGTTCGACCTGATCGCCGCCGGCGTGTCGGGGCTGACGGTGGCGGTGCTGGCCTTGCTGTTCAACAAGACCCGCATCGGTGTTGCCCTGCGCGCCGTGGCCGACGACACCCGTGCGGCACTGTCGCTGGGCATCAACCTCAACCGCATCTGGCAGATCGTCTGGGCTGTGGCCGGGGTGGTAGGCCTGGTCGCCGGGTTGCTCTGGGGCGCGCGGCAAGGCGTGCAGTTCTCACTGTCACTGGTGGTGCTCAAGGCGCTGCCGGTGTTGATCATCGGCGGCTTCACCTCGATCGGCGGCGCTATCGTCGGCGGGCTGATCGTCGGGGCGGCCGAGAACCTCGCCGAGGCATACATCGGCCCACTGGTCGGCGGCGGGATCACGCCCTGGTTCGCCTATTTCCTCGCCTTGATTTTCCTCTACATCCGTCCGTCCGGCCTGTTCGGCGACCGGATCATTGAACGGGTATGACGCCATGACCGCTACTGTTCCGCGCCTCACTGCCAGCTTCGACGACGCGCCCCTGACCCTGGTGCGTCGCCGTTGGCGGCCGGGCCTGTTGTTGCTGTTGTTGGTGGCGTTTGTCGGGTTGCCGTGGCTGGGCAACGACTATTGGCTCAACGCGATCCTGATTCCCTTTCTGGTGCTGTCGCTGGCGGGCCTGGGGCTGAACCTGTTGACGGGCTATACCGGCCAGACCTCGGTCGGCGCCGCCGGCTTCATGGCCGTGGGGGCGTTTGCCACCTACGGCCTGCTGCTGCGCGTACCTGGCCTGCCGCTGCCACTGGCGCTGCTGGGCGGTGGGGTGATTGCCGGGGTGGTCGGGCTGCTGTTCGGCATTCCCAGCTCAAGGATCAAGGGCTTTTACCTGATGGTCACCACGCTGGCCTCACAGTTTTTTCTGGAGTGGGTGTTCGCCAAGTTCCCGTGGTTCTACAACTACGCTTCGTCCGGCACCATCAGCGCGCCGCGCCTGGAACTGTTCGGCCATAACCTGGCGACGCCGGTCGGCCGCTACCTGTTGACCCTCAGTTGCGTGGTGCTGTTGACCTGGGTGGCAGCCAACCTGGTGCGCAGCCAGGTCGGTCGCAACTGGATGGCGATCCGCGACATGGACACCGCCGCCGCGGTGATCGGGATTGCCGTGGAGCGCGACAAGCGCATGGCCTTCGCCGTCAGTTCGTTCTACCTGGGAATCGCCGGGGCGCTCTGGGCGTTCGCCTACCTGGGGACGGCCAGCGCCGGCAGCTTCGACATCAACCGTTCGTTCCAGATTCTGTTCATCATCATTATCGGCGGCATGGGCAGCATCGTCGGCAGCTTCATCGGCGCGGCCTTCATCAGCCTCGTGCCGATCCTGCTCAGCCATGCCGGGCAATGGCTGTTCAACGGCAACGTCGACGCCGGGCAATTGCAGAACCTGCAGAAGGTGCTCTTCGGCGCCTTGATCATCGGGTTCCTGATCAAGGAACCGGAGGGGCTGGCGCGCCTGCTCGGCGACCTGCGCGAACGCATCAGGGTCTGGCCGCTGCGGTTCTGAGCGCCGACCTACAACCCAACGAACCTTGACCCTACCGAGGGAAAGGAGGTTTCCAACACCGCACAAGACCACATCGAGAAGACAGACATGCATGCAACTTTCAAACGTAGCCTCGCCGCCATCGGCCTGGCATTGGGCGCCTATGCAACGCTGGTACCGGCTGCCCAGGCAGCCAACGAACAGTTCTTCCCCCTGGCCACCTACCGGGTCGGCGCCTATGCCTCCAGCGGCATTCCGGTGTGGGCCGGAATGATCGACTACCTGCGCTACATCAACGACGTGGAAGGCGGGATCAACGGCGTCAAACTGGTCTGGCAGGAATGCGAGACCGAATGGACGGCGGAAAAGGGCATCGAGTGCTACGAGCGCTTCAAGAACGGCCTCAACGGCGCGCCAGTGGCGATCTACGCACCCAACGGCGCACCGGCGGCCTATGCCCTCGCGGACAAGGCCGAAGCCGACCGGATTCCGTTGATCACCCTCGGCTATGGCCGTACCGAGGCCACCGACGGCAGGGTATTCCCCTACAACTTCCCGGCCATGCTGACGTTCTACAGCGAGGCCTCGGCGTTCATCAACTACGTGGCCGAGCGCGAGGGCGGGCTGGACAAGCTCAAGGGCAAGAAGATCGCCACCGTCTACCACGACTCGGCCTACGGTCGGGAAACCCAGGGGCCGCTGGCGCTGTTGGCGCAGAAGTATGGTTTCGAGAACATCCAGATCGCGGTGGCCGACCCGGGCAACGAACAGGCCGGGCAGTGGCGCCAGGTGCGGCAACTCAAGCCGGACTGGGTGTTCCTACGGACCTGGGGCGTGTCCACGCCCGTGGCGATCAAGACTGCGGCGCGTTTCGGCTACCCGGTGGAGCGCATCGTCGGTGACATCTGGGCCAGTTCCAACGAAGACGTGTTGCCGGCCGGCGAGGCGGGCAAGGGGTACCTGGCGCTGACGCCTTATCCGGGCGGCGCCGACTTCGACATCCACCAACGCATCCGCCAGTACATCCTCGATACCGGCAAGAGCGACCTCAAGGACCCGAAGAGTTTTGGCAGCGTCTACTACAACTCCGGCTTGGTGAACGCCGCCATTGCCGTCGAGGCGATCCGCACCGGGCAGAAAAAATTCGGCAATCGTCCGCTCAACGGTGAGGAAGGTCGCTGGGGCCTTGAACACCTCGACCTCGGTGATGCCCGTCTCAAGGAGATCGGTTTCCTTGGGCTGATGCAGCCGCTGAAACTGTCTTGCAGCGACCACGAAGGGGGCGGGGCCGCCAAGGTTCAGCAATGGGACGGCCAGCAATGGAAGCTGATCACCGACTGGGTTCAGGCCGATCGCGTGACGCTGCGTCCATTGATCGATGCCAAGGCCGCCGAGTATGCGAAAGAGAAGGGCGTGTCCGCCCGCGATTGCGCGGCGCAATGACCCTGCACACGACACACAACCGGGCGCACCCGCGCCCGAGGAGGAAGCACCCATGACCATTGCGACACTTGCCGGCACCGCAAGCAGTGAGCTATTGGCGGTACACGACATCGAAGTGATCTATGACGGCGCGATCCTTGCCGTGGCCGGAGTTTCCCTGCGGGTCGGGCAGGGCGACATCGTTGCGCTGCTGGGCGCCAACGGGGCCGGCAAGAGCACCACGCTCAAGGCAATTTCCGGGTTGGTCCAGGCTGACCGCGCGCACGTCAGCCGGGGCCGGATCACTTTCCAGGGGCAGGACACCGCCGGTGTTGCAGCCAATCTGCTGGCCCGCCAGGGCATCGTCCACGTGCTGGAGGGGCGTCATGTGTTCGCCCACCTGACCGTCGAGGACAACCTGCGCAGCGGCGGTTTCCTGCGCAAGCCGACGCGCCGACAGCTGGAGCAGGATCTGGAGCGCATCTACGCCTGGTTCCCACGCCTGAAGACCAAGCGCAAGACCCAGGCCGGGCTGACCTCAGGCGGCGAGCAGCAGATGCTCGCCATCGGCCGGGCATTGATGACCCGGCCTCGGCTGGTGTTGCTGGATGAACCTTCGATGGGGCTGGCGCCGATCCTTGTCGAGGAGATCTTTGCCATCGTCGCCCAGCTCAATGCCCAGGAAGGCATGAGCTTTCTGGTGGCCGAGCAGAACATCAATGTTGCGCTGCGCCATGCTACCTACGCCTACGTCCTGGAAAACGGTCGGGTGGTGGGTGAGGGCAGCGGTGCGGAGTTGGCGGCGCGGGAAGACATCCAGCAATTCTATCTGGGCGGCAAGGCCGGCTGACGGTCGAGTGTTCGGTGGGCAACAGTGAATCCGCAGTTTGCTGTTGCAGGGGCTTTTCCAGGCCTGCTGTCGGATCGCAACGCGTTGAATACAAAGGGTTTAAAGGCTTGGTACGGAGTGTGCTCTGGCTTTGGGTGAACCCGTTACGCAAGGAGCAGCACATGAGCCATTCACCGACCGTTGACCCGTCCCAGCCGGCCCGTCCAGGCCCTCGGCGCCCGGCCCATATCATTCGCAGCGACGCCGAGGCCATCGAGGTGGCGCAGCGTGTGGCCGAGGATTTCGCCCGGGAGGCCGCCTTGCGCGATCGTGAGCGACGGCTGCCCTGGGATGAACTGGAACGCTTCTCCGAAAGCGGCCTGTGGGCGATCAGCGTGCCGAAGGCCTACGGTGGTGCCGGGGTGTCCTATGTCACCCTCAGCGAGGTGATCGCCATCATTTCCGCCGCCGATTCATCCCTCGGCCAGCTACCGCAAAACCATTTCGGCGTCCTCAGCAATCTCGGCTTGACCGGCAGCGAAGAGCAGAAGCGGCGCTACTACGCGAAGGTGCTTGAGGGGTATCGCTTCGGCAACGCCTTTTCCGAAGCGCGAAGCCAATACGTCACGACCTTCCAGACGCAGGTCCGCTTCGAGGGCGACACGGCGGTGCTCGACGGCGAGAAGGCCTACTGCACCGGCGCATTGTTCGCCCATATCGTGCCGGTTGCCGGAGTGGACGAGGCGGGGCATGTGCACATCGCCCTGGTGCCGCGCGATGCCGCCGGGTTGACGGTGATCGACAGTTGGGACGGTTTCGGCCAGCGCATCACCGCCAGCGGCCAGGTGCGTATCGACGGCGTGCGAGTGCCTGCCATCGACGTGGTGCCGGCCTGGAAAGCCTATGACCAACCCACTTCCGACGGTCCGATCTCGCAGATTATCCAAGCTGCGGTGGACACCGGCATTGCCCGTGGAGCCTTCGCCGAGACCCTGCGCGTCGCCCGCCAGGCGCGCCCCTGGGTCGACAGCGGCCTGCAGCACGGTTGGCAGGACCCGCTGGGCCAAGCGTTGATCGGTGAACTGGCCTGGCGCCTGCAGGCGGCCGAGGCGATTTTGCAGCGTGCGGCCCAAGCCGTCGACCGTGCCGTCGCCGAGCCTAGTGAGGAGCGGGTTGCCGAGGCGTCCGTGATCGTCGGCCAGGCCAAGGTCCTGTCCACCGAGATTGCCCTGGAGGCGTCGAGCCGTTTGCTGGAACTGGGCGGCACGCGCAGCGTCTCGGCCAGCCAGGGCCTGGACCGGTTCTGGCGCAACGCGCGGACCCATACCCTGCACGACCCGGTGCGCTGGAAATATCACTTGGTCGGCAACCTGCTTCTCAACGACATCAAGCCACAACGTCATTCCTGGAACTGAGGTATCGAGCATGTCCCATTCACATTCCCAAGGTCGTAGCGACCTCGCCCATGCCCGCCACGTCGAGGCGGCTCTGCTTGACTACCTGCGCGGGCAGAGCGCGCGACATGAGGCCCTGGTGGTCGCGGCAGTCGGCGACCTGCGCATCCGCATCGACGCCGCCGATGCTTTGCTCGAACGCGCCGACACGTCCCAATCGACCGCCATCGCCTTTCGCCTGGCCGCTGCGGAGGCGGCGCGGGTGGCCGGTCATGCGTATTTCGAGTTGGCCGGGCGCAGCTTGCCGCGGCCACTGCCGGACGCCGCCGAGCCAGCGTTGCTGACCCAGCGCCGGTTGCTGGGCGACCATTACCTCAACGGCGCGGCGTTGGCGGATGGGGAGGGAGGGCAGGCGTGAGCGGGTTTTGCGGTTGCTCGCCTTTGTGCCGGGTTGAATGATCCAAGTCCGCCGCTCAAGGCAACGCCTCTTCGACCAGTTCGATCCAATGCCGGACAGGGGTTCGGCCAGCGCCGTCGAGGTGGGATTGACAGCCGATATTGGCGGTGGCGATGACTTCCGGGTGTCCGCTTTCCAGAGCGTTGAGCTTGTTGTCGCGCAATTGCCGGGAGAGTTCGGGTTGGGTCAGCGAGTAGGTGCCCGCCGAGCCGCAGCACAGGTGGCTGTCGGGCACCGGCGTGAGGTTGAATCCAAGTTGTTCCAGGATCGTTTCGACTGCGCCCCCGAGTCTTTGTGCGTGCTGCAACGTGCAGGGGCAGTGGAAGGCCAGGCGCTGGTCGCTGCGCACGCCGAGCTGATCCAACGGTTCGTCGCGCAGTACTTCAACCAGGTCCTTGGCCAGGGCGCTCACTTTTGCGGCCTTGGCGGCATACGCCGGATCGCTGCTGAGCAGGTGCCCGTAGTCCTTGATGAAGGCGCCGCAACCGCTGGCGGTTTGCACGATGGCTTCGGCGCCGCTTTCGATGGCCGGCCACCACGCGTCGATGTTGCGCCGGGCACGATCGAGGCCGGCGGCCTGGGCGTCCAGGTGATAGTCCACCGCCCCGCAACAACCGGCCTCACGAATCGCGGTGACGCTGATGCCCAATCGATCCAGTACCCGTGCGGCGGCTGCGTTGGTGTTGGGTGAGAGGCTTGGTTGCACGCAGCCTTCGAGCATGAGCACTTGCCGGTCATGGCGGGTGGTCGGTCGTGGCTTCGCTGGGTGCACGTTGCGGGGCAGCTTGGCTTTCAGCGTGTCTGGCAGCAACGCGCGGAAAACCTGGCCGCCGCTCACCAATCCTTTGAACAGCCGGCGATTGGGCACCACGCCGCGCAACCCCTCGCGCAACAGGCGTTGGCCGTGTGAACGCGGGACTGCCGCATCGACCACCGCCCGGCCAATGTCCAGCAAGTTGTGATAATCGACGCCGGAGGGGCAGGTGGTTTCGCAGTTGCGGCACGACAGGCAGCGATCCAGGTGTTCCTGGGTTTCGCGGGTCACGTCGTTGCCTTCGAGCACCTGCTTGATCAGGTAGATGCGCCCCCTCGGACCATCCAGTTCATCGCCCAGCAATTGATAGGTCGGGCACGTGGCATTGCAGAAACCGCAGTGCACGCAACTGCGCAGGATGCGTTCGGCTTCTTCGGCGCGGGGCAATTGGCGGGCGTATTCGCTCAAGGTGGTCTGCATGGTTCAAAGCTCCGCGTACAGGCGGCCGGGGTTGAAGAGGCCCCGTGGATCGAGTTGCTGCTTGAGGTTCCGGTGATAGCGCATCAGTGCGTCGGGCAGCGGTTGGAAAGGGCTGTCGGCCAATCCTGGGGCGTAGCAGGTCACATGCCCGCCGACTTGTTCGACGATCGAGCGGATGAAGGTCGCTTCGGCGTCGGATTTGAGCCAGCGCTGGGCGCCGGCCCAATCGATCAGTTGGACGCCGGGCAACGGCAAGCGAGGTGTGTTCGGCGGCAGGGAGAGGCGCCAGAGGGGCCGATCTTCATCGAAGAAGCTCAGCCGATGTTCGTTCAGGTCGTGCCAGTACGAAGCGTCCAGTCGCTCGCCGCCCAAACGGTCGTGGGCCGCCGCCACCGAGCCTTCGCCACCTTCAAGTCGCAGGTTCAGGCGCTGGCCATCGTGGCACGCGGCAGTGATCGGCAGCGGTTGCTGCCCCCATTCCGCCAGGCGCTGCAAGGCACGCTGGGCGTCCATCTCCAGGCTGATGCTCAAGGTCTGCCGTGGTTTTGGCAGGACCTTGAGGGACACTTCGGTCACCACGCCCAGCGAGCCGTAGCTGCCGGCCATCAAGCGCGACAGATCGTAGCCGGCGACGTTTTTCATGACCTCGCCGCCGAAGCGCAAATGCTTGCCGTGGCCAGTGATGATCCGTGTGCCGAGGATGAAGTCGCGCACCGAGCCTGACCAAGGACGACGTGGCCCCGAGAGTCCGCAGGCAATCATGCCGCCCACCGTGGCATTTTCACCGAAGGCGGGCGGTTCGCAAGGCAGCATCTGCTGCGCTGCGTCGAGCACTTCGAACAACTCCGTCAACGGCGTACCGCCACGAGCGGTGATCACCAGTTCAGTCGGGTCGTAGCTGACAATGCCGCGGTGCGAGCGCGTGTCGAGTACTTCGCCCGCCACGCTGCACCCCAGGAACGCCTTGCTGTTGGAACCCTGGATACGCAGCGGGGTGGCGTTTTCCAGGGCCTGGTTGACCTGCTCCAGCAGCGCCGCGCTGTCGTCGAAATCGTGTTCGCTGCCCATCAGAAGCGCTCCAGTTCGGGGAAGGGCAGCTGACCCATGTGCACATGCATGGCGCCAAACTCGGCGCAGCGATGCAGCGTCGGGATGTTCTTCCCGGGGTTAAGCAGCCCGCTCGGGTCGAACGCGGCCTTGACCGCATGGAACACGGTCAGCTCATCGCTGTTGAACTGCGCGCACATCTGATTGATTTTCTCGCGGCCCACACCGTGCTCACCGGTAATGCTGCCGCCAACCGCCACGCACAATTCGAGGATCTTGCCGCCCAGGGCTTCGGCGCGATCGAGCTCGCCCGGTTGATTGGCATCGAACAGGATCAGTGGATGCATGTTGCCGTCGCCGGCGTGGAAAACGTTGGCGACCCGCAGGCCGTACTCCGCCGATAACGCCGCGATGGCTTGCAGCACGCCGGGCAATTCCCGACGCGGGATGGTCCCGTCCATGCAGTAATAATCCGGCGAAAGGCGGCCCACCGCAGGAAACGCGTTCTTGCGTCCGGCCCAGAAGCGCACGCGTTCGGCCTCATCGCAAGCCTGGCGCACGTCGGTGGCGCCGGCCTGTTGCAACACTTGGCGCACGCGGTCGCAGTCGTCGTGGACGTCGGCTTCCACGCCATCGAGTTCGCACAACAGAATGGCTTCGGCGTCCACCGGGTAGCCGGCGTGGATGAAGTCTTCGGCGGCGCGAATGGCCAGGTTGTCCATCATTTCCAGGCCGCCCGGGATGATCCCGGCGGCGATGATATCACCCACCGCCCGGCCAGCCTTTTCAACCGAATCGAAGGCCGCCAGCAGCACTTTGGCCGTTTGCGGCTTGGGCAACAGTTTGACCGTGACCTCGGTGATCACCCCGAGCATGCCTTCGGAACCGGTGAACAACGCCAACAGGTCGAACCCCGGTGAGTCGAGGGCCTGGGAGCCCAGCGCCAGGTGTTCGCCATCGACGGTGAGGATGTCGACCTTGAGCAGGTTGTGCACGGTCAGCCCGTACTTGAGGCAATGCACGCCACCGGCATTTTCCGCCACATTGCCGCCGATTGAACAGGCGATCTGCGAAGAGGGATCCGGCGCGTAGTACAAGCCGAACGGCGCGGCCGCCTGGGAAATCGCCAGGTTGCGCACGCCCGGCTGGACCCGGGCGGTGCGGGCGGCGGGGTCGATGTGAAGGATGTTGTTGAAGCGCGCCATCACCAGCAGCACGCCTTTCTCCAACGGCAGCGCACCGCCGGACAAACCGGTGCCCGCGCCACGGGCGACGACGGGCACCTGGCGCGCGTGGCAGAGGCGAAGCACGCCTTGGACTTCTTCGATGTGACGCGGCAGCACCACCAGCATGGGCGTGGTGCGGTAGGCGGAGAGCCCGTCGCATTCGTACGGTTTGAGCGCTTCGCGCTGATGGAGGATTTCCAGGTCGGGAAGCTGGGTTTGCAGGGCCTGGAGCAGTGCATTTTTGTCCACGTCAGGCAAGACGCCGTCGACGCGTTCATCGTAGAGAATGTTCATGGTTCGCAGGCGACCCTCAAGTTGTTTTTATTCGAGGTCTGTTCTGATACGGCTGACTTGCATCATTGGTCCGAGGCGTTCTACTGTCCATGTGTTGTTGGACTGGTCGAACCAGTTCTTCGACCCTGTTCTTTTTGGCTGTTTGAAAATTCAATGAAAAATCAGCGAGCTATCGCTGTGTTTGAAAACCTCTGGATCCGATGACAGAGCTGGTCATACCAGTTGGAGATTCGATGGAAAGCTTCGAGACGCGCCGTAACCCGCAAGTCGCCGACGTGGTCTGCGAGCGCATAGAACGCCTGATCGTCGATGGCGTGCTCAAGACCGGGCAGCTGTTGCCTTCGGAACGGCGACTGACGGAAAAACTCGGTGTCTCCCGCACCGCGCTTCGCGAGGGACTGAAGCTGCTGCGCGCCCGCGGGATCATCAAGACCGAGCAGGGCAAAGGGTCATTCGTGGCCGACTTGTCGGGGCATGGCTTGGCGTCGCCGCTGATGCACCTGTTCAGCTCGCAGCCACGCACGCTCTATGATCTGTTCGAGGTCCGCAGCCTGCTCGAAGGCGAGTCCGCGCGCCTGGCGGCCCTGCGCGGGACCGAGGCTGATTTCGTACTGATTACCCGCAGCTACGAGGCTATGCTCGACGCCCATAGCCGTCCCTTGGAGGCCAGCGTCCATGCCCGGCTCGACCATGCGTTTCACCTGGCGATCTGCGAGGCCTCGCACAATCCGGTGCTGGTGCAGACCTTGCGTTCGCTGACGGACTTGCTGCTCAGCTCAGTGTTCGCCTCGGTCAACAACCTCTACCACCGTGAGCCGCAAAAGCGCCAGATCGACCGCCAACACGCCCGGCTCTACAACGCCGTGACCGGGCGGCTGCCGGAGCAGGCGCGCAAGGCGGCCATCGCCCACATCCAGAGCATCTGCGAGAACCTCAGGGAAATCGAAAACGAAGAGCAACGCCTGGTGCGCGCCACGTTGCGGCTGGAGGGGTGGGCGTAGAGGTCAACCGTTGGGCAGGTGCCGACCTGGTTTCGGCTGAACGCTATCCTCTGTGGGAGCGAGCCTGCTCGCGAAGACGGCGGCACATTCAACATTGATGCAAGCTGATCCACTGTTTTCGCGAGCGTGCTCGCTCCCACAAGGGATGGGTGGTGGACGCTGATCTTGAAAACGACCCAAAAACCCATGTGGGAGCGAGCTTGCTCGCGATGGCGGAGCGTCAGTCAAAAAGATGTAGCTGACCGGACGCCTTCGCGGGCAAGCCCGCTCCCACAGTTGTTTTGGGGTGGTTCCAAGGTTTGCGTACGCCACGGCGATCGTTGTGGGAGCAACTGTCCTGGATGGTTTGTTCCGTCGACCGCAGTTTCGGCTCAGTCGCTGCCTCCAGACCGAGCAAGCGCCTCCAGAACCTCAATCGCCCGCTGCGCATCTTCCCGACCCACGAAGATGTGGTCGTGGTAGTAGGCGGCGATGACGTTGCAACTGATGCCCGCGTTGCCCAAGGCTGTTGCGAAGGCGGCGGTCAACCCGACGGCATCCAGGGCGGAGTGCACGGTCAAGGTGATCCAGGCGGCGACGTAGTCGAAGTGCAGGCCCAGGGCCTGGGCCCTGTTGCGCTCGATGATGACGGTCAGGCCTTCCTTTTCCCGGAAACTGCCCAGTATTTCCTCGCCTTTGACGAGGTCCATGTCGGCGACGCAGCAGAAGACGTAATCCCCGTCGTTGAGCGTCGGGCTCATTGCGCTGAGCAATTTCGCAATCGATTTTTCGCCTGACATGTCGGTTCACCGTTCGATGGATAAGGGCATCTGCTGGCGAGTGTTGTCGAAACGGACACCGCCTGCAACTACCTGCCTCCCGGGACCGAAGGAAGCAGGAAACCAAGCACCTCGTCCATCAAAAGCCCTGGCACTTCCTCCGCGATGTAATGCCCCGACGGCAACGCTTTCCCTTGCACGTCGGTCGCGACTTTTTGCCATTCGCCAAGCGGATCGAAGCACCGGCCCACGACGCCGTCCGCTCCCCACAAGGCCAGCAACGGCGTTGAGAGTTTTCGCCCGGCTTGCCGGTCGCTCCGGTCGTGCTCCATATCGATGCTGGCACTTGCCCGGTAATCCTCACACAGGCCATGAGCGGTGCCAGGGAGTGCCAGGCAGCGCAAGTACTCGGCAAATGCGGCGTCGGTGAAAGGCGCCATGCCAGCGCTGCGGGTGCCCATGACGCTGCGCAGGTAAAGCTCCGGATCAGCCTCGATGAGCGTTTCGGGAAACGGAGCTGGCCGGATCAGGAAGAACCAGTGCCAATAGGCTCGGGCGAACGCTTCGTTGGTTTGCTCATACATTGCCAGGGTCGGCGCGATATCCAGTGTGATCAAACGCTTCACTGCGTCCGGGTGGTCCATGGCCATGCGATGGGCGACGCGTGCGCCTCGGTCATGCGCCAACACGTCAAATTTCACGAATCCCAGCGCGCGCATGAGCTCGAGCCCGTCCTGGGCCATTTCTCGCTTGGAGTAGGCGAGGTGTTCGGCGTCGCCTGCCGGTTTGTCGCTGTCACCGTAGCCACGAAGGTCCGCCGCGACCACGGTGAAATGCTCCGCCAAGGGTTCGGCGATCTTGTGCCACATGACGTGAGTCTGGGGATGCCCGTGGAGCAGCAGCAGGCCTTGGCCGCTCCCACCTTTGCGGTAGCTGACGGTGATGCCATTGACTTGGCATCGGCCCGATTCAAATGAGGCGAACATCGCTTGGTTCTCCTGCTGATGGTTGCGCTCATTGTAGGGCGCGCGCTCGCGGGTGCTAAGGCCCGGCGTGTGACGGCTTTCTTCACGAATCGTGCGCAACCTGACTCACCTCTGGCACAGCTGTCGCGGCAAATGCGACAACTGTCGCACGGCTGCACGATCCGCGAAACGAGCCGAAGACCCCGTAAAACGGGGCTTGCAAAGCTTTTCCAAACGGTGGCATGGGGGTTGCTCCTCTCCTGGTGCGCAGCGCAATGGCTTCGCTACTAATAAGAACCAGGAGTCCTCCCATGACACAGATTGGCCTCGCCGTGCCTACTGCTTCTCGGAACGCGCCCCTTCGCGTTCCTCTCAAGACGCTATTTGTCGTGCTGGCGCTTACCTTCCATACCGTCCCGGGCTGGGCGCAGGACCTGCCGGCGAATGTCGACGGCAAGCGCATCATCGCCGCCGACCAGGAACCCGGTAACTGGATGAGTACCGGCCGCACCTACGACGAGCAACGCTACAGCCCGTTGAAGAAGATCAGCGACCAGAACGTCGGCCAGTTGGGGCTCGCCTGGAGCTACAAACTGGACCTGGACCGCGGTGTCGAGGCGACGCCCATCGTGGTCGACGGCGTGATGTATACGACCGGTCCGTTTTCGGTGGTCTACGCCTTGGATGCGCGCGACGGCAAGTTGATCTGGAAGTACGACCCCAAGTCCGACCGCAACCGCGCCGGTGAGGCTTGTTGCGACGCGGTCAACCGGGGCGTCGCGGTGTGGAAGGGCAAGGTTTACGTGGGTGTGCTCGATGGTCGTCTTGAAGCCATCGACGCCAAGACCGGCCAGCGCGCCTGGTCGGTGGACACCCGGGCCGATCACTCGCGCAGCTACACCATCACCGGGGCCCCGCGAGTGGTCAATGGCAAAGTCGTGATCGGCAACGGCGGCGCCGAGTTCGGCGTACGCGGTTATGTCACCGCCTACGACGCGGAGACCGGCAAGCAGGCCTGGCGCTTCTTCACGGTGCCGGGTGATCCCAAGTTGCCGCCGGAAGACAAGGCCATGGCCATCGCCGCCAAGACCTGGCACGGCGAGGCCTATGTGGCCCAGGGCGGTGGCGGCACGGCCTGGGATTCCTTTGCGTTCGACCCGGACTTGAACCTGCTCTACATCGGTGTGGGCAATGGTTCGTTATGGGACCCGAAATGGCGGAGCCAGGCCAAGGGCGACAACCTGTTCCTGTCGTCCATCGTCGCGGTCAACGCCGATACGGGCGAGTACGCCTGGCACTACCAGACCACGCCGGGGGACGCCTGGGACTACACCGCCACCCAGCACATGATCCTCGCGGAACTGCCGATCGATGGAAAGCCGCGCAAGGTGCTGATGCAGGCGCCGAAGAACGGTTTTTTCTACGTGATCGACCGCGCCACGGGTGAGCTGTTGTCGGCCAAGGGCATCGTGCCGCAGAGCTGGACCAAAGGCATGGACATGAAGACGGGCCGGCCCATCGTCGATGACGAGAATGCCGCGTACTGGAAGGATGGCAAGCGCAAGCTGGTCACGCCCGCGTTCTGGGGCGCCCACGACTGGCAGCCGATGTCCTACAACCCGAACACCGGCCTGGTGTATATCCCGGCGCACATCATGTCCGCCTACTACGAGCACATTCCCGAGGCGCCGAAGCGCAACCCGTTCAAGAGCATGTACCAACTGGGCCTGCGCACCGGGATGATGCCGGAGGACGCCGATGGGCTGTTGGAAATGGCCAAGGGCTGGTCGGGCAAGCTGATCGCCTGGGACCCGGTCAAGCAACAACCGGCCTGGGAAGTGCCCTATGTGACGATCTTCAACGGCGGCACCTTGAGCACCGCCGGCAACCTGGTGTTCGAGGGCAGCGCCGACGGCCGGGTGATTGCCTATGCCGCCGACAGTGGCAAGAAACTCTGGGAGCAGCCGGCGGCCAGCGGTGTGATGGCGGCGCCGATTACCTACAGCGTGGACGGTGAGCAGTACGTGACGTTCATGGCCGGATGGGGCGGCGCCTTCTCGACCTTTGCCGGTGCCTTGTCCTTGCGCGCCGGGGTCCGGCCGTTCTCCCAGGTGTTGACCTACAAGCTGGGCGGCACGGCGAAACTCAACGAGCCGGCACCGCTCGCCGACACCCCGAAACCACCGCCCCTGACCGGCGACCTGGCCGCAGTGGACGCCGGCGCCAAGCTCTACGACGGCTATTGCTCCCAATGCCACGGCATTCATGCAGTCAGCGGCGGCGTGCTGCCGGACCTGCGCAAGCTGACGGCGGAAAAACACCAGATGTTCCTCGGCATTCTCTACGGCGGTCGAGTGCCGGATGGCATGCCGTCCTTCGCCGACGCCTTCACGCCGGAACAGGTGGAGCAGATCCACCAATACCTGGTCAAGCGCGCCCACGACCTGCAGCAGGAAGGCGGGGTCTGGAAAACCTTCACCGCCAAATGAATGCACCTGCATCGTTCTGAAACTGACCGCGAGAGCAAGCACATGACCGAGATCATCAATTACCAGAACTTCATCGCCAACGCCTTCATTCCCAGCGACCCAAGCATTGAGGTGCACAACCCGGCCAACGGCGCTTTACTGGCGCGGGTGCCCGAAGCCAGCGGCGAGCAAGTCGAAGCGGCGATTGCCGCAGCGCGCAAGGCGCAAAAAAGCTGGGCCGCCCGCCCGGCCATCGAGCGCGCCGGCTACCTGCGCAAAATCGCCAGCAAAGTGCGCGACAACGCCGAACGACTCGCCCATATCATCACCGCCGAGCAAGGCAAAGTGCTGGGATTGGCGCGGGTGGAAGTCAACTTCACCGCCGATTACCTGGACTACATGGCCGAGTGGGCACGGCGCCTTGAGGGCGAGGTGCTGACCAGCGACCGCGCTGGCGAAAGCATCTTTCTGCTGCGCAAGCCCCTGGGTGTGGTGGCCGGTATCCTGCCGTGGAATTTTCCGTTCTTCCTGATCGCTCGCAAGATGGCGCCGGCGCTGGTGACCGGTAATACCATTGTGATCAAGCCAAGCGAAGAAACGCCCATCAACTGCTTCGAGTTTGCCCGCCTGGTGGCCGAGACCGACCTGCCGGCCGGGGTGTTCAATGTCGTCAGCGGCACGGGGGCGACCGTGGGGCATAACCTGACCCGCCATGCCGGCATCGACTTGATCAGCTTCACCGGCAGCGTCGGCACCGGCTCGCGGATCATGGCCGCGGCGGCGCCGAACATCACCAAGCTCAACCTGGAACTCGGCGGCAAGGCGCCGGCCATCGTGCTGGCGGACGCCGACCTGGACCTCGCGGTCAAGGCGATCACGGCTTCGCGGGTGATCAACACCGGGCAAGTCTGCAACTGCGCCGAGCGGGTGTATGTCGAGCGCAAGGTCGCCGATCAGTTCATCGAGCAGATCGCCGCCGCGATGGCCGCGACCCGCTACGGCGACCCGTTGGCCGAGGACAATCTGGACATGGGGCCGCTGATCAACCAGGCGGCGCTGGACAAGGTTGCGCGGATGGTCACCATTGCCAAGGAGCAGGGGGCTGAAGTGGTCACGGGCGGCGCGGTGGCCGACAAGGGCCAGGGCTTCCATTACCAGCCGACGGTGCTGGCTGGGTGTGGTGGCGAGATGGCGATCATGCGCCAGGAGATCTTCGGCCCGGTGCTGCCGATCCAGATTGTCGAAGGCCTGGACGAAGCCATCGCCCTGGCCAATGACAGCGAGTACGGCCTGACGTCATCGATCTACACCCGCAGCCTGAGTGCCGCCATGCGCGCGAGCAACGAGCTGGATTTCGGCGAAACCTACATCAATCGAGAGAACTTCGAAGCGATGCAGGGCTTCCATGCCGGGGCGCGCAAGTCCGGCATTGGCGGCGCGGACGGCAAGCACGGCTTGTATGAGTACACCCATACCCACGTGGTTTACATCCAAGTGTGATCTGGCGAGAAAAATGCCGGCACCCGCAAGGGCGCCGGCATTTTTCTGGGCGTATCAGAACTGGTCGTTGGGCGCGACGACGCCATGCTTTTTCATCTTGCGGTACAGCGTGGAGCGGGAGATGCCCAGGTCGGTAGCGGCGGCACTGATGTTCCAGCGATGCTGGCGCAGGGTTGCCAGCAGGCGACGGGACTCTTCGTCGCCCAGCTGTTCGCCCAAGCTGACGGCCAACGGTGTGGTGCTGGCGGACAGTGACAGGCGCTGTGGCGCCAGCACTTCGCTGGGCAAGCAGTCCAGGTCGATAACGCCGTTTTCAGCCAGGGCCACCGCGTAGCGCAGGCTATTGAGGAGTTGGCGGATATTGCCGGGCCAGTGGTAGTCGAGCAGGCACTGACGGGCATCCGCTTTCAGTCGTAGCGCGCGGGTTTCGTCCTGTGCCGCGAGCAGTTGCTCGATCAGCGCGGCGCGGTCACTGCGTTCGCGCAAGGCGGGCAGCGCCAGGTTCATGCCGGCGAGCCGATAGAACAGATCTTCGCGAAAGCGCTTCTCGCCGATCATCGTGGGCAGGTCCTGGTGAGTCGCCGAGATCACCTGGATGTCCAGCGCCACCGGCACTTCAGCCCCCAGCGGCGCGATTTCCCGCTCCGCCAGCACCCTTAGCAAGCGGGTTTGCAAATGGGCGGGCATGTCGCCAATTTCATCGAGAAACAGCGTGCCGCCATTCGCCAGTTCCAACTTGCCCTTCATGCCTTTTCGGTTCGCGCCGGTAAAGCTGCCGGCGCGATAGCCGAACAGCTCGCTCTCGATCAGGGTCTCCGGAATGGCTGCGCAATTGAGTGCGACGAAAGGCCCAGCGCGACGAAGGCTGGCGTGGTGGATCGCGCGGGCAAAGGCTTCCTTGCCGGTGCCGGTCTCGCCGGTAATCAAAATCGGGATGCCTTTGTCGATCACCTTGCGCACCCGGTGGACGCTCTGTTGCAGTTGGGGGTCGAGGCCGGCGAGTTGTTGCAGGTCCGGGTGTGCGTCAGGGGCAGGGCGGGCGACGGGGCGGGGGCGGTGCTGTTGAGACGGGATCCGCAGGCCGACCTCCAGCAACGCCTCATCCCGCAGACCACGCAAACGCACGCCTTGGGCGCCACCGTTGGTGAGTTTGAGCAGCTCGTCCACCGTGGTTGGCAGCAGGCGATCGATGACGGTGCCCAGCAGTGCTGGACCCTCAGCCAAGTCCAGGGCGACAAAGGCGGCACGGTTGGCGCCGATGATGCGACCGCTTTCATCAAGCGCCAGTAACTGTTCGTTGGCCAGGTCGGCGATTTCATCAAGGGGCTTGAGGGACAAGGTCAAGCGGTCGCGGTAGCTCTGGCGGAAATGTGCATTTTCGATCAGGCGCGCATACATGATCACCAGTTGCAGCGTCAGGTATTGGCTTTCCCGAGGGCCCGCGCTGTTCATGCAGGTCGCGTTCAGGCAGCCGCGCAGCAGGCCCTGGGCATCGAAAATGGGCGCTACCGAACAGCTCAGGCCGAAATTGGACGCCAGGAAATGCTCCTCCCGATGAATGATCAATGGCTGCGCGGCAGCCAGCGTTGTGCCAATGCCATTGGTGCCCACCACCGATTCCTCCCACTGCGCACCCACCACCAGCCCTGATTGCGTATAGATGTCGGGCTGGTCGGGTAGCCGGGAGTCCAGGGTGATGCCGCGCTCGTCGCTCAGCAGCACGGCAAAGCCGGCGGGCACCACGCGCCGGGCCAGACCGCTGACGCCCTGGCTGGCGATGGAAAGATACTGCTGGTGTTGTTCCTGATGACGCCGGATATCCTCGGCGCTGAGGATGTTCTTGCGGCTCGCCGCACCGGGATCGAGCCGGTGCTCCACGACGCTGCGGTACCAGGACTGGGCGATGACGCCATCGGGCTTCAGGCCGCGTCCGGAAAAATGGTCGTTGACGAAGGCCGCCAGTTCACTGGGGATCGGCTGCGCGCTGTGCAGGGTCATGAAAGGCTCCCATCGGGCGTGACGCCCGCGCAGGGCTTTCACGGCAATCTTGTTATTAGGCTCTGTACGAAATGTATCCGCACTCACCCATACTGCGTTGAAACGGGGCTCGGAATGCTCATGTACTCCCGCTTCCTCGCCCCGTTTCGCCTTGTCTGGCTTTCGCGCGAACACATTTCGTACAGACCCTAGGGGATGGTCTGCGTTGCAGATATCTACCATAGACGCTGGCGCGCAAGTTTTCACCGTTGGATTGCAGGTCCGGATCCCGCTTCGTCACTTCCTCAAAAATACTTTCAACGCCCGAACGATGTCGCAGGTCGATTGATCCGCGATGCGCCCTGGCACCTGGTCAAACATATGGGGCGCGCCAGGATAGACGTGAAGCTCCAGGGCGACCCCAGCGCGAGACAGCCTCATCGCAAAATCGACGTCTTCCTCGAGAAACAGATCTTGCGCACCGACCGCGATGAACGTCGGCGGCAGGTTGCAAAGGTCTGGTTGCAGGGCCGGTGAAAACAGGCCGACACGATCATCGTCCAGGGCGTAGCCACCGCGCAGGCACTGCCAGCAGAACTGATTGGGCTCCGGCAGCCAACTGAACGTGGCTGTTTCCCGGCTCGGGTAGGGGGATTGCGCTGAGCCGGTGCGGTGATCGAACATCGGGTAGATGAGCACCTGGCCGGCCAGCGGAAACCGGCCCTTGTCGCGCGCCATGATGGCCAATGCGGCGGCAAGCGCGCCACCGGCGCTATGGCCCATGATTGCAACGCGCCGGGAATCCAGGCCCAGGTCCTGACTGTTTTCGAACAGCCAGGCGAGGGCGCTGTAACAGTCGTCGAGGGGTGCAGGAAAAGGATGTTCGGGCGCCAGTCGATAATCCACCGCAACGATGAGGGCCGCCAACTCGTCGGCCAGGTCCGCCAGGAAATCATCGGCCATCTCGGGCTTTCCGAGTACGAAGCCACCGCCATGGATGGACAGGATCGTCGGAAGGTTTGCATCGGGCGCCAGGCCTTTCGGTCGGTAGAGGCACAGGCGCAGGCGTTCGGCATCGGCGCCTGGAATCCAGCGCACTTCGCATCGCGCGCGGTGCCCGGGTTTGAACGTCGAATGAACTCGGGCGCGGATGGCCGGCAGCGTGCTCAGCGACCATTGTTCCGCACCCGAGGCCACAAGACTGCTGAACCCGGGATCGAGCCATTCATCAGGCATCAGGTTTCGCTCCCTTTTGCTTGGAGCTGCCGGGTACCTATCGCCGGTACCCGGCGCTTGCCGTTAAAGCCAGGCTTTGATTTGCGCGCAAACGGCCTGGGTGGAAATGCCGTAGCGATCATGCAGCGTCGGCAGCGCGCCCGCGTCGAGGAAGGCGTCTGGCAACGCGATTTGCCTGAATGTCGGGGTCACGCCATTGCGCAGCAGGACCCCGGCAACCGCTTCGCCCAGCCCGCCGATGATGGAGCTGTTTTCCGCGGTCACCACCAGTCGCCCTGGCTTTCTGGCCTCGGCGAGCAGGGTGTGTTCGTCCAGCGGCTTGATGGTCGGCATGTGCAGGACCGCGACATCGACGCCGTCGGCCTGCAGTTGCTTGGCGGCTTCCAAGGCACGCATCGTCATCAACCCGGTGGAAATGATCAGCACATCATTGCCGGTACGCAGGGTCTTGGCCTTGCCGATCTCGAACGTGTAGCCGTATTCGTCCAGCACCAAGGGCACGTTACCGCGCAGCAAACGCATGTAGACCGGGCCTTGGTGGGCGGCGATGGCCGGTACAGCCTGCTCGATTTCCAGCGCGTCACAAGGATCAACGATCATCAGGTTGGGCATGGCGCGGAAGATCGCCAGGTCGTCCGTAGCCTGGTGGCTCGGACCGTAACCGGTGGTGAGGCCTGGCAAGCCACAGACAATCTTGACGTTGAGGTTTTCCTCGGCGATCGCCATGCAAATGAAGTCGTAGGCCCGACGGGAAGCGAACACCGCGTAGGTCGTGGCAAACGGCACGAAACCTTCCCGGGCCATGCCCGCCGCGGCGCTCATCAGCAACTGCTCGGCCATGCCCATCTGGTAGAAACGATCCGGATGGGCCTTGGCGAAGATGTGCAAGTCGGTGTATTTGGACAGGTCGGCGGACAGGCCGACGATGTCCGGGCGCTGGTCCGCCAATGCGGCCAGTGCATGGCCGAATGGTGCTGTTTTCGTCGCCTGTCCTTCGGCGGCAATCGAGGCGATCATCGCTGAGGTGGTCAAGCGTTTCTTGCCCGGCTGGCCCATCGCATTCGGTGTGTTGGCGGCGTTGCTCATGAGTGTTTTCCTTCTTCAAGGTTGTTCAGCGCCAGGTCCCACTCGTGTTCTTCGACGCGGATGAAATGGGTCTTCTCGCGGTTTTCCAGGAACGGCACACCCTTGCCCATGCGTGTATCGCAGATGATCACCCGGGGCTGGCTGGAAGGGTGGTTACGCGCCGCATCGAATGCCGTCACCAGGGCATCCAGGTCGTTGCCGTCGACGCGTTGGGTGAACCAGCCAAAGGCTTGCCAGCGGTCAACGATCGGCTCGAACGAAAGGATTTCGCTGGAGTAGCCATCGGCCTGCTGGTTGTTGACGTCGACGATGGCAATCAGGTTGTCGAGCTTCCAGTGCGACGCCGACATCACGGCTTCCCAGGTCGAGCCTTCGTTCAATTCACCGTCCGACAGCAGGTTGTAGATGAAGGCGGGCGAGCCTTTGCGCTTCAGGCCCAGGCAGGCACCTACGGCGATGCCCAGGCCTTGGCCGAGGGAGCCTCCGGTGATTTCCATGCCCGGCGTGTACGTCGCCATGCCCGACATGGGCAGCCGGCTGTCGTCCGCGCCATAGGTTTCCAGCTCATCGAGGGGAACGATCCGGGCCTCGATCAAGGCGGCGTACAACGCGATCGCGTAATGGCCGATGGAGAGATAGAAGCGATCACGTTGCTCCCACTCAGGGTCTTCAGGCCGATGATTCATAGCGTGGAAGTACGCGACTGCCAGCAGGTCGGCGGCGCCCAGGGCCTGGCCGACGTAGCCTTGTCCCTGGACCTGACCCATGCGCAGCGCATGACGACGGATATTGTGGGCGCGGTCGGCCAGGGACGTGGATGAAGCGGATGAAAGCGAGCGAGTCATGGTGGAACTCCGGTTACTTAACGATTGACCAGGGCGGCGGGAATGCGCAGCACCAGCAAGGCGCCGCCCAGCAGTACGCCGGTGATCAGGTACATGCCGATGGCGCTGGAACCGGTCTGCGTGGTGATCCAGCCAATCAGGTAGGGCGAGCAGAAGCCGGCAAGGTTGGCGAAGCTGTTGACCGCCGCGATGCCTGCGGCGGCGGATACCCCGCCGAGCAAGGTCGTTGGCAGCATCCAGAACATCGAGGAAGCAGAGAGGATGCCGGACGCCGCCAGGCACAGGCTCAGGATGGACAGCAGGATGTTGCCCCCCAGCAGCGCGGCGAGCGTCAGTCCGATGGCACCGGCGATCATCGGTGCGATCAGGTGCCAGCGCCGCTCGCGATGCTTGTCGCCGCTGCGGCCGATCAACAACATGGCTGCGATGGCGCAGAGGTAGGGCAGGCTAGTCAGGAAACCGATGTGCAGCGGATCGGAAACCCCGGCGTTGCGCACCAGTGTCGGCAGCCAGAAGGTGATGGCGTACTGGCCCATGACCACGCAGAAATAAATCCCGGCCAGCAGCCACAGGCGGCGGTCACGGACGAACTCGCCCACTGAGGCATGGGTGACCTTCTGCTGGTTGTCCTCGGCCAGTTCACGGCTGACCAGGGCCTTCTCTTCATCGTCCAGCCAATGGGCCTGATGCACGCCGTCCTTGAGATAACTCAGCACCAGCAGCCCGACGACAACGGTGGGAATGGCTTCGAGCACGAACATCCACTGCCATCCGGCCCAGCCGTGCACGCCGGCGAAATGGTTCATGATCCAGCCGGAGAGCGGGCCGCCCACCATGCCCGACAAGGGGATGGCGATGAACCAGAGCACGGTCATGCGCGCACGCCGATAGGACGGGAACCAGTAGGTGAGATAAAGCAGCAATCCGGGGGCCAGTCCCGCTTCGGCGACCCCGAGCAGAAAACGCAGGGCATAGAACTGCCAGGCGGTTTCGACGAAGGCGAACAGCGCGGAAATGATGCCCCAGGTGATCATGATCCGCGCGATCCAGACGCGAGCGCCGACCTTGTGCAAGATGACGTTGCTGGGGACTTCGCAGAGGAAATAGCCGATGAAAAACATGCCCGCGCCGAGCCCGTAGACGGTTTCGCTGAGCGCCAGGTCGTTCATCATTTGCAGCTTGGCGAAACCGACGTTGACCCGATCCAGATAGGCGCACAAATAGCACAGCATCAGGAAAGGCATCAGCCGCCAGGCCGTTTTCCGGTAGGCATTGGAACGCACGGTCGAAACCGCTTCGAGCGACAAAGTAGTCATGATGGCCTGATCTCTTGTTTTTATTGACCGCCAGGCAAACAGCCCGGCTGGGGTCTTCGATCCAGAACCGCACGGGCCGCGATGGCCCGCCCAGATGCATCAGTGAATCAGCATGCCGCCGTTCACATCCAGGGTGATGCCTGTCAGGTAAGACGATAAATCGCTGGCCAGGAACAGGGCGGCGTTGGCGACATCCTGCGCCGCACCCAGGCGACCCAACGGAATGCCGTCGATGATCGCGTGCCGACGCTCATCCTGCATGAGGCCGCCGGTGATGTCGGTGTGGATCAAGCCCGGGGCAATGGAGTTGACCCGCACCTTGTCCGGACCCAACTCGCGCGCCATTGCCTTGGCGAGGCCCAATACGCCGGCCTTGGCGGCGCTATAATGCGGCCCACCAAAGATGCCGCCGCCCCGTTGGGCCGACACCGAAGACATGCAGACGATGCTGCCGCCTTGCTGTTCGCGCATCAGCGGGATCACCGCCTGCGACATGAGCAGGGTGCCGCGCAGGCTGACGTCCAGCACTTTGTCGTAGTCCGATGGGCGGATATCGAGGGTCTTGAGGGGTTGGGTGATGCCGGCGTTGTTGACGAGGATGTCGATTCGGCCGAAATGTTCGACGACCTGGGCGACGGCCCGTTGGACCTGCGATTCATCGGCAACGTTGGCCGCAAGGCCGAGATGGCCTTCGCCCAGGGCGCTGGCGGCATCGCGTGCGGCAGATTCATCCAGGTCGAGAATCACGACGCGGGCGCCGTGTTGGGCGAACGTCGTAGCGGTGGCGCGGCCAATGCCACGGACGGATGCGGCGCCGGTAATGATCGCGACTTTGCCTTGCAGAAGCATGGAGGGATACCTCGGATTGTTTTTATTGGGTCGATTTGGAAAAAACCGATGACTCAGCTTCTGCTTTGCCTCCCGGCTGAGCAATGCCGTAAAAATCATTCAGCGCTGAAAAAAATTCAGTACTCGGTTGCTTGCGGATGGAAGCTTTCACGGCGAAGCTCAACAATCATTAGAACTATTGTCGAGTGATCTGCCATGCGTACCGACACCGATGCCCCCTTGATTCTTCCACCGCTGAAAGCAATTCAGGCTTTTGAGCAAACGGCCCGGTTCAGCAACGTCGCCAGGGCTGCGGAAGTGTTGGACCTGACGCCCTCTGCGGTCAGTCATCAACTGGCGAAACTCGAAGCCATGATTGGCCGGCAATTGTTCGTCCGCGCCGCTCGAGGGGTAACGCTGACGCCGGTGGGCGAGCAATACCTCAAGGAAGTCTCTGGGGTGCTCCATAGCCTGGCGGTCGCCACCGAGCGCGCGGCCAGCGACGTGAGCCTGGACTGTTTGCGCCTGCACTCGGCGCCCAGCTTCGGGTTGTTGTGGTTGATGCCGAGACTGGAGGCTTTTCGAGCGTCCAACCCGGATATTCAGATCAATCTGTCGTGTTCCTACGAATCGCTGCATTTCAGTCGAGACAAGATCGACGTGGATATCCGCCACGGCACTGCAAACTGGCCCAGTTACGAAGTCCGCACCGTGCAGAACGAAACCTTCGCGGTGCTCGCTTCGCCGAAACTGCTCGCGCAATGCCCGATCCGCAGCGCGTCCGACCTGTTGGATTGCGACCTGGTGCTTTCCGAAGCCACCTTACTCAAATGGCCGCAATGGTTCGCTCAACATGGCCTGGCGCGCCCGGAGAAACCTTACGCCTTGAGCTTCGACCGGTCATACATGTCGCTGGAAGCAGCCAGCCATGGGTTGGGGTTTGCCTTGGAAAGCACGTTGCTGGCGAAGAAATACCTGGCGGCCGGCAGCCTGGTCGAGGTGGCGCCAGAAGCGCTCAGCGCCCCCGTGGCTGCCCACCACCTGGTGTTTCCCAAGGCGCACTCGAGTTTCCCTCGCGTCCGGCGTTTCCTGGAATGGATGGAAAGTGAGCTGGGGCAGGGCTTCGCGTATTGACTGTCGGGAGCAATTTCGGGCAATGACGAGCGTCGTCTCAATGCCCTTGATTGTTCCTGATCAGGTCATAGGCCCGGCGCACCAGCGGGTTGACGGTATTGGGCCGGATCCACAGGTGATAGGTCACATCCGGCAGCCGTGGCAAGCCATCGTTCTCACCCAGCACGCGCATGTCCGGGCCGAGCATTTCCATGCTGCGGGGCGTGACGCCCAGGCCGGCGCGGGTGGCCGCCTTGATGCCGATCAGGTTCGAGGCCAGGTAGGCCTGGCGCCATGGGATATTCGCGCGTTCGAGCGCTTCCAGGGCATAGCGCCGATAGATGCTCGGCTCATCCACCAGGATCAACGGCAGGGGTTCGCCGGGATTGTGGAGGTACTGCGCCGAACAGATCCACCACACCGGCGAGGTGCGCAACGCGAAGCCTTCCAGGTTCGGGTCCTGGCGTGTCGAGATGATCATGTCGACCTTGCCCCGGTGCAGGTCATCCATCAGGAACGGGCTGCGCCCAACGTCGATTTCAAGGCGCAGGCGCGGAGCCGAGCGGGCGATGTGGCTGAGAATCGGCGGCAGGATGGTGTCGGCGATGTCGTGGGGCGAGCCGATGCGCAACACGCCGCTCAGGCTGCTTTCACGCAGGGAATTGAGCGCATCGTCGTTGAGCGAAAGCATTTGTCGTGCGTGCCGTAGCAATTGCTGGCCCGCTTCGGTGAGCTGCTTGTGCCTGCCGCGTTTTTCGAACAGCGTGACCCCGACCTGCTGTTCCAGGCGTTGCATGTGCTGGGTCACCGACGATTGCGTACGGGCCAGTTGGGCGCCTGCTTCGGCAAAGCTGTGGTGATCGACCACGGCAATGAAGGTGCGCAGTAATTCGAGATCCAAGGTCGACATGGTCACCGCTTCACATCAAGGCTGAAAACCTAAACATTACAGATTTTTATGTGTTTGGTGGGCCGCTATCGCTCGATATGCTCTGCGACCCCAGGAAACCGTGGTTATTCGTTTTTCGTTTGGAGACCAAACCTGACGAGTTATAACGATATTAGATATTTGAATTTCCGTTGGCTCCGGGCGCTACCTAGGATGCCCACTCATCAGGCCGGGGGACGCCGGCCATCCATGAGGGGAATCCCATGTCACTTGAGCGCTCATCCGTAAAACGCTTGTTGCCTGTCCTGCTGGGCGCCTTGGTCTCGTTGTCGACCGTCCACCTTGCCCATGCCGATGCCACGCTGGACAAGATCGAGCAACGCCACGCGTTGGTAGTGGGCGTGTTGTTGTCCGGTGGCCCGTTCGGCGGTATCGATCCTGCTACCCAGAAACCTCGCGGCTTCAACGTCGATCTCGCCCAGGAACTGGGTCGGCAACTCGGCGCCGAGGTGCAGTTGGTGCCGGTACTGCCCGCCAACCGCGTGCAGTTCTTGCAGCAGGGCAAGGTCGACCTGCTGATTGCCAACATGGAATGGACCGCCGAGCGCGGTGAAATCCTCGGCTTCGTGCCCACGCCGTTCTACCGCGTCGGCGGTACTGCGGCAGTGCTCAAGGACAGCAAGATCAGCCGCTGGGAAGACTTGAAGAATCAACCGGTATGCACCTCCCAGGGCAGCAGCTACATCAAGCCGCTCACCGAGCTGGGCGTCGAGATCAAGGCCTTCAAGAGTTCCTCGGAGTCGCTCCTGGCACTGCGGGGCAACAACTGCGTCGCCGCGGTGCATGACGCCACGCTGATCAATCCGTTGGTTGCCGAGAACCCCGAGTGGCAGGGCTACCGCGCCCTGAGTCCGGAGCTGAACCCGGCGCCCTCGGTGGTCTGGACGCGCAAAGGTGAAAGCGATACCCAGGCCAGGCTCGACCCGATCATCCAGCAGTTGCACCGCAGCGGCTGGATGATCGAGGCCCAGACCCGTCATCGCATCACCCCGGCGTCACCGGCCTTGGTGGAGTTGCAGAAACAGTTCCAGGCCAACGGCGCCTGAGATCGTCGTGCCTGCGTCTCTCTCGACCCATCCCGACGCTCAAGGTAATCGCCCATGACTCATTGGCTGGAGGCGTTCGTTCATTGGAGCGCCGGGTTTGGCCTCAACTACAACTTCCTGGTTGATGCCTATCAGCGCGGCACGTTGCAGCAGGGCGCGTTGACCACGCTGCTGCTGTGCCTGCTGACCATCGTCGGCAGCTTGCTGGCGGGCGTCGGCCTGGCGGCCATGTTGACCTCTGGCAAGCCCTGGCTGGCAGGACCTGCCCGGGTGTTTGTCGAAGTGACCCGCAATACGCCGACCTTGGTGCAACTGTATTGCGCGTTCCTCGTGCTGAACATGCTGCTGACCCAAGCCGTCGGCGCGGCCAACCCGCTGACACCTTTTGCCTGGGTAGTGATCGTCATCTCGCTGCACAAGGGCGCGTTCCACGCCGAGGCACTGCGGGCCGGCATCGAAGCCGTGCCCACGGTGACGATGGAGGCGGCCAGTTCGCTGGCGTTCAACAACCGCCAATTGTTGTGGAGCGTGCAACTGCCACTGGCCCTGCGTTTCGCCTTGCCGGCGCTGATCAATAACCTCATCGACCTGGTGAAGATGACTGCCGTGGCCTCGGCCATTGCCGTGGGTGACATCACCTACGCGGCGATCATGATCTGGACCCAGAGCGATAACGTGCTGGAACTGATGATCCTGATCCTCGGTTTTTTCGGCCTGCTGAGTTTCACCGTCAATTGCGTCGGGCGCTGGCTCGAAGCGCGCCTGAGGATGCCCGGCTATGGCCATTGATTCTTCCGTCGTTTTGCCCCGCGCCTGGCCGCGTCGCCATATCGGCAAGTTGCTGCTGGGGATGGGCGCGCTGTGCGGGCTGGTGTACTTCGCGCAGCACAGCCCGGTGCTCAAGGCGTTGCTGCAGTGGTCTCCCGCCTTGGCCGCCGGGTTCGGCCAGAACATTCTGATCAGCCTGCTGGCCATCGGGTCGGGCTCCGTGGCGGGGCTGCTGGTCGGTGCCATGGTCCTGTCGCCCCTGCGCCTGCTGCGCTGGCCGGCGCGGCTCTGGGTGCAGGTCTTCCGCAACGCGCCCTGGCTGGTGCTGATCTATTTCACCACCTATGTGTTCCCGTTCGAGATTCGTATCGGCAGCACCTATGTCGCGTTCCCCGACTGGGTCAAGGTCACCCTCGGCCTGGCCTTGCCGGCCAGCGCCAATGTCGCGGAAATCTTCCGTGGCGCCATCGCCTCGATCCCCAGCACCCAATGGGAGGCGGCACGGTCCCTGGCATTCAGCCGTGGGCAGATTTTCCGCTCGATCATCCTGCCGCAGTGCTTCAAGCGCATGTTGCCGCCGTGGATGAACCTCTACGCAGTGATCACCATGGGCACTGCGCTGGCCTCCCTGGTGGGTGTGCACGACGTGATCGACACCGCGCAGATCGCCAGCAACACCGTGAATCAGACCGGCTTCACCGTGGTGATCTACCTGAGCCTGCTGGTGCTGTTCTTTGCCTATTGCTACCCGATTTCCCGTTTCACCCAATACCTGGAGCGACGTTATGCCTTCTATTGAAACCGTCGCCGAACCCCTGGTCAGCCTGCGCGACCTGCACCTTTCGTTCGGCGGCAACCCGGTGCTCAAGGGTATCGACCTGGACGTGCGCCGTGGCGAGGCCGTGTCGATCATCGGCCCGTCGGGCTCGGGCAAGTCGACCATCCTGCGCTGCATCACCGGCCTGTTGCAGCCGCAAAAGGGCAGCATTCGCGTCGGCGCCACCGAGGTCCACACCCTGGCCCATGAGGCCCAGCGCATCGAGCTGCGCAAGCGCGTGGGGTTCGTGTTCCAGCAGTACAACCTGTTCCCGCATCTGTCGGTGTTGGAGAACCTGGTGATCGCGCCACGCAAGGTCCTGGGCCGCCATCGAGCCGACGCCGAGAAAGACGCTCGCGCCTTGCTCGCCAAGGTGCGCATGGAGCACAAGGCTGATGCCTATCCGGGGCAGCTCTCGGGCGGCCAGCAACAACGGGTGGCGATCGCCCGTGCACTGGCGATGCGTCCGGAGCTGATTCTGTTCGATGAAGTGACCTCGGCCCTGGATCCGGAAACCGTCGGTGAGGTACTGGCGGTGATCCGCGAGCTGACGGAAGAGGGCATGACGTGTGTGTTGGTGACCCACGAGATGCGCTTCGCCGAGGAGATCAGCGACGTCGTCTATTTCACCGAGAACGGCGTGATCGTCGAGCACGGCAGCGCCGCCCGGATTTTCCAGAGGCCTACCAGCGAGCGCACTCGGGAGTTTTTGCGCCATGCCCTGGGTGACCCGGGGCGGCGACCGACTATCGCCGCTGATCCCTACCTGTTGACCAACCTTAGCCGCTACAGCCTGTCCGTCTGACTTTCCGTTAAACAAGGAGCCCGCCCCATGAGTATTTTCAAGCGTCCCGACGTCATCGAAGACTTCCTGCAGAAAGTGCGCGTCATCCACCAGCGCGGTGTGGATCGCGCGGCCTTGGAGGACATCGTCGTGCTCCTGGAAGGCCTGGCCGAGCGCCGTGACCTGTTCAACTTCGAGGCCTTCCCCGCGCCGGTCCCGGGGCAGGGCAGCACTGCGTTCCGCTATCGCCTCAATGACGACGGCGACACCCCGACCCTCTACCTGAACTCGCTGTTGCCCGGCAAAAGCACGATCCCTCACAACCATGAGACGTGGGCGATCATCAGTGCCGTCGAAGGCCAGGAAATCAACTACGTCTATCGACGTGATGACGAAGGGCGCGAGCCGGGCTACACCACGTTGCACTTGGAAAAGGAAGTCGTCGTGCAGCCGGGGACGTCCATCGCGTTCCTGGGTGAGGACGTGCATGGAATCCGCGTGGCCGGGGAGCAACCGACCCTGCATTTCCATCTCTATGGCTTGCCGCTGGAATCGCTCAACGGCCGCTACGGCGTCGAGGCCGACGGGCGCATCCTCAATTACAACGCCTCGCAAATGGCACCGTCGATCAAGGCCTATGCCCACTGACGCCCCTTGAATTCAGTCATTCCATTTCTTCCGACGGGACCCCCATGAGCCAGATCGTAACCCCCCAGCAACTGCAGCAGTGGCTGTTCGACGGGCAGGAAATCGCCCTGTTTGATGTGCGCGAGCACGGCCAGTATGGCGAAGCCCATCTGTTTTTCGCGGTGAACCTGCCCTATAGCCGCCTGGAGCTGGACGCTCGGCGGCTGGCACCCAACCCCAAGGTTCGGTTGGTGATTCACGACCAGGATGGCGCAGACCTCGCAGCGCGCGCGGCGCAACGCCTGCGGGCTTTGGATTACGTGAATGTGCACATCCTGGAGGGCGGCACCGATGGCTGGCAGGCCGCCGGCTATCAGCTGTTCGCCGGTGTGCATGTGCCCTCCAAGGCGTTTGGCGAGCAGGTGGAGGCGGTGCGTCACACCCCTCACGTCACTGCCCGTCAACTGGCGCAATGGCAAGCCGAGGGTGAACCGCTGGTGATCCTCGACGGCCGACCGCTGGAGGAGTATCGCAAGATGACCATTCCCGGTTCGATCTGTTGCCCGAATGGTGAATTGGGCTATCGCGTGCACGACTTGGTACCGGACGAGCAAACCCCCATCGTGGTCAATTGCGCCGGTCGGACCCGCAGCATCATCGGTGCCCAGACGCTGATCGACCTGGGTTTGAAAAACCCGGTCTATGCCCTGGAGAACGGTACGCAAGGCTGGGACCTGGCAAATCTCCAGCTGGAACACGGCAGCGAGCGTCGATATGCCGATGAGGTGTCACGCAGCGCGTTGCCAGGCCAGCGCTTGGCGGCGGCACGACTGGCCGCGCGGGCTGGAGTGCCTGTCGTCGGGGCTGCCCAGGTCGAGCAGTGGACAGCGGATGCCGGGCGCAGCCTTTTCCTCTGCGATGTGCGCACCGCCGAGGAGTTTGCCGCCGGCACGCTGCCGGGTGCGCAACACACACCGGGCGGGCAGTTGATCCAATCCACCGATCTGTATGTGGGGGTGCGCCAGGCGCGCGTGGTGCTGTTCGACAACGACGGCGTGCGTGCACCGATCATCGCCAGTTGGCTGCGGCAACTGGGGCACCAGGCTTTTGTCCTATCAGATGGGTTGAGTAGTGGCTTGGTTTTGCCGGCTCCAGCTATCGTCACGCCTGAAAGGCTGCCGCTGATCAGCGTGCAGGCCTTGGCCGATGCCCTGAAGGATGACGCGGTGGCCTTGATCGACCTGCGTTCGAGTCGGGCGTATCGCCACGGGCATATTGCCGGGGCGCGCTGGTCGATCCGGCCATTACTGTCGCGTGCGCTGGCGGGGGAGCAGCGGCCACTGGTGTTGGTGGCTGATGACCCTCGCCTGGCGGCCTTGGCGGCACTCGAGCTACCGCAAGCTGAAGTCCGCTTGCTGGAGGGCGGTCCTGATGCCTGGCGTGCGGTGGGCCTGGCGCTGCGAGAAGGCGTGGACACGCTGCCGGATGCCCAGTGCATCGATTTTCTGTTCTTCACCCATGACCGTCACGCGGGCAACAAGGATGCGGCGCGCCAATACCTGGCTTGGGAGATCGGCTTGCTGGCGCAAATGAACGCCGAGGAAATCGCCAGCCTCAAGCCGTTGCACGAACCGGTTCAAGGCGCTGTGGGCGAGCGACTCCGCACCCGTCTGATCCATGGCGCACGCACCGAAAAGGGCAGCGGTGCGAGAACCGTCAACGTACCCGTCAGCCGCTTGAGCACGGTGCTGTTCGACAACCTGGCACAGATGCGTGACGCCCGTTCCCGGCGTGACAGCGAGCGAGTCCTGACGTATGGCGCCCGCGGCAATCCGACGGCCTTCGCGCTGGAAGACTTGGTCACTGAGTTGGAGGGAGGCTACCGCACCCGGCTGTTTGGCACCGGGTTGGCCGCCGTGGCGCAAACCTTCCTGGCCTACCTGCGGCCCGGCGATCATGTGCTGATCACCGATGCGGTCTATGCCCCGGTACGGCGCGTGGCCCGGGATTTCCTCGAAGCCTTCGGCGTAGCGGTCGAGTACTTCGCTCCCGATGGCTGCGACCTGCCCGGACGGCTGCGAGCCAACACCAAGATGGTCTACACCGAAGTGCCCGGCTCACTGTTGTACGAGCTATGCGACTTGCCAGCCATCGCCGCACTGTGCAAATCCCGCGGCATCTTGCTGGCCGTGGACAACACCTGGGGCTCGGGCGTGCTGTACCGGCCACTGGCGTTGGGCGCCGACATCTCGATCATGGCCCTGACCAAATACCTGGGCGGCCACAGCGACGTGGTGATGGGCAGCGTTTGCACACGGCAGGAGGCGTGGCCGGCACTCGCGGCCATGAGTGACACCTTCGGCAATACCGTCAGCCCGGATGACGCTTACCTGGTCCTGCGCGGCGCCCGTACCCTGGCCCCACGCCTGGAGACGCATGAGCGCCAGGCACTGGAGATCGCCCGTTGGTTGCAGGCGCAACCGCAGGTCAAGCGGGTCTTCCATCCGGCACTGCCCGAGCATCCCGGTCACAGGTTGTGGCAACGGGATTTCAAGGGCAGCAACGGGTTGCTGTCCTTCGAGCTTCGCGAGAAGGACGACGCTTACCTGGAACGCTTCATCGACGCTTTGCAGGTGTTCGGGTTGGGGGCGTCCTGGGGCGGGTTCGAGAGCCTGGTGACGGTTGCTGACACCCAGGATCGGAACAGTACCGAGGACCGGGCGTTGAATCCGGTGGTCCGGTTGCATGTCGGGTTGGAGGACGTCGGGGTATTGATCGAGGATTTGCAGCGGGGGTTTATCGCCGCCGGATGAGCTACGACACCTTTGGTTTTTCCAGGGAGGATTGCGTGAGGTTTACCGCAGAAAAACGCTGGGCCCAACGATGGGCTTCACGAAACTGCTCAACAGCCGAGTGATCACTTCGACTGCCAAGCGCTTCGACGGCGACCTTACGCAAATCAGCGTCTTCATCGACGATCCAGACCCCCGGCTCCCGATCGCGCAGGGCCATTTCACCGAAGCGGGTAGAGATGACCGGCAGGCCGAGGGCGCGGTATTCGTAGTATTTGACAGGGTCGACCGAGGCGGTGAGGCGGTTGAGCTTGAAAGGGATCAGCCCAACCGAAAACGTCGCCATGGCCGCGATCGCGCTGGCATGGGAGCACTCGGGAAGCAACTCGATATTGGCTGGCAATAGGCGAGGCACCGCAGTGAAAAGAGGGCCGATCAGCCGGATCTGGTTGCCGGGATTAGCCTGCGCCAGCGCGATGACCAGGTCCCAATCGAACCAGCGACCCAGCGTGCCGACGTAGCCGAGCACTTGTTGTTTGGCGCCCAGGTCGAGTCTATCGACAGGTGCCAGCCCCTGCACGTCGCAGGCGTTGAGGGCCAGCTCTATCTGGTCGGTCATGCCCCGGAGCTTGTCGTAAAGCGGCCTGGAGGAGGCCAGTACTTTGTCCACTTGTTGGATGAGCTGTGCCTGGCGACGCTCCATGGACCTGCGCGACCGGCCCTGGTAAAAGGCCGGGAAATCATCCATGGCATCGTAGATGGCATGGCTTGCGGGGATGAGCGCCAGCAGTTGCAAGGCCAGTTCGGAAGGTTTTCCGACGCACACCCTGCAGGAGCCTTCTGCGGAGAATGCGCTGGCCTCCTGGAACGTGTTGCGCCAGAGCTGCTTCAGGACCGTTGCCGAGCCCCAGAGCGGCTCGATGGGTAGGCTTCGGGGTATGCAGACCTGCAGCCAGGAGGGAACGCTGACATTTTGTGGCTGGGCAACAGGCGCCTTGCGCCTGAAATCATTGAATGCAGGTAAGCGCGTCGGATACGGATCGATCCAGAGCACCGGCGCCCCGGTCTGGTGGTGATACCAGTCGACGAAGTGGTGGGGGCGTTGGCTGAAGCTGGCCCACGGCACCGGGGACAGATAGATCATGCGCATGACTGGAAGTACCGCTTCAAGACTTCGACGATGCGGGCTGCGGCCTTGCCATCGCCATAGGGCGATACCCCGCGGGCCATGGCTCGGTACGCCTGCGGGTCATCGAGCAGGCGCTGGGCCTGTTCGACGATGGTGTCCGGGTTGGCACCGACCAGCCTGACCACGCCGAGTTCGACCGCCTCCGGGCGTTCGGTTTCCTCCCGCAACACCAGCACCGGTTTGCCCAGGGCTGGCGCTTCTTCCTGCACCCCGCCGGAGTCACTGATGATCAGGTATGAGCGTTTCATCGCCGCGATAAACGCCGCGTAATCCAGCGGCGCGCAGAGAAGAATATTTGGGGTTTGGCCGAGCAGGCGATGCGCGACATCCTTGACGTTCGGGTTGGGATGGACGGGATAGAGAATCTGGATGCCTGGGTTTCGTTCGGCCAGTCGCTTGAGGGCCTGGCAGATATTGCGGAACGGTTCGCCGAAGTTCTCCCGTCGATGGGCGGTCACCAGCACCAGGCGTTTGCTGGCATCCAGCGGGGCAGCCAAGGCTGAGTCCTGTTCGGCGGTCATCAGCAAGGCGTCGATCACGGTATTGCCGGTCAGGCTGACATCGCTGTTGGCGACCCCTTCGCCCAACAGGTTGTCCACGGCGCGCTGGGTGGGCGCGAAATGCCAGCGGGTCAGCTTGCTGGCGATCACCCGATTGGCTTCTTCGGGAAACGGGTTGCAGAGGTCGCCGGTCCGCAGGCCGGCTTCGACATGGCCAAAGGGAATCCGCCGGTAGAAACACGTCAATGCGGCGCACATGACCGTGGTCGTGTCGCCCTGAGCCAGTACGACATCCGGTTTCTCCGATTGCAGTACGCCGTCGAGTTCAAGCGTCAAGCGTGAGGTCAGTGTGGCCAACGACTGGTCGGGACGCATGATGTTCAGGTCCAGGTCGGCTGTGATCGCGAAGCCCTCCAGGATCTGGTCCAGCAGACGTCGGTGCTGGGCGGTCGCGAGCACCCGGCATTCAATATTGTTTTCGGCCTGGAGCGCCTTGATCACGGGGGCCATCTTGATCGCCTCCGGGCGCGTGCCGACGATGCAGAGTACCTTGTGGGTCATGCCTTCTGATTTCCTATCGTGGTGGCAAGTGAGCGGGCTATCCGGTCCGCATTGGCCATGAGTGTCAGCGTGTGGGATTTTTCGGTCAGGCTGGGCAGGCACGCGCCGTCGACAATGTGCACGCCGCCAAGGCCTGCGATTTCGCCCAGGCGATCGGTCTGCCCGATCTTCGGCATCGAGCGCATCGGTAGGGTTCCCGCGTAATGGATATCCGCCCCGGGACGGCCGACGGTGAAACTCATGGGCATCAACAGCGCGCCCAACGTCCAATAGAACCGGCGCAACTTCGCCTCGGCAGCCTTCATGAGTCCGGGTAGCTCGGGATGTACCTGGCCGTGGATGTGCAACGAACCATCGGCACGCAAGACCGCTGTGTTGTTGGACAACTGCCCGGGAAGGAAAATATTTCCGACGACGCAAGCGCTCAGCAGGTTCCTCAGCAGTTCGATGCTGTAGCGCTTGCTCAGGGGGATCCGGCTGACGAACTCGCTCATGGGTAAGCCTGTGGTACTGAACGTCGAGCCGAACGCGGTGGTGCTGGACGATAGCTGCAGGGCGAACGATAGCTGGCCCAGGCCAAATGTCGAGGTCCTGGGGGTGCCGAGCATTTTTGGCAGCCACAGCAGGAACGCCGCCGTCGGCGATGACAGCAGCGGTATCGGGTCGCGATGGTTCAGGGCCTTGAGGGCGAGCCTGGTCGAGGCCAGGGTGCCGGCCGCCAACAGCAGGCGCGTAGCGCGCAAGCGACGGGCTGAACGACGATCGATGATTGCCCATGAACCCTCCTGTTCCAGCAAGTCCTCCACAAGAAAATCCTGGACGTGCTGGAAGCCGGGGTATTGCTTGAGTTTCTGCAGTTCTTGCGACGCGCTGTACAAGGCCTGGTTGTGGCAGCCCCACAAGCAATTTCCAGACAGATCGCAGGGCTTGCGCTCGTCCATGGACTGGCTCAGGACGGCTACCCTGGAGCGGCCCAGGCGAAACCCGTGCTCGTGAAATGCCGCGTGGCGGCGGGTGTACTGGTCGAGCAGGCGTTGATGCAAGGTGTCCAGCGGCAGGGGCGGTTGCGACCATTCATCGAGGCCGAAATAGCTCGACAGGTCATCGACGATCCGACCGCTGATACCGATTCGGCGGGCGACCGTTTCGTAGGATGCCTGCATCTGCGAATAATCGATGGGCAGCCCGGCGAACTCGTTGGCCCCGAGTGCTGCCACGCCGCAGCCCCAGGCATTGGACAGGCCTCCGGTTGCCAGCGAGCCGATGCCGATGAAGTCGTCGGTCTCGATGTGATTGCTGGCGCTGAACCCTTCGAAGACATGGGCATGGGTCGGCGTCTTCAGCTTGGGCGATACCGCGTCCAGCTGGTTCAAGGCGTGAAAGTTCTCGCCGATCAGCCATTTCCACTGGTGCTCGTCGTTGGCCCTGGCGTCGAGAAACGGACGGCTTGGCAGCGCCGCTGACCCCGTATCGGCCTGGGCATCGACCATGAGGACTTTCAGGCCCGCCTTGACCAGCGGATAGGCAGCCGAAGTCCCCGCCGGACCGCTGCCGACAATGATGACGTCGAATTCAGGCGCCACGCGGGGTTTCCCTTTCAAGCATCAGTTGGCGGGCAAAGGGACGGCACGCCAACGCCGCCAGCTTCCATACCAGCGCCTTGAGTGCGGTCAGTCCCAGCGCAACCACCGTGGCGACCAGGCTTCGCGGCTGCTGGTCGCCGAGAAACGCGAGTGCACCCTGGCGGCTGGCTTCGGCGATACCCAGTGCAACGTGCAGGCGCCAGGCCAGCTCCCGGCCATCAGGCTTGAGCAGGACGCCGGAGTTGTCCAGAAGCGCGAGCAATATTGGCCAGCGCGTCAGCAGGCGCGATTGGAGGACAGGATGCCGCTTGCCGGCTCGCTCCAGTGCCCGCGCATAGCGGCGGACCAGGCTTTTCTGTGGCGGGTGTTTGAGCAGGTAGCTCAAGACAACCGCAGCTTCCTGGAGAAGACCTCGACGTTGACCATGGCCGGAACGATGCATGCCGTAGGCAAGGGGGCGCAGCGCGATGCCGATTCTTTGCAGGGAGCGCTCGCTGTCCATGGGCGGCAGTTGGATGAGGGAAAACATTCGCTCCAGGCCCACTTTCGTACTCAACGACTGGCCGAGTGAGCGACGCAATAGCCTGAGCAATACCACGGGCACCGGGATCGGCAGGCGAGTGGTACGGGCCCGGTGCGTCGCGATCGACATGAGGAAACGGCCAAACGCGATGGGCTGCACGGCGCCCAGGTTGAGGATTTCGGCACGCATGTCGTCCCGCTCGACAACCGCCAGTATCGAGGCCGCGAGGTCATCGACATGGATGGGTTGCACGCAAGGCGCAGGCACGAGGATCGGAATGAACGGGCTTCGCCGGACCATCCCGGACAACAGGCCAAAGAGCCCGCGCTCGGGACCGCCATACACTTGGCCGGGACGGATCACGGCGCCGCCAGCGGCGAGCACTTGTTGTTCGATACGCCACTTGGTCCTGCCATAAACGCTCGGGGCCGTGGCTTCGGCGGTTTGGCTGGAGATGAAGATGAACTTGGCCGAGCCTTGGTGGGCGCGTTCGATCAGCGCCTGGGCTGCCCTGACTTCGTCGTCCGCGTCGCGGTGGGCAGTGTTGGAGGTATCGGCCGCCAAATGGATCAACGCCTGGGTGCCAACGGGGAAATCGGGGGCCGGGCCCCGCAGGTCATAGGGAAGCCAGGTGTAACGGGCGGGGCATGGCTGGCGCGTGGCGCAAATGACCTCGTGTCCGCTGGCTGCCGCGAGGGCGGCCAAACGTTGTCCGATGTAGCCGGTCGCGCCGGTAATCACCAGTTTCATCAAGCACCCTCCGCGCGGTCAGCGGGAGCGGGCGGGGGCGTGTTGGAGTGAAACACGAACAGTTTGCTGATCCAGTAGGTCAAGGCTACGCAGACCACGTCGCAGATCAATTTCACCGGGGCAGGGCTGTCGACGAAATACAGGCCCACGCTGAACAGTGCCGAAGCGACTGGGATGTTGATGGCGAGCAATGAAAAATAGCGCACCGCTTGGGCCTTGCCGCTGCCGTGGGTCGATTGGAACGTGAAGTGTCGATGCAGGAAAAATGCGAACACACCGGCGGTGACTTTGCCGGCGATGTTGGCCAGGACGGGGTGCCCCTCGAAAAACGTGATCAACAGCAAAAAGGCACCCATGTCCAACGTATAGGCCATGAGCTGGATGGCGCCGTATCGGATGAAGGTCAAGACGTCCTCCTGAGCACCACGATGTGATGCAGCGCCAATACCCGCCGCAACGGATGCAGCAATTTTTCGGTGACTTTGAGCACGGGGATCAGCGCATCAGGCAACAACTGGCGAAAGTTCAGGCCGCCGGAAATCAAGTAGCGCAGATAGTTGCCGCAGATCTCCTGATGGACGATTTCCAGGCCGGGGTGCTTGCGCTCGAACGCCTCCCTGTCGCGCACGAAGACGATGTAGCTGAGGGCCTGGTTGGCACCGTTCATGGGGCCGGTCGAGGGCGTTTCCCAGGAGGGGAATTGCATGTCGAACCCTTCGGATTTGAACAAACGCCTATAGAGAAACGCCGCAAACGGGCCGTGGAACGGCTCGATCAAAATGGCGCCGCCACCCACCTTGAGGGTTCTTTCCAGCTCTTTGAAAAATCGATCCGGGTGAGGAAAGTGGTGGAAGCAGTTCTGGCCATAAAATGCCCGGACCGAACGATCGCCCAGGTTCATTGCTTCGGCATCGAGCGCCATGTCCAGTCGCTCGGTGCAGACAATGTCAGTCGCCAGCACTTGCGGGTATGAGTTGCGCATGGGCGCGATGCCGGCCCCCAGCTCCACTTCAAGGCCTTGCGCTGTGAAGTAGCGCGCTGCCAGGCGATGGAACGCGTGGTGGAACTCCACGAAGACCTCCCGCAGCATCCGTTTGCGCCCGAGCACTTTGTCGTGAAGTTCGAGGCGCTCGATGCCATCGACGTCCAACGCCTTGAGCGACGGGTCCGATAAAAAATCCCTTAATGCTTTGATGAGTTTTCTTCCCGTAACGACGTTGCTTTGCTGCGCCTGGAGTGCCGGGGCCTGTTGGGCACCGAGGCGATGTCATAACCAAGGAATGCCATGATCAATTGCAACCCCATGAGCATGGGCAGTGCGCTGAGCATCACGGTGCCGGCTGGCGTCGCGACGCCATTCTGTGCCGATTCGAACCAGTGGTAGCTGCCAAAGAAGATGCCGAACAAGAACATCAGGACCCCGAGTGGCAGTTCGATCGAAGCCAGGGACATGTCGCGCAAGTAGTAGTTATAGAGCACGCGCTTGGTGAAGTTGCGCAGGTGTTTGAACAGGAACTCGCCAATGATTTTCGAGATCTTGAGGTGGCTGACTTCGTCGCCGTATCGGGCTTCCATCGGAACATCCACCACGACGGCGCGCACGGTGTTCAGTCGGAACAGAATGTCGGTCTCGAAAAAATAGCGTTGGCTGACCTTGTCCAGGGGCAGCAGCCGGGCAACGTCGCGGTGAATCGCCGTGTAGCCGTTGGTGGGGTCGAACAGGTCCCAGTAACCGGTCGACAGTTTGGCCATCAGCGACAATACGGCGTTGCCGAACAGGCGCAGCCGCGGCATCGATTGGACTTCTTCAAGATTGAAAAAACGGTTGCCCTTGGTGTAGTCGGCTTCACCGGCCAGGATCGGTTCGATGAACAGCGGGATCAGGGTCGGGTCCATCTGGCCGTCCCCGTCGATTTTGACGATGATGCTCGCACCGTCGGCCAGGGCTGCTCGATAGCCGGTCATGACCGCACCGCCCACGCCCTTGTTGACGTCGTGGGGCAGCACCTTGACCCGAGGATCGTTACAGGAGGCCAGCACATGCCCGCCCGAGCCATCCGGGCAGGCATCGTCGATGACGTAGATGCGCCAGACCTCCGGCCCTATGGCGTCTATGACATCGACGATGTGCGCGGTGACCCGATAGCTGGGGATGACCACGGCGACTCGCTGTTCATCCGTGAAAAGCTCGGTTTTTGAATTCATCGTGATCGCCCGCTATTGCCTGAATGAGAGTGACTTGAACTCCAGCGGAGTGTCGGTGTGGCCGGAGGCATAAATGATCGCGGAGGTGGCATTCGCGGGGGCGATGACGTTCATTTCGTGGGTCTCCCATTGCGTGGTGCAATCAAACGTTTCGATGCTGGCCGTGATGAAGGCGCCTTGGGCGTCCATCCAGTTGGCCTGGATTCTTCCCTTGGTGGGCGTCGTTGCGCAGCGTGCGGATACGCTGTTGATGTACGTCAGCCCCGGCGTCACCTCGACCCGTTGCGTCGCCGGGGCCTTGACGTTGACCGTGAGGGTTTTGCGCGATGGGTCGTAGCTCGAAGGTGTCGTCAGGCTCCAGCCGTCCAGGCTGGACAGCTGCGGATTGAGCAGATGCTCGTAGTGCGTGACGTTGAGTTTGCGCAGGTCCAGGTCACCCAGTCGGGCATAGGAGGTTGACACGTTGAGCAGCAGGTCCAGTCGCGCCTGGGGAAGGGACTTGAGGTCGATCACCAGCCAATTCACTTGGCGCTGGCGCAAGCGCCGGGCAAGCTCCGAAGATGAAGTCGCCGCGTCGACCTCGCCCTTCCACTTGAGGTTGTACCAGGAGGCGTAAAGGGCATCGCCGCGCAAGCCCGCCATCAAAGGCGACGCGAAGATCGCCACGGGCTGATGGCCGGTGTTCAACGCGTTGACGGTGTCGACCATTTTCCGCAGGGGCAGGCGCTCCAGCAGATAGCCCTCCCGACCGGCCTGGCTCAACAGCGCGGAGGGCTTGATGTCGCCATAGTAGGTGGCGGCCTGGATGAAACGAGTATTGGTCAGGATCAACAAGGCACCGGCGACCATGGCGAGGCTGCGCGGGAAGATCCTGCTGTCGGAAAACGGTAGGGCGAGGATCACCGAGAAGAGGGCGAAGGAGGGGAACACGTAACGCAGATAGGCCGTTGAGTGGAACGTCACGAACATCGCGCCGGCGGCGACCAGCAGGATCCACAGGGCTTTTCTGTTGCCACTCAACAGCACGGCGACCGCAGCGGTCGGCAGCAACAACCATTGGAAGCCTGCCGCGCCGACTCGCCCTTCGATGAACTCGGGCGACTTGAAGACCATCCGGTACAGCGTGTCCCAGCTCATCCCCGTACCGAAAGTGGCCGGCGGTTCGAAGTTGATGTCCGGCCAGAGCGGAGAATGGAAAATGGCGTTGAAAAACGGAAATACCGGATTGCCGGTCAGGTACCCGGCCGAGACGTAGGGGGGCGCACCGGCCAACATCAGGCCGGCGCCGCCCAGCAGCAGCGTCTTGACGACCCCTTGGATGGCCCAGGCCTTGTACTGAAACAAGAGAACCACCAACAGGACCGGCAGCACGCTCAAGGTCACGGCTTTGGTCGCCAGGGCGAAGCCCAGCAGGAGGCCAGCCAAGAGCAATTGCGACAAGCGCTCCCTGGGCTCCGGTGTAAAGCTGGAAACCTTCAGGATCGCCAGCGTCCCGGCCATCATGAAGGCCGTCCACGCCGACTCGATGTGCAGGCTGCTACTTTCGGCGAAGGCGAGGGGCGTCGAGAGAAAGATCAGGCTTGCCCAGCGGGCACTCGTGGCAGAGCCTCCGGCCCAGAGGGTCATGTTGTGGATCTGCCACGCCAGCAACAGGGTGAATGCGCTATTGGTCAAGCGTGATGCCGTTTCGCCGGCCAGCAGGTAGACGATGCTGTAGATCCAGTCGGCCAGCATGGGCATGACCGCCCACACGTACGTGCTCGCGTCGAACGACCACTGATGCCGCTGCGCCATGTGTGAAGGGATGAAGAGGTGCATGGCCAAGGCGTCGTGGCCGACCTCGGGCATGAAGGCGACCAGGACGTAAAGGCAGGCGAAGCCGCAAATCAGTACGTCGAGCCCCGTCTGGATAGGTGTTTGCGCCGAGCGGACAGCCCGGGTGTGCTCCAGCAGTTCGTGACCTAGCGAGATCACGTGTTTGCGCCCCAGTAGAAGTGGCAACGACAGCAGCGCGCCGTACAGCCAGGGGTAGTTGATCGGCAGGTACGCCGCCCAGCCTGTGAAGGTTCCGAGCGTGCCCGCTCCCACCAGCAGATGGACGCTCCAGTCGGCCGTGTTGTGTCGCTTGAGCATCCACTTGCCGAGCACAGTGGCAGACAGTGCCAACAACGCGACGACCATCACCGGCCACACCTGTGCGCAGACGATGGACAAGCAGGCCAGTAAACCCAGGCAGAGGATGTACGGTGTTCGGCGAGTGAAGACGGTGAGGACAGCCAGGCTTCCCAAGGACAGCAGTATCGTCCGGGCGCCGCTGTTCATGGACACCATTTCAAGCGTCGAAAACCCGTAGGCGCCGACCGCCACACTCGCCAGTAGAACCAATAACACCACTGCGTATTTCAGGCTGTATCTGGGCAAATTATCGTCTCGGCTGAAGGGACAGTGCTGTTCATTAAGGCAAACCAAAGATTCGTGGCGAGGGAGCTTGCTCCCGCTGGGCCGGTCCGACGCCTCGGGCGCAGCGGCCCCAAAAGGCAGAATGCAAGCAATCTGGCACGCTGCGGTGGCTGGGCTAAGGGCCGCTACGCAGCCCAGCGGGAGCAAGCTCCCTCGCCACACATTCATCTGCTCCCTTAAGTAAATAGCGTTGCATGCGAAGGACGTTCAGGCGTCTCGGTACGTATGCGGAACCCAGGATCCCCACTTGCTCTCGTAGATCGCCCGGTTCTTCTCGAAAAGTGCCTGCTTTTTCCGGGCCCCCAAGGCGTTGAACGAGGCGGACAGGTGATGGTGCACGAAGACATCCTCGGCACAGGCCGCGCGCATGCCGCGACGCTGTACGCGGCGGCAGTAATCGTCATCCTCGAAAAAACCCAGGCCGTATTCTTCGCAGAGGCCACCGATCTGCTCGTAGGTCGAGCGCGGGAACATCACGCAGAAAAACGCCAGGGTATTGATCTCGAACCATTCGCCCATGCGGGCGCGAGTCATTTGCGCGGCTTCGGCGGGCATGTCGTCTACCCGGTCATAGCGGGTGCCGACCTTGGCTTCATTGCCGATGTTGTTGGTGATCGGGCCGATGATGCCGATTTCCTTGTTGTCCCGTAGATGGCGAATCAAGCCCTTGATCCAGCCAGCGGTAACGATCGTGTCGTTGTTCAGGATAACCAGGTAGTCACCACTGGCTGCCGCGAGACCCACGTTGTTGCCCGCGGCGAAGCCCTTGTTGTCCGGGTTGAGGATGACGATCCGGTCCGGGTGCCCTTCGGCCCAGGCGCAGAGATACGCTGGGGTCTGGTCGCTGGAGTGGTTGTCAACGACGATGATTTCCAGATTGGGGTATTGGCTTTGGGTCAACAGGCTGTCGAGGCAGGCCTTGGTCAGTTCGAGGTTGTTATAGGTCAGCACCACCACGCTGACCTTGGGCAGTGGCAATGTCTCGATGGCCTGGCGCAGGCGGATGGCCCGATGCCGCCAGGTCTGGCCCCGAGCGAATGATTGACGCGCCTGCCGCAGGGCGCGGGCCTCCGGCAGCGCATCCAGGACATTGCGTATGGCCAAGATAAACTCATCCGGCTGTTCAACGGCCCAGACGAGTTTGCCGAACTGGCTCAACTCCGGCAGTTTCACCGAGACCACCGGTTTGCCCGCGCTCAGGTACTCATAGACCTTGACCGGGTTGGTGGCGAGGGTCAGCGGCATCACCTTGAATGGAAGCAGGCACACGTCCATGGCGTGCAGATAGTAGGGCAGGGAGGCGTACGGGACTTCGCCCTCCAGGACCACGTTCGGACAGCGCTTGAAATATTTCCTTGCCTGGACGGTGTCGCTGCCGATCAGCAGGATCAGGTGTTGCGGGAACGATCGAGCGACTTGCCTGACCAGGTCCAGATCGAACCATTCGGCAATGACACCGTAATAACCGATGATCTTTCTGTTGGCGGGGTCCTGATAGACCTTGCCTGGACGTTGGCTGAAGAAGCTGAACTCACAGGCGTTGCGGATCACCTCCACGTTGCGGTTTTCCCGCTTGCCGTGTTGTTCGATCCAGTCGGATGTCGCCACCAGCAGGTCCGCCCTGCGCATCAAGGCGATTTCAAGGTCGAGCAATTCCTGGGCGACATTGCCGAAGCCCTCATGATGATCCATGCAGTCATAGACCAGCGTGGAGTTGGGGACGCGCCTGGCCAGTGGGAACCAGTAGGCATGCTGGACGATGCAATCCACGGCACCGACATTCGCTGACTCCAACAACATCGCCATGCCTTGGCACAACTGGCGGATCGCGGCGGCTGACGGCGGGGCATGATAAATGGCTGGCGCGCCGCGTACCTTGAAACGAATCTGGAACAGCCGATGGGAGCCCACCAGGGGCTCGGCTTCAAAACCGGGGTCATCATCGTCGATAAAGTGGTTGGAGATATAAAAAGTCGTTTGTCCTGCCCTGGCCAATTCCTTGGCCAGGTTTTGCGGGCGCTGGATACGGAAGTGCCAGTCAATCACGCCGAACATCAGGATCATCGGTTGTCCGGCGTTGGACGGCACAGCCAGGTCCGGCGACGGTGGCAGGGACGGCAGCGGGGCGAGGCTTGCGGATGCCGCTGTTTCGCCTGGCTTTGCCTTGCGCTGCTTGAACCCGTTTCGAAGCCGGCGCGCCAGCTTGCTTTTCACCTGTGCGGTGAGGGGCAGCCACGCGTAGACCCAGCGTGACAGTCGATACGCCATCTTGCGTATCGAATAACGCAGCGGTGCGCGCTCGATGGCGTTGCCCCAGTCGCAGAGCTTGAACAGCTCAGCCTGCTTCGCCGCCAGTTGGGCACGCAGATCCACCGCCCAATCTGACAGCGCGACCGCCTCGCGCTGTTTCGTCTTGAGCAACGCCTCGGCGTTCTTGAGGCGCTGTTCAGCCAGCCGCAGCCGCTCGCGCAGCCGCCGGGCTTCATACTCTTGAAGTGACAGACGAGTGCCAAGCGCTTTGGAATCGAGGCGCAGCTGATTGATGAGCCGATCCCGATTCTCGATCTCCTTGACCAACTGCAAGGCTTCTATGGATCTGGATTGTGTCGAGCGAGTCAGCTGGTCAATGCGATCAACAAGACGGTTGATTGGGTCCATGCGTTCCTTCGGTCCTTTGGTCATTACGGCAACGCACCCCAAATGTTTCAGGATCGTTGTCGACTTCAATCACCAGGCAAGCACCGGCTCCAGCCGTGCCATGAATCATCATAGCGGGTGCTGCCCAGCGCGCCACGCCAACGGGCTCATATGACATCGGCAAAGCCTTTTCGGGTCCTCTGGAACCAGGCAAACCCGGCGCAGGCGACCAGCACGGCGATCGCCGAGTAGGTGGCCAATTGATCCCATTGCGGCGGTCTGCCCCAGAACAGCACATCGCGAACCATTTCCACCGGCAACGTCAGCGGGTTTGCCTGCAAGGCGGCCTGATAGCTGTGCGGAAGCGTCGAGCGTGGATAGAAAATCGGCGAGAGGAACAGCATCGCCGTAACAATGATGCCGATGAACTGGCCGATATCGCGCAGGTAGACGCTGATCGAGGCGAGGAACCAGGAGAGCCCCAGCGTTAGCAACACCATTGGAAAGAGCACCAGTGGCAGCAGAAGGGCGGTTATCGGCGGGGGGCCGAACAGGACGACATAAAAGACCAGCCAGGCCAGCACGCTGATGGCCATGTGGAACAGTGCTGCGCCGAGCGACACCAGGGGCAGGGTTTCCAGTGGGAATATGATTTTCTTGACGTAATTGGTATTGGCCAGCACCAGGCCCGGCGCACGATTCATGCATTCGGAAAACAGGTTGAAGACCAGCAGGCCAGCGAAGAGCACCAGGGCGAATTCGCTCTTGGACTCGCCGCCGCCCGACCAGCGGGCCTTGAACACGACACTGAACACGAATGTGTAGACCACCAGCATGAACACGGGTGTGAAGAACGACCACAAGATACCGAGCATCGAGCCTTTGTAACGACCGGCGACTTCCCTGCGGATCAACACGAAGATCAACAGGCGATTGATCAGGACACTCTTGACCATGGCGGCAGGGGACGTGTTGAACGACTGCATTGTTGCGTGATCCTTGAGGCGATATTCGGGGCTCCTTGAGTGGCTTCTTCATGGAGGTAGACCCAGTGTAGATTCATCCGGCGTTTTTTCCCGTTTCTGTGCTTAACTCATCCGCAGCGCCCGACAAAGGAACTGTTCAGCGGCGCCGTAATATGGGTCGTGTTTCATGGAAGGGTTTTGCCGATGTCGTTTGAAGTGGCCATCCGCGCCGAGAACCTGAGCAAGTGTTATCAGATTTACGATGCGCCCAAGGACCGTCTGTTGCAGATGCTGGTGCGCGGCAGGAAGCGTTTCTACCGTGAGTTCTGGGCCCTGGATGATGTTTCCCTGACCATCGCCAAGGGCGAGACCGTCGGAATCATCGGCCGTAACGGCAGCGGCAAGTCCACGTTGTTGCAACTGATCTGCGGAACGTTGATGCCGACCCGGGGCAGTGTCCAGGGACATGGCCGGATTGCCGCGCTGCTTGAGCTGGGGTCTGGTTTCAATCCAGAGTTCACCGGACGGGAAAATGTCTATGTGAACGCGGCAGTGCTGGGCTTGAGTCGCTCGGAAATCGACGCTCGCTTCGACGATATCCTCGCCTTTGCCAATATCGGCGACTTCATCGACCAACCCACCAAGATCTATTCCAGCGGGATGCTGGTGCGGTTGGCCTTCGCCGTTTCGGTGTGTGTGGAACCCGAGATCCTGATCGTCGATGAAGCTCTTTCGGTCGGCGATGCGTCCTTTCAATTCAAATGCCTGAACCGGCTGGAAGAACTGGCTGCGAAGGGCACGACGCTGCTGTTCGTTTCCCATGACATGAGCATGGTCAAGCGCTTCTGCCACCGAGTCATCTACCTGCGTGCGGGCCGGGTCGTAGCCAGCGGCTCGCCCGATGAAATGGCCGAGCTGCACTTGCTCGACATGCGTGATGAGCAACGTCGCTGGGCCAGCGGCGGGGTCATACCGGTGACACGCAAGTCGTTTATCGGCGGGCAGGAGGGGATGGCCTTCGGAACCGAAGAGGGGCATATCAGCGCTGCCTGCTTCACCAATACCGAGCAGCTTTGCTCCAGCTACCTGTATGGCGACGACATCGAGATTCGCGTCGAGGCGATGCTGCATGAGTCGATCACTCAACCCAACATCAGCTTTACTGTCCAGGAGGCCAGGCTGCTGGTGATTGGTGGTGGCAATTTCGCCCTGCAACCAGGCCCGGTCGAGAACGGCTGGCGGCGGGCGGCGATCACGGTGCGCTTCCCGGCCAACCTCGCCGAGGGCCGCTATCATGTCACCCTCAAGCTGTTGCACGGGGCGACGGAAGACACTTCGCAACTGATCGAGAAACAGGTTGCGCCGCTGGCGTTCGACATGTTGCCAAGCCCCAGGCATTTCCTGGGCATGGTCGACCTGGGACTGAAGAGGATCGATCCTCCTCCGGTCGAGTCGCTTCCCAAGGCTTGCGGTACTCAAGGAGAAACGGTTTTGGCGGGACACCAGGACGAGCGCGGGTGGCAGGTCGCCATATTCGGCACCTTCGACGTCGAAAACTACGGCGACCTGTTGTTTCCGATCATTGCCGAGGCGGAGCTGGGTCGGCGCTTGGGCCCAGTCGAACTGCATCGGTTTTCCTATCATGAAAAACGCCGCCCCGAATGGCCCTACGCAGTGACGTCGCTGATGGAACTGCCCGGTATGGCGGCCAGCCTGGATGGCGTCCTGATCGGCGGTGGTTTTCTGATCCGCTTCGATAAAGTCGTGGCCCATGGCTATGGTCCGCCAACTGCCGATATCCATCACCCGACCGGTTATTGGCTGACGCCTGCGTTGATCGCGTTGCAGCATGCTATTCCAGTGATATGGAATGCCCCCGGTATGCACTGCAACGACGTTCCCCCCTGGGCCAGGCCGCTATTGACGATGGCCCTCGAACAAAGCCAGTACGTGCGAGTCCGTGATGCACTGACGCGCGATACGCTCGGCGCGCTCGCCCAGCATGCCGACATCGACGTGCTGCCCGATACCGCGTTTGGCTTGCCGCACCTGATCGATGAGCAGCAGCCCTCCGCAGAATTCATTCGCCTGCGCGAGCACGCCGGGCTGACTGGGCCGTACATCGTGATCCACGCCATTCATGTCGTGGAGTCATTCATGAAACTGTTCGAAAACCACCCCGAGGCGTTCCAGGATTATCAGTTCCTGGTGGTCCCGATAGGCCCCGTGCTGGGCGACGATCCGTCGGTCATCGCCGGGCGTCTGCCCGGGGCCATCACGTTGTCGTTCTGGCCGGAACCGTTGCTGATGGCGGAAATCATCAGCCAGGCACAAGCGGTGATCGGCCACAGCTACCACCTGGCAATCACCGCCCTGGCGTTTGGTGTCCCGGTGTTTTGCTCGGCAGACCTGACCACCGGCAAGTACACGGCCCTGGCTGGGTTCGACTCGCTTCATGCGTTGCCGGACCCGGCGACAATCGACCCGCAATGGTTCGTCGCGCGGTTGGGCAAGACCCGCCCATCGCTGGCGGCGCAAGCAGCGGCGGATCAGTTGGTCGATCACTGGGATCGGGTCGCGGCGATTATTCGCCAGGGTAAAACCTCATCCCAGCCGGTTTTGGGAGCGTTCCTGCAACACCTGCCCAATCTGCTCGAGGCCGCGGCCGAGGGGGGTGAGCCAGCGCTGGCTGAATCGTCGATCAAGCCCGTCGTGCCGGAGCCAGGTACCCTCGAGCCGCCACCCAACCTTGCTCAGCAGCAACGGATTGTCCAGCTCAGCCAGCAACTGGCCCTCAGTGATGCCAGGATGCTTGAGTTGCAGAACTCCAACTCGTTCCGAATGACCGCGCCACTGCGCTCCATCGCCCGTGGTATCAGAAACCTCACAGTGAACAAGAACAGACAATGCTAGATCTCTCTCGTCTCACGCCTGCGGCGCTCAAGGCTCACCCGTTCTCATGGGCTGAAATCGGCGGCCTGTATTCGCCCGAGGATGCCGCCGCGTTGGCGGCCTCCTTTCCCCATGATCACTTCAAGACGGTGAGCGGTTACGGTGGAGAGAAAAACTATGACTATGAAGCCCGCGCCCTGGTGAGCATGGGCACCCATGCCATCGCGTTCCCCGAAGAACTGAGCGAGGCGTGGTTGGAACTGGCGCAGGACCTGGGCTCGGCGGGCTATCGAGAGGCCATGTCGGAGATGACCGGGATCGACCTGCGCAGCGTGCCGATGGAGGTCAACGTCTTTCATTACGGCCCCGGCGCGAGCCTGGGGGCCCATCCGGACCTGCCGGATAAACTGGTCACCCATATCCTTTATTTCAATGAGTCCTGGGATCGCAACGACGGCGGGTGCCTGAGCATCCTGCGCGGCAACGATCCCAGCGCCGTGGCGGCCGAGATCGAGCCCTTGGTGGGCAACTCGGCGATCCTGGTGCGTTCGGATAATTCCTGGCATGCGGTCACGCCCGTGGTGAGCGGCTGCCGTTCTTCCCGCCGAAGCCTGACGGCGACGTTCTATCGACCGGGTTCCCTCAGTTCGATGTGGCCGGCGGGCGACGACACCCCGTTGCATGGGTACCCACGTGCTTAAGATCGACAGCAGCCAGATCGACCGTGACGCCGCCTTGGCTCAAAGAGACGCGGCCATCAACGAGCGCGATATCGCCCTGGCACAAGTGGATTTCCTGCAGAACACCCGTTCGTGGCGTTTGACCCGGCCCCTGCGCGCGCTTTTCCGGATGATGCGTTATGGTTTTGGCGCCACGCATGAATTGCCCGAGCCGGTCGCCGCGACGGCCTACCCAACAGCGCCGCGGCCGTTGCCGAGTCCTGGTGTGGAAGCTGATTTCGTCACGAAAGGGCGCCTGGATATTCTCTGCTTCGCCAACATCGATTGGGCCGCACGCTTCCAGCGACCGCAGCAATTGATGGGGCAGTTCGCGAGCAATGGTCATCGGGTTTTTTATATCGTGCCCTCCAGCCTGCCGGAGGAGGGGCAGCTGTATCGATTGACGTTGGTAGCGCCGAATATCTTTGAAGTGGCCCTGCAACGCGAGGCGCAAGCGGCGTACTACGAAAAGGTGGTAACGCCTGAGAATCATCAGGCCTTGCTGCATGCCCTGGCTGCGTTGGTCGCCGATATGCAGATCAGAACCGCCCTCTCGGTGGTGCATATCGCTTACTGGAGCCCCGTGGCCCTCAGCCTGCGTGCCCTGCATGGCTGGCGCGTGCACTACGACTGCATGGATGACTGGGATGGTTTTCCAAACATCGGCGAACAATTGCTGAATGAGGAGAAAGCCCTGGTTGTGCAGGCGGATCTGGTCACCGTTTCCGCCGGGCTGCTTTACCAGAAGTGGTGCGCCCACAACCCCCGCTGCATGCTGGTCCGCAACGCGGTGGACTTCGATTTTTTCCGGCAGAACTGTTTCACCAATGATTTGCTGAATGGACTGGTCGGCCCGGTCATTGGCTACTACGGCGCCCTGGCGCAATGGCTCGATTATCCATTGCTGGCGGCGTTGGCGGACCGCCGACCCGAGTGGAACTTCATTCTGGTGGGGGACATTTTCGTCGACGATCTGGCGGGCCTCGAGCACAAGCCCAACGTGCAGTTGCTGGGCCGCAAGCCTTACGCGCAGATGCCGCTTTACCTGGACCATTTCGACGCCTGCCTGATTCCCTTCAGGCTTTACAACGTGACGCATGCGGTCGATCCGGTGAAGTTCTACGAGTACATCAGTGCAGGAAAGCCGGTGATCTCCACGCCATTGGCGGAGATGAGCATTTATGAAGACTTGCTGTACTTTGCAACCGGAGTCGATGAGTTCATCGAGCAGATCGAGCGGGCCCTGGCCGAACACGACCTGGCCTTGTACAAGCGGCGCGTGGAGCTCGCCCGGGCCAATGATTGGAAGGATCGATTCAATAGCCTGCAACTGGCTATCGCCGGACTGTATGAAAAAGTCTCCATCGTGCTCGTGACGTACAACAATCTCAGTCTGACGATTCAATGCATCAATAGCATTCTTCGCAATACCACCTGGCCCAATTACCAGCTCATTGTGATCGACAACGGCTCGCAGGACGGCACGGCTGATTACCTTGAGCGCCTGCGCAACGAGGTGCCGACCGCGAAGATCATCCTCAACCCGGACAACCGTGGCTTCGCGGCGGCCAACAACCAAGGGTTGCGAGAAGCCGATGGTGACATCCTGCTGTTGCTCAATAACGACACGATAGTGCCGGGCGGCTGGCTGGATCCGCTGGTCATGCATTTGAGAGAGCCCAGTATCGGCATGGTGGGGCCGGTCACGAATGCGGTCGGCAACGAAGCGAAAATCGAGGTTTCCTACACCGATATCCAACAGATGCAAGCGTTTGCAGACCGCTATACCGAAGCCCGCAAGGGACGGTCATTCGATATTCCGATGCTCGCGATGTTTTGTGTTGCCTTTCGCCGAGGCATCCTCGAAGAAGTGGGGTATCTGGATGAGGCATTCGGGATCGGCCTGTTCGAGGACGACGATTACAGCCGTCGCGTGCAGGCGGCCGGCTACCGGACGGTGTGTGCTGAAGATTCGTTTATCCATCACTATGGGCAGGCATCGTTCAGGACGTTGATCGCCAGCGGTGAGTACCAGGCGCTCTGGGATAAGAACCAGGCGTACTTCGAAAGTAAATGGGGCGCTTGGCAGGCCCATGTTCAACGGCAAATGCCTGGCGTGGAGAAGGGCTAGGTGGGAGGCAATGCAGGTTCGCGGAACCCCTTGGCGGGAGCGAGCCTGCTCGCGAAAAGGTCGGCACGCCCAGGCACTTCATCGACGGTGATGCCGTCTTCGCGAGCAGGCTCGCTCCCACAGGGGAAAATGCGTTAGCTATCGAAGGTCAATTCAGCGTTCAGGCAAGTCTTCGTTACCCAGGTGAAACTTCCTGGGAGCAAAGCCAAGCCGTTCGCTGGCTTGGGAATGGTCGAATACCAGGTCCTGATTCATCCGCGTCACCAGCGCGCTTGAAAGATGCCGGTAGCGTGGTAGGCAGCGCAGGAGCGAAATGCCCTTGCTCAAGACGGTGGCGGGGAGGACCAATGTTCGCTGCGGGCGTCCCATGGCTTCGAATATCCGGCTCACCATCAGGTGATAGGGCAGAACTTCTCCCCCTGAGAGGTTATAGCCGCCACTGGGCAGGCCCGGTGTGCTCATGGCGGATAGACACGCCTGGATCACGTCATCACCATGCACCGGTTGGCGCAAACCAGTCGCGCCGCCGATGAGCGGAAAAAATCCGAAGCGTTGAATGAAACGCGCTATTTCCGAAACGTTCTTGTCGCGGCCAAAACCATAGACCAGGGTCGGTCGCAGGATTACCCATTCAACCTGCCGTTCGGTCGCCCACCGCTGGAGCTGTTCCTCTGCATTGGTCAAACGTTGTGCCACATCCCTTTCCTGGGCATCGGGCGATGCGTGCTTGGCAAAGCGGCTCGTGGAGGAGAGGACGACAACACGTTTGACCTGGGTGTTGGCAAGGCGCTCCAGATAGTCGGGCAACACCCAGAGGGGGGCAAACGACAGCAACGTGTCCAGCGTCAATCCGTGCCAGTCATCTGCGTTTCGCCACGTCACACCGGGGCAAGATACGTTGGGCACGCCTCGGGTAAACGCGCTGGTCGAATGGCCGTTTTGTGCCAACAATGGCAGGGCGTGCTTACCCAGGAGGCTGGAGCCGCCTAATACTCCTATCCGCATTGAACGCTCTTTACCGCTGGTTCCATGAATGTCAGAGCCGGGAAGTCGCGTGGCGAACAACCATCAGGCCGAATCGAAACCACACGCCGATGACCACGCTGACCCACAGTACGGCTGGGTACTTGCGGCGGAAGAACTTACGATAGAAACGCAGGAATCCCAGGTGTTTGTGCCATTCGACGAAATAGGGTCGGTGCCGGCTGCAACCACCGAATACATGCATCACCCGGGCATCCGGCACGAACAGGACGCGCCAACCGGCCTGATGAAAGCGCATGCACCAGTCCAGGTCCTCGCAATGCAAGAAATAATCTTCATCCCACAACCCGACGCTCTCGATTGCTTCGCGCTTGACCAACATGCAAGCCCCGGAGATGGCCTCGACGATAACGGGGCTACTGGGCAGTGGTTCCTTGTGCAACAGGAAGTCGGACAGCACTGATGGGAAAAGGGCTGAGAGCCGCGAAAGCCCAAACGCTCGCATGAAGGCCCGCCTGGGTGTCGGAAATACCCGACGTCCACCGGCCTGTTCGCTGCCGTCCGGATTGCACAGGAATCCACCGACCATGCCGATTCCGGGTGAGCTGCGCAGTGCTTGCAGCATGCGCTCCAAGGCATCGGCGGCCAGCTCGGTGTCAGGGTTGAGGAAAAGCACGTTGGGGGCCGCTGAGAGGTGGGCGCCTTGGTTGCACGCCACGGCAAAGCCGAGATTTGTGGCATTGCGAACGATTCGAAGCGAGTCGCCGTCGGCGTGGGTTCGCTCGAGCAACCTCAGGCTGTCGTCGTGGGAGTCGTTATCCACGACGATCACCCTGGAGGCGCCGGCGGCAAAGGCCGATCCGACACTCGCCAGCAATAGCTCACCAGCGTTGTAATTGACGATGACCACATCACACTCGCCATGGGGCGATGGCATGAGCCGTTCGTCAATAGCGAGCAGTTCCACTGCTTCCAACTTCACCCACTCCCTGTACAGACCTGGATACGTATGGGATCGCAACTACTCAGGTCTTTGATGAAGATAGCAGGTCCGTGCGCTTCGACCAGTTTCGCCGACGCTTTCCTCAAGTAAACAGGCTGATCGCCCCGGTCAGCAGCGACAACCCCGTCATCAAAAGCGAAAGCAACACCGCCCATTTGATCGTGCTCTTCTGGAAGTCGCCAAGGTCTCGATCGATCATGCCGACCAGCAACAATGTCGACGCCACCAGTGGGCTGATCTGATGCACGGGTTGGCCCAGTACCGAGGCGCGGGCGATTTCCATCGGGCTGATCCCGTACGCTGTCGCGGCATTGGCAAGGATGGGCACGACGCCAAAATAATAGGCATCGTTGGACAGCAGGAACGTCAGCGGCATGCTGGTGATTGCCACCACCAGCGGAAACAGATGGCCCCAGGACTGCGGGATGGTATTGACCAGCAGTTGTGCGATTGCATCGACCATCTTGGTGCCGGAGAAAATACCCGCGAACACCCCGGCTGCGAACACCAGCAACACAACGACCATGGCATTGCCAGCATGGGCGAGCATCCGTTCTTTCTGCAGGTTCAGGTTCGGGTAGTTCATGACCAGGGCGATCACGAATCCCAGCAAGAAACTGATCACCGAATTCAGCAGCCCGGTGACCAGGCAGACCATCACCATCGATACCAGTATCAGGTTGGGCACCACGTTCTTCGGTTTTTTATGCTCCCCCTGGCCGACGATGGAATCGATGTAGCAGTCATCTCCACCGCTGGACAGGGTCACCACACCGATCCGCCGAACCTCGCGCCGGCCCAGTACATACGCGATGTAGAGCACCCCGGCGGCGCCGGTGGCCATGGTCGGCAACAGCGGAATGAAGAACTCGGCGGCGTCCAGCCCGAGCACCGCGATGACCCGAGTGGCCGGCCCGCCCCACGGTGTCATCCCGCCCATCACGCTCAATGAAAGCACGCAGATACTGGCAAGAATCATCGGGTTCATCTGGATGCGTTTATACAGCGGCAGCATCGCTGCGCAGGTGATCATGTAGGTGGTCGTGCCGTCACCATCCAGCGCGGTGGTCAACGAGAGAATGGCCGTGCCGACGGCAATCTTCACCGGATTGCCGTTCACCACACGGAGGATCGTCTTGATCATCGGGTCGAACAGTCCGGCGTCGAACAAGACGCCGAAGAACAGGATCGCGAACAGCAGCAACGCCGCCGAGGGGGCGACCATCTTGATGCCGTCGAGCATCATCTTGTCGGTGGTGAGCGCGAAGCCCGCGATGATCGAAAAGACCACCGGTACGACAATCAGCGCAACGATGGGCGAAAGTCGCTTCGCCATGATCAGGTAGGTAAATACCACGACCATCGATAAGCCAAGGAATGCCAACATGTCAGTTACTCTTGTTTTTATTGGAGAGGGCGCAGGACGTTTGCGTGGTCGTCAGCCGGGGACCGTGGCGCCCACGATGCCGTGGCGCTTGATGGCTTCGGCAACGAAGCCGCTGGCCTTGGCCCGATCGACAAATCGTCGCAAGCATTCGGCGGCGTCCTTGCCATAGGCATGGGGAACGCCCATGGCCTGGCGGATCTCCATGAAACGCCCCGGCAGAAGGCGCAGGCCGGGGAAGCGTGTGGTATCGAACTCAAGCTGTTGCTTCACGCCTGCCGCCACATCGGCCCCCTCGGCCAGGAAGGTATCGACCACGGTGGGTGAAGTCGGCGAGCGGATGATCGTGGCGTGCTTGAGCTCGCGCGTCAGGTACAGGTCATAGGCGCTGCCTTTGCCGACCACCAACGCCAGGCCTGGCTGGTCCACCTGATTGATGCTGCTCAAGTGCGAATCCTCCCTGACCAGGTAGCAGCCTTCGATCAGCACATAGGGTTCGGTGAAGGCCAATTGTTCGGCGCGAAGCGGGTCGATCGCGAAGAAGCCGAAATCGGCCCGGCCCTCGGAAACCGCCGCAACGGATTCCCCCGCGCTTTTGAACACGCGCAGCTCAAGCGGCAGCCCCAGTTCCTCGGCGAAGGCAGCGGCCAGATCGACCGATACACCGACCGCGTTCCCGGCTTCGTCCAGCCGCGCGAGGATGGGATTGCCCACGTTGATCGACGCCCTCAGCACGCCAGTGGGGCTGAAGGCGGTCGCAAGGTTTTTGTTGGATGAAGTCATCTCAGGCCACCCGACTTGCGTATTGATCCAACAGCCGTCGGGTGGCGGCATCCACCGGCACGCCTTCATGCAAGTAGCGCCGCATCTTCTTCAGTTCGATCTCCCCCGGAACGATGACCGGCGACGCGGGTTCGATGGGGGGGCTTTGGTGAAGGATCGATGCGAAGTCGCGCATGCGTTCCTGCAGCCAGCCAGCGGAGCCAAGGCGTGCGGTATCGATGAGGATGAAAAAGTGCCCCAGGTTCTGCGGCTCATCCGGCGCATCGACCCAGGATTTCACGTGGGTCAGATAGGCCGCGTTCGAAAGCAACCCCGCCAGCAAATCAACCACCAGCGCCAGCCCGTAGCCCTTGTGACCGCCGATGGGTAACAGGAAGCCGTCCAGCGCCGCACGGGGATCGGTGGTGGGCCTGCCGCTGACGTCCGTTGCCCAGTTGTCCGGGATGCTTTCCTGGCGGGCGAGGGCGTTGCGGATCTTCGCCCGCGCGACGACGCTCATGGCCATGTCCAGCATGAAGTGATTGCCATCCGGATTCGGTATGCCGAATCCCAGGGGGCTGTTGCCCAGGCGTGCGTCGCTACCGCCCGAAGGTGCGATCGTAGTGGTCGCGTTGCTGCCGATGATGCTGGCAAAACCTTGCTCGGCCGCGATGTAGGAATAGGGCGAGACGGGGCCGAAATGATTGCTGCCGCGCGCCAGGACCAGGCCGATGCCGAACTGCCGGGCGATCTTCATTCCGGCCTCCAGCGCCGTCATGCCGACCAACGGCCCGACGGCATTGCGCCCATCAACCCGTGCGATGGCGGGGGCAAGCGCCTCTACAGTCGGCTCGGCTGCGGCACTGATGCCGCCGGACTCGAGGCGCTCGCCATAGGACTCGATGCGGCTCAGCCCGTGGGTGGTCAAGCCGAACAAGTCGGCAAGCACCAACACCTGGCAAACCTGTTCGGCGGCTTCTGGCGCAAGCCCCAAGCCCTGGAAGGCAAGACGCCCCAGTTCGCGCAGGTCTTCAAGGGCAACATCAGCGGATTCGTTTTTGTTGTGCATGGAAATGACTCATGGATTCGACTGAGTTGACAGGTTGCCGGGCGCTGATTAAAAAGAGAAATGCAAATAAAAGTTGGATCTATGAGGGAAACGCATGAATTTTGATCTCGCGGATTTACGCGGTTTTCTCGCCGTAGCGGATCTGGGTAGTTTCAGCGCGGCTGCCCAGGCGCTGCATTTGTCGCAATCCGCGCTGTCGCGTCGGGTCGACAAGCTTGAACTGGCCCTGGGCGTGCAGTTGTTCGAGCGCACCACCCGTCGAGTGGAACTCTCCACCATCGGCCGTGGTTTTCTTCCCCGCGCGCGCAATGTGCTGAACGAAGTGGAAAATGCGCTGATTGGTTTTCACGACCTGGCCTACCGGCTTTCCGGGGAAGTCACCATCGCCTGCGTACCCTCGGCGGTGGCGTATTTCCTTCCGGACGTCATCCGTCAATATCACGCCAAATACCCGGGAATCCGGGTACGAGTCATCGATGAGTCGTCGTCTGCGATCCTGACGGTGGTGGCCAGGGGGGAGGCGGATTTTGGCCTGACCTACATCGGCACCCAGGATGCCGATGTGGTGTTCCAGCCGTTGCTGGAGGAATCGTTTGTCGTCGCCTTGCAAGTCGGCCATCCACTGACCGAACGCGAGTCACTGACCTGGGACGACCTGACGACGGTGGACTACATCAGCCTCGCGCAGGGCAGCGGCAATCGTTTCCTCATCGACCAGGCGCTCGCCAACCGCGATATCCGGCCCCGGTCGTTCTGTGAGGTTAAGCATGTTCCGGCGCTGGTCAGCCTGGTAGAGGCGGGGCTGGGCGTGGGTGTGGTGCCCAAGCTGGCCATGCCGGCGGAAGGGCATGCGACCTTGGTCACGCGCCCGCTGACGAATCCCGCAATCAGCCGAACCCTGGGGCTGATATCACGCCGCGGGCGAACACTGTCCCCGGTCGCGCAATTGCTTTTCGACCTGTTGATGGGGATCGGGAAGTAACGACCGCCGCGTCCCTGGAACAGCCGCAGACCAGCGGAGTCAGTGCGTAGTCCACCCGTGGCGGCACTTCCTTGTAGTCGGTCCGTGCCAGGACGCGGTCGGCTTCCAGGTCTTTCAACTGCTGGATCAGCACTTTGTCGCTGACGCCTGGGATCAGCCGCTTGAGTTCGCCGTAGCGCTTCGGACCATTACGCAGAAAAAACAGGACCAGCGGTTTCCACTTGCCGATCATCCTGACCGGCTCCAGCGCCGGCACCACCGGCGCCCCGGGCATTCAGCGTCTACAGCGCGAGCAAGGCAGCCGTGCGCAACCTTGCACGGACCTGGGCGGAGGACTTGAAGGGCACCGGTATTCGGGTCAACGTGCTGTCGCCTGGGCCGACGGCGACCGAGCTGGCCAAGGAAGCGTTGGGCGAGGAGGGCATGAAGGTCTTCGCCTCGATGAACCCGCTCCAGCGCATGGCCGATCCGGCAGAAATCGGAGCCGTTGCCGCCTTCCTCGCCTCGGCAGACAGCAGCTTCATGACCGCCAGCGAAGTTGCCGTTGATGGCGGCCTGGCGCAAATCTGATTTTTCGCGCCCGGCCAGTCGCTCCATTCGAAATCCGGAGCCCGCAGGGCGCAGTGACCCGAGGAACCATCCATGAGCTACGCAATTATCGGCTTCGGCAAGATTGGCCAGGCGCTTGCCAAGGCATTCGCCCGAAGCGGCATCGAGGTGTCCGTTGCAACCACGCGTGACCCTGAGAGCTTTGCACCCGAAGCGGCCGCGATCGGCCCGGGGCTTATTCCCAAACGGCTGGCGGAGGCGGTCAACGCGGACGTCCTTTTTTTGGCTGTTCGCTACGAGTCGCACCGGGATGTTGCGAAGGCGCTGCCGAGCTGGGAGGGCAAGACGATTATCGATGTGACCAATGCCTATGGCGTATCCCCGGAAGAACTCGGGGCTTGCCTTCTTCCAAGGTGGTCGAGCAGGCCTTCACGGGGGCGCGGCTGGTAAAGGGGTTCAACCATTTGATCGCCAGCGTTCTCGAACAGGAGCCGACGGTACAGGGCGGCAGGAGAGTGGTGTTCCTGGCGAGCGACGATGAGCGCGCAGCGGAAGAGGTGGGTGCGCTTGCGGAGAACCTCGGGTTCGCCCCCATCAGGCTGGGTGGGCTTTCGGAAGGAGGAATGCTTGTGCAAGCGCGTGGAAACAGTTGGGGCAAACTGATCTTCAAGGATTTGATCAAGTTCGACTGATAAGTCGGGCTGGCTGTTCCGATTCGATCAGGCTCAGGCGGACAAAGGACCGCCAGGGCCTGATCCTGGTAGCTCGTCAGACGCCGCTCATGCCGTACGACCACCGAGCACTTCAGCCACCCAGTCGGCAATGTACTGGCCGGCATTGATACTGTTGTCGAAACTCGAATGCTGCACGCCGCCCTCGCGTTCGGTGAAGATTTTCAGTTCGCGTTTCGGGCTGTTGACCAATTGGTCGTAGGTACGGTGTGCCCATTTCACCGGGATCTGTGAATCTTTTTCGCCATGGGTGACCAGGAAAGGCACCTTGATGCGATCCAGGATGCCGTCCAGATGAACCTGCTCGGCGATGGCCATGAACTGGGCCGTGTCTTTGGCGCCCCAGACCCAAGACACATGGGACCAGTAATGCGGCACCGGGAAACTGCCTTCCTTTTCCAGGCGACGTTTCTGCACGTCGCGCCAGTCATGATTGGCGCCCCATACCACACCGCACGCAAAGCGCGGCTCGAAGGCCACGGCGCGCGGGCAGTAATAACCACCGAGCGACACGCCTTCCAGGCCAATGCGTCTGGCGTCGATATCGTCGCGGGTTTCCAGCCAGTCCACCACGCGACTGGCCCAATGTTCGCTGTCAAAACGTGCCGTCAGGTCATGCAGGCGCAGTGCTTCGCCCGTGCCGGGCTGGTCGATGATCAACGACGACACGCCACGTTTCGCCAGCCAGGCGGGGAGGCCGACGCGGTATTTCATTTCCTTGGTGGAATCCAGCCCATTGACCTGCACCAGGATTGGCGCGGGGCCGCTGACGCCTTCGGCACGGACCAGCAGGCCGGAAAGGTGTTTGCCCTCGTAGGGGATTTCCACGCGCTCACAGTTTTCCCGTGACAATTCGATGCCGCGCTGGAAGGTCTGTAGAAATCGCTGGTAAAGCTCCGTGCGGCCCGGCGCACCATGGGCCTGCAGGCGTTCGCAGCTCAGGTAATAAGTGGCGGCGCGGTTGTACTTTTCACCGGCGGATAACATCCGTCCCTTGCCTTCATCTTCTTCTGCCAAGCCGCACAGCTTGTCGGCCATGTTCGCCCAGGTTTCACGGAAAGCCTGGCTGCCGGCGGCATCCGGCTGCCTGGCGGCTTCTTGCAATGGCGCGCACATTTCCTCGATTTCGCCGATGCGGGCGCCCATTTCAATGGCCAGGTCGACGGAAAGGTTCCACACGTAGTTGGTTGGAAAGTAGCGAAACATGATTGTTGTTGTCCTTATGCAAGCAAATGCAGGCGGCCAGGACCGGAGCGAGGATCGCCAGGCCTGACAGTTCGAAGCAGGCTAAGGGGAGGCCAGTTGTTTGGCCAATCGCGAGTCGGGATGGGAGGTATTGCGAACGGCGATGGAGAGGGGCGCGCGCCATCGATTGGAGACCATGAGCAGCACGCCAGCAAAAAGCTCAAGCAGCGGGCAGTCGCTATTGCTCCAGTTCGTTGATGATCTGGCTGATTTTCGCCCGCAGCCAGCGGTGCATCGGATCGCCTTCCATCGTGCGGTGCCAGAGCATGAACTCACGCATCACCGGGATTTTCACCGGCGGCTGCACGATGCGCAGCGGCAGGTAGTTGGCGTAGAGCCTGGCCATTCGCTGGAGCATGGTCGCGATACGCTGGGTGCCGACGATCAGTTGTGGCAGGGTATTGAAGTCGTGGGTCACCACTTCCATGCGGCGGGTGAGGCCGTATTGGCTCATCAGCCATTCTTCGACGCTCAGTTGCCGGTTGCGGCCGAAAATCACGGAGACGTGGCCCATCTCGATGTATTGATCGAGCGTGATGCTGTCGCCCACCAGGGTATTGCCATCCCACACAACGCAAACGTGTTCTTCTTCGAACAGCAACTGCGACGGGTGGCCTTCGATGAGGTAGTGCTCGGGCACGATCATCATGTCCGCTTCGCCGCGCATCAGCAGCTCGGTGGAGGTGTCACCGGGGCCCAGCAGCTCGAAGGTGATGTGCGGGGCTTCCAGGGAAATCTTCTGGATAACCCGGGCGAACAGGACACTGATCAGGTAGTCCGAGGTGATCAAGCGGAAGTGGCGCTTGCTGGTGGCTGGATCGAAGACCGGTTTGGCGGTAATCGAGGACTGGATCGTCAGCAATATTTCACGCACCGGCGCCGCCAGTTCCCGGGCATAGGGCGTGGGTTGCATCTTGCGCCCGACCTGCGCCAGCAGTTCATCTTCGAAATACAGGCGCAGCCTGCCCAGTACACCGCTGGTGGCGGATTGAGTCATGTGCAGGCGTTCGGCGGCGCGGGTGATGTTCTGCTCTTCCAGCAACACATCAAGCGCCACCAGGAGATTGAGATCCAGGTGGTTGAAACGCATGGCGGTCTCGATTCTTGTATTTATTTTGTAAATACATTCCGACCTTCCTATCGCGGCGTCAAGTCCCGCAAGCGGGCGAATCGAGTATCGCCGATTCGATATTCCCCGCCGCTTGTGCGGCGCAGCCAGGTATCGCATTTGCCGATAGGTCGCATCCCGACAAGCGATTAGTCAGTGAATTCCTACCCCTTCAGTATCGGCCCACAGTCGGCCGACCGTGAGGCCTTGCCGACTCCAGGACCCGGCTCGGCAGCGCATAGCCTCCAGCCTTGAGAGCGGGTGCTGGCCTCATGCGAATAATTACAACGGAGTGGTAACCATGAACATCATCGGTCTTGATGCCTTGATTTTTGGCGTCGACGATATTGAAGCCTGTACGCATTGCCTGCGTGACTACGGTCTGCAACCTGTCGATGTCGACAGCGAGGGCGGTCGTTTCGAAGCGCTCGACGGCACGGCGGTGATTATCCGTCGGGCGGATGACGTCCGTTTGCCAGCGGCCATCGGGCCTGCACCCTCGATTCGTGAAACCGTCTATGGCGTGGCCGGCGTGGCGGATCTCGAGGCCATCGCCGATGAGTTGGGGCGCGACCGCCTGGTGACTCGCGGTGCCGATGGTTCCGTGCACAGTGTGGACGACATGGGTTTCGCCATTGGTTTCCAGGTCAGTGTGCGACGCCCGTACAGCGCGCCCGCCGACCTGACCAACGCACCGGGCCATGCTCCCCAGCGTCCGGTCAACCAGCCGGCAGTCAACCCGGACATGCAGGCCCTGCCACGCACATTGTCCCACGTGGTGTATTTCGTGCCGGATGCGGTCAAGGCCGAAGCCTTCTACAAGCGCCTGGGCTTCGTGACCACGGATGCTTTCGTTGGCGCGGGCCCGTTCATGCGTCCGGCCGGTTCCGATGACCATCACTGTCTGTTCATGATCCAGACCCCGCCGCACATGAAGGGCTGCGAGCACTTCACCTTTCACCTGGGCAGCGGCACGGAAGTGCTGCTGGCGGGCCGGCGTTTCGAACAGCAAGGCTGGACCAGTTTCTGGGGCCCGGGCCGCCACCTCTTCGGCTCCAACTGGTTCTGGTATTTCAACAGCCCACTGGGCTGCCATATCGAATATGACGCCGACATGGACAAGCACGACGACGACTGGCAAGCGCGCCAGGCGTCGTTGTCGGCGGATAACTCGCAGCTGTTCCTGTTCACCTCCCGGGAAAAATGGTTCCCGAGCGGTCCGCCGCCGAAGCAGGCCTGAGTGCGGATTTCGTCCATGGGTCATGAAGCGATGGTGCTGTGTCGCCTGGATGAACTGGTCGAAGGGCAGTCCCGCGGGTTCGACCCTCTGGGCACCGGAAAAGACAGCGTGTTTGCCCTGCGCCATGACGGCGAGGTGCGGGTTTATCGCAACCGTTGCCCGCATCTGGAGGTGCGCCTGGAGTACCGCAAGGACCGTTTTCTCAGCGTCGATGGCCGCCAGGTCATCTGTTACGCCCACGGTGCCAGGTTCCTTCCGGACACGGGTTTGTGCGTCTACGGGCCGTGCCTGGGCGAAAGCCTGAGTGCTCTGCAATGGCACGCGGAGGCTGATTGGCTGGTGCTCGAAGCCGGCCAACTGGAGGTGCCTGCGGGGTCATGAATGTATCGCGGTTTCTGATACATCGTATCCCTACATGCGATTAGTCAAACGCCTGCTTTGCCGAGAAAGTGAACACAACCCGGCAGCGAATGCGTGCAAAAACAGTCGGTAGGCCTGGCTGGATTGCGGCACGGTTTTACCAGAAGAACTGACATACAAAAAAAACAATAAGAGGGTTACTTCGATGGCTACTCGCAAGATCGCTGCGTCGCGGCGCGTCCCCTTTACCCTGACCCTTGCTGCGAGCCTGGGACTGGGCGCTTCGGCTGCCCAGGCCTTCCAGATCGAGACCGGCAATCCCGACCTCAGCTTGCGTTGGGACAATACGCTGAAGTACAGCGCGGCCTGGCGGCTGAAGGATCCCAGCAGCAAACTCAGCGAGGGCCAGACGGCGCTGAACCAGAATGACGGCGACCACAACTTCGGCAAGGGGCTGATCTCCAATCGCCTGGACATTCTTTCCGAACTGGACATCGGTTTTCACAACTTCGGTGCCCGTCTGAGTGGCGCCGCCTGGTACGACACCGTGTACCAGGACCGCAACGACAACAACGACGCGGCCAGCGCCAACCAACGGTCGGTGGGCTTCGACGAATTCACCCACGACACCCAGCAATTGCACGGTGGCGACGGTGAACTGCTGGACGCCTTTGTCTACTGGAACGGTGAGCTGGCCGACCGTACGTTGTCGGTTCGCGCGGGGCGCCACGGCCTGATCTGGGGCGAGAGCCTGTTCTTCGGCGGCAACGGGATTGCCGGGGCCATGGCGCCGGTGGACGTGGTCAAGGCGCAGTCGGTGCCCAACACGCAGTTCAAGGAAATCACCCGGCCGGTCAACCAGCTCTCCACCGCGTACCAACTGACCGACGATGTGTCATTGGGCGCCTTCTACCAGTTGGAGTGGGAGGCCACCCGCTTGCCGGGCGCCGGCAGTTATTTCTCCACCAGCGATACCATCGGCGATGGCAATGAACGGCTGATCACAGGCGGGCCATTCCCGGATTTCCTGGGCGGCAATGCCAACAGCCCGGCGGCGTTTTTCCATGGCAAGGACAAGAAGGCCAGGAGCTCCGGCCAGGGCGGCCTGCAGCTCAAGTACAACACCGGGACGACGGATTACGGCCTGTACGCGCTGCAGTACCACGAGAAAACCCCGACGTTGTATTTGAAGCCGAATGCCACCGGGCCGAACTTCAGCACCGGGCAGGTCGGCGAATACTCCTGGGTCTACCCGGAAGATATCCGGGTCCTGGGGGCCAGCTTCGCGACGTCGGTGAACGAGTACAGCTTTGCCGGCGAAGCGTCGATGCGCTGGAACATGCCGCTGGTCTCCAACGCCCAGACCGTCCTGCCGGGCGTCGACGCGGACAACAACGATGACGCCCTCTACGCCGTCGGCCGCACGGCCCACGTCAACCTCAACGTCCTGGCCTCGCTGGGCCCTTCCTTTGTTTCCAATGAAGCCAGCCTGGTGGGCGAGGTCGCCTGGAACCGCCTGCTGGCCGTGACCAGAAATCGTGCCGCGCTGGACCCCAACGCCACCGATGACGGCCTGGGCTTGAAGCTGGTTTACACACCCACCTATCGCCAGTTCTTCCCAGGCGTGGATATCAGCGTGCCGGTGGGCATCAGCTATTTCCCCATGGGCAAGTCGGCGGTGATCAGTGGGTTCGGGCCGGATCGGGGAGGGGACATGAACATCGGCGTCTCCGCCACCTACCTGGACCAAGTGACCGTGGGGCTGACCTACACCCACTTCTACGGTCCCGAGGATACCAGCCTCAACGCCGCCAACCAGTTCAACTACAAGCAGTCGCTGAAGGACCGGGATTACCTGGCTTTCTCCGTCAAGACCACGTTTTAAGAGGATTCGCGCATGACCATTCAGTTCACTCTAAAGGCCTTGTGCTTAACCCTGCTGGCTGCCGCCGCGCCGATCGCCCTGGCCGCCAGCGCCGAACAAGCCGCCGCGCTGGGCAAGACCCTGACGCCCTTCGGTGCCGAGAAGGCTGGCAATGCCGACGGCAGCATCCCGGCCTGGGACGGTGGCTACACCAAGGTCGAGCCGGGCTATGTCCCGGGCGCCAAGCGCAGCGATCCGTTTGCCGCCGATAAACCCTTGTTCAGCATCACTGCACAGAACCTGACCAAGTACGCCGACAAGCTCAGCGACGGCACCAAGGAGCTGTTCAAGCGCTTCCCGGAGACCTATCGCATCGATGTCTACCCGACCCGGCGCACGGCGGCCGCGCCGCAATGGGTCTACGACAACACCTTCAAGAATGCGACTCGGGCCAAACTGATCAACAGCAGTGCCGGCCTGATTCCCGACGGTGCCTATGGCGGGATTCCGTTTCCGATTCCGCAGAACGGCACCGAAGCCATCTGGAACCACGTGTTGAACTGGCGCGGCACTTCGGTGGCGGGGCATTTTCGCCACTATCTGATGACCGCCGACGGCAACCAGGTGATGACCAGCGACGGCCTGCTGACCCAGGAAATGCCCTACTACTTCCAGGAGGGCGGTCCTGAAAACTACTCGGGCGACTACTGGCTGGTGCACTTCGTCAACCTCGGCCCGGCGATTCGTGCCGGCGAGCAGATCCTCGGGCGTGAAAACATCAACGGCGACAAATCCCAGGCCCATGTCTACCTGAGCGGCCAGCGCCGGGTGCGCACGCTGCCCAACGCCTGCTGTGATACGCCGACGCCTTCCACCGCCGGGGTCATGTCCTTCGATGAGTTGAGTGTGTGGGGCGGTCGTACGGACCGGTTCGACTGGAAACTGGTCGGCAAGCAGGAAATCTACGTTCCCTACAACACCAACAAGGTGCAGAACGCTGCCCAGCCGCAGGACCTGTTGGGCAAGCACCATCTGAACCCGGATTACGTGCGCTGGGAGTTGCACCGCGTCTGGGTGGTCGAGTCGACGGTGGCCGCCGGCAAGCGCCACCAGTTGCCCAAGGGCCGCTACTACCTCGACGAGGACACTTGGCAAGCCCTGCTCGGCGATCGTTGGGACGCCAGCGGTCAACTGGCCAAGACCCTCTGGTCGCTGCCTTCCGTATTGCCCGACCTGCCAGGCCTGGTGCAGCTGTCTTCCGGTTTCTACGACCTGACCTCCGGTGCGTGGTTTATCCAGAACCTCTATGCCGGGTTGCCGGAGCAGTATCGCGCGGTTGATCGCTACAAGGCCTCGGAGTTCTCGCCCGCGGCGATGGCGGGTCGCGGCGTGCGTTGATCGGGCCGAGAGCCAGGGGCGGGCCTGTCGGCCTGCCCTTTGGGGGATGAATGTTTTTCCGAGGTGGGTTATGAACAGAATCAGTCAGGCGGGCGCGTTGCTCTTGGCCCTGTGCCTGCCCGTCGCCGCGAGCGAATGCCTGGCCGGGACGGCTGCCGTGGACGTGCCGCTGAATACTCCCGCCATGCAGGTGTCGGGTGCGCAGAAAGGCGTTTTGATCGACCTGGCGCGCGCCGGTACACGTCTCGTCGCCGTAGGTGAACGCGGGCTGGTGGTGTTTTCCGACGATAACGGGCAGAGCTGGCGCCAGGCTTCGGTGCCGGTGTCGGTCAGCCTGACGGCGGTGCAGTTTGTCGATGCGCAGCAGGGTTGGGCGGTCGGCCACGCAGGCGTGGTGCTGACGACGCACGATGGCGGCGAGCACTGGACGCTGCAGCTCGACGGCGTGCGCGTGGCACAGCTGGAACTGGAGGCCGCCAAGGCCGAGCAGGCCACGGCAGCCAACCCGGACGACGCCCTGATACGGGTACAAAGTGCCGAGCGTCTGGTCGCCGATGGGGCGGACAAGCCCTTCCTGGCGCTCCAGTTCATCGACGCACACCGTGGGTTGATCGTCGGGGCCTATGGCTTGGCGCTGCAGACCACCGATGGCGGCGCGACCTGGCATTCATTGATGGGGCGCATCGCCAACCCGAACGGCTTGCATTTGTACGCCATCAGTCGTCAGGGCCCGCGTTGGTTCCTGGCGGGCGAGCAGGGTTACCTGGCGCGCTCGGACGACGACGCGACGTCGTTCAGCCAGTTGGACAGCCCTTACGAAGGCAGTTTCTTCACCCTCCAGAGTCGTGCCGATGGCGCGCTGCTCGTCGCCGGCCTGAAGGGCAACGCCTTTGTTTCCAACGATGCCGGCACAAGCTTTCAGCGCCTGTCCGTTCCCGTGCCGATTTCCTTCAACGACGCCACCCGCCTGGCCGACGGTCAGGTGTTGCTGGTCAACCAGGCCGGCACGCTGTTTCGCAACGGCGGGGAGGTGCTGCTGCCATTTGGCAAGCCGTTGGGCAAGCCTGTTTCAAGTCTGATCGAGGCCGCCGATGGCAGCCTGGTCGTTGCCGGTTTCACCGGGCTGCAGCGTATTGCGCAGCCAGCCACTGCCGCTTCGGAGTGAGGTTATGACGTCCCCTGGTAAGTTCCCCCAATCCCCTGCGAATGCGTTCGACGATTTCGATCCGCGTTCCGGCTCGGTGCTCGAACGGGCATTGTTCAATCATCGCCTGTGGGTGTTGCTGCTGTGCCTGGCGACCACGCTGGTGTTGGGTTGGCAGTCCAGCCGCGTCGAGCTCAACGCCAGTTTCGAAAAAATGATTCCCACCCATCATCCCTACATTGCCAACTACCTTGAGCACCAGCAGGAGTTGAGCGGGCTGGGCAACGCCTTGCGCATCGCCGTGGTGAACAAGCGGGGCGAGATCTATGACGCTGACTACCTCAAGACGCTACAGGCGTTGAGCGACAAGATCTACCTGCTGCCCGGTGTCGATCGCGCCTACATGAAATCGTTGTGGACGCCCGCCACGCGCTGGGTCGCCGTGACTGAAGCCGGCCTGGAAGGCGGGCCGGTGATCCCGGATAACTACGACGGTGGTTCCGCCAGCTTGGCGGCCTTGCGGCGAAATGTGCAGCTGTCCAACGAAATCGGCCAGCTGGTGGCATTCGACCAGGCCTCGAGCATCATCCAGGTCCCGCTGTTGCAGCGCACTCCCGACGGCCGGCCCTTGGACTACACCCGGTTGTCGCAACAACTGGAATCGCTGCGCAGCCAATACCAGAGCGACAGCGTTGATATCCATATCACCGGTTTCGCCAAGAAAGTCGGTGACCTGATCGCCGGCCTGCGGCAGATCCTGATCTTCTTCGCCGTGGCGATCCTGATCACCACCGTCGTGCTCTATTGGTACACCCGCTGCATTCGCAGCACCTTGCTGGTGGTGTTCTGCTCGCTGGTGGCGGTGGTCTGGCAGCTTGGCCTGCTGCCGCTGCTGGATTATCAGCTGGACCCCTATTCGGTGCTGGTGCCGTTCCTGGTGTTTGCCATTGGCATGAGCCATGGGGCGCAGAAGATGAACGGGATCATGCAGGACATCGGTCGCGGCATGCACCGCGTGGTCGCCGCGCGTTTCACCTTTCGCCGCCTGTTCCTCGCCGGGCTCACCGCGCTGCTCTGTGATGCGGTCGGTTTCGCGGTGCTGATGATCATCAAGATCCAGGTGATCCAGGACCTGGCGATGATCGCCAGCATCGGCGTCGCGGTACTGATCTTCACCAACTTGATCCTGCTGCCGATATTGCTTTCCTATATCGGGGTCAGCGGCCATGCGGCGCGACTGAGCCTGAAAAGCGAGCACGCCGAGCAAGCCGGCCAACATCGCCATGGATTCTGGCGCTTCCTCGATCTGTTCACCCAGCGTCGCTGGGCGGCATTGTGCATCGCCTTGAGCCTGGCGCTGGCGACGCTCGGCTTCGTGGTCAGCCTGCAATTGAAGGTGGGTGACCTGGATGCAGGCGCTCCCGAACTGCGTGCTGACTCGCGCTACAACCAGGACGATGCCTTCCTGACCCGGCATTACGGCGCGAGCAGCGATCTGTTCGCGGTGATGATCAAGACGCCTGCCAGCGCCTGTTCGCGCTATGACATCCTGAACAAGGTCGATGCCCTCGACTGGCAATTGCGTACCTTGCCGGGTGTCGACTCGACCAATTCCCTGGCGCTGCTCAACCGTCGAATGCTGGTGGGCCTCAGCGAAGGCAGCCCGAAGTGGTACGAGCTGCAGAACAACCAGGCGATGCTCAACATGATCACCGCCGGGGCGCCACGCGGTCTCTACAACGAAGACTGCAGCCTGCTGACGCTGTACGCCTACCTCTCCGACCACAAGGCGCAAACCCTGACCCGCCTGGTGGAGCATGTCGAACAGTTCGCGGCGGCGAACAATACCAACGACGTCCAGTTCCTCCTGGCTGCCGGCAACGCCGGAATCGAGGCTGCGACCAATATCGTGGTCAAGCAGGCCAATCGGGAAATGCTGTTCTGGGTCTACGGTGCGGTGATCCTGCTCTGCCTGATCACCTTCCGCTCCTGGCGTGCCACGGTGTGCGCGGTGATTCCGCTGATGCTCACCTCGATCCTCTGCGAAGCGCTGATGGTCTGGCTGGACATCGGCGTCAAGGTCGCGACCCTGCCGGTCATCGCCCTCGGCGTGGGCATCGGCGTCGACTATGCGCTGTACGTGATGAGCATCCTGCTCGGTCACATGCGCCAGGGCACCAGCCTGTCGCAGGCGTATTACCGGGCACTGCTGTCCACCGGCAAGGTGGTGATGCTGACCGGTGTGACCCTGGCGATCGGCGTCGCCACCTGGATGTTTTCGCCGATCAAGTTCCAGGCCGACATGGGCGTGCTGCTGGCGTTCATGTTCGTCTGGAACATGGTCGGCGCCCTGGTCCTTTTGCCGGCCCTGGCGCACTTCCTGTTGCCGAGCGAACGGATCAGTCGGGAACAGACCTTGGCTGAACCCATCCCGCCGACCAGCTTGGCGCTCACGCCTGCCGTGGTCGAGGAGGGCGGTTGCCTGCAACAGGCCCTTTGTCCGCAAACCCCGGGACACGATCAACGCGCAACGCCCTGCGCCCAACCCATTGCGTCATGACAATAAGAAAGGATGTTCCCATGCCTCGCATCTATCAGCTCCAGCAGTATCTCTGGCTAGCGCTTCGAACCGGTCTGGTCGCTTTCGGGGTGGCGTTCTGCGCGACCCAACCGCCGGAGGTGCGTGATGAACGTTGAACGCCAGGCGCGGCTGCCGCAGTCCTTGTTGCTGTTGCTCGGCAGCTGCCTGCCGGTCCTCGGCGCGGTGCTGCTGGCCCCCGTCCTGCCGCGCATGCAGGAACACTTCGCCGACACCCCGGGCGTCGCGGTGCTGGTTCCCATCGCCCTGACGCTACCGGCGCTGATGATTGCCCTGTTGGCACCTTTCGCCGGGATCATTGCCGACCGACTCGGACGCAAGCCGTTGCTGATCGGCGCGATGTGCCTCTACACCGTCTGTGGGGTGCTGCCGCTCTGGCTGGATTCGTTGCAGGCGATCGTCGTCAGCCGCGCCGGCATCGGCCTGGCCGAGGCGGCGATCATGACGTGTTGCACCACGATGATGGGCGACTACTACAGCGGCGCGCGGCGTGAACGCATGTTCGCCCTGCAAATGGTCGCGACCTCGTTGTCGGCGGCGATTTTCATTGCCATCGGCGGCGTGCTGGGCGAGTACGGCTGGCGCACACCGTTTGCGCTGTATGGGTTGGGGCTGGTGCTGCTGCCGTTGATGGCCTGGCTGCTGTGGGAGCCGCATGGGCGTGACGTCGCGGCGAAAAAGGCCGCAGGCACGGCCTTTCCCTGGCGCGCCTTGGCACCGTTGTATGGCCTGGCATTCCTTGCCGGATTGAGCCTGTTCATCGTGCCGGTACAAGTTGGTTATCTGCTCAACCTGCTGCATGTCGAAGGGTCGCAGCAGATTGGCTTGACCATGGGCGCCAGCCAGCTCGGCGTACTGGTCGGCGCGTTGAGTTTCCGCCTGTTCAGTGGCGTGCCGGCGCACCGGCAGATGCTCCTGGCCTTCGTCGCCGCTGGCATCGGCGGTGGGTTGCTGGCGGTGGCCGACAGCCATGGATGGGTGGTGATCGCCGTACTGATCAATGGCCTGGGTATCGGCCTGATGATGCCGACCCTGCTCACCTGGATCATGGCCCAGGTCGACTTCCAGCAGCGCGGCCGCGCCGCCGGTGGTTTCACCTCGATGTTCTTCGCCGGGGAGTTTGTCAGCCCGCTGGTGGTGCTGGCGATCACCGGTGGGGTGACCAGCGCCTTGCCCGCCGCGCTGGGCATCGTTGCCGGCGTTCAACTCCTGGTGGCCGTGGCCTGTATTCGGTTGCGTGGCGGCGAGTCGGTTTTTCCCGCTGCGGTTGCGGCAAAGCCTGATCGCTGATTCCACATCCCAAAAAAACAAGAACAAGAACAAGAGGAGAACGATATGAGCTATTTGCTCAACACCTGGTACATCGCCGGGTGGGCGGACGAGTTGGCGCCAGGGGCGATGCTGGGCAGGACCATCGTCGAACAACCCATGGTCTTCTTTCGCGACAGCCGGGGCGCGATCCAAGCGCTCGCCGATCGTTGCCCGCACCGTTTTGCCCCGCTACACATGGGCACGATTGTTGGCGACAGCATCCAGTGCCCATACCACGGCTTGCGTTTCGACGGCAGTGGCCAATGCACGCACAACCCCCATGGCGAGGGAAACATCCCCAAGGCGGCCTGTGTCCGCGGGTTCGCGGTCGTTGAACGCCACGGCGCGATCTGGGTCTGGCTGGGTGAGCGTCACCTGGCCAGCGATGCGCTGATTCCTGACTTTTCCTTTTTCGAGCAGGCGCCCACCCATGCCAAGGGACACGGGTACCTGCCTACACGCGCGCATCACGAGCTGCTGTCCGACAACATCATGGACCTGAGCCATGTTGATTTCCTGCACCCGGATACGCTCGGTGGCGGAGCGTTGTCACGCACCCGCGCCGCCGTCGAGGAGCTGGCCAACGATCGAGTGCGCATCAGTTGGTGGGCCGCAGATGATGTTCCTCCGCCGGCGTTCGGCGCTCACCTTGAAGATCCGAGCCGGGCAGACGTCTGGGCCGAAGTCATCTGGCACGCGCCTGGCCTGATGCTGCTGGGCAGTGGCGCCACCGCGCCAGGGCGCCCCAGGGAAGAGGGACCGGTGACCTGGAACCTGCACCTGATGACCCCGCAGGATGCGACGAATACCCATTATTTCTTCGCCAACACGCGCAGTTTCGAGCAGGACAACGCGCAATTGAACGCCTTCGTCCAGGACATGTTGATCGGCATCTTCGCCGGTGAAGACAAACCCATGGTCGAGGCCCAGCAGCGCCAGATAGGTGAGGTTGACTTGCTGGGCCTCAACCCGGTGTTGCTGCCCGTCGATGCCGGGGCCGTGCGCTGTCGGCGGGTGCTGCGTCGGTTGATTGAAACCGAGCGCGCGGCGACGCACGCCAACCCGTCATCAAGCTTTGGAAAAGAGGTATTGCGATGAGCTTCCTACGCAACGTCTGGTACGCAGCCGCCTGGGGAACCGAGGTCAACGCCGGAGAGCTGTTCCAACGAACCCTGCTCAACGAACCCGTGGTGTTTTTTCGCGATACCCAGGGCACCGCCCAGGCCATTGCCGATCGCTGCCCCCACCGTTTCGCGCCCCTGGGCATGGGAACGCTTAAAGGCGATTCGGTGCGTTGCCCGTACCACGGCCTGGAATTCGATGGCAGCGGCACCTGCATGCATAACCCCCACGGCGATGGCGCCATTCCCAAGGCGGCGAAGGTCAAGGCTTACCCGCTGGTCGAGCGCCACAGCCTGTTGTGGATCTGGATGGGCGATGCAGGTCTGGCCGACGCGACGCTGATTCCGGATTTCAGTTGCATGGACGAAGACCTTTGGTATGTCGGCAAACGTTATTTGCACGCGCGAGCCAACTACGTGCTGGAAACCGACAACATCATGGACCTGAGTCATATCGAGTTCCTGCACCCGTCAACGTTGGGTGGTGATGGCGTCAAGAGCGCGTTGACCAGCGTACAGGAGGAGGGCAACACCGTTTGGTCCAACCGCCAGACCGTCGCGGAAATCATGCCGGAATTTCTCTACGCCGCCTGGAACATTCCCCAGGGCACTCCGGTGGACCGTTGGATTGATGTGCGTTGGGATGCGCCTGCGAACATGTTGTTGTTTTCCGGTGCGGTGGCGACAGGGCTCCCCAGGGAGCAGGGAGTTTCCACGCCGATTCCGCATCTGTTCACCCCGGAAACCGAGGCCACGACTCACTACTGGTTTTCAGTTTGTTTCCCCAAGGCAATGGGCGAGTTCGCCGAGCGATTCGCTGACGAGCAAGCGGCCGCGATCAACCAACCCTTTGCCGATGAAGACTTGCCGATGCTCGAGGCGCAGCAGCGCATGATGGGCGATGCGTCGTTCTGGGACTTGAAGCCGGTCCTGCTGATCGGTGATGCAGGCGCCATCCGCGCGCGGCGTGTACTCGATCGCTTGATCGCTGCCGAGCAGCCTGTGGGTGCCAAGGGATGATCGAAGTCATCGTCACTCGCAAGCGGCGCGAAGCCGAAGGCATCTACAGCTTCGAGCTGGCTCCGGCCGAAGAATCCGTGCTGCCTGCCTTCAGCGCCGGCTCGCATATCGACGTGCACCTGCCCAATGGCCTGGTGCGCCAGTACTCGCTGTGCAATCACCCGGAAGAACGCCACCGCTACCTGCTGGGGGTGTTGCTCGACCCGGCGTCGCGCGGTGGTTCGCAGGCCATGCACGAGCAGGTCCACGAAGGTAGCCGGCTGCGCATCAGCGAGCCGCGCAACCTGTTCCCGCTGGAACATGGGGCGGGGTACAGCGTGTTGTTCGCGGGCGGTATCGGCATCACGCCGATCCTTTGCATGGCCGAGCGCCTGGCGCGGATCGGCGCGCCTTTCGAGTTGCACTACTGCGGTCGCTCGGCCGGGCGGATGGCCTTCATGGAGTACATCCGTCATTGCGCGTTCGCCCATTGCGTGCATGTTCATCTGGACGATGGCGAGGCCATCCAGCGCCTCGACAGTGCTCGGGTTTTGTCCGCACCGGCCAGTGATCGTCACCTGTATGTCTGCGGCCCGAATGGCTTCATGGACCATGTGCTGGATACCGCACGCACGCAGGGCTGGGCCGAGGCGCAGCTGCACCGTGAGTACTTTACCGCTGCCGCTGCGCCGGCCAGCGAGGCGGGCGGGTTCGAGGTGCAACTGGCAAGCACCGGGCAATGCTTCCAGGTGCCTGCCGCGCTCAGCGTGGCCCAGGTGCTGCTGGAGGCCGGCATCGACATCCCGTTGTCCTGCGAGCAGGGCATCTGTGGCACTTGCCTGACACGGGTGCTGGAAGGCGAGCCGGAGCATCGCGATATGTTTCTGACCGATGCCGAGCGAGCACGCAACGACCAGTTCACGCCGTGCTGCTCGCGCGCCAGGAGCGCGCGGCTGGTGCTCGATCTTTAAGGCTTTCCCATGAATCCATTTTTACCCGCTGGCACGTTCCACCAACAGATCGAGGACTTGAACATGCAACAGCTTCCTGATTTCAAACGCGTGGTCACCGGGCACGATGCCCAGGGGCGGGCGGTGGTCGCGCTCAGCGGACCGACGCCGAACAGCTTCCCGCTCAAGGCCGTGCCCGGCACGGTCTTCCACGAGATCTGGAACAGCGGCGCCAGCCCGGCCGCGCTCGACAACGGCGACGACCCCACCCGCAAGCCGCTTCAATTGAGTCCGGCCCCTTTGGGCAGCGTCATCCGCGTGGTGGATATCCCGCCCGACAGCGTGCAGAACCAGGTCAGTGCCGAGGATGCCGCGGCAGCCTTCGCCGAAATTGGCCAGGCCCACGCCGGTACGGGCCAGGCGGACTCCACGCACAAACTGATGCACCGCACCGAAACGCTGGATTACGGCGTGGTGACGGAGGGCGAGGTCTGGCTGGTCCTCGATGGCGAAGAGGTGCACCTCAAGCGCGGTGACATCGTCGTGCAGCGCGGCACCAATCACGCTTGGAGCAATCGCACCGAGCAGATGGCACGCATGCTCTTCGTGCTGCTCGACGGTCGCTTCGCCCCCGAACTGCAAGGAGAACGGGCATGAAGCTCAGTACTCTCAAGGATCACAGCCGCGACGGTCGCCTGTTGGTGGTATCACGCGACTTGGCCTGGGCCGTGGATGCCAGTGATCTCGCGGCGACGCTGCAGGAGGCCATCGAGCATTGGCCGAGCGTCGAGGCCGCTTTGCGCGCTCGCTATGACGCCCTGAACGAAGGCGCGCTGGTCGGGGCCTTTGCCTTTGATCCGCAACAAGCCGCCGCACCCTTGCCGCGTGCCTGGCAGTGGCTGGATGCTTCATCGTTTCTCAGCCATGGCGAGCGGATGCAGAAAGCGTTTTCGCTGGATCCCATCGAAGGTGTCGAACACACGCCCCTGATGTACCAGGGTTGCGGCGATGACTTCCTCGGCGCCCACGATGACATCGTGCTGCCCAGTGAAACCCATGGCATCGACTTCGAAGGTGAATTCGCCGTGGTGGTCGATGAAGTTCCCATGGGCTGCTCGGCGCAAGAAGCCCTCGCCCATATCCGTCTCATCGTGCAAGTCAACGACGTCAGCTTGCGCGCACTTGCACCCCGGGAGATGAAGACCGGCTTCGGGTTTATCCAGGCCAAATCCTCATCAAGTTTTGCCCCCGTGGCAATCACCCCCGACGAGTTGGGCGAAGCCTGGCGCGACGGGCGCGTGCACTTGCCGCTGAAGGTTGAATGGAATGGCCAGTGGTTCGGGCATGCCCACGGTGGCGCGATGCATTTCGGCTTCCATCAGTTGATCGCCCATGCAGCGCTGACCCGGCGTCTCAGGGCCGGCTGCGTGATCGGTTCCGGCACGGTTTCCAATGCCGACCCCAGCGTTGGCGCGGCTTGCATCGCTGAACGTCGTGCCGTGGAGATGATTGAACAGGGCGCGCCCAAAACGTCCTTCATGCGCTTTGGCGACCGGGTGCGCATGGACGTCCTCGATGCGCAAGGGCAGTCGGTCTTTGGCGCGATAGACCAGCGTGTCGTCCGAGGAGACCGCCCATGCGCGTGATGATTACCGGTGCCAACGGCTTTGTCGGGCGGGCACTGGTGCAGCGCCTGCTCGACACGAATCAGCTGCGAGGCCAGCCCATCAGCGCGTTGATCCTGCTGGATAAGGAACTGGCGGGCTTTACTGACGACAAGCGCGTGCGCCGTCATTGTGGCAGCGTCACCGATGCCGCGTTGCTGCGTCGCGCCCTGGCCGATGGCATCGATGTGGTGTTCCACCTGGTGAGCGTGCCGGGCGGCGCGGCCGAGCAGCTGTATTCACTGGGCTATCAGGTCAACTTGCTGGCGAGCCTTGAGTTGCTCGATCAGTTGCGCGAACAGCCTGGCGTGCCGGTGCTGGTGTACGCCAGCAGCGTGGCGGTATACGGCGGCGACCTGCCGGCGCGCATGGATGAGCGTGCCGTGCCACACCCGCAAATAAGCTATGGCGCGCACAAGGTGATGGTGGAAACGGCCCTCAACGATCTGGCTCGGCGCGGCGAGGTGGACGGTCGTGCCGTGCGCCTGCCCGGCATCGTCGCGCGTCCACGTGAACCCAACGGCCTGCGTTCGGCATTCATGAGCGATCTGCTGCACGCGTTTGCCCAGGGCGAGCCGTATTGCTGCCCGGTGTCGCCGCAGGCGCAGGCGTGGTGGATGTCGGTGCGGTGCTGCGTCGATAACCTGCTGCGAGCCGCCGAGCTGCCGACCGCCGAACTCGGCGGCTCACGTGTCTGGCAACTGCCGTTGTTGCACCTGTCCATTGCCCAGGTCATCGATGCCCTGGCCGCTGCCTACGGCCAGGAACGCCGCGGACTGATCAGCTTCGCACCGGATGCCGGGCTGCAAGCCTTGTTCGGCAGTTTCCCGGCGATGAAAACCCCACTGGCCCGGGCCCTTGGCTTTCGCCATGACGGCTCGGCTGCCGCCTTGATACGTAACAGTTTGAAGCCTGCTGGCTCGGCGCGTCGTGCGCGGGGGCGGGTGGCGCTTGGAGTGACCGATCATGCAACCGACTAAACGCCGTCTGGTGGACCTGTCTGTGACCCTGGACAACAACCCTTACACTGATCCCCCGCCGTTGCTGCCGAAAATCGACTACATGGACCATCAACAAGGCTGGCCGGAGATGGCCGCGATGTTTCCCGGCCTGGCCAAGGCGCAACTGCCTGGCGACGAATCCTGGGCGGCGGAGCGCCTGCAAATCACCACCCACAGCGGTACGCACATGGACGCCCCTTGGCATTACGCCTCGACCACGGACGGCGGCAAGCCGGCGTTTGGCATCGACGAGTTGCCGCTGGATTGGTGCCTGCAACCGGGGGTGAAACTGGATTTTCGCCATATGCCAGACGGTCACGTGGTCAGTGCCGCCGAAGTACAGGCTGAGTTGGCGCGCATCGAGCACGTGCTCCAGCCGTTGGACATTGTCCTGGTCAATACCCGCGCCGGTGCACTGTTCGGCCAGCCAGGTTATCTGGATGCCGGGGTTGGCATTGGCCGCGAGGCCACGTTGTATCTGTTGGAGCGCGGCGTACGCGTGGTCGGCACCGATGCCTGGAGTTGGGACGCGCCGTTCAAGTACACGCGCGAACGCTTCGCCGCCACCGGCGACGCCTCGATCATCTGGGAAGGGCACAAGGCCGGACGCGACATCGGCTACGGCCAGATGGAGAAACTGGCGAACCTGGAATGCCTGCCCGCCCATGGCTTTCAGGTGTCCTGTTTCCCCTACAAAATCAGGCACGCCTCGGCCGGCTTCGTCCGCGCCGTGGCGATTTTCGAGGAATGACCGTGCGTGCGTCGGAAGGAAAAAAACGCGGCAGTCTTTCCCGAGGGCTTGAGGTGCTGCTTTCCGAGCACATCATCGAGGGGCGACTGCGTAGCGGAGAACAATTGCCCACCGAGTCGGCCCTCATGCACGAACACGGGGTCAGCAGGACCGTGGTGCGCGAGGCGATGTCGCGTCTGCAGGCCGCCGGAATGGTCGAGACCCGCCACGGCATCGGTACGTTTGTGCGCGATAGCACGCTGTCATTGAAGACCTTCATCGACCCGGCGACGATTGGTGTCATCGTCGATTCCCTGGCGATCATGGAGTTCCGGATTGGCCTGGAAGTCGAAGCCGCCGGGCTCGCCGCGCAACGCCGCCGCCCGGATCAGCTGGCCGGTTTGCGAGCGCTGCTCGATCAGCTCGGACAGCCGGCAGTCAGCCTCAATGATCGGGCGGCGCTGGATTTCCAGTTCCATCTGGGCATCGCCGAGGCGACCGGCAATCACTACATCGCCAACACGCTGCTCAACCTGGGCGTGGTCATCATTCCGCGCAGCCGATTGGATTCCGCGCGGCTGTTCCATGATGAGCCTTTGCACTACGAGCAGCGCATGCAAGGCGAGCATGAGCAGATCTACCAGGCGATCTTCAATCAAGACGCCGAATACGCACGCGCGGCCATGCGCCTGCACCTCCAGGACAGTCGCGAGTACCTGCATCAGGCCCGCAACGAGCTGCTGACATGACAACCATCCAGAACGCCCAGGTGCCGGAAACGACAACGCAGTACCCCGCCTCGGCGCTGACCATCATCGATCCGCGCTGGACCTTGTTTGTCCGTGTCGTGGCGGCGGGCAGCCTCAGCAAAGCGGCCGTATTGCTGGATATGCCGCAATCCATGGTCAGTCGCAATATCGCCTTGCTCGAGTCGCAATGTGGCGAACGCCTGTTCCATCGCACCGGACGAGGCGTGGTCCTGACCGAATTCGGTGAACAGCTGTTGCCATGTATATCCGGCCTTCTCGCGGATGCGGAGGGCCTTGCCGACGACATTCGCAACCTGCGTGGAAAACCGGTGGGCGAGGTGGTCGTGGGCATGTTGCCCTCAGCGGTGCGACGGTTCGCGGGGACGCTGTTTTCCACGGTGCGGGCGCAGATGCCCGGGGTAAGGTTGCATTTGATCGAGGGCGCCAGTGCTCAACTCGAAGAGCAGTTGCACGACGGTCGCCTGGATATGGCGCTGGTGCTGCGCGAGAGCGAGGCGAGCATCGGGCAAGCGCATCTGCTGGCCAGGCTTCCACTGCATCTGGTGGGGCCTGCCGTCGATCCTCTTTTCGCCAGCCGGGACATTCCGTTGAAGCAGTTATCTGGATTGCCCCTGGTCGTACCCGGGCGGCCGCATCTGTTGAGGGCCAGGCTCGACCACTTGGCCGACGATCAAGGTGTCGAATTATCCGTGGCCGTGGAAGCCGATTCCGTCCAGCTGCAGTACGAAGTCGTGGCGGCGGGGGGCGGCTATGCCATTGCGTCGGTGCTGCCGGGCTCGTTGGATCAGCGATTGGTCTCATCGCGAATCGTCGAGCCGGTCCTCGAGCGCTTCGTTGTCCTGGCGGAGTCGCCCCGTCGCCCGGTGACGCGTGCCTCCCGTGAGGTGCGCCGGTTGATCTGCAACCTGTCCATGCCATCGACTTAAGCGATAGCTGCTTTCGCTCCCCAGCAGTATTCGGTGCGGGGAGCGCCTCGTAGGGTGTCAGTCAACCAACGATTGATACCGATTGCGAGGTTCGCACTATGCATCACGCTCAAGAATCCCAAGTCATCGCCCCGACGCTTTTCCTCAGCGATGCCGATGTTGCCTCTCTCGCCGATTGGGGCACTGCCGTCGCCGCACTCGCCGAGGCGTATGCCCATCCGACGTCCGACGCGATGGTGCCGCCTCGTTCCATGGCGCGGGGCGACGGGCTCTGGCTGCGCAGTTTGACCGCCGTACCGCCCACGGGCGGCCAGATGGGCTGCAAATTGATCGCCGCTTCCATGCGGGCGCGCTGCGCCAGCTACCTGATCGCCTTGTTCAACCAGCAGACCATGGCCCTCAGTGCGCTGATCGACGGCAACCGGGTGACCGGTTTGCGTACCGCCGCCACCGCTGCGCTGGCGGTCGATTTGCTGGCGCCCCAGCGAGCGCTGCGGGTGGGTGTGATTGGCGCCGGGTTCGAGGCGCGGGGTGCGCTGGACTGCCTCAAGTCCGTGCGCGACGTGTCCCATGTCCGGGTGTTCAGTCCAACGCCCGCGAGCCGTGAGCGTTTTGCCGACAGCTTCAGGCCCGGGCTGGATATCCAGGCAGTGAGCAGCGCCCAGGAGGCGGTGCGGGACGCTGACGTGGTGATCTGTGCCGCCCGCAGCCGCGACGAGTCTCCGGTGTTGCAAGGCGCGTGGCTTTGCCCGGGCGCCACGGTCGTGTCGTTGGGTTCCACCTTGCCTGAGCAACGGGAGGTTGATCCGGTCACGATGGAGCGAGCCGCCTGCATTGTCGCGGATATGCCGCAAGAGGTGCTCCACGATACCGGTGACGCCATCGCCGCGATCAGTGCCGGCGTGTATGTCGCCGACAAATTGGTCGCGCTGTCGGACCTGGTCGCGGGCCGTGTCACCCCGCGCCAGCACGCAAGCGATATCGTCCTCTACAAATCGGTGGGCTCGGCGCTGCAGGACGTCGTCATCGCCCAAGCGCTGTATGAGCGCGCCCGGCAACAAGGCCTCGGCATCGAGCTGCCTGCCAGCATTGTCCCTGTCTCGAAATAACCCTCACTGTCCAAAGGAAATCATCATGGCCACATACAAGAAAGCGGACGCCCGTGCCTGGGCGCGGGAAAACCTGGTGGGCTGCTCGGCTGTCACCATCCCAAGCTTCAGTGCCGATCTGAAGCGACTCAACGAACGTGGTATTCGCCACGACATTGAACATACGGTCGGCCTGGGCTACAGCGCCACGTTGCTGTGCAGCGAACTGGCGATCTCTCCCCAGGAGAACGCGCAGTTCACGGCCTGGGCCCGTGAGTCGGGGAAAAACCTGATCCTGTTCTTCCATGCTGCTTTTGGCACGCTTGCCGAGAACATCGAGGCGGTGAAGCTCGCCGAGAATGCCGGTGCGGATATTGTCCTGTTGTCCTATCCACCGCAGTTCTGGCCGACCAACGAACAGGAAATATACGACTACACCAAGGCGTTCTGCGACGCGACGGACCTTGCCGTGATGCTGTTCCCGATTCCGTTGTGGGGCTTTGAACGGGTGCATCCGGCGGGTATGTCCCTGGAGTTGGTCCGGCGGCTGTTGGCTGATTGCCCGAACATCGCGGCGATCAAATCGGAGCAAGGGTTCCCACTGCCGGCGGGGATTTGCGAGATGTACCACCACTTCCGTGACCAAGTGGTGATCAGTTGCCCGATCGAAGGTGACGCGATTCCCTTGATGAGCCTGATGAAGCTGCAGTTCTCCGGCACCAGCAACACCGCCTGGATGAGCGACTACTACCCGAAAGCGTTCGAACTGGCGCGCACGGGTCGTTTTGAAGAGGCGATGGAACTGTATTGGAAGGTCAATCCGGCCCGCGGTGCCAACGGCGCTGCTGCGCAAAGCTACGCCGGCGGTACCGGTGTGCTCAACCGGACGATGTGGAAATACCAGGACTGGCTCGCCGGTTTCAATGGCGGCCCATTGCGTGCCCCGGCGATGCGCGTGCCGGATCGCTTCATGAAGTCGCTGCGCCAAGGCTTGGTTGCGTCGGGGTTGCCGGTGACTTCGGACCCAGACAGCGCCTTCATGATCGGGCGCCATCCGTGCTGATGGGGAGGATTGCACAGTGAAGCATTTACTCAAGGATCCCACGCTGTGGCGTACCGACGCCTACATCGCTGGAGAATGGTTGGCCGAGACGCCACACGGTCGGTACACGTTGCGCAACCCGGTGGATCAGACGGTTCTGGCCGAGTTGCCGCGCTGTCGCGAAGCTGAAGTCCGGCATGCTATCGATGCGGCGCACGATGCCTTCGGCCCGTGGCGTCGCTTGACGGCCAAGCGCCGTGGCGAGGTGTTGCGCCGTTGGTATGAGCTGATGGTCGAACATCGCGAGGACATTGCCACGCTGATTACCCTGGAGGAGGGCAAGCCACTGGAGGAGGCGCGCGGGGAAGTCGATTACGCGGCGTCTTTTGTACGATGGTTTGGCGAAGAAGCCACACGGGTGCGCGGTGATCTGATTCCGGGCGTGAAGGACACTCAGCGCATCGTCGTACTGCGCGAGCCCATCGGCGTCTGCGCGGCGATAACGCCCTGGAATTTCCCGGCCGCGATGATCACGCGCAAGGCCGCTCCAGCCCTCGCGGCCGGTTGCACCATGGTGGTGAAGCCGGCCAGCCAGACACCTTTGACCGCGTTGGCGCTCGCTGAACTGGCCCTGCGCGCGGGTGTGCCGGGCGGCGTTTTCAGTGTCATCACCGGTAATGACACTCGCGACATTGCCGGTGAGCTCACGGCCAACCCGTTGGTGCGCAAGCTCACCTTCACGGGGTCCACCGAAGTGGGCCGGCTGTTGCTGGCGCAAGCGGCGCAGACGGTCAAGAAATGCTCCATGGAGCTGGGCGGCAACGCTCCGTTCATTGTCTTCGACGATGCGGATCTCGATGCGGCAGCCGACGGCGTGATGTTGGCCAAGTTTCGCAACGGCGGGCAATCCTGTATCGGCGCGAACCGGGTGCTGGTGCAGTCGGGGGTTCATGACGCATTGGCCGAGCGCATCGTTGAGCGGATGGCGCGCCTGAAGGTGGGCAATGGCCTGGAGCCTGGCGTGCAGGTCGGGCCGTTGATCGATGACGCGGCCGTACGAAAATCCCAGGCGCTGGTGGATGATGCACTGGCGCAAGGTGCCCGGCTGCTGGCGGGTGGCAAACCTCATTCCCTCGGCGGGTGTTTTTTCCAGCCCACCTTGCTCACCGATGTGACCCACGGGATGCGGGTCGCTCGCGAAGAGATCTTCGGCCCGGTCATGCCGCTGGTGCGTTTCGACAACGATGACCAGGCCATCGCGATGGCCAATGACAGCGAGTTCGGTTTGGCGGCGTACCTGTTCAGCCGTGACGCGGCACGCATCTGGCGCAACGCCGCGCGCATCGAATCGGGCATGGTGGGCATCAACTGCGGCCTGATTTCAAATGAAGTCGCACCCTTTGGTGGCGTGAAACAGAGCGGTCTCGGGCGAGAGGGATCCCACCTGGGCATCGACGAGTTCCTTGAAGTGAAATACCTCTGCTGGGATGGCTTGGAAAGCGTGTGAAACCTGTGCCTGGTCCATGGATGCCTGGGCTTGCACCTTCTTGGCTGATGCACCGCCGAGCGCTTTTGTGGCGAGGGAGCTTGCTCCCGCTGGGCTGCTTAGCGGCCCTTTCTTATGGGCGCTTCGCACCCAAGCGGGAGCAAGCTCCCTCGCCACGGGTCTGGGGTGGCTGGATTGTGTGTGGCGCTGGCAGACCCATCGCCGGCAGCGATACCTCGGATTGTGCAAAGCGATTTCAGCGCTGATTCCCGATTCGATAGTCTCGTAGCTGATCCGGCATTTTTCGTCGGCATTCTCATGATTCTGCGGCGTTGATTCGATGTCGTCGCAGAGCCTGTCGGTGCGCCAGGCAATGTCCGCCCGATTGAAATAAGAATAATTAGGAGAGCGCGATGATTGCAGCAGTCAATAAGGTCCTGGTGATCGGAGGCGGGTTTTCCGGTATGACCGCGGCTATCCAGCTCGCCCGCCAGGGCGTCGAAGTCGATCTGGTGGAAATAGACCCGCTGTGGTGTCCGCTGGGGGCGGGTATCACCCTCAGTGGGCCTACGTTGCGAGCGCTGGATACGATTGGAATCCTTGAGCGGGTGGCTGGGGAAGGGTACCTGTCGACCAACTTCGATGTGTTTTCACCGGCAGGCGAGCTGATCGTGCAATTGGCACTTCGACCTCCGGTCAGCGATAAACCGATCCCCTGTGGCGGCGGCATCCTGCGCCCGGTGCTGGCCCGGATCTTCGCCGAAAAAACCAGGGAAGTGGGCACCCGCGTGCGCCTCGGCATCAGCTACGACACCATCAGCCAACAGGACGATGGCATTGAAGTGTCGTTCACCGACGGGACTGCTGGACGCTATGACCTGGTCATCGCCGCTGACGGTGTGCATTCGCGGATGCGCAAGGAATTTTTCCCGCAAGCACCGTCGCCAAAACCCATCCATCAGAGTGTCTGGCGCGCGGTGCTGAGGCGCCCGCCGGAAATCGTCCGCCCGACTCACTGGCTGGGGCGCACCAAGGTCGGTGTCAATCCGATTTCCGACACGCACATGTACATGTTCCTGATGGAGAACCGCGATTTTTCCGAGTGGATCGATCCGGCCACCTGGCCGGGTGAGATGGCCCGTCTGCTGGGCGAGTTCCCAGCCCCGATCCTGCAAGCGCTGGTGCCGCAGCTGTACGAGTCGGGCGCCAGTATCGACTATCGTCCGCTGGCCAATCTATTGGTGCCGTTACCCTGGCACCAAGGCCGCATCGTGATGATCGGGGATACCGTGCACGCCACCACGCCGCACTTGGCTTCCGGGGCTGGAATTGGTATCGAGAGCGCCATCGTGCTGGCTGAGGAACTGCTCGCCGAAAGTGATCTCCAGACAGCCCTGGCCCGATTCGAAGCGCGACGTTGGGAGCGGTGCCAACTGGTGGTCGAGAACTCCGCGCGTCTGTGCGAGTTGGAAAAGAATGGTGGTGATAAAGACGAGCATGCCCAGATCATGCGCGAGTCCACCGCGCTATTGGCCGAGCCTGTTTGAGCCCGGGCCGGCATAAATAAAAGGACGGCTTTGATAGTCGTCCTTTTTTATTCCGGGCCGGTCCTGATTTCACAATCGTCCGGCGGTAATGGCTGAAGGTCTATTGGCCCAGATCGAGAATGACGACTTCCTTCACGTAGACGAAAAACGATTCTGACGACAGCGCGATCCCTTCGTCGGAAAGCTGCTGGAACAACGACCTCTGGTACTGCCGAAAACCTTGAAGGTCCGCTTCGTTTTCGAACCACAGGCTGGAAACGCCTTCGTAGACGCCTATGTCCGGCCCGAAATAAGACGTCACCCGGTCACCTTCGGGCATATACCGGGCGCGAACGTGCCTGCGCAGGGCCTTCTGGAACGCCGGATATTCACTCGCTGCCGCAGCATGGGCGCGATCCCACGCGCTGAAAAAAGCCTCGAGCTGCACCGCGGGGTTCTTTTTGAGGAAAAGCATCGCCTTCCAATTCGTGGGCAATGTGCCGGTTTCGGACAGATCGACCTCATCCATCAGTTGCGCAACCTGCTTGGAAAGGTCAGCGAAGTTCTTGGCATCAGGTCCCGTGGTTTGCTGGGTATAGGGGTCGCTGAAGGTGGCGATCAGGTCCGACATGTTTTCAAAGAACAATTCCGTTATGGAATCCCTGTGAAATGTTTGCGTGTAGGCGTTATCGGAATCGACGCCAAAGGCTGCGTCGATGACATGGTTCTGGACGTAGCGCTTGACGCCCAGGGGCTTGGCTTGGGCGATCTTTCCGTGCTGGTGCTCTATATAGTCAAGGAATTCAACATGGGTCATGCCGGGTTTCCTGCGTACTGCGGCTAGCATCTTAATCATGAGCGGGCTCTCGCTTTATTATTCATCGACGGACTTTTTGACCCTGAAAATATAAGGCGAGGGTCGGGCGGCTAACCAATCGCTATTTCGGCTGTCAGGTATCGCGCAATGACATGCCTGATCAACTCATTCCCGGTCTGACCACGCTTCGAAAAAATAACCCCGCCACGCTGTCGATCCGAGCCATCGCCATTCGACTACCCTGTAGAGCCGCCACACGGACGGCCTGATCCATTCATTCCCCAGGAGATATGAGCATGCGATTTATGGTGATCGTCAAGGCCAGTCCGGAGTCGGAAGCCGGAGAAATGCCCAGCGCGGAGCTGCTGGCTGCCATGGGTGCCTACAACGAAGAATTGGTCAAGGCGGGGGTGATGCTCGCCGGCGAAGGCCTGCATCCCAGTGCCCAGGGCGTGCGCGTACGGTTTTCCGGCAAGGACCGGACCGTCGTCGAGGGGCCATTCGCCCAGACAAGCGAGTTGATCGCCGGGTTCTGGATTTTCAAGGTCCAGTCACTGCAAGAGGCGATCGACTGGGTCAAGCGCTGTCCGAACCCGATGGTCAGCGACAGTGAGATCGAGATCCGCCAGATCTTCGAACTCGAGGAATTCGGCGAGAGTTTTACCCCTGAACTACAGGCACAGGAAGAACGCCTGCGGGCGCAGATATCCAGTCAGTCGTGAAACCGATGAAAGGAGAGCACACCATGAGAATCATTCCGTACCTGACCTTCGATGGCCGTTGCAAGGAAGCCTTTGCGTTGTACAAGGACGTGCTGGGCGGCGAGCTGTTTTCCATGTCCTTTGCCGAGGCGCCAGAGGACGTCGGCATGCCCCAGGACGCCGACCTGATCATGCACACCTGCCTGACCGTGGGCAACTTCAGCCTGATGGCGTCCGACTGCCCGCCAGGCCAGCCGTATCGCAAGCCGCAAGGCGTGTCGGTTTCCCTCAACGTCGACAGCGTGGAGGAGGCCGAGCGGCTGTTCAACGGCTTGAGTGCGGGTGGCAGCGTGTACATGCCGATGGCGAAGACGTTCTGGGCGGAACGCTTCGCCATGTTCGAAGACCGTTTCGGGATCGCCTGGATGGTCAACTACGAGGGGCGCCAATAGGCCGGGCGTAGCCAGGGTCGCCGGCCTGGAAGCGGTCGGCGACCTGAAAAGGACTTGATAGTTGCAGAACCCGGCTATCCTTTCGGTACTGCATTCTTGGCAAAGGGACGCCATGCCAGACTATGAACGCGCCACCGGCCCTGGATCCCGCCTCATTTGGGGTGATCGAACCTGTTTGATCGGGCCGTCGCTACGCTGGATGACGTCCATCGCGGCCGCATGTTTTTTCGCGGCATCTTCCGGCTACGGCCAGGTGCAGCCAACCGAGGCGGCTGCCACGGTGACGGTGGCCCAAGCCCGGGAAATCGTGGCCAAGGCCACCCTTGGGGCCGCTCGTTGGAGTGGTCCCGAGTCCGGCCCGCAAGCCCAGCGGGGCAAGAGTATCGCGCTTGTCGCAGAAGACTTGCGTAACGGTGGCATCGTCGGTGTCGCCCAGGGTGCCCGGGAGGCGGCCAGTGCGATGGGCTGGACGCTGAAGATATTCGATGGCGCTGGCTCGTCGGCCGGGCGCGCCAAGGCTTTTTCCGATGCCCTGGCGGCGAAGCCCGACGGCCTCATCCTGTGCGGCTCCGATGCCCTCGAAAACAACGCGGCGCTGATGCGCTTCGCCGACAAGGACATCCCGGTGGTCGGCTGGCACGCCGGGGCGCACCCCGGGCCGATTGACGGTACGCCGGTGGCCATGAACGTCACGAGCGACCCGCTTGAAGTGGCACGGCTTACCGCCATGGCGGCGGTGGCGCAGTCAAACGGACAGGCCGGCGTGGTCATTCTCACTGACTCCAAGTACAGCATCGCCACGACCAAAGCCAAGGCCATGGAGGACGTCATTCGGGCCTGTCAGGGATGTTCGATGCTGGAAGTGCGCGATGTCGCGATCTCCGAAAGCAGCGAGAAGATGCCTGCCGTGACCCGGGAACTGCTCCAGCGCTATGGCAAGCGCTGGACCCACACGCTGGCGATCAACGATATCTATTTCGACTATTCGATTGCCTCGTTGACCGGCGCCGCGATACCCAGCAATGGCATCAGTCTTTTGTCTGCCGGGGATGGCAGCGCTTCGGCTTTCCTGCGCATCCAGGCGAAAACCTACCAGACCGTTACCGTCGCCGAGCCGCTCAACCTGCATGGCTGGCAAGTAATGGACGAATTGAACCGGTTGTTTGCAGGCCAGCCGGTGAGCGGCTTCATCGCGCCGATCCACTTGGTCAACGCCGACAATGTCGCCTTCGATGGTGGAAAAAAATCCCAGTACGATCCGGATAACGGCTATCGAGACATCTATCGCCGCCAATGGAACCCCTGATGTTGGATATTTTTCCCCGGCTTGGACGCCAGCTCTGGCCACAATCACTCCGCGCCCAGTTTGCGCTGGCGTTTGTGGCGCTGGCGCTGTTGATCCTCGCGGGGGGAGCCACGGCGGTCTACGCGTTGCGGTCCTCGAACAACGCCACTCGCCAACTGACGGATGAGCGGTTGGTCCGCATGCAATATGGCCAGGACATGGTCCAGCGCACGTTGCTGATCGAGCGCCAGACTGACCAGCTCCTGACCACCCGTTCACCAGACGTCCTGCGATCAAGCTATGCCGCGACCGTCGAACAGCTTGGCGCCCTGGACCAACTGGTTCAGCAGTTGACCGCCGCGAACAGTGCCGTAGCGATACTCGATATGCATCAGTCGAGCCAGTTGTTCCGCAATACCGCCACCATCGTTGCACAGTTGCGTGAAAGCCTGCTGCAAACCGAGATCACGTTCGAGCAGGCCCTGGAGGATCACACCGCCCGGTTAACGGCGGCAAGCACCCCGGCCAGCCTGGAGCGAGCGGTGTTGCTTTTCGATCTGTCGCAGGCGGCTGACGGTGAGGCCGTGCAGCGGCTGCGGGTACGCTATGAACGTTTGTCACCCGAAGCCGCTTCACTTGACGCTGACATGGGCAAGCCCGATCTGTTTTTCCTGCGCGGGATGCTCGTCGATCAGCACAACGTCATAAAGCGCTTCAACGAGGAGTTGCAGAATCAGGCCGGGGTGTTGGTCACCTTGGCCCGTGCGCAATCGAATGCCTACACCGAGGACTATCGCGCAGCCGTGCAGCGGCTGGTGGAGGACTCGAACCGTAGCCAGCAATGGGTACTGATCATGTTGGGCGCCAGCCTGGTGCTCGCCTGGTTCGTGACCCGGGTCTTCATGGGCCGCCATGTGCTCGTGCGCCTGAATGAGATAAGCCGGCAGTTGCGCCAGGAGCATGCGGACAAAACGCATTTGATGATGGCGGACCATGGTAACGACGAGATCGGCAACATGGCGCGGGCGGTGAATCAGTTTCTTGAGGACCGGCTTCAGTTGGAAAAAAGAACCGCCCAATTGAGCATCGCCACTGAACGGCTCGCCGTGCAGAACAGCCGGCTGGAGCAGGAGGCGATCATTCGTGCCGGACAAGGCCATGTCCTGGAGCTGATCGCCAGGAGCACCGAGCTTGCCGAGGTGCTCGACAGCCTGGCTCACCTGGTCGAGTCCCAGCTGGAGGGCATGATGGTGTCGATCCTCTTGCTGGATGAGGAAGGCAAGCACCTGCACCACGGGGCCGCGCCCAGTTTGCCCAAAGCCTATAGCCAGATCATCGACGGGATCGAAATCGGTCCGAACGTCGGTTCATGTGGTACTTCGGCGTATCGCCGAGAACCGGTGATCGTCACGGATATCCAGCAGGATCCGCTGTGGGAGGCATACCGTTCAATCGCCGAGCCCTACGGGTTTCGTGCCTGCTGGTCGACGCCGATCCTGTCCCATGAGCGAAAGGTACTGGGGACATTTGCGTTGTATGCCAAGACCGTGCGCAGCCCCAGCCGGGCCGAGACGCAACTGATCGATCTGGCGACACCCCTCGCCGGGATTGCCATCGAACGCCAGTTGACGGAAAAGCGCATTCGCTTCATGGGCGATCATGACGTGCTGACCGGGCTGCCGAATCGCACGCTGCTCGAAGACCGTCTCAAGCAGGCCATGCTCTATGCCCAGCGCTATAACCGGCTGGTGACGGTGGTGTTTCTCGACCTGGACAAATTCAAACTGGTGAATGACAGCCTTGGGCACAGTGCCGGTGATGAACTGCTGAAGACGGTGGCCCAGCGCATGGTCGAGTGCGTCCGCCGGACCGACACCGTTGTGCGGCTGGGTGGCGACGAATTCGTGATCATCCTGTTCGACCAGCCCTCGGACCTCGACGGCGTGACGCCCGTCCTGCACAAGCTCCAGGAAGCGATCCTGCAACCGATCCACCTCAGCGGCCATAAACTCCACGTCACCTGCAGCATGGGGCTGGCGACTTACCCTGCCGACGGCGCAGACACCGATACGTTGATCAGCAATGCGGACGCCGCCATGTACCGGGCCAAGGAGCTGGGTCGCAACAGCTTCCAGTTCTACACGAGCGAGATGAACACCCAGGTACAGGGCAAGCTGGCCATGCAGGATGGGCTTCGAAACGCCCTCGACAATGACGAGTTCCTGCTGCTGTACCAGCCACAGGTGGACTTGCAGTCGGGCCAGATCATTGGCGTGGAAGCGTTGATTCGCTGGCAGCACCCCGAGCTTGGCATGGTGTCGCCCATCAAGTTCATTCCCCAGGCCGAAGAAACCGGCCTGATCGTGCCCATCGGCGACTGGGTGATCCACACTGCGTGCCGGCAGAACAAGGCGTGGCAGGCGGCCGGCTTGCCGCCGATCACCGTGTCGGTGAACATCTCGGCGCGCCAGTTCGTCGAAAGGAACCTGATCGACCGGGTCAACCATGCCCTGCAGGAAACCGGGCTTGAGCCGATGTACCTTGAGCTGGAGCTGACCGAAAGCCTGATCATGCAAGACCTCCAGCAAGCCATCAGTAAAATGAAGGCGCTGCAGTCAATGGGCACCAGTCTCTCGATCGACGACTTCGGCACCGGTTATTCCAGCCTTGCAGCGTTGAAGAGCTTCCCGATTGCGAGGCTCAAGATCGACCAGTCTTTCGTGCGCGACCTGCCCGACAACGAAAACGACAAGGCTATCGCCACCGCGGTGATTTCGTTGGGGCACAAACTGAACCTCAAGGTGATCGCCGAAGGTGTCGAAACCGAAGAGCAACAAACGTTCCTGCGGGAAAACGGCTGCGATGAAATTCAAGGTCACTTTTTCAGCAAGGCCGTCAGCGCAGAGGAAATCAGCCTGTTGCTGCGTATGCCACGATTGCCTCAGTCAAGCCGCACCCTGAATCCGGACTCGACAGGACAGGCGCACGGTGTAAAACGCCCGGGCCGTCCAATGCCTGGGCGTTAGTTCAGCGTGTCATAGCTTCCCAGCCCAGACCTCAGGTATCCGCGCCGTCCAAGGCAATGCACGCTCCAATTGTCCTGCCAGGCGCAGCAGTATGTCTTCCCGACCAAAACCCGCCGAGAACTGCACGCCGATTGGCAGGCCCGTTTCCGGATCAAATGCCAGCGGCACCGACATGGAAGGGGTCCCCGTTACATTCGCCAACGCAGTGAAAGGCGAGTGGTTGAATACGCGTTCCATCCAGCCCTTGCCATCCAACTGCTCCTGGCCCTCGTTGTACCTACCGATTGCGGGCGGCAGCGCTGGCAACGTCGGACTCAGCAGGATGTCGTATTGGCAGAAAAAGTTACCCAGGCTGCGGGTCACGACATTCCTGTAATGCATGGCCTCCAGCAAATCGATGGCAGTGAGTTCACTGCCCATCCGGTGCAGCGAAAGCGTGGCCGGCTCAAGCGTGCTGGCATCGACGGGGCGGCCGGTTCCAGCGGCGATGGCGTTGATCCAGGCAGCGGTGTTGGCCGACCAGAACCGGGCATTCATCTCGACAAAACCTTCCCAGCCGAGGCCAATGTCCAGGCAGACCTCTTCCACGTTGTGTCCCATGCCTTGGAGCTGGCCGGCCACATGGCGAGTCGCATTGGCAATCGGTGCGGCGCAATGGCTGGCATTCAGTGGATGCAGCAGAAGGCCAATGCGCAGAGCTCCCGGCTCGCGGGTCACTTCCGATAAATAGGCATGCTGCGGCTTGGCGATCTCGAAGGGATCGCCCACGGCTGCGCCCTGGGTAGCATCCAGCAGGGCAGCGCTGTCGCGCACGGTGCGACTGACCACCCCATGGACCGCGAGCCCGGCCCACACCTCATCCATCGCCGGGCCCATTGAAATCCTGCCCCGGCTGGGCTTGAGGCCGAATAACCCAGTGGAGGCTGCAGGAACACGGATCGAACCGCCGCCATCGGTGGCGTGCGCGGCAGGAACCAGGCCCGCGGCGACGGCGGCGGCCGAGCCACCGCTGGAGCCACCCGCACTGCGACCCAGCGCCCAGGGGTTGCGTGTCGGTCCCGAAAAAACCGCTTCGGTGGTAGTGCTGGCCGCCAGTTCCGGTGTGCTGGTCCTGCCAAGAGTGACCAGCCCTGCCTGCCGCAAGCGCCCCATCAGGTTGGAGTCCCCCTCGGCGACACACCCGGCGGCCAGGCGACTGCCCAATTCATTCAGACGCCCCTTTCGGGTCAAGCCCAGGTCCTTGACCAGGAAGGGCACGCCGGCGAACGGCCCGGTAGCGGCCTCGGGTTCATCTTCCCAAACCTCAACGATGGCATTGATCCTTGGGTTGAGCTGTTCGATGGCGGACAGTGCCGCGGCCCGGACTTCGGCTTGGGTGACTTGACCGTTGGCGATCAGCTCAGCCAGGCCCAGTGCATCGTATTTGGCGTATTCAGCGGGTTTCATCACATTCTCCGAGCCAATAGCCTGGCAAAAGCGTTATGATTTACTCATCAGTATCGAGCGATACTGTTCGGTATAGTACGATACCGTTGAGTATTTAAGTCAAGCGGAGATCTCATGCGGCCCGAACGAATTCCCCAGTTGGCCCCTCGAGAAAGGATTCTCGATGCAGCCGAGGAACTGTTTTTTACCGAAGGCATCAGTCGGGTGACGGTGGATGCCATTGCGGCAAAGGCCAAATCGACCAAGATGACCGTCTACCGCCATTTCGATTCGAAAGACGCGCTGGTGCTTGAGTGGCTGCGGTTGCTCGTCGAGCAATACTCCGACATTTTCGAAACCCTGGCCGCGCAGCGCGCCGGTGATCCCAAGGCGCAGCTTCTCGGTTTTGCCGAGTTCATCGCACAGGACTTGTCGGCCTCATCCTATCGGGGTTGTCCGTTCACCAATTCATTGGCAGAGATCCCTGAGCGGGCACATCCAGCCCGCGCCCTCATCGAAGAGCACAAAAAACGTCAGTTCCTCCGGTTGGTGGCGCTCTGTGTCGAAGCCGGCCTGGCCGAGCCGAACCAAGTGGCGATGGAACTCACCTATTTGATGGAGGGGGCCCAGGTCGTTGCGCAGAACCACAGCATCGAGGGCGTCGGCGAAAACCTCGTGGCGATGGTTCGGAAAAAAATCGCCGGTGAATCGAGAGACCCTGCAGCGTGAAAAAAATCATTCGAGTCGATGACCTCCAGGTGTTCGTGGCCACGACGGACGTCGGCAGTTTTTCAGCGGCGGCACGGTTGCTGGACATTTCTCCTGCACTCGCGAGCGTCGCGGTGCAACGGCTCGAAGCAAGCCTGGGCGTGCGGTTGTTCGTGCGCTCCACGAGGCGGCTGCGTCTGTCGGATGACGGCGAGCGCTACCTGGCGCATGCGCGGCAGGCATTGGAAGCGTTGGGGGACGGCGAGCTTGCCCTGGCCCAGGGGCGCGACGAAGTGGCCGGGACGCTGCGGCTGTCGATGCCTTCGGACATCGGGCGCAACCTGTTGCTGCCGTGGCTGGATGAGTTCCAGCAGTTGCACCCCAAGGTGCTGTTGCAGTTGCGCGTCAGCGACCAGGTGGCGGATCTGTTCAGCGAGCACCTCGACGCGAGCATCCGCTACGGCCAGTTGGCCGACTCGAGCCTCGTGTCCTTGGCGCTGGAGCCTTCCAACAGGCGGACCGTGTGCGCATCCCCGGACTACATCGCACGCCATGGCCGGCCACAGACGCCCGCCGAGTTGAGCCGGCACAATTGCCTTCGTTATGTGATGGGGGACCAGACGTTCGAACGCTGGAGTTTCCAGACGCCCAGAGGTGTGGAAACGGTCCAGGTTGCCGGAAATCGCATCAGCGATGATGCGGATATTGTCAGGCGCTGGGCGGTGTCGGGGCAGGGGATCGTCTACAAATCCAGGCTCGACGTCATGGACGACCTGCGCAGTGGCCGCCTGGTGGAAGTTTTCCCGCCGGACTATGGCCAGCCAGCACCGCTCCAATTGGTGTGCGCCCACCGAACTTCTCTGACCCCTGCGGTGCAGATGTTGAGGGCTTTTCTGGCAGTGCGTTTCGAACGTTACGTGAGCGCGTGAACGACAACGGCGCACATCACATCGGCGTTATCGGCTGTCAACCATGCCCAATTCATCAGTACGCAACGTCAACACCGAAAAGCCGGAAGCTGTCACCGCCACGGTGTGTTCGAATTGCGCGGAAAGCGCCCCGTCCTTCGTGACCACGGTCCATCCGTCGGCCTCGGTCCTGACGTGCGGCGCACCCTGGTTGAGCATCGGTTCGATGGTGAAGACCATGCCTTCACGCAGGACGAGCCCGGTCCCCGGCCTGCCGAAGTGCAGCACCTGGGGTTCTTCGTGCATTTGCCGGCCGATGCCATGGCCGCAGTATTCACGGACCACCGAATATCCGTTGAGCGTGGCATGGCGTTGGATGGCTGAGCCGATGTCGCCCAGGCGCGCACCCGGGCGGACGCTGCGGATGCCTTTCCACATCGCTTCGTAGGTGACCCGGACCAGTTTCCTGGCAACTGGATCGACGTTGCCGATCAGGTACGTCTTGCTGGAGTCGGCGATATAGCCGTTCTTCTCCAAGGTGATGTCGAGATTGACGATGTCGCCGTCTTGGAGCACCTGCGAGCGCGACGGCACTCCGTGGCAGACCACCTCGTTGATCGAGCAGTTCAGCACGAAGCCATACCCGTACTGCCCTTTGCTGGCAGGGCGGGCCTGGAGGTCCCGGACAATCATATGCTCGACCATTTCATCGATCTGAAGCGTCGACAAGCCGATCAAAGAGGTCCGGTCCAGCCGCTCGAAGACTGACGCCAGCAGCCGGCCGGATTCAGCCATCAAGGCCACTTCCTCGGGTCGCTTGATCATTGATAGCTGGCCTCCAGTGGCTGCGCGGTGACACCGGCGTCACTGAGCTCGCGCTGGATGATCTCGTTGAAGCTGAGGGTCGGGCTGGTCTCGCACAGCATGCCGACCTTGATCCAGAAGGCCGCCTGCGCGTTGATCGAGCGGCAGGACACCTTGGTTGCCTTGCGCAGCTGATCGTGGAGTTCGTCGTCGATGTTGACAATGCCCATGTGTAGCTCCCATATGAAACGTAGATGAAGCATATACGTTTCATATATTCATGGGCCAGCGTCTTTTTTCCTGCCGCGCCTCAAGGGACCGGTCAGGCCAGGTCCTCGACGCGTGGCAAGATCCTTCACGCGACGCGCTTCATCTCCACAACCGTCATGCTCCATTCATTGGCGACGAGCGTTGTCGCGCTGGCGATAGAACTCCGCCCTGCGCCTGGCGTCGTCACGCTGGCTCTGCTCGTAATGCCTGCGTTTTTCCCGAGCCATTGCCTCCTGGGCCTTTTGGTGCGAATCGTTCTCCCGTTCGGTTTTTTCCGCTTCCCGCTGTTGTGCCCAATAACGCCGATATTGCTCCCGGGCCCGGTCGAGGTCTTCAGCATGGGTGTGCTGCGCCGTCACGCACATGATTGCAAAGGCGAAGGTGGTGAGGTGGCGCATGGGAAAACGTCTCCAGTGAGGCGGCAAGCACCGCGCATCCGGTAGACATCTGTTTCTGGAAAAGTTGCCTCTGGAGAATGCTCTGGCCCCTAGCGCATCAGGTGCACGGCCAAGCCCACCAGCGCACAACCGAGCAACACCTGGATCACGCCGCGCTTGAAGCGAAACAGCGCGATCGCCGCCGCCAGCGCAATCAGTGCCGAAGGCCAGTCGAGGCTTCCACTGAATCCGCTTGGCCAGAGCACGTGATAGCCAAAGAAACACGCGAGGTTGAGGATCACCCCGACCACCGCCGCGGTAATCGCGGTAAGTGGTGCGGTGAACTTGAGTTCGTTGTGGGTCGATTCCACCAGCGGGCCGCCCGCCAGGATGAACAGGAAGGAGGGCAGGAAGGTGAACCAGGTCACCAAGGCTGCCGCAACGGCACCCGCCAGGAACACCTGGTCGGCGCCAAACACCTGCGAGACATAGGCGCCGACAAACCCGACGAAAGCCACCACCATGATCAGCGGTCCGGGCGTGGTTTCGCCGAGCGCCAAGCCGTCGATCATTTGGGTCGGGGTCAACCAGCCGTAGTGGCCGACCGCGCCTTGATAGACATAAGGCAGCACTGCATAGGCGCCGCCGAAGGTCAGCAGGGCAGCTTTGGTGAAGAACCAGCCCATCTGCGTCAACGTGCCTTCCCAGCCGAACAGCGCGGTGAGCAAGCCCATCGGCAGGCTCCACAACAACACACCCAGCATCGCCAGGAAGGCGAGCCTCGGCCAACTGAAACGGGCGTGATCGGGGGTGGGCGTTTCGTCATCGATCAGGGCCGGGCCGAACGACTTTTTCGCGGCGCCATGCCCGCCGACCTGAAATTTCTCCGGTGCCAAGCGGCCACCAACGTAACCAATGCATGCGGCGCCCAGCACGATCAGGGGGAAGGGCACGTTGAACGCGAAGATCGCCGTGAACGAAGCCGCGGCGATGGCCCACAGCCAATTGTTCTTCAATGCCCGCGAACCGATTCGATGCGCCGCCTGAACGACGATCGCCGTGACAGCGGGCTTGATCCCATAGAACAGGCCGGCCACCACCGGGACTTCGCCGAAGGCGATGTACATCCAGGACAGCGCGATCAGGATGAAGAGCGAGGGCAGGACAAACAGGGCGCCGGCGACCACGCCGCCCCAGGAACGATGCATCAGCCAGCCGATGTAGGTCGCCAATTGCTGGGCCTCGGGCCCGGGCAGCAACATGCAGTAGTTGAGCGCGTGGAGGAAGCGTCGCTCGGAGATCCAGCGTCGCCGCTCGACCAGCTCCTGGTGCATGATCGAAATCTGCCCCGCAGGGCCGCCGAAGCTGATGAAACCCAGTTTCAGCCAGAACCAGAAGGCAACGCGCAAGCTGATGGGCTCAGGTCTCGGAAGATCGCTTTCGACGGCAGATTTGGCAAGCTCGGGATTCATGAGCGATAGCTCGGAAAAATGAGATGTCGCTACAGTATCGGTTCATCGAAAAATGGAAAGCTATTTGTCGGCCGCGGTGGGAAGCAATGGCTTCCCACCGGCAGAACACCACACCTGAGCATTCAGGCGTTGCCGACAGCCTCGCGAACGAACGCTTCATAGGTGCGCAGCGGCCGGCCGAGGATGGCTTGCAATCGCTCAACGGTACCTGCCTCGGCTTGCATGCCGAACCTTTGGATACCGGCCATCATCAGGCGCATGTCATAGGCCAGCCAGCCTGGGCCGAACGAGGCCATTTGCGCTTCGAAGGCGGCCACGTCGTCGCCGCCATAGGCGACCTCGCGACCCAGGGCTGAACGCCAGGCCTGCGCCACGGATGCACCGGTCAAGGCGCCCGGGCCGACCAGTTCCAGCGTGACACGTTCAAGCGCAGCAGGCGCCCGGTCACGTCGCAGCAACTCGGCGACGGCGATGTCGGCGATGTCGCGCACATCGACCATCGAGACACCCGCCGAGCCGATCGGCATCGGGTAGACCCCGTAGTCCTGGATGGTCTGCTGGACCATGAGCTCGTTCTGCATGAAGTACGCCGGGCGCAAGACAGTCGCCGGAATGTCGAGACTGTCGATCATGCGCTCCACCGTGTGCTTGCCGGTGAAGTGCGGGACATTGGTGAATTTGTCGGCGTGTATGACCGACAGGTAGACAATGCGCTCGATGCCGGCCTCTCGGGCCAGGTTCAGCGCGATCAATGCCTGTGTCACTTCGTCCGGCGTGACGGCATTGAGCAGGAACAGCGTGCGCACCGAGGCAAGGGCTGCGCGCATCGAGGTGACGTCCGTCAGGTCGCCGACGACTTCGGTGACGCCTGCCGGAAACTCACGCTTACCGGGCTGGCGCACCAGCGCTTTTACATCGGCGCCTTGCTCGGCGAGTCGTGCGGTGATGAGTGAACCAATGGTGCCGGTGGCGCCTGTGATCAAAATGCTCATGGATGAATCTCCTGTCGCGGCTATCAAGGGGGGATTTCGATTGCAGTGAGCAGACGATAGGCCGTTGCATAGGTAAAACGAAGACGCCAGAATGCAGACACCTCGTTTCAAAAGTGGAACACCATGAACCTGAACGCGTTGATCGATTTTGCGCTGGTCGCCACCCATTCAGGATTGGGAAAGGCCAGCCGTGCCAGCGGCCGGTCGAAAGCTACGCTGTCGCGCCGCATCGCCGAGCTGGAAGAACAATTGGGCGTCAGGCTGATCGAGCGCAGTGCCCGGGGACTGAAGCTGACCGAAGCCGGCGAAATGCTGATCGCCCGGGCCGAAGGTCCGTTGGGCGAAGTCGTCGAAGCCATGACGGCGGCCCAGGAAGGCGTTTCGACACCTCGCGGCCGCTTGCGAGTGGCGGCTCCGGTGTTGTTTTCGCAACTGGCGATGGGGCGCATCGGGGCGGAGTTCTGCGCGGCTTATCCGCAGGTGTCGATCGAAGTGCTGGCGGAGGATCGCCTGGTGGACTTGGTCGAGGAGCAATTTGACGTCGCCATCCGGATCAACCCACGCCCGGACAGCAATCTGGTCGGGCGCTGCTTCGCCAAGGACCGGTTGGTGGTCGTGGCCGCGCCTGGCGTCGCCAAGCCAGAACCCGGCGCAGTCAGCGCCGTTCCCGCTATCGTGTTCTCCAACTTCCAGCCGACCCAGTGGAATCTCGACGATGGGCGCCTGATCCTGGAGCCGATCCCCAGGCTCTGGTTTTCCTCGTTCCTGATGATTCGCGACGCCGCGGTGGCCGGTGGTGGAGCGGCACTTCTTCCGCAGTCCATTGCCTGGAGCCAACTGGCCCGTGGGGAATTGGTTCAGTGGGGGACAGTGTCGACAGTCGAAGCGCAGCTTTGGGTCCTGCACACTTCCAGGCGCCTGGCCGCTCCGAAAGTCCGGGCATTCGTCGATTTCATGTGCGCCCGGTACCCGGACATGTCGCTGGTATTGGAGGGATGACGCAAGGCGTTTACGCCCAACTCAGGGTAAAGGTTGCTCCTTGACCTTGGTTGAAACGACCGCGTCGTAACTTCCAACGGGTTTCACTTCGTTGGAAACCCATAACCGCTCGCTGCGGCACTTATATTTAACGCCTTTGCGCGGCGTTATGTCCTTGGCCGTTTCAATGCAGATTTCCCTGGATGCGTAGGTCGGCCCGGTTTTTCGCTCTTCCACACAGCCTTCCATGCCACTACAGATCGTCATGACAAGAAAATAGACAGTCATCATCCTAATGTTGCTCCATTGAGCGATGCGGTTATTACGTCCTGTGTCAGCGCGGTTTGGCGCCTGAACGCACAGCGATTTCCCGGCGGATGATGAGCCTGCCTTCAAACCTTCAGCAATGGGACGCCTGTGCCATCTGTCGGGAAAATGGCACCTTATTTAAAAGTTTTTACATGTGGGTGTTTGGTGACGGATTGTTGGCGCCATGAAGGGCGCTTTTATGCGATTTCAGGGCTGGATCCGGCTTTGGCACCGATTCAAAAAAATGCCCTGTCATATAAGAAAAACCCTTCCACGCCAACGCGTTTTATCTGCCATTCGACGGATCTTTGTGTTGGTCGATAGTTCCAGGAAAAGTTGCTTGGGAAAGTCCCTTTGATAAATACCTGATGGTGTTTTTTTAGGACTATGTGGACAAAATCTGTCCACTTGTCAACGTAATTACAACCCCTATTATTGGCCCACTGAGTCGCCAAGAAGAGGGTGTTATGGAGCAGTTATTTGAAGGTTGCGTAAAGGTAATCGTTCCCTGTGGTTCTTTGGGAGCAGGTGTTCGCGAAGAAGAAATTGAATAC
>Ga0307408_100000075_pt1 | contig 111453 bp, 90 predicted proteins | sample 322Cmetagenome_FD_202116 | JGI IMG/M metagenome (GOLD analysis project Ga0307408, IMG submission 202116) | Maize rhizosphere microbial communities from greenhouse at UC Davis, California, United States - 322HYB-C-3 | ecosystem: Host-associated > Plants > Roots > Rhizosphere > Soil | place...
CTTGTGAAGCGCGCCGTTGCCACCGCCGGTTTGCACATAGTTCATCGCCTCGTCGTAGATGTCCCGGCGGTCGCAAAGAACGCCGATGGCCTGCATCGCGGCGATGTTGCACAAGTCCCAGTTCGCCCAGTAGTTCGTGATCGCCGCGCCGTTGTGATTTTTCAGGAACGACTGGTTCATCGGATAGAACACCGCCAGCATCATGTCCTGAAAGCGTTTGAAGTCCGACGACTTCCACCCGTGATAAGTCCGCATGATCTCGGCGGCGTTGGCGAGTTGGTAGCCGTAAATCCCGGCGGCGAGGAAACGGTCGGCGTTACCGCTGACCTCCTTCAGCTTGGAGCCCCACGCGTTGAGGATCTCGATCGACTTCTCGGCGTATTCCCGCTCGCCGCTGACTTTCCATCGCACCGCGGTTTGATACGCGGCGGCTGCATCCATGTAGAGCAACACGATGTTGTTGCCTGGAACGGCCCCGCGGACGGCCTTCTCCACCGCGCGTGGCTTGATGCTCAACTGGGCGAAGCGGCTCGATGTCAGCTTCTGCCATCCTTCGATCCACGGGCTTTTGTTGGCGCGGACTTTTTCGCGCATCCGTTTGAAATCTTCCTCGGTATGCAAAAGGCCGGGGTGGACAAAGGTCTTCGACTTGTTGGACCCGATGCGACGTGCTGCCGGTGAAGGTGCGGACTGGGCTCGCGATTGGGCCTCCGCTTTCGCCACCGCGGCTTCGGCGATTTTCCGCAGGTCGGTTGCGTCGATCGAGACGGGCTTGGTGTCTTCACCGTAGCGAACGAGCACGGAATTCGACTTCACTTCCACCAGTTGCACCTTCGTGCCGGAAGGCAGGACCGTGGCGCCTGCGGTTTGTCCGCCGATGACGATGGCGAATTCCTGCGGTTGGCTGAGGGTGATGGTCGCGGGCCAGAGGTTCTGGTGTGAGAGCAACCAAGCGATCGGATCGACAGTGGGCCGCTCTTCAACGTCGACTTCGTCGACCGGTTCCGGTGCGGGCACGACCGGTGGCTCGGGCGCGGCTGGCTTAGGTTTAACCTCCGCGGTGGCTACTGCCTGTGGTTCGGGCGTCGCCTCCGGTGTGACGGCGGCCGGGGCTTCGGGTGCTGGCGTTACGGCGGGTTCCGGCTGCACCTTGACCGGGGCTTCAGCTTCGGTGGAAGTCGCTCTGGGTTGTGGAGCTTGCCGTGTCACGGCCTCCTGTTTCACGGACGACCCGATCCGCCGCCACACCTGCTCCGGGGACTCCTTGAAATGGTACATCGCGAAGCCGAATCCAGCTCCGGCGAAAACCAGCAGCCAAAGCAGCAATTTCGCCAACACGACCGCGGGGCTTTGCTTCTGCACATAAATCCGAACCTGGGGCTGGCTCGGCCGGGCGACCGCCGGCGGGCCTTGGCGTAGCGCCGGGATCATGAACGGCTTGCCGCACCGCGGGCAGGGAACTTCTTGTCCGGCCCATTCTTCGCCAGCGTCGATCTTCTGTTCGCAGTGGGGGCAACGGATTTTCATGAACGGAGAACTTCCAGGACGGGTGGGAAATGAATGCGCCAGAGCGAGCAAGCTCAGGAATCAAGCCGAGGGTTCGCGCGATTTGATAACGTGGTGGAGTGCCTGGTTTCGATCTGGCAATGCCCCATGGCGCGATGTTTCCGGCGGCTGATGGGAAGAGGCTCCCGTATCAGTCAAACGCATGCTCCTGCCAACTCTTAACAGAGGTTACCTGGTTAACTTTTTCACGGAAAAACGAGCCGCAAAAAACGGGCGACCGGAGAACCGGCCGCCCTTCTGCGCGTAAAGTGATGCTCGCGAGGTTGTCGGTTATCTGACCCGCCGTCCGGTGGCGCGGTCTTCAAGCCAAACGGACGAACTTTCCTTGCCGAGCTGGCCTTTGACCACGTAGACGGCCCGCGCTTTGGGAGTGAAGGTGAGTGTTTCGGTGGCGGTTTTGGAGACGTTTCCACCGAGGCTATACATCAGCGCCGTCCCATCCGCGGCGAATTGATCAGCAGCGCTCAGTTTTACCGTTATTGGCTGATTGGCCGGAACCTGGACTTCCGAGTCGCCGGTCGTCACCACGGGACCACCGCCACGGGGTGTAAGCATCGGCGTCGCGAGGCTGGTTCTGCCGTTGATGGTGTCGACTTTGAAAACCGACGCCTTGAACGAATCATGAGCGTGACTGGTGTTGATCACGGTCGCTGTCGCGGCGGTGCCGGCGGGAACTTCGTAAAAAGGGCTCACACAACTCGCGAGAGGCAGAACGGCAGCGGCGGCGAAGACAAAACGAAGGGATTTCATCATATTGGAAAATGGACGGCGCACCCTGCGTCGTGATCGAAGGATGTCGCAAGGCAAATGCCGCGGGACGAGTCCCTAACTGGTGCTATGCTCGCCGCAGCTCAGCGAAGAGAAGAGGCCGGTGGCAGATCGAAGGTGATGGATGTTGAGGCACCGAGATGGAATTTTCCGTCGTCGATCAGCTCGGCGGAGATTTGCACCGTTTGTGTCGCCTTTTTCTTAGGACGAAACACGCGCTGAGCGCTCCCTGCGCCTTTTCCAAAGACAACCCGTTGGAAATCGATCGTCGTTTCACCGCTCGGCTGAGTGCTGAAGATCACAAGGATTACGGTAAGCGGCTGGGTGCCTCCTCTCGTCCGCGTCAGGTTCAGCGCAATCCCCCCCTTAACGGTTTGCGCGCCGATGATCGAGACCACTGGTTCGCTATCGTTCAAGGTGATGTTCGCGGTGTTGGAACCGCTGTCGACGAGATAGTTAGTGCTCGGGATGAGTTGCACTTCCACCTGCTCGGCAGGCTCCGCCTGGTGATCTGCGCGTGGCACGATCGCCACTTTGGCGATGTCTCGTCCGGGCGCGAAGATCACACGTGTCGCGATGGCGCCGTAGTCCAGGCCTGCCGTTGCAGTGCCTCCCATGCGGAATCGTACTTCCAGAGACCGGGAAAGATCGCCGGTGCGATGGAATACGAATTCACCCGGATCCGTGGTTCTTTTGTCGAGCGGTTCGCTGGCAGTCGCATCGTTCGCGACGACGGACACCACGGGCTCGTCGTCCGCGAGACTGGTTGCGGCCGTGACGACATCGCCACGGAGATAGCCGTTCGTGGACGAGAGTTCGACCCGTAGCGTTTCCGTTCCCTCGGGGAGCCGATCTTGAATGGCGCGGAGGGTGACGCTCGCGGTTTGGCTGCCAGCGGGAATCTCCATCTTCCACAGATTCCCGTCGAAATGAGTGGCCCCCTCAAGCGTGTAATCCGTCTCAGGAATCGCGTTGCCGTCGATTTCGAATAGGACCTCTAACGGAGAATCCAACGCGACCTCATCGCGGGTAAACGTCAGCGAAGCCGCGCCCAAACTGCCTTCGGCGAGGGAGCCGCTGAGCGACAGGGTCACCGTGGGAATGTCATGGGTGACGACCTGAAAACCGTAGGTCGCATGGGAAACCCCGGCGAACATTTCGACGCCATACGCCGTGTCGAGCAAGCCGACCGGCCCAGTGGCCGCCGAGCCGAGCTTGTCGCTCGTCCAGGCCGGTTCCGTGGAGTTGGGCCAATAGGAGATCCGTTGATCCGTGTTCACCCAAAGGCTGTCACCGTCACCTGGGGTTAAGCCTGTGATCGCGGTGGCGGATGCGGTCCACGAATCCGTCACCTCATAACTGCCCGCGCCATTCGGGGTGAAGTGATTCACTTTGCCATCCTCCGTGCCAGCGACGAATCCTACACGATTGGGGCGGACCGCTACGCTGGGGAAATTGCCCTCCAGCGTGAATTCCATCAAGCGCAGCCCCAGATCCATGACGGCGATGCCGACGTCGGGCACCGACGCGACCGCTTCGGGATGCCCGTCGCTGTCTAGGTCTCCAATGGCGAGAGATTGCACCCCGTCCCAACTTGAGCCGAGGTGCGGCGAGCGCCATTCCTCCGCCTTCGTCGCATAGTCGATCACCCGGACGTAATTGCCGTTCGAGCCGGTGTGTTCGGTATCGTTACCGGCGACGATCTCGAGATCGCCATCGTTGTCCACGTCGAGGACGTCGACCTGGGAAAACGGTGCCCCATCTGGCCGGTCGTTGTTAGTCCACTTTCGCTCGAAGGTGCGTGAGTCGGTGAAGCTGTAGACTTCGATGAGGCCGTCATAAAGCCAATCGGCCGCCACCACGATTTCCAGACGACCGTCGCCGTTCACATCGCGCAGCTTGAGATCGCGCAACCCGGTCCATGAGTAATTGTCGGCGATGGGTTGGGAAATCCCCTGCAACTTCAACGTTGCGGAATCGAAAACCAGGATGCGCCCGCTGGAGTAACCTGAACCCGATTCGCTGCTTGCGGTGACCAGCTCGGGCACGCCGTCGCCGGTCACGTCGCCGACGACCGGATTCAAAAAGGGCCCATCAAGGTGGATGCTTTCCCATTCGGGCTGATGCGTCACCGTGTCCAGAACCTCAAGGCGGTCCCGGCCGGTACTGCTGCCGCCGCTGGTCCATAAAATTTCCGCCACACCGTCGCCATCCGCGTCGGCAACGGTGATTCGTTGGACACCGTGCTCGGAATTCGAGGCGTTCCATTCTTCGACGGGTGTCACGCTGTTGAGCGTCATGACATGCAATTTCCCCCATTGGCCGTCGCCATAGAGCAGCTCCACCTCGGGATCCGAATCGACATTCGCGATCTCGATCGATCCGATGTCATGGGCCGTTTGGTAGGACCACTTCGGCAATTGGGTATCCACGTCGTAGGCGGTGAGGTAGTACCAGGAGTCGGCCACAATGAGCTCCGCCCGCTGGTCACCGTCGATCTCGGCGGCGCGCAGTTTCGCGCCGAATCCTCCCGAACGGGTCCATTGCACCGAGCGGGTGGTGGCATCCACCACATGACCCGATGTTGTGGCGATCTCCAGCGCCGGGTCCTGATCCATTTGCGCGACGACCAAATCCGAACCGCCCGGGCCGCTGAGGCTCCACAGCAGTTGCCCGGCGGGATTGAACACTCTCAGATTGGAACTGGTTAAAACGATCAACTCCACGGTGCCATCGCCGTCCAGATCCGTGGCTGCGAAGTCAGTCAGGCTGGTCACCGGCTTGAGAGTTCCGACTTCCTCAAAGGTGGAAGTGGAATAAAAAAAGAAGCGCCCATCGGTGAGTCCGACTACGAGCTCCGCACTGGCGTCGCCCGTGACATTCGCCAGCGGCATCGACGCGATTTGCCCAGTGTATACAGTCGGCCCGTAGGGTGCCTGCACATGGACTTGTTGATAGCCGCCCGTCACCGGGTCGTGGCTCAATACGTACCAAAAGTTGTTCAATCCAAAGGTTGTGGTCGACCCGGAGACAATCAACTCCGCCCCATGTTCGCTGACAACGGGAAGCATTCCCGCCAACCCGATGTTCGAGCCGAAGACGCCGTAACCCCAGAAGGGAGCGGGCTCATCCAGCGATGGAGCTAATTCGAGCGCGGGAGTGGCGCTTGGCAACGACTTCTCGGAAATGAGCGGCTCAATCGGGATCTCCTCGGATGCCTTTTGGGAATAGACCAGCGGTTGGCCGTTTGCGTCGCAGACTGGCTTGCCGAGGCTGTTGGTCGGAGAGACGCTGGTCCGTGCCGCCGCGCTGAAGGTGAAAAGAAGGGTTCCGATAATCACGGAGCCCGAAAGGAGGGATGTCATGGGAGGGGTGCTGAAAGCGATGAGAGGAGGCCCTTTCATGAGCCATCTGTTGGAGAGACGCACGAAGGGTAATTTTCCCTTCAACCATGCAGCAAGAATGAATTCGGGGATGGCTTATCTCTTCGCTGTCTCCTCGTTCGTTGCCAAGTCGGCGATGAAAAAGGTTAGACAAGTGACCGGTGAGACCTCACTGCAACTTGCCTTTACTGCCTTCGCGTGACAGGCGTGAGCCTTTCTGTTCGCTGCGGGGCCGAAATCCCAACCGAGCACCAACCAGCCTTCCACATCGAGCGCATCTGGCCGGGTTGGTGAGGTGCGACCGAACAGCAAAAAACCGGACGCGTGTTTAAGAGCGTCCGGTTTTCTGAGACTTGATGCGAAAGAAGCTTACTTCTGTTCGGTCGTTTCCTTCTTCTCGACCGACGTGCCGCCGGGCGTGATCGTCGTGTTGGTCTCGGTCTTCTTCTCGGTCGAAGTGCCCGGGGTGACGATGGTGGTTTTATTTTCCGCAGGCGGATTGATCGTGGTTTCCTTCTGTTCGCAAGAGAAGCAGAACGAAGCTACGAGTGCGGTAACCAGGTAGTGTTTCATGGTTTTTCAGTTGGATTTTGCTACTGCGGCAAACTTTTGCCTTCAGCGCATCGTACACCAGTAACTCAGGTTGCGCGGCTTGTCCAACAGCTGGCGCGAGTGAGGGGTGTCCACCCGTTTCAATCGATTGGAATCCAATCAGTGGAGAGAGCCGGCTCGCGAGTTTTTGCCCGTCGTGTTTACCGAGTCTAATCTCATCAGGCGCGCGGGCTACGGCCTGTCCCTTTGATTGCGTGACAAAAAAATGGGGAGTATCCGGACGGATGCTCCCCGCGAGGGATCGCAACTGGCGTGTGTTTATAGCTCAGAGGTCGAACGTCTCCTGTAATACGATATTGCCGCCTTGGACCACGGTGATCGTGGCAGTGTCAAAGGACACGTCATCGATTTCGGCGGTCCAGTTGTTATTGGGCGCGCCGAGTTCCTTCGCTGGAGGCGCCACGGGTGCGGTGCTGCTCAAGGTGACGGTAAGGTTGCCATTCTTGATCTGTGAACTCGGGACCGTGACGGTTGTTGAGGACGAGATCGGAATCTTGTTTTGGCCCGGGACGAAACCGCCGGCGGGGTTGTAGAGCGTGTAGGTGGCACCCCCGGTGACGTCGAGGGTGATGGTGACATCTCCGTTGCCGAGGCCGGTGAGGGAGATGGTGCTGGAGAGCGTTTGCCCTTGGTCGGTGAACCGCGGGTCCTTCTTGAAGTGCACATTCGCGGCGAATGCGACTGACGCCGTGCTGAACAGCGCCAGGAATCCAAGCAGGCGGGTGAACCGTGATTTCCGAACTAGATTAAGTGTCATGGGGGATGTTCTTTCTGCGTTTTGGTATTGGTTCCTGCGTCCTCCAGATATGGAAGGAACGTCATCCATCATGCGAAAAAATAGCATCCCATCCAATGTGTTTTCGAATAAGGCTCCGATGTCATCAAGCCCGGGATAATCAATGAATGGCCAAAGTTAATGACATTTGTGAGTGGATGGATTGGCGATCAAAGCATTGTCCGTCTCGCCCGGATTAACTATCTGGCGAAATTGATGGACGGTTCGCGCGTCCTCTTTCAGATGCCGGATAGTCGGGAAAGATTCTTATGATTGCGGTTTTTTCCCGGGTCGACGGTCAACGTCCCGATCCGGGCGGCGCGCCGCTTTTACTTCACGATTCTTTTTCGCGTCCGCGTTGGTATCCGCCTTGCTGGTTCTTCCTTCACCGATCCACCCCGTTTATCGCCATGACGAAACTTGAAATGACCGAAGCCATCATCACCGCCAAAGCCGCCAAGGACCGCACTTGGACGGAAATCGCCTCGGCGGTCGGGCTTTCCGAGGTCTTCGTGACCTCCGCCTGCCTGGGCCAGAACAGCCTGTCCCCGACGGAAGCCGCCGCACTTTGTGATTTCCTCGGACTTCCTCCCATCGTCGCCATCGCCCTAACACATTTCCCGACCAAGGGCGTCGGTACCGCGGAGCTGTCCTCCGATCCGCTGCTCTACCGGTTCCACGAGATCAACCTCGTTTACGGCTCGACCCTCAAGGAGCTGATCCACGAGAAGTTCGGCGACGGCATCATGAGCGCCATCGATTTCACGCTGGAGATCGACAAGCTGGAGGATCCGAAAGGCGATCGTGTGGTGGTCACGATGAACGGCAAATTCCTGCCGTACAAGAAATGGTGAGGCGGCTGGGCGGATGTCCTGATAGGGACCCACGAGTCGTCTGAATTATACGGCCGTCGCCTTGAAGACCACTCAAGCGTCACGTGGGAATCATTGATAGGTGGGCTGCGCGAAGATTTGAAATTAATTGATTTTCAACATATTGCGATGGTCTCGGTTGGGGGCGCGCATTTCTTCGGATCTCCAAGGTGTCTGCCCAATTTGCTCAGCATCTCCAAACAGCGCCATTCGTTGCGGTTTTACTTCTCGTGTCCACTTATTTATTGACTCTAACAGATTCGTTTGGCAGGTAAAATATTAATGAAAACATTGTCGATCTCCCGTGTCCCGTCGTTGTTGATGTTATCCGCTTTGGCTTCTTTGTCATCTTGCTATCGCGGTGAACTCCATCGACCAGTGAACAATTCCGCGCCGCTTAAACAGACGGAAAAGAACTACGCCATTGAGTCTGGTGTCATCAATCCCCTTGGCATCCCTAAATACGACTACACCGTCAGCTATGTGGAATTCGGCGAGACCGGAAAGTATCTCGACCCACGGCAAGCCAAATTCACGATGGAATTGCTCAACCGTCGAGCCTCCGCAGCTCGCGCTCGAGGCAATCGTCTCCTCGTTGTAAGTTACACTCACGGATGGCGACACGGCTCAACCACGGAAAATGTTCTCCAGTTCCGTAAACTCGTAAAACATGCGGCGCGCAGTCTCGGTAGCAAGAAACTCGAAGTTGCTGGCGTTTATCTTGCCTGGCCGGGTGCTCCTTTCGGCGATTTGCCGAGTATTAGCAATAGCGAACAGCTTGCGCTTCCGGGTAGTCTTCTTTCTTGCGCGGAGCTCCCTTCTTATATGGACCGCAAGGACATTGCAGGCAAACTTTCCGCAGGGGGCAACGATTATACTATTTTCTTGGACGAGCTCTCCATGAGCTTCGCTCACCATCGCGATCCTAACTCCTTCCATATCGCGATTGGTCACTCGTTGGGTGCCTTTATTCTCGAAAATTCTCTCATCGCTCCCTACGTGACTAAGCCCGACGACCGCGACCGGGCCACTCCGGACCTCGTCTTCACCATGAACTCAGCAGCTCCTGCTAGCCTCAGCCAGAGGATTGTCAAAGACTATAAGCCCGCAGGTTCTGTCGGTCGACACAAGGTCCGCTTCGTTTCCATCACCTCCAATGGCGACCGGGTGACAAAGGTCTGGGCCAACATCGGAAATGCCGCTTCCGACATCTTTTGGAACCATAAACGTCACCATGTCTGGAAAACCAATCAAACGCCAGGGCACGATGACTCGCTCCTCACCACAGAACTCATGCCCGTTGAAGTCGATGGAAAACATCTCGGTGGAAGTGATGATGCAGACAGCGAGTTTCTCATTCACATGAATCTGTACCCCAAGCCCGAGCCTGACGTTACCCGCAGGCCGCTGCGGGGCGAAATAGCTGCCTTCGATAAAAAAATCTTACCCGGAACCGGCCGCGATTACCATCTTTGGAAGGTCGTTAATCAACGTGAGCCTTGGCTTGACGGTCGCTACGTGGTCCTTCGGACCAGCGAAGCATTTATCACCGGGCACGGCGACATCTGGAGCGGCCAACCCGTTAGCCTCTTCTGCTACTACGCCCGCCTAGCGCTTTCGAAAGAGAAGGATCTACCAGAACGGATACCAAGCTCGGCACCCATGACGCAACCGTCGAGCGATATCAACTTGTCTAAGCGCGGCGGGGTATAAAGGGACGTGCGCTTGAATGCTTAAGCTCGCGCCATTCGTGACTGACTCCGATCGCCTTCTTCAGTTCCGGGACGGTGATGTCGGCGAATTCCCCGCCAAACGCGGTGGCGGTGAAGGCAAGACCGAGGACGAGTGTGAGCAGTTTTTTCATAGTCGATGGCAGAGGTGGTTTGTTGGAAACGCCCCGATTGGTCATCGCCGGTCGCGGGCGCTCGGATGGGAGGAAATTTGTCGAGAGTTATCCCCGGGAATTCCCCGGATCACTCATCGCCCAACCTTCCGCTTTCGCAACCCGGGAAAGTTGAGCGGCGTTCGGCCGAGGGATGTCTTATCCACCACGAATGACCGCGCGGCTTCTTTCCATGGAATTGCGTCCCATCTTTTTGAGATTGCAAAAATGCGGCTCTCAATAATAAGCAAAGTAGCTTTCTAACAAAACCAATTCCTCCCATGAAACTAACTTCATTAGCAAAAATCCTCTTCGCAGGAGGTGCCGTAGCGATTTCATCCTGTGCGAAGACCGCCATCCAAAGCTCATACCAACTCAAAAAGCAGATGGCGAAGTCCATCGCGAGGGAAGAAGGGTTGACGACTGTCTGGAATGTGGCAGAGCCCCTTAAGGTTGGTGCCATTTACAAGCTGACCGGAACGCCGGAACGGGGTTACGTGCTTCAATATCACTATCCCAGATTTGAACAACAGGCTGCCGCCATGACGTTCAATCAGCCTGTGAATACCAATTGGAGCCAGACAGTGGACCGGAAGTCCGACGTTAAAGCTCAATTGTCCTACATGGGGGTGAAGGCAAGCCCCGGCTGGGAAACGACCAAAAAAATCACGTTCTCTGCCGCCGGAGACGCCTATTCGGGGTTTTCAGATGGAGAGAAGTTGAAAGAACTGTTGAACAGGAGCGGAACCGGGATCGACTTAAGAAAGGCCGTTCAAAGTGACACCTTGGCACGGGCCTCACGCAAGGCTCCTCCCACCGAAGCAAAGTATTGGATCGTCACCCGCTTGATGACGGTCAAAGATCTTAGCGTGGGACGAACGACCTCTTCTTCGGTTTCCACCAAGTTTGAAACGGTCGACGCCGATGTGCTCGCCAAGTTCCTGAACGTCAAAGAACTCAAACCCGTTTCATTGAGTGGCGAACAGGGGCGCTCCTCTGAAGCTGCTCTCAAATCCCCTCAATCCCTCGGATTGATCGCCAAGTGCGTCCCTCTTGAGGCGACCAAGGAGAGAGGGCAAATCGTGATGGATGTGAATGACGACTACGGCTTGGACGCGGCGAATACGCGGAAATAGACGTCTCCAGCACGTCAATTTTACAAAAAACCGGACGCGCATTGGAGTGCGTCCGGTTTTTTCGTTCCTGTCGGAAAAAGGTAAGCTCACCCCCGCGGCTTACGACCGCGGCCCCAGAGGGTAGGGAACTTCCAACCGGTCAGGTCTTCGACCACTTGCCGGCTGGCGTCGGTTTCGGGCTCGGTTTCGCCCGCGCGCAGACGCTCGACCTCGTCGACCAGCACGGCATGGGTGTGGGCGTTGAGGTGGAACCGCCACGCGGCGATCATGCCCAAGGCCATGACCACGATCGGGCCGAGAATCATCAGCGCGGCGACGGTTCGCACGGCTTCAGGCGTTTGCTCGATCAGTTGGCCAGGGCGGTCTTTGGGTGAAACGTAGCCGCCGAATTGGATGATCCAGCCGGTGGCGACGATCGCGAGCGATTGCGCGACCTTGCGTACGAGGGTCATCACTCCGGCGAAAATCCCCTCGCGTCGCTCACCGGTGACGGCCTCGTCAATGTCAGGCAGGTAGTTGTAAACCGACCACGGCACGAAGTTCAGCGTGCCGCGGCCGAGACCAGCCAGCACGATGGGCAGGAACAGCCACAAGTTCTGCGAGCCGTCGGACGGTCGGGCGAAATAGACATAGCCGTAGAGCAGCAGGGCGACGCCGAAAAATCCGCAGGCGATGCGGTAGGCGAGCGCCGGTCCCGTGCGGATGACAATGCGGATGGCGATCATCACCGAGATCAACTGCGCGACGTACATCGTCGTCATCAACTCCGAGATCAGCCCCGTCGTGCCCATCACCACGGTGACGATGAAGATCGGGAAGGCGGTGTTGAAAATGTCCTGCGAGAGGTAGGCGCCGAGATAGATGCTCAGGTGCTGGCGGAACGCGCGGATCTTCAGCGTGGAGAACAGATCGCGGAACATCTTGGCCGGCATCGCCAGCACCGTCTTCAGTTTGATGCCACCGGTTGCTTGGGATCGCAGCGCGTGCTCGGCCGGGGTGTAGGGTCGCTCCCAACTGGTCAGCACGACGATGAGCACCATCAACGAGAACAGTCCGCCGAAGATGGCGGCCATGTAGAAGAAGGTGTCGGGCGAATCCTTGCCGCCGAATCGGTTGATCAAGAGCGTCGGCAGGTAGGAAGCGAGGATGGCCGAACTTTGCGCCACGATCATCCGCGCGCCGGCGAACCGGGCCTTCTCCTTGTAGTCCTTGCTCATCTCGGCCGCCAACGTTTCCCACGGAATGAGGAACATCGTGTAGAGCAGCTCGAAGAAGATGAAGGTCAGCAGGTAGTAGGTGAAAGTGTGGCCGGTGCGGAAGATCAGCGCGAAGCTCGGTAGCAGCGGAATCGTGATCAGGAGGAACAACTTTCGCCTCCCGATCTTATGCCCGATCCAGGTGTGGCGCAGGTTGTCCGACACATATCCGATCAACGGACAGGTGATGGCTTCCAACAACCGCGGCAGGCCCAGGACCAGACCGGCTTGCCCGGCCGTCAGACCGCAGAAGGTGGTGAAGAAATAGAACAGCCAGCCGGTGATGACCGCCTGCGCGCCGGCCCCCAACATGTCGCCGGAGCCCCAACCCCAGTAGTTCACCCAAGTCGGGCGGCGGATCGACGTCGTGGCGATGGGTTCGTGTGCCATTTTAATTCCTCGGGTTGCCGTGGTGCCATTTACTCAGTGGCTATCTGGAAAATGGAATCGGCTTTATTGGGACAGGATTTACAGAATTTTTCAGGATTTGGCATCACTGCCATGCCTTGCAGGAAGCGGATTCCAGAGCATCCGCATGATCCTGCGCAATCCTGTGAATCCTGTCTGAAGCGGGCCAACTGGGCGAGGGAGAGGTTTTTCACACAGGCGCTCAGATGAAGCGGTAAATGAACTCGCCCATCGTCAGCAGCGCCATCGCCTGGCCGAAGGGCATCGAGGTCAGCGGGATGTCCTTGTATTCCTGCAGGGTGTTGAACACCGGCGTGCCGAACGACACCTGCGTCAGCTCGCCTTCGGCGTTGATGTGCGCGCGCACGGCCTTGGCCGCACGGATGCCCATCGCCTCGTAGCTCTTGGGCAGGTAGCCTTTGCGCACGGCCTTAAGAATGCCGTAGGCAAAACCGGCGGAAGCGGCGGCTTCTTCGTAGGAGGTCGAGTCGTCCAACAACGTGCGCCACAGGCCCGACGGCGCCTGGCAATCGACGAGCGCCTTGACCTGGGCCTCCAAGGTTTCGATAAGAAACAGCCGCAACGCGTCGTCCTTCGGCAGATCCAACAGCTCGAGGAACTCCGGGATCACGATGGTGACCCAGCTATTGCCGCGCGCCCACAGCGCGTTGGCGAAATTGTGGCGACCGTCGAAGGTCCAGCCGTGAAACCACAGGCCCGTCTTGCGGTCGGCCAGGTATTTGATGTGAACGAGGAACTGGCGCTTCGCTTCCTCGACGTAGTGCGGCCGGTTCAGCACCAAGCCGATTTTGGCCAGCGGCATGACGGACATCATCAGCGTGTCGTCCCAGAGCTGCTGGTGGTTCAAGCTGTTATAAACGATGTGCTGGAACCCGCCTTCCTCGGTGCGCGGCAGGCCGTTGTGGACCCACTCGCCCCAGGCATCGAGATAAGGCAGGTAGCGGCGGTCGCCGGTGCGTTCGTAGAGATAGGCGAGCGTCAGGAAGGGCGCGACCGTGTTGATGTTGCGCGAGGGCATGCCCTCCTTGAAGCGAGCCTCGAACCAGTCGATCATGATCGACCAGGCCTTGGCGTCGCCGGTCATTTCCCAGACCTTGTAAATGCCGTAAAGGCCCACGCCCTGCGTCCACTCGAAGCCGTTCCAGCCTTTGGTGTCGATCACGCGGCCGTCGTCGAGGCGCAGCAGGAACTTCCCCGTCTCGTCCTGGATGTGGATGAGATTGTCGATCAGGCGATGGATGGCGTCGAGATAGTCGTTGCGATCGGCGTCCAAGGCGGCGACGTGATGGGCGAGCAGCGGATGGATCTTGGAGGAATCGGTGGGTTTGAGGATCTGACGCGGGTCGCTCATGGGTTCTTAGCGATTGTTTACTATGGAAACTGTTTAAACGCTGGAGCTAGCGGAGAATCCGGCTTCTCCGCAAGCAGGAAGGTGGAAACTTGTGGCGATGCCGTCCCCTCCCACTGGCAGATCATTGCGGCGAGCCGCCGCAACCACGGCCTGCCGCGAGCCGCGGTAGCCACCGCCACTGCAAAATCCTCCTGCATCCGACGAGCGAACGGGTTAGAGAGGGCGGATGAAGCACGTGATGATCACCGGCTGCACCCGGGGGCTGGGGTTGGCGATGGCGCGGTCGTTTGCCAAACGGGGCTGGCGGGTTTCCGGCTGTGGGACGAAACGCGACGCGGTCGAGCGGCTCGCCGCCGAGCTGGCGCAAGCGGATCTCAGTAATCCGGCCGACCACCTGATCCGGACCTGCGACGTCACCTCCGCCGCCGAAGTCGCCAAGCTGGCTGAGGAAATCGTCGCCACCGCCGGTGCGCCGGATCTGCTGCTGAACAACGCCGCGGTCATCAATCCCAACGCGCCGCTGTGGGAAGTATCACCGGAAGCCTTCTCCCGCGTCATCGATGTGAATTTGAAAGGCATCCACCTCGTGCTGCGCGCCTTCCTGCCCGCGATGATCACGCGCGGCCGCGGCGTGATCGTCAATTTCTCCTCCGGCTGGGGCCGCTCCACCTCGCCGGAAGTCGCGCCCTATTGTTGCACCAAATGGGGCGTCGAGGGCCTCACCCAAGCCCTCTCACAGGAACTGCCGCCCGGCCTCGCCGCCATCGCCCTCAACCCGGGCATCATCGACACCGAGATGCTCCAACTCACCTTCGGCCCAGCCTCTTCGGATTTCCCCGACCCGGCCACCTGGGCGAAACAAGCCGTCCCCTTCCTCGAAACCCTCGGCCCCCGCCACAACGGCCAGGCGCTCACGGTGCCGCAGGGAGAACTCGCTTCCTAATGCCACTGATCACTGCTGACTGATCACTCGGCACTTAATCAGCTCAGCTCGTCTTCCATGAACGCGAGCACCAGATCCACGAGCTCGTCCATCCCCTCAAATAGCTCTTCTTCAATCGTGGCGAGGTATTCCTCTTCGGTTTCGCTGTAATCGTGGCGGTCCTCGGGGCGGGTCTCGCACCAACGGCTGGCGTTGAGGGGATCGACCAGCATGGTGGCGCCGATGAGCTCGAAGGAAGTGATCACCCGCTGGTGATTCACGCCGCTCTGCCAGAACCCGTGCAGGCCGTCCGCGCTCTCCAGCACCGGAACGGTCTCATAGACATCCATGAGCGCCCGCTCCTCGCGGCTGAGTTTCCGCTCGGCCGATTCGCTCTCCAGACGATCGACCAGCAGTTCCACTTCATCCGGCCATTCAATCGATTCGTGAGAAAACATCGCGCGCGGGGCTTAGAACGAGGCAGCGATCCTTGCCAAGTGAAACGATGGGCGCTCGGAAAATGTGAGATGAGAGAATCGACCCCGTTCACACGCTAACCCCATCATCATCGTTAGAACGCCGGTTTTGGGATTGGAATCTTCAGGGTTCCAAAATTGAGGGGACCCCGGGGAGTTCCGGATCACCGCGACAGGCATTCCCAAGCGAGTGCGGCCGCGGCAGAGCGGGTCTCGGCACGGAGTTTGCCCAGCACGTTCTCGACGTGCTTCCCCACGGTGCGGGTTTGGTTGCCAAGGATCACGGCGATCTCTGAGTTGCGTTTGCCTTGGGCCATCCACGCGAGCACCTCGGCTTCGCGCGGCGTCAGGCCGAGACTTTGTAATACCTCCGCCGACGGCTCGGCCGGCCGCTCTTGGAAACGAATCACGCGTGCCAGACACAACGGGTCGGTATTCATCAGAAAGCCGGCGGGCTGGATCAGTGCTGCCGGCGTGCTGCACTTCACTTCGAGGCGTCGCTGGCCTTTGTTACGAATCAGGTTCGCTCGTGGACTCGGATTCGTTTCAAGCCATCGACGGATGTCCGCCGGAAGCTCGCCCTCGGCAAATTCGCCAAACCACTCTTGGCAAAGACGCTCAGCCTGCTTGGTGGCAAAGGCGCATTCGCCGCTCTCCGTGGCGACCAGCAGAGCGTCGTCGCCCCCGGTCAAGTTTTTCAGGGCCAGTGCCCGCTCCATCTCGGTGCGAGACTTGGCTTTCCGATACGCGTCCGCCAGATGCGGCTCGAGGAGGTGCAACAGTGCCCGGTCGTCTTCCGTGAAATTGCGCAGCCGCCGATTGAAGGTTATGCACACCGTCGTGTCGTTATCGGCGGGAAAGGCGAGCACGATTTGATGGTTCGTCCCGCTGCACCGGTAAAATTCGTGGTAGAGCCCCTTTTGTCGGAATTGCCGTAAGGTTGTGAAATCGCTCCACATGGCCACCGGACGCTCCCAAGGCCGAGAGATCGTCCCGAAGCTGGGGTGTTCGTGCATGTGCGCGTCTAACACCGCAGTATCGGCCCCAGGGATGTTTGCCGGCCACGTCCGGTAGCGTCCGCGCAGTCGCTGGACGTCGACAATATCCACCGTATAAATATCGGCGGCAATCAATCGCCGCAACGCGCAAAGGAAAACGTCCGGCAGCGACGCCAGAGTGGCCTCGCGGTGAAGTTCGAGCAGTGCTTGGGACAACTTGCGACAGGTGGGCAGGGCAACTCGAGGCACCGCGATAAACTGTTCAGGACCAGGCCGGAGGAAAAGCCAATTCCCTGTGAAAATCAAAGCCGAGGTCGGAGTCAACCTGGCTGTCCATGCGTCATTTGACTTATTTGCGAACTGGCGGAGGTCTGCGATAGCTAACGCCATGCCCGCGGTTCGCGGCATGACAACTGCATAACTAGTATTGAGTCACTAAAAGTGCATATCATAAATGAAAAGTAAATCCCACGCCTCATTCCTCTACCTGGCAGCACTTGCGACGGCCTGCATAAGCCCCCAGTTATTTGCCATCACTGTTACCGACCTTCGGCCTACGGGCGCGCTCGGCGGCACAAATACCAATAACGCCATTACTTGGAGTTGGGGCGTCGGCAACGGCAGCTTTACAGCCGTAGGCGAGGCGCAAGTCAGCAGTGGCTTTCTCCACGCTTTTGTCGATTCCTCCTCGGATGGCAGTGGCATCGTCGATCTCGGCACGTTGGGGGGACCCGGCAGTTATGCGGCAGGGTATGCGACGAACTACACCACGAACAAGAGTTACATCGCCGGCAGCGCCATGATTAACGATAACGACTGGCGTGCGTTCATCTGCGAAGACGATGGCACTCCCACCTTGGTGAACCTCGGCACCCTAGGCGGGAGCTTCAGCTGGGGTGTTGCTGTGAATCCATCTGGCACGGTTGTCGGATGGTCAGAGACCTCTACTCCCGGAATCACGCACTCCTTCATATACTCCGGCGGCGTCATGACCGATATTGGCGGCAACTTTGGCCCGGCAGACATCAGCGCATCAGGGGTGGTCGTCGGCGTTGCCGAGACTTCGATGAGCGAAATTCATGCTGCCCGCTATTCCGGCGGGACAATAACCGATTTGGGCACCTTGGGTGGCTCGTATAGCCATGCCTATGGCATTGACGACAGTGGCGGCATTGTTGGAACCAGCACGGACTCGAACGGCATTTCGTTGGCTTTCCTTTACGACGGCGAAACCATGATTAACCTCGGCACGCTGCCCGATGATTGGGGCAGTCATGCATGGGCGGTGAACTCCGCCAGCGAAGTCGTTGGTTTCAGCTTCTATGGCTCCGACTCGGAGCGCGCCTTCATTTATTCGGGAGGCATCATGTATAATCTGGAAACCCTCGCGGCGGATTATATGGTGCCCGAAGGTGGATCCGGGCACGGATTCACCCGCCTGCGCGAGGCTCGTGATATCAATAACGATGGCTACATCGTCGGCTCTGGCGACTATTGGGACGGTGCGGAGATTACGAAACGCGCCTTCGTCCTTCGCTATTATTGATATTGGTTCTCCGACGTTGACGCGCAAAGTGACGCGCGCATTCGCCCATAAACACGAAAGCCCTCCGAAATGGAGGGCTTTTTTGTATCTGGAGCGACTCCCTGTGTTCGAGTGATCAGATCGGCATAGAGGCCCGGCTTGAGCATGCTTCGCCAGGCTCTCTACAGCGGTTAGGGTGGCGAGCACATTTTCGCGGCTTCATCCTCCTGAAATGTGAGATGAGAGGACGACCCCATTCACTCGACCCCATTCACTTCACCACCCACCTGCCACACCGGTTGTTTTTTCTCGGGATAGCCGGCCCTAATCGAACACCCGCTTCTGCAATTGCCGCAGGTTGAACAGGCGCTCGGCGGGCGATTCCGCCGCCAGGCCGCGGACCGGATGCGGGCCTTGCTTGCGCTTCGGGCTGAATTGGTCGCGCGACGCCTGATAGACGCCTTCGACGAACTCCTTGCCGCCAATCGCCCCGCCGTCGGTGAAATAGCGGACCTTGCAGCGCAGGTAATCCGCTTCCGGCAGGCGACCGCCTTCGGCCAGCACTTGCAGCGCTTTCTTGCGTGAGATTCGGCGACGGGAAACGTGGGCCTTTTCGCCCTGGGCCGCCTCTTCCGTTTGGCGGCTGGCCTGGTCCGGGATGCCGAACAGAAAACAGCGCCACCGCCGCAGGGCTTCGGTGGGAACGGGCGGTTCGGTTTCGTCGGTGCGACGGCCCCCGTGCGGATCGACTCCCGCCAGCCATTGAAACCCGCTGATCGCCGGTTCGCCGCCTGCCACCGCTTCGGCGTAACCGCACCAACGGTAGTGTTGCGGGTCGTCGCAGATCTTCGCCCGCACGGGATTGAGATCGATGTAAGCCGCCATCGCCCGCAAGGCCGCGCCTTCGCCCTGCACCAGCACCGAGCGGTAGCGTTCTTCCCACAGGGTTCCGCGACGCCCGTGCTTGCCGTTGAACCATTGGGTGAAGCGCTGTTTGAGGATCTTCATGTAAGGACTGATGTTCCACATGCGGGCGAACCAACTCTCGCGCAACGCCTCCGCCTCGGCCCCCGCGCCGATCGTGCGGAGCTGGGAAAGCTCCCATTCCAGGCCGTTGGCCGCCTGATCGCCGAGGCAGGCGCGCACTTTCGCCACCAAGCCCGCGTCCGAGGGCAACTCCGCGTCATCCGGCCGTCGCGGCACCTCGACGAGCAGATGGAAGTGGTTGGACATGATGCAGTAGGCGATCACCCGCAGCCCGTACAAGCGTTCGTAAACGCGCATCAGCTCGACGAGCTGGTCCTTCTCCTCGTCGCCGAGCAGGAACGCGCGACCGACGACGCGCGAAACGCAATGGTAGTAAGCGACATCACCGGCCCCGTTCACGGGCACTTTAATACGTCGGGAATTTTTTAATCCGAAGAGCGAAGAGAGGCAAAAGTTTCGCCCTTCGGGTGCCTTGGCTAAGGATGATGGTCGGCATGTCAATTTTCAAGTTGACATCATCTAACAAAATTACATCGTTGAAAAATATTCCACTAGACATATGAGAAATTATTTTTGCGTGAATTCTCTCATGGCCTTAATGCTGGTGAACGCGGTGTCTTGTGCTCCTCGGACACAACAAGCTCCCAATCTAGGGTACGAGAGGCGACTCGCGAACCAGGATGCCAAACGGTCTAGGAAAATTCAGATTTATTTCGATGGCACGGCTAACGAATGGGCTACCCGCACGAATGTAAGGCGGCGATTTGAAATGATCGCTCACGCGGAAGATCCGACATCACCTTGTCTATATGTGGAAGGAGTGGGGGTGAACAGTATTTCTGGCAAAGTGTTTGGATATGGCGTCAAAAGCCGGGTCTTGGAAGGATATAAATACTTGGCCAAACATTGGTCCCCTGATCGGGGGGGCGGCAAGAAGGATGAAATATATTTGTATGGATTTAGTCGCGGCGCTTTTGAAGCCCGTCTTCTTGCGGGAATGTTAGCGCATTGCGGGTTGGTAAATGGTCAAAATCTATCAGAGCATCAACTAGATGACGTTAGCGAAGAGGCCTGGCGCCTGGCATGCAAGGTGCTCCGTGACGTGCCCGATACGACGGGAAAAGTTCCATTGGATGAACTGGCAGATGCTTGGAATAAAAGATTGGAACAAAACCGAGCCGCCACAAAAAATGCCCTGAAGAGTTACCATTTCCACGCGGTGCAACCGGAAATCAACTTTATGGGTTTATGGGATACGGTCCCGGGGATGCAGTTTGATCGCTATAATAAGTCTCAAACCGCCTTCGAAGCTCGGAAGAGAGAATATAAGGTGCGGCCATATCCTAACACGAAAGTGATCGCGCATGCTCTCGCTCTTGATGAAAAACGCACGAAATTTTCTCCGCTTTTAGTGGGTCCTCCTTTAGACTCCAATCGCACGAAAGTTTATGAAGTTTGGTTCCCGGGAGCCCACGCGGACGTCGGGGGGGGGTATAAGGATTCCAACGATATGGCGGGAATTACTTTTAATTGGATGGAAAAAATAGCGAAAGATGAAAATATGACTTGGCGCCAGGCTATTAGTTACGCGGATGCGACCAGCCTTCGTCATCTGTCAGAAGAGGATTTCCCAAATAATTTTGGCAGCAAGAAGGTAAATCGCGTCTTGCCGGAAATGTCGTATATCGACAAGACGGTGTTCATTCGTGCTTCTCACTCGCCGGAAAAATTTGTCGAGCGTAAAAAAACTGTCATCTCGATTAGTTATGCGCCGGAAATACATATTTATGGGCATGAGCCGGTTCGGGTCACCGGGAATGCGCGATCATACGACATGATGCGGCAAGAATTGGGGGGAAGCCTGAGATTGAATGACTCGGCGAAGAGCGCGGACGCTCAAAAGGAATCGATTGGCAAGCCGTTGACTCCAGAGCAAATGATCGTGCCAACCGTGTCCACCGGGAATGTTTCCGGCCAAGCTGAAGCAAACGCAGCAAATAAGCCACCTGTGGTAAAAAGATCCGTAGCCCTCAATGGCGCGGAGGTGAGTCGCTCACGATGATGCGTTACTCGGTCCGTAGCCATTGGACCGACGAGTTGAGTGAGTGGAGCAGTTGAGCTTGAAGCCGAGTTCGCTTACTGGCTGATTTCAAAAGGCAGGTCCAAACGACGATCACGTTCCATCCGAGTTCACATAGCATCGCTTCGTTTCGTTCGTCCCGGGCGCGGTTGCCTTCGATCTTCGATTTCCAGAACTCGATTCTCGATTTTGGTATTCGATGATCGGAGCAATTCGCGTGGGCGTGCCAGAAGCAGCCATGGACGAAGACCACCGTGCGGTATTTGGGAAGAACGATGTCGGGACGACCGGGGAGCGACTTGTTTTTCGGACCGTGAATCGTGAATCGATAGCCCATCCGATGGAGCATCGAGCGGACGATGAGTTCGGGTTTCGTGTCCCGGCCGCGCACCCTCGACATGATCTCGGAGCGCCTGGCGGCGGAAACGGTGTCGGCCATTACGCAATTTGGCCCGAAATTCGGGAAAGTGGATCAAAACCCGCGCACGTCGTCATTCGCCGGCGTTCAGTTTCTCCCAGGCTTCCCAATAGTTTCCGATCTGATGCCGGATCTCCGCTTCGGTGAGTTTGGAGGGCGCGCACTTGTCGGCCCACGCCCGACCGGGATGGAGCGTGTCCCAAGAGGGGCGCATCCCGGCGTGCCGTCCTTTGCCAGGATCATGGTTGCCGAATCCATCGACGAACGAGTTCCAAATCGGGCGGAACCGTTGGATGAGCAGGGATTCACCCAAAGGAATCCAAATGTCGTCCACGACCAGGAACCGGCACCAGAAGTCCCCGATGTCGAGATTCGTGACCTGCTCGATCGACTTTCGGTGTTCTTCCAAGCGGGAAAACAAAGCCGTTCCTCTCGCGGAAATCTCGGGGTCGACGATCCCTTTCCGTCCACCGGTGGGAACGGCTTTGCCGATGTAAATTGGCAGGCTCAGGTTGTCGGGAGCCGAGTTCGCTTCGCCCAGACGGGTGTAAGGGTCGAATTTCCCCGTGTAATAGATCGCGTAAATCCCGGCACCTGCGAAGCGCGCGATGCTTCCCAGCGGAACAGCGGCTTGCTGGATGAGAGACGAGGCGACGCTCTTTCCTAGGTTCTCTTTCTCAAGAGGATTGTAGGGCTGCACCGCGCGAGGCTTGGGCCTTTTGTTTCGCTTGTCGAGACAGCGCTTTCGCGACCGACTTCCCCACGATTTCCGCCAGCTTCACCGGCACGGCGTTGCCGAGCTGGCGCATGGTTTCGGTCCAACTCCCAAGGAACACGTAGTCGTCCGGGAAAGTTTGCACCCGGGCGCTTTCGCGGACGGTCAGGTAACGCACCGAGCCGTCGGGGAAGAGGATCATGTTTTCGCCGCCGGGCACGCCGTGGGCGCCCGCTTTGAGGGCTTTCGCGGGGCGATCCAGAGGGCTTCCGGTATGTCCGGGATAGGACTTGGCGCCGGGTTGGAAAACGTGGTTCGCCCACTTATTGGCTTTGCGGCTGGTGGGATCGGGCAAATCGTCGATGGCTTCCGAAAGAGGCATCCAAAGAGAGGCTTCCCCATGGGTCGGCATCGGAAACGACCAATCCGTTTCGATGTCGGAGCGGAAGCCGACGAAGAACACCCGGTGACGCTGCTGCGGCACGCCGTAGTCGGCGGCGTTCGCCTGATGCACGTGAACGCGGTAACGCAGATCCTCGCAGGAATTGCCGACCGCTTCCTTGTGCCGCTCCAAGCGGGCGAGGTTTTGATCCCAAGGGATATTTTGCGAAATCGGGAACGTGGGAAACTCCATCTGCAGGCGGATGTATTCCACGTAGTTGGAAAACGCCGGGCGAAGGAGTCCACGGACGTTTTCGAAGATAAACGCCTTGGGTTGAGCTTCGGCGACCGCACGGATCGCCTGCGGGAACATGTCGCGCGCGTCGTTCATGCCGGCCGCCTTGCCGCCCATCGAAAACGGCTGGCAGGGCGGACCTCCCGCGACCAGATCGACGCCCTTGTATTGGGTGAAATCCACTTCGCGAACGTCGCCCCGGGTGATCTTGCAGCCATCAAGCGATGGGTGGCCCATGCGCTGGTTGTATTGCAGCGTCTCCACCGCGCTCGCGTTCCATTCGTACAACGCCCGATGCTGGAAGCCCGCCGCGTGAAGCCCCAACGCGAGCCCACCCGCGCCGGAGAAGAGTTCGATCGATTGGAGTTTCTTCATGGGTTCACTTGAACAGTATTTTTGGTGGAAAGTCAACAGAGCTGAAGGGATTTTTTTGCGTGAATGTGAGATGAGAGGACGATACCCATTCAGTTTAACGAGGCTCCCCCCGTCTTAATTCTCGCAAAACGTTAGCTGCGTCGGGATATTCCTCCACCCAAATTGTCCCCACACCAAATGAGGCTGCATCCTTTTCTTCATAAATTTGCATAACCTTTATCAGGTCTTTTACGGTTTTATCGAAATTTAGTTTCGCCTTGTCCTTTTCCTCTAGTAGTTTGTTGTCCTCATTCAATAGACGTTTCAAGGCGCTCCCAACGCTTGATGTTGAATGCTTTTTCCGAATGCAGTAATGGTGTATTTTGTCATCTCCGCGAATCGTTTTTGCGATATCTAGCAGTCGACGTTGATTTGGATCTGTAAGGGAAGTGCCTACCAATAAGCAACATGATTTGCTGAACATTTCGATCTGAATCAGATTGCTCCAATCATAAACATTTGTGTATTGATCGTGATAAAAGTTTTCGCTAAAAACGATTTTGTTTTTACTATCGATATTTGCTTTGTGCGGGAGGAAGCCGTGAACGTGATAGATGGGTAACTCATCATCATCTGGGTGGTTTCCGGGGGCGAATATAGATCTGAATTTTATATCGGAGCCGCTTTTCTCGAGATCTTGTTCGATGAGGTCGTCGAAATTGTAAGTTATTATGCCTCTTAGGTTAGGGCTTTTCCCTACCGCCAGGCACAATTTTCGAATTTCCAGCAGAATGGATGATTCTTTGTTTTCTTCTAAATTCTGATAGAGAGCGTTACGCACCGCATTTTCGAAGGCGAACGGCACTGTTTCCGATCTATAGAAATTATTAAGGTATCTCCCGGCGATAAGGGGTGTTGGTTGAAAAACTTGGTTGAATAAGCTTGCCAAAACCGTGGATGCTTCCGTGTCTTGAGAAAGTTCTTCCTTAAAGGTGGAAATCAAAAGCTTCTGAAGCAGCGAATTCCAACTTAATAGCCCCATGTCCATGGATATGCCTGCTCCTACGACTAGAACTAAATTTCCTTTTCTATGTTCACCCTTTAGTTGCCCGAGAGCGCTAGAGCGTGTAGTTTGCTGGCCACGAATCGCATTAGCTCCTACAACAAGATTGTTGAGAAGCTTTTTGAAAGCTTCAGCTGATACTTCAACAACGTTTGATTCCATCTTTAGTCGCGACTAGGGATTCGAATTTTGAATAACTTCCAGAAAAGATATTGCAACGCCGTTATGTAATTCTGAACCGTGTCATTAGTTAGCGCGAGGCTAACATCAGGTTCAATGATTTGATGTCGAACAAGGTCTCGGAGGCTGCTCATAATATGAGCTGGTATTTGCTCCAAGATATCTATCGTGACGGCGCTTTTGGTTGAATCTGGAATTTTAGATGTTTCCTTTTTTATTCTCGTCTGATAATCTTGAAGGGCTAGATTGAGCAGGGAGTTGGCGAACAGGACGAAAAATAATTTTTTGTGCTTTATCTTCTGTTTTAAAAGGTTTTCAATCGCGATGATGCCGTCGGTGTATTTTTCCTTCCAAGGTTCCGCGTCTATTATTTCTTTATTGCATGAAGCGAGTTCCTGAGTGAAGGAGGGGCGGAGGGCTGGAGGTTTAGGTAGATGAGAAGCGACGATTTTTTGATTGCTCTCTAGTTTGTATTTCGCCACATTGCCGGTTTTGTGAGGGAATACTTCGTCGTCCCATTGCGGTTGGAGTTTTTTTGAAAGCGTGGCATAGGCTTTGGTTATATCTATTATCGAGCCTTGGAGCTTGCCAAAAATTTCATGGGCGTAATTCAGCGCGCTTTTGCTGCTATTCCACGGCATGAATTTTGCCGGTCCATGCAAAGATATGATGGAGCGGAAGATGGAATGGCTATGATGCGGTACTCCTGCCTCTCCTCGCCTGAAACCCACTTCAGCACTGCGTATGGCCTTCTCTATGAGGCGATCGTTGCAATAGAAGTATGCTCCATATTCTCCTGATGAATATGCCGGCTCTGAGATTAAGCCGCCGATGATAGAATAGCTTATTTTTCCGTCCGGAGTTTCAATTTCACCAAGGAATTCCTTAGGCGCAAATTCCGGATGATAAGACCAATCTGAAAAAATAATGGAGCGAATTGATTCTTGGTTGACTAAAATTTCAAATTTTTCGTCATTTAAAAAATTGCCATAAGTCTCGCTTAGGTGTTGTTTGAGCTCATTTATGTGGTCATTCGTGACGATTTGTCGAAGGTTATTTAAAATAACCACGGTGTGACCTTCGTCTTGAGGCGGGAGCTCATAACAAGGGATCTCCCAAGAGAGTGATGCAAGCCAGTCGTCGCCATATTCGACGCGAAAGGCGGAATTTTGGTTAGGGCATGTTGTGATGCGTATGCTCCTCGCCAGGGCAACGACGGAGCGCTTGCTGCCAACGCCAAATATTCCAATACTTGGGCTAGATTCTAGTCCTCCACTTGCGCCGGGCCGAACTAGTAGGGGGAGTTCCTCTTTCGATACTCCGCCGGAGTTGTCGTCAATTTTTATGCATTGATTTGCAATATCGATCGTGATGAGGATTTTGAGCTTGTGATTTCTTTTTTTCTTAAGCCAAACATCAAGAGGGTTGTCGACTAGTTCTGCGACGGCTGTCTTGAAATTGTAGTCGTTTACGATCGACCAATAAGACCTTTTTTCAGGCGTTGCATCGAGATCTTCTAGGCGCTTCATGGGTTTGAGGGGGGGCGAAGGCTCGTAGGTATTTAGTCTAGTTCACTGCTTTATGCTCTGGTTATAAATCGAAAGCTCGATCAATGCATTTTCTGCATTTAAATTTTCATGTCACGAGCAAACTCCCTTGGGTAAGTTCGCGGCGGCAGAGCCGCCGCGATTTCGATGATCCAGAGCGAGCCAGCATTTTACTGACACGCCTCGCAGGTGCCGCCATTGAGCATGGCGTCGAGGGAGCAGGCGTTCTTCTCCTCCGCCGTGTAGACCTTAGCCGGGGTGACGCCCATGCCGCCGCGGACTTCCTTTTTCACGTCGATGGTGGCCTTCTCGATGTTCGAAGCCTGGAGCGTGCGGAGGTAGTAGGTCGTTTTGAGGCCCTTGTCCCAGGCGCGGCGATACATGTGGCTGAGCGTCTTCATCTCGGGGGTGGCGAGGAAGAGGTTCACCGATTGGGATTGGTCGATCCACTTCTGGCGGCGCGCGGCGGCGTCGATGATGAATTCGAAGCCGACGCCGAAGACGGTCTTGTGCTTGTGCTTGAGCGCTTCCGGGATGTCGTCGATCGCGTCGAGCTCGCCGTCGAAGTACTTGAGCTGGTCGAGCATTTCCTGACCCCACAGGCCGGCCTTTTTCAGATCCTTCACGAGCTCGGCGTTGAGGACGATGAAGTCGCCGCTCAGGTTGCTCTTCACGTAGAGGTTCTTGTAGTTCGGCTCGATGCAGGGGGTCGTTCCCGTGATGTTCGAGATCGTCGCGGTCGGGGCGATGGCGAGCACGTTGGAGTTGCGCATGCCGTGCTTGGCGATTTTTTCGCGGACGACCGACCAATCCATCTTGCCGCCGCGGGGGACGTCGATGGTCTTGCCGCGTTCGTCTTCGAGGAGGTCGACGGTGTCCTGCGGGAGCAGGCCGCGCGACCACTTCGAGCCCTGATAGGACGAATAGGTGCCGCGTTCGGCGGCGAGGTCGGAAGAGGCGCCGTAGGCGTAGTAGGCGATCGCTTCCATGAACTCGTCGTTGAACTCGACGGCGGCATCGGAGGCGAACGACAGGCCGCGCTTGTAGAGGGCGTTCTGCAGGCCCATCACGCCGAGGCCGATCGGGCGGTGGCGCGAGTTCGCGGTGGCGGCGGCGGCGGTCGGGTAGAAGTTGATGTCGATGACGTTGTCGAGCGCGCGGATGGCGACGGTGATCGTCTCCTTGAGCATCTCGTGGTCGAGCGCGCCGTCCTTGGTCACGTGGGTGTCGAGGATGACCGAGCCGAGGTTGCAGACGGCGGTTTCGTCCTCGGACGTGTTGAGCGTGATCTCGGTGCAGAGGTTCGACGAGTGGATGACGCCGGCGTGGTCCTGCGGCGAGCGGACGTTGCAGGGGTCCTTGAAGGTGATCCACGGGTGGCCGGTTTCGAAGATCATCTTGAGCATGCCCTTCCACAGCTCGATGGCCGGGAGTTGGCGGGACCAGATCTTGCCTTCGGCGGCGAGGGCTTCGTATTCGGCGTAGCGGGTTTCGAAGGCCTTGCCGTAGAGGTCGTGGAGGTCGGGCACTTCGTTCGAGCGGAACAGCGTCCAGTGCTCGCGGTTTTCCATGCGCTTCATGAACAAGTCCGGAATCCAGTTCGCGGTGTTCATGTCGTGGCAGCGGCGGCGTTCGTCGCCGACGTTTTTGCGCAGCTCGAGGAAGTCCTCGATGTCGTTGTGCCAGCTTTCGAGGTAGGCGCAGCCGGAGCCGCGGCGCTTACCGCCCTGATTGACCGCGACGAGCTGGTCGTTGTGGAGCTTGAGGAACGGGATGATGCCCTGCGACTCGCCGTTGGTGCCTTGAATGTAGCCACCGGTGCCGCGCACGGCGGTCCACGATCCACCGAGGCCACCCGCCCACTTCGAGAGGAAGGCGTTTTCGGCGATGCCGCGGATCATGATCGACTCGATGGAGTCGTCGACCTTGTAGAGGTAGCAAGACGAGAGCTGGGAGTGGAGGGTGCCGGAGTTGAACAGCGTCGGGGTGGACGAGCAGAAGCGGCGGCCCTTGTAGAGGTTGTAGAGGCGGACGACCCAATCCTCGCGCTTGGTTTCCTCTTTCTTGAAGAGGCCCATGGCGACGCGCATCCAGAAGAACTGGGGCGTTTCCAGGCGGCGCGGGCGGCCTTGGGTTTTGTCGACGATGAGGTAGCGGTCATACATCGTCTGAATGCCGAGGTAGTCGAAGTCGAGGTCGGCGGTCGGGTCGAGGGCGTCGGCGAGCGTGTCGAGGTCGAAGGCTTCGAGCAGCTCGGGATGGAGGCGTTTGATCTTAACGCCGTATTTCAGGTAGTTCTTGAACGCCTGCTTGTGGGCGTCCTTGAGGCGTTCGATGCCGTCCTTCTGGATGCTCCACGCGAGGACTTCCTCATAGATGTAGGAAAGCAGGATGCGGCCGGCGAATTTCGCGAAGTCGGCATCCTTTTCGATCAGCGCCTTGGCGTTGAGGATGATCGTGTTCTTGAGATCCTTCTCGGAAATCACGGTGCCGACCGAGCGGCGGAGTTCGCGCTCGATTTCGACTTCGGAGATGCACAGGTCGAGGCCGATCGAGGCGAAGCCGATGCGTTTCTTGAGCTCCGAACCGTCCCACATCGTCGACTTGCCGTCGTCCTGGGTGACGGTGATGAAGAACTCCTGGTTCGGGTCTTCGACGGCGTTGACCTGTTCCTCGCGCAGGCGGGCGCGCTGGGCGCGGTAGAGGATGAAATGCTCGGCGGCCTTGAAGTGGCCCTGGCGCATCAGCTCCTCCTGCACCATGTCCTGAACGTCCTCGATGTGGACGAACGACTGGTCGCCGCGGCGGATGCGTTCGGTCACCCCGCGGGCGATGTCGATGGCCGGCTCGGGGTTTTCCTTGATGTTGAGGAAGGCCTTGCGGACGGCGATTTCGATCTTCGTCTCCGACCACGGCACGACGTTGCCGTTGCGACGGATCAGGCGGACGGGAAGCGTTTGCGGGCCGGAATGGAGGTCGACGCTGCCGTTTTTCTCAAGCGAACGGCGGAAGGCGAGCGACTTGGCGACGTCGTAGGCGTCGTTTTCGAGGAGGGCCTTTTCGATCAGCAGGTAAAGGTCGGCCTCGGACAAACGGAGGCGGTTGCCGTCTTCGAGTGTGCGGGTCAGCGCGGCGGCGACGGAATGGGCGACGTCGGCGACGAACTTGCGGTTCGCCTCGGTGAAGATGGTGGCTTCCTCCTGCTCGCGGGCGATGAGCAAGTCGGTGAGCGAGTTGCCGATGGCGTCGGCGACGTCGGCGAGCGAGAAGTGGGATTCCGTGTTCCCCTTCGTCACCAGGATGTCTGAAATCGGGCTCCGGGTTTCGTTCGGGAGCGACTCTCGCCAGGCGAAGCTTCGGTCGTTGATGGGTAAATTGAAGCGGTCGGTGACGACTTGCTTCAACGCGAGGTCTTCGGCGAGGTTGAGAGAGCGATACATTTGCTTAAAAAGGTTGGGGACTGGGTTTTTTAAGACTGAGGCTGGGAAAATGAACTGGACCGGGCCGGTCCAGGCACGGACTGCGGCGGGCCGCCGCAGCTACGGATCAAGGGCGGCGACGCTTAAGGTGCTCTATGAGGTTTTGGATGAGCTTGGAAAGTTCCTCGGTTTCGGCGATCAGCACGCCGGATCCATCGAGTGGTGGCTGGCCGAGGTGCTTGCGGATCGATTCGCTCAGGGTGAGTTGGGCGCGGAGTTCGGCGCTGGCCTCCTGGCTGTGGCGGAGGAAGCGGATGAACCCGGCGGTGTCGCGGCAATCGGTGCCGGCGGCGATGTTCGACGGGATCGAATCCGCGGTGTGCTGCATCTGGCCGGTCAAGGTGTCCCGCGTGACGCCGGAAGTGACCACGTTGACGTCCGCCGCCAGTTGGCAGCCGAGTTGCCAGACTTCGAGATCTTCAAAAGTGTTGGTGGCCATGGTTTTGGTCTTTCCTGAAAACTGAACACTGAAAACTAGCAAACTCCGCGCCACGCGCGGCTTTACAGCTCGTCATCGTCGACCGAGGCCAGCGCCGAGGCTTTCTGATATTCGGTGACGCGGCCTTCGAAGAAGTTGGTCTCCTTTTTGATGTCCATCATCTCGGCGAGCCATGGGAACGGGTTCGAGACGGACTCGTTGAGCGGGGCGAGGCCGCAGGAGATGAGGCGGCGGTCGGCGATGTAGTCGATGTAAGTTTCGAAATCCTGGGCGTTGAGGCCGATACCGGCGACCGGGAGGCAGTCGCGGATGAACTTTTTCTCGAGGCGAATGCCTTCGGCCATCGTGGCGCGGAGGTCCTCGCGGAACTCGTCGGTCCAGATGTCCGGGTTTTCGTCGACGAGGTCCATCAGCAGGTTGCGGAAGACTTCGATGTGGTTCGACTCGTCGCGCAGGGTGTAGCGGAACATCTGGCCGATGCCCGGGAACTTGTTCTGGCGGTAGAGGCTGAGGATCATGCCGAACAGGCCGTAGAACTGGGTGCCTTCCATGACCTGGCCGAACATGAAGATGTTTTTGGCGAGGGCCTGCTTGTTGGCGGTGACGGTCAGGTCGATGTCGCGGCGCAGGGCGCGGGAGTTGGAGACGACGAAGTGGTTCTTCTCCTTGATGGTCGGGATGTCCTCGAACATCGCCTCGCACTCGTGCGGGTTCAGGCCGAGCGACGAGAGCATGTAAACCAGGCTGTCGGCGTGGATGTTTTCCTCATGGGCGTGGCGGCCGAGGACGAGCTTGAGCTCGGGGGCGGTCACGACCTCGCGGACGACGTGGAGGACGTTGTCGCCGACGATGCCTTCGGCGGCCGAGAAGTAGCCGATGCCCATCTTGATGATCCACCGTTCAACGTCGCTGATGTCGTCCGAGCGCCACTGTTCGACATCCTTCTGCATGGTGATGTCCTCGGGCTCCCAGTGGTTGTTCTTCATCGTCTTGTACAGGTCGTACGCCCACTGGTATTTGAGCGGGAGGATGTTGAAGAACATGGTGTCGCGACCGTTGATGACCCTCTTGGCGGCGAACGCGGCTTCGGCTTTTTCGCGGTCGAGTTCGAAGGTGCGGTTGCCGAGCGTGACGATGGTGGTGGCGGACATGGGTGTGAAAGGGAGGGGAAGGTGGCGCGCCCCGGAGGCGCGGAGCGTTGGGGACTTTGCCAGAAGGGGGGAAGGGCGGTCAATGGTCCTTTTGCTCATGTAGTATCCACAAATTATTCACAATACCATATATGGTGGTTTTTCCCATGAGTGGGATTGCAGGAAATTGGCGAAAGCTTGGAAAATGGAGCGTTCCACGGAGCTCCACATTGGGGGTCTTGGGGTGTGAAAAATTTCGGCCGCAAGGTCACCCGGGTGGCCCGGGATGGAATTTGAAAATCTTTAGTTAGGTTTGGTTAAGAATTGAAGGTGGAGGCCGGCTTTTTGAGGGCAAGGCGTTGAGGGAGAGCGGCGATTTTTTGAAAAAGATGTTAGGGGTAGTTGCCAGTTGCCAGTTGCCAGTTGTCGGCGCAGGGGCGCAGTCAGAACATGGATGCACTTTTCGCTTCGGATATTCGAAGCGGGAAGAAGCAGACTGAAGTCCGTGGTCGCGGTCGTCGCGAAAGGAGCTCTTTCCCTGGCCACTAGCCCCTGGCGCCTGGCCCCTCAAAAAGCGGACTGGCCATTCGGCGCTCCACGCACCTGACCTCAAAAACGCCGGCCAACCCTCGCTTGCGGAGCCCTTACCGCCGGCCTCTCCGCAGATCGTAGAGGTACCAAGCCTCCACCTTTTCCCGCGCCCAAGGGGTTTTCCGCAGGAACGTCAGGCTCGATTTGATGCTCGGGTTGTTCTGGAAGCAGCGGATGCGAATCCGTTCGGCGAGCGTTTCCCAGCCGTGCCGCTCGACCAAGGTGGTGAGGATTTTCTCCAACGTGAGCCCATGGAGCGGGTCGCGCGGGTGTTCGGACGGGGCGGGCATGGGAAGAAGCTGCCAGTTTCTAGTTTCCAGTTTCCAGCAAGATTTCCGAATCGCGCCAACTGGCAACCGGGAGCTCGAAACGGGCAACTCTCTCCGGGGTTGCGGCGGGCGGGATTGGCCGCTAGGCTCCGCGCCCCCGCCACCGATGAAACCGGTTTTTCTCTACGACACGACCCTGCGCGACGGCACGCAAGGCGAAGGCTTCCAGCTTTCCGGCCTCGACAAGCTGCGCATTGCGAAACGTCTGGACGAATTCGGCGTCGACTACATCGAAGGCGGCTGGCCGGGTTCCAATCCGAAGGATGTCGAGTTCTTCCAGGAGGCGAAAAACCTGAAACTCAAGCATGCCAAACTCGCCGCGTTCGGTTCGACCCGTCGCGCCGGCACGCCGGTCGAGGACGACGCCCAGGTGCGCCTCCTGCTCGAAGCCGAGACGCCGGTCGTGACGATTTTCGGCAAAAGCTGGGAACTGCACGTCACCGAGGTTCTCCGCACCACGCCCGAGGAAAACCGCGCGATGATCCGCGACACGGTGGAGCATTTGAAAAAGCACGGCCGCGAGGTCGTCTACGACGCCGAGCACTTTTTCGACGGTTATAAGGACTCGCCCGAGCACGCGCTCGCCACGCTCGAAGCGGCGGCGGAAGGCGGCGCGGATTGTCTCGTGCTGTGCGACACCAACGGCGGCACGTTGCCCCATGAGGTCGAGGAAATCTGCCGGGCGGTGCAGGCCCGCGTTCCTGGCGTGGCGGTGGGCATCCACACGCACAACGACTGTGAACTCGCGGTTGCCAACGCCGTCGCGGCGGTCCGCGGCGGCGCGGTGCAGGTCCAGGGCACGATCAACGGTTACGGCGAACGCACCGGCAACTGCAACCTCACCTCGGTGATCCCGATCCTCCAGCTCAAGATGGAGCTGCCGGTGATCGACCACTTGGAAAAACTCCAGGAGCTCTCGTACTTCGTCGACGACGTTTCCAACAATCCGCATTTCGCCCGCGCGCCGTTCGTCGGCCGCACCGCCTTCGCCCACAAAGGCGGCATGCACGTGAACGCGGTGAAGAAGCTCGCCCGCAGCTACGAGCACATCCGCCCGGAGTCGGTCGGCAATTCGCAGAACATTCTGGTCTCCGAACTCAGCGGCCAGGACAACATTTTGATCAAAGCCGAGGAGCTCGGCCTGCCGCTCGCCAAGGGTTCGCCCGAAGCGAAATCGGTGCTGCAAAAAATCAAGGCGCTCGAACACGAAGGCTATTCGTTCGAAGCCGCTGGCGGTTCGCTCGAATTGCTCATCCGTCGCGAGCTCGGCGCTTACACCAACGCGTTCGACCTCAAGGAGTATCACACCAGCTTCCGCAAGTATGGCGACGGTCATGCGCCGGTTTGCGAAGCGACGGTGAAGCTCTACGTCGACAGCACCCCGGAATACACCGTGGCGGAAGGCCATGGCGTGGTGAACGCTCTTGACGTCGCCCTGCGCAAAGCGCTGTTGCCATTTTATCCGGAAATCGAGAAGATCTCGTTGGTCGACTACAAGGTCCGCATCGTCGATGGCCACGACGCCACCGCGTCGAAGACCCGCGTGCTCATCGTCACCACCGACGGCGAAACGAGCTGGGGCACCATCGGTGTTTCCGACAGCATCATCGAAGCGAGCTGGCTCGCGATCGTCGATGGCATCGATTTGTTTCTGCAGCGGAAAAAATGATCCCGTGTGGGAAAACAGGCGTGTGACCTTCGGCTGAAATCGCCTAGGTTTCCCGCATGCCGTTCAACCGCTTCGGACTCGAGGCCGGAATTCTCCGCGCCGTTCAAAACGAGGGATACACCCGTTCCACCCCGATCCAGGCGGCCGCCATTCCGAAGGTGATGCAGGGGCACGACCTGATCGCCATCGCGCAGACCGGCACCGGCAAGACGGCGGCCTTCGTGTTGCCGATGTTGCATCGCCTGGCGAAGACTCGCGCGGATCGCGCACGCGGCGTGCAGGCCTTGATCCTCGCGCCGACCCGCGAGCTCGCCGTGCAGATTGAAGAAAGCATTCGCGCCTATGGGCGCTTTCTTCTCATCCGGGTGGCGGCGATCTATGGCGGCGTCGAGGAGGAAGCCCAGATCAAGGCGCTGCGAAAGGGCGTCCAGATTCTCGTCGCCACGCCCGGCCGGCTGATCGATTTGATGGAGCGCGGGAAAGTCGACTTCCGCTCATTGGAGATGCTCGTCCTCGATGAGGCCGACCGGATGCTCCACATGGGCTTCTTGCCCGACATCGAGACGATCATCGACGCGCTGCCGCAGCGCCGGCAGACGCTGATGTTTTCCGCCACGCTTTCGAAGGAAATCGAGTCGTTGGCGCGGCGTTTCCTGCACGAGCCGAAGACCGTCCAGATCGGCGACCGTACGAATCCGGCCGATACCGTGGAACAATGCGTCTACGAGGTGCCGGCACATTTGAAAAACGCGATGCTGCGCGAACTGCTCCGGCGGTCCGGTTTCGACAAGGTCCTCGTTTTCACCCGGATGAAGGACGGGGCGGACCGGCTTACGGAGTTTCTCAAAGGCTCCGGAGTGCAAGCGGTCAAACTGCACTCCAGTCGTTCGCAAGAACAACGGTCGAAGGCGCTTCAGGATTTCAAGGACGGCAAGGCGCAGGTGCTCGTCGCCACCGACATCGTCGCGCGCGGCATCGACATCGACGGCGTCAGCCACGTGGTGAACTACGACTTTCCGGTCAATCCCGAGGACTACATCCACCGGATCGGTCGCACCGGTCGGGCGGAAGCCCAAGGCCAGGCGATCAGCTTCGTGCCGAAACACGACCTCAACCTGCTCGGCGTCCTCGAACTGACCATCGGCCAGCGCCTCGAACGGAAGCGCCTGAAAGGCTTCAACTACCAAGCCCCGCCGCAGGCCCCGCAACCTGGCGAAAAGCCGGCGAAGAAGGATTGGCGAAAGCGCACCCGCGAGATGGACGCGAAGAAGTCCGGGAAGCCGTTCAAGCCCGGCAAACCCACCGCCCGCCCGCCAAAGAAACGCGACGATAAAAAACGAGGAGCCTAACTGGGGGCTCGGACTTCATTCCGGCTTGTTCTTATTCTCGATACCTCCGCCAATCGGATTGCTCCGAGATGAGCCAAAGGAGCCGAACGCAACTCGCGGTGGATAAATGGTTCTGTCCATTGTGACGCTCCGGAGCGCGTGTTTCGCAGTGTTTGCAGAAACTTCGAAACTCAATGCCCACAAGCGCCGGTAGGGTGGCAAGAGATGCGGAAGTTGTCAGTGGCTAGCTCGGTAGGTGGGCTTGGAGTTGACCGCGGAAACGCTTGATGATGGGATCTGCCGCTCAATTGCCTACGCCTACGAGTTAACGTGAACGCTGTAAATTTCTCTCGCCACTATCGTAGCCGCCAACATCGGTTCCTGATTTTTGCGCTTGTCGTCGGGCTGTACGGTCTTATCGGCGCTTCGGTTTGGTTTTTGCCCGAGAGGTCGAAACAGGCACGGCCCGATGTAATATCTTCATCTTCCCCCGCGGCGGATGTGAGCTTGATGCACGCGGCTTCGGCGAGCCCATTCACGTCTTCTGACAAGGACCCAGTCGTAACGTCTACGGGAGCCGCCTCCACTTCCGAAAAGGCGCGCATCGGCGAGTTGCTGGAGAGGGCGCGGCGGCGAATCGTGCCAATTAAAGGCGGTGCCAGTGACCTGCCGGCTAACTCCGGGGTCACGCATTTCGGGCAGAATCCTGGGCAGGATCTTGTCCTGCGCTTCGGCAGCGGGGGTATGTCGCTGGATGCCACCGAGAGAGGTCAGTGGCATGTGAAACTGCATTACGAGGGAGCGGGCGAGGCGAGCAAGATCGTAACCGATGGCGCACGGGTCACCTACATGCATGGAGATGGAGTGACCGAATGGTTTGATAATCGAGGTGATGGCATTGAACACAGCTTTCGGTTGGATACCCCTGTTCCTGGGACCGATTGCCGTGAACTCAAGTGGCGGCTTGAGGGGATGACAGCGCGCAGCAAAGCAGGCAGCCAAGATTTGGAGTGGCAAACCGCCGACTCTGGCACGGAACTCTGCTACTCCAATCTCAAGGCTTGGGACGCGACCGGAGCCGAGTTGGCAACCAGCATGAAGCCTAGCGAGACGGGTTTCACGATTTCAATTGATGACCGTTCCGCGGTTTATCCGGTCTTCGTGGATCCTGTGATCACTCGACCGGTTGGATGTTTAAATTCGTTGCCGATTGGCGATGGCGCGGAAGACGACGAATTCGGCAAGTCCGTGGCTACGGACGGTACACGGCTGATCGTGGGCGCATGGGGGGACAATGGCTACCGGGGAAGCGCCTACATCTTCGTAAAGCAGGCCGGCGAGTGGCATTACGAAGATAAGCTTATGGTGGAAGATCTGAGCGGTGGCGCCTGGTTCGGTGCGGGCGTGCAGATCCAAGGTGATCGAGCCGTGATTTCGGCCGAGCGGGCGGACAGTGCTGCCGGGGCGGTATACGTTTTCGAGCGGGTCGCCGGGAAATGGACCTTCCAGCAGCGGCTAGTGGCCAGCAACCGGATTGCGGGGGACGCCTTCGGTAGTCACATCGCACTGGACGGCGATCGCCTTTTGGTCGGTGCGGCCGGTGACGCGGGTTACACGAGCTACTCGGGATATACTGGGTACGCCTGTGTGTTCGAGAAGCAGAACGGGCAATGGGTGGAAAGCGCCAGACTGGCAGACCCGATCGGTGTGGCGGGCGACACCTTCGGCTACTGCGTCGCATTGGAAGGCGACACCGCCTTCATATCGAAGCCGGCAAAGACTACGGGTCAAGTGCTCGTCTTTACCAAGCAAGGCAACAACTGGGCGCTGGCGGCGCGGCTTGCAGGGGCAGCGTATGGTGACCGTTTCGGCCACAGTATCGCAGTGGACAACGGAGTCTTGGTGGTGGGATCGAATTGGGCCTACTCACGTAAGGGCAAGGTGCAGGTCTTCAGAGGGGCTGGTGCCAACTGGTTTCAGGAAGCGGAACTGATGACGTCCGATGGCACGGTTCCCGATTGGTTTGGGAGTTGTGTGGCTATCGACGGAAACAGGATTCTCGCAAGCGCTCTCTTCGCAGACGACCAGTTCGGCCAGAGCTATATTTTTGAAAACACGGGTAGCGGCTGGAACCAGAAAGCCATCCTGCGCTCACATCAGAGCGGCCTCCAAGGGCTCTCCGGCTACAGCCTGGCTCTACATGGGGATGATGCCTATTGCGGAGCTCCCGAGGCCGACTATCTCGGCGGAGATTACGCAGGGATGGTTCACTGGTTCCACAAAGAGGCAGGGGTATGGCCTGCAGATTCGATCCCGATCCATTCCGGGGATGGAGATACGAACCAGAATTTCGGCGAGGTCATCGACTTCGCGGGGAATCTCGCGGTGATCGGTATGCCGCACGATCGTACCCCATGGGGCTCACTGGCAGGGAGCGTATACGTCTTCCGCCGCGAGGGCGCGGATTGGATGATCGAGGCGATACTGGAAGACGTTAGCCCCCTTGGAGCGGAACAATTTGGCGCGGCCTTGGACTTGGATGGAGACAGGCTGGCCGTTGGAGTCCCCGAGGATGGCGTGTTATCCACTGTGCCGGGTGATCTCAGTATCCATCGCTACGGCGCGGTAGTGCTCTTTCGCCGGAGTCTTGTCGGCACTTGGACCGTTGAGGCCCAGGTTAAGGCGACCGATGGTGCAACCGACGGTTTCACCAACGATCAATTCGGCTATAGCCTTAGTCTCAAGGGAGACACCCTGCTGGTAGGAGCTCCCCTTGCCTGTGCATTTTCGAACGGGGTTCCAGGATCTCCCAATCCGACGCCGGGCGCAGGTTATGTCTTCCAACGCAATGGCGCGACCTGGGCGCAGCAGGCGAAGCTGCTGCCGCCGGATTCGCAGCGCGATACCAGGGCGGGGACCAGCGTGGCCTTGGAAAGCGGGCGCGCTTATCTGGGAGCTATCTACGCCTCGGAGGTTTACAGCTTCGTCAAAACCGGGGCGGTATGGCTAAAGGAAGCGACGATCACGCACGGGCCGCGGGAAGGGGAACGGATGTTTGGATACTCGCTTGCGCTTGAGGGCAACACCCTAGTGGTTGGGTCGTTGCGTTCTTTCATGAATTCAGGTGGCGAAGCATGGGTCTTCACGCGCACTGCGGTGGGTAGCCCGTGGCAGGAGGTTCAGGTATTGGAATCGCCGGACCGTGAGATTGATGAGACTACGGGCATCGGGAAGAAGGTAACGGGTTTCGGTGAGAAGGTAGCGCTAGCCAATGGCTTGCTCGTGGTGAGCGCTGCCCGCGATAATCCGCGCGGCCATCCTTCGGCGGGTAGCGTCCACCTCTTTCGCAAGATTGGTGACGCCTGGCAAAGGTTTCAGAAGCTGCATGCCCCAGAGATCACGCGTTACGCCAGCTTCGGCTCGGCGATCGCGACTGACGGCAGCACGGTAATGGTGGGTGCCAGCGGCGAGAGCGTGGTGCATCCGTTGACAGGCGATGTAGGCGAGGCTCGGGGAAGCGTTTACGTCTATGAGATCGGCGAAGGCACGATGAAGATTCAACTCCGAGATCTAAATGACGCAATCATGGGGCTGGATCACCCAGGCTTCGCATTCGGCATGGCTCAGGTCGGGACCTTCGGTGGCTCCAAGTCTCTGCGGGTGACGAGCATGGGCACCGTGAACTTGACCGGGCTACAGTTTTCAATCGCCGGCCCGGATGCTGCGCAGTTTGAGCTCACGGGCGGTAGTTGGAATGCCCCGGTGCCAAATATCACCAGCTTGGCTCCAGGTGAGTTCCTCACGGTTGGGGTCAACTTCAAGCCCACTAGCTCAGGGGTGAAAACGGCTTCGATTGAAATCCGCAGCTCTGATCCGGAAATGCCTGTTCGCACTTTGTCCCTTGCCGGGATCGGCAACCAGTTGCCCGTCGCCTCGGGCAAGCTGTTTTACGGCATCCAAGGCCGTCGCGTGGTGATCTTTGTAGCTGACTACGCGCGCGATGGAGACGGCAACACGATGGAATTCATGACGGAATCACCGCTGTCTGGTAGCGCGGGTACCTACTCGGCCACCAAGACAGAGCTGATCTTCGACCCGAACCCCTCGCTGGCTGGCACGACTCCCTTGGGTGCGCGGGTGAAGGACGAATCCGGAATGGCGGCCTCGATTCAAGGCTACGTGACCCTGTTGCCCGCAGAGCAGGTCCAGCTCTCGGGGCCTGTGACGCGAATCGCGCCGGACACGATGGCAGTGTCACTGCGTGGCGAGCCCGGGACCGATTACGTTATCGAGCGCTCCGTAGATCTCCAATCCTGGCAACGGCTCGGCAATCTAAAGGCAGATGCCTCGGGCGAGGTCTTCTTCGTGCATCCCGGTGCGTCCGGGATGAAATGGTTTTACCGCTTGGTGGAATAGAATTGTGGCAACCAATCTCAGGGACGGGGCCTCCGGTTTTAATGCCCGACGCTGGATAAAACCCACCGCCCGCCCGCCAAAGAAGCGCGACGACAAGCGGGGCTGACCTGGGAGCGCGGAATTCATTCCGCCTCTTCCCGTTCTTAATACCCCTGCAAATCGAGCTGATCGGCGTGCAGGAGGGGAACGCGTTTGCCCATCTTCTTTTGAATCACCCGGAAATGGTGCAGCTCCTCCGGGCTGACCAGCGAGATCGCATCGCCGGAGGCCTCCGCGCGACCGGTCCGGCCGATCCGATGGATGTAATCCTTCGGCGAACGCGGCAGCTCATAGTTGATGACGCAGGGCAGGGCCTCGATGTCGACGCCGCGGGCGAGCAAGTCGGTGGCGACGAGCACCCGCAGTTCGCCCGCCTTGAACTGCCGCAAGACCTCGCGCCGGGCCTGTTGGGCGAGCTTGGAATGAATCGCCGCGGCGTGGATCCGATGCTGGAGCAACTTCGTCACGATGCTGTCCGCGCGAAAGGTGGAGGATGCGAACACGAGCACCTGCCGCAAATCGCCCTGCTTGATCAGATAGCGCAGCAAGGGGCCTTTTTTCTCCTCGGCGACCAGATAGGCCGACTGATGGATCAGCTCGATGTCATCCGTCTCCGAGACAATCTTGATCACCTGGGGATCATGCAGGACGAGCTGTTGAATGGTGCTCACGTCGTCGCTGAGGGTCGCGGAAAAAAGCAGGTTCTGACGCTTCGGCGGCAGCAAGGCGAGGATGGCATCGACCTCTTCTTTGAAGCCGAGATTGAGCATCTTGTCCGCCTCATCGAGCACCAAGGTGGCGATCGACGAAAGCCGCACGGCGTTTTTTTCGACCAATTCCAGCAAGCGTCCCGGCGTGGCCACGACGATGTCCGCCTTGCCGATGGCCTGCATCTGCGGGTTGATCGCGACGCCGCCGAAGACCGCCAGGCAGTTCAGCCGTTCCGGCAGGGCCGGGAGAAAAGTTTGGAACACTTGGCGGACCTGGTCGGCCAGCTCACGGGTCGGCACCAGCACCAGCACCGTCGGCTCGCGGTAGCGGGAAGCCGTCGATTGCAGGTGATGGAGGATCGGCAGCACATAGCCCGCCGTTTTTCCCGAACCGGTTTTGGCGATGCCCAGCACGTCCCGTTTCGCCAGCACCGCCGGGATCGCGTCGCGTTGAATCGGCGTCGGCTCCGCAAAGCCCCGCGCCTCCAAAATTTTGAGGAACGCGGGAGAGAGGCCGAGCGAGGTAAAGGACATGGGCGAAGGAGTCGGGAAAGGGTCGAGGCGGGAACGCAAGGATGCCGGTCGCGCCTCGGGAAATCACGCTTTCATTCCGCAGGCTTCCGAGCGCCAAGAACGCGACCCATATCGGCCTCGGCCGCGAGGCCAGCGCGCCAAAGGCGCGAACGATACCAGCCTGGGCTGCGAGGCCCAGGACTCCGTCGTCTCCCTAAATCCCGAGAGGGCCAACGGCCCGGTCTAAGACCGACCGGACCCTCCACCGGCGGACTGAGCGCTTTTCTTGATAAAGGAAGCACTTTGATGCGCCTCATTTACGAGAAACCCCGGCTATCGGCGCAGGAACTGCACACCGGCAAGCCATGCTCGTGTTCCGTTATCTGGCCGCTCTGGAGGGGACGAAGTGCATCCTCTGGTGCTACCTGTGCTGGTATGTGGCGATTGCGCTCCAGTATTTCGACCCGGCGCCAGGGCTGTGGGTTTCATCGGCGGGGATCGCCGGGCTGATCGGATTCGCACTGAATCTGGCGGCGAGCCAAAAGGGCCGGAAGAGCGACCGGTGGGTTGTTTTCCGGCTCTACCTGTTCCCGTTCTGCGTTTCGAGCTATTCCGCCCTGATCAAGGGGAAGGGATTCTTTCTGCTGTTCCCGCCGGACAGGAAACCGCTGCTCATCGCCAGCACGGCGTGCCTCGGATTCGTCGCGCTGTCATCCGTCTGTCGCCTGCTTTCGCGTCGCTCCTCGAAGATCAAGGGAACTCCGGCTTGATCCAGCTCGAAAGGCGCGCCGGGTCCGGTTCTATGAATCTGGTATCGGGTTAGAGGTGCTTGTGGTGGAGACAAAAAACAACTTTCCGCCCATTACGTCGTATTCAGTCAGTTGATCGCTTGATCCCGGTTCCCAAGCGTATTGGTGAGCCCAAAACTTGTTCGTCATTGAGTCAAAGTAAAAGCGTGTCTTGCCCGCGCATCCATCTCCTCCATAGGTCACGGAATCGCAAATGGCTCCGCGGAACCTTGTTTTCTCGATGGCGGTGCCATTGAGCCATTGGTTCGCTTCTTCTGTGCTGCATTCGTGAAAAGAATAGGGAGGCAGGGATGCGATTAGGCTTTTGATGGAAGCGGGCTCATTGACTGAGGTTTGGGATGTCCGAGGTGGGTTGTTTCTCTCCTGCATTCGCGCTGCTGTGCATGCAGATGCGGCCAGTAAGCACAGTGGCAGGGTGACGATTCGAAATAAGCGATTCATGGGGGAATGTGTTAAGGGGTGGGGTGGTTTCTGCGATTTAGCAACGGCTATAGTTCCGGTTCAGCACGCCGCCCGCAAAATCCCCACCAGCTCCTCATGGTCCAACTCGACCGGATTTCCCCGCATGCTGCTGGAGGCGGCGGCTTTGCGGGCGAGGTCGGGGTGGTCGGTTTCCTGGATGCCGTAGTGACGGAGGGGCGGGATGGCCAGGCGCTGGCTGAGGGCGCGGAAATACGTGACGGCGTCTTCGGCCTGCAGGTGGGGGGAACCGGTAGGCAGCAGGCGGGCGATGGCTTCGAAGCGGGCCAAGGCGGCTCCGTCGCCCTGCGCCCGCAGTTTTTTCAAGTTCGCCGCCCACACCGGGGCGAGCAAGGCGGCGCAGACCGCTCCGTGAGGCGCGTGGAATTGGCCGCCGATGGGAGCGGCGAAACCGTGGACCGCGCCGAGCCCGGCATTGGCGAGGGCCATGCCGCTGAACAAGGCGGCGAGGGCGAGGTCTTCGCGAGCGTCGAGATCGGAGCCATCGGCGACGGCGGCTTCGAGCGATCGCACGGCGCGGTGAATGCCTTCGAGGCACAGGGCGTCGGTCATCGGTTGCGCCTTTCGCGAAACGTAGGCTTCGAGGCATTGCACCAAGGCGTCCATGCCACTGGCGGCGGTGACAGGCGGCGGGCAGTCGCGGGCGAGTTCGGGGTCGACGAGGGCGACGGTCGGCAGCATCGAGTGATGGCGCAGGCTGACTTTCAAGCGGTGTTCCGGGCTGGAAAGGACGGCGTTGCGGGTGACTTCGGCTCCGGTACCGGCGGTGGTGGGCACGGCGAGATGGGGCAACGGCGTGCGTTCCAACGGTTGGCCGCGACCGATGACTTCGAGGTAGTCGAACAATTCGCCCGGCTGGGTCGCCATCGCGGCGATGGCTTTGGCTGCATCCACGACGCTGCCGCCGCCGAGGCCGATGAGAAGTTCAACCTTTTCCGCTTTGGCGATTTCGACCCCGCGGATGACGTCGCCCGTGGTGGGTTCGCCGGAGACTGGGAAATGCACCCATCGCACCCCGGCGTTCGTCAGACTCTCCAACACCTGCGAGTGGCGCTGTGGATTGGAGCCTGTGACAACCATCGCGCGTGTTCCGTACTCGCGGCAAAGGGCGGGCAATCGGCCCACGGTGCCGCGTCCGAAAATCACCCGGCCTGCGGTGGCGAATTCAAATGTCATGGAGCAACCCTCCACGCGACGGCGGGGACGGCAAGCTTGCGCGGTCGGCGGGGAGTGAGATGCCGGAGGCATGACCGATGAGGTAGCCGGCTCGTGGTTTCGATCCCAACGGGATCGTGTCATTTAGCCCGGGGTTGACCGGCGCAGCCGGGCTACCCTGGGGCACCCCGATGAATCCATTTCCAACCCCAACGGGGTTGCATCCGCGGACGGGAGACGCGGCGAGGTTTAAAAGAGCACGTGAGGAAATCGGCTCCTTCGACGGACGCAACGCCGTTGGCGTAGAATCGTTCCGGTGTTCCAAACCCAGGGTAGCTCGTGTCTCGCAACCCTGGGCTAAATGACGTGATCCCGTTGGGATCGATCAGGCGCGAAGGTCGCGGTATTCGGCATGCCGTTCGATAAAAGCCGCCGCGTAACCGCAAATGGGCTCGACCTTGAGGCCGCGTTCACGGGCGGATTCCAGCACGCCGGTCATCAATCGCCCGGCGGTCCCGTGACCGCGCAGGGCGGGATCGGCATAGACGTAGGGAATGACGAGGATGTCACCTTCGATGCGGTAGTCGGCGTAGGCGAGTTTGCCGTCTTCGATGAGCTCGAAACGCTGGCGTTCGGGATGATCGGTCACGGCGCTCATGGCGGAAAATAGCACGCCGATTTTTCACGGCCAAAGGTTTCGCCCGCCGACCTCGGGGCGAATCGTTTTGACATAGCATCTTCTGTTGAGTTCTTGATGATCGCTAATCATCGTGAAAACCCCTCCCGTATTTCGGATCGCGAGTTTATGTGTGGCCGGTTTGGCCAGCGGCTACGTCGGTCATCGGTTGATGCCGGGGCGGTCGGAGGCGTCGCCCGAGGCCGAGGTTTCCGGCGGCTCAGGGGCGCTTGCCACGTCGGCGAGGTCGTCGTCACCGGAACGCGCGTCGGTCGTGCCGGTCGCGAGCGCGAAACCCAGCGGGCCGGTTTCCACGGACACGCTGGAGTCGGTGATGGCGATCGAAGGCGAGCCGTCGTTCCAGCGACTTGCGGCGTGGATGATGCAGGCGAGCGAGCCGGAGATCGCGGCCTATTGGCAATTTTACCGGCAGAAGAAGAACCGCTCCAACGACATCAACGATCTGATCTTCATCAACTGGACGCGGCTCGATCCGAAGGCGGCCATCGCCGCCTCCACCGGCACGCCCGACGAACATTACGCGTGGTGGGCGTGGACGTGTCATGATCCCAAACAGGCGCTCGCCACGGTGATGGCGACCCGCCCGGAGCGGCTCAACAACGTCACCTGGGGCCTGGGGGAATTCCACGCGGAGTGGGTGATGGAGCATTTCAAAGAGATCCCAGAAGAGGGCCGGGGCAACGCGATCCAGGGGATGACCAAGTGGGACGATTTTCCCGATCCCAAGCGAATCCTCGATTTCCTGAAAGAGCAGGGTAGGGGCTTCAATGCGCGGATGTTCAAGTCACTCGTCCGCAAAGATCCGTGGGCGGCCTACGAATGGCTGAAGGAAAACGAAGGGGCGCTGGCTAGCCAAGGTGGCCCGGAGCAGGGCGCACGTTTGCTGGCGGAAACGATGAAAGAGTCGTCGCCGGAAATGTTGGAGCGGTTCGCCACCCAATTGCCGGCGGGGGAGATGAAGCGGAAGGTCGAGGCGATGTTGTTTGAATCCCTGGCGACATCCGATCCCGATCAGGCGTTGGCCCAGGCAAGCGCGACAAAATCCTCGGTCATCGCCGTCAACCGCTTTGCCACGCTGGGATTGGCCTTGGTCGACAAGGATCCCGACCGGGCAATGGAAGTGGCGCGGCAACTGTTCGAAGCCCATCCCGAGGGCTTGATGTCCCGCACCGTCGTCGTCGGACCGAGGGGCATGTCCTCTAGCGGCTCGTATGATGAAACGGCTTCGAAGCTGGTGGATCGACTGTTGGGGATCGATCCGGCCGCGGTGATGGAGATGCAATCCGCTTCCGCCGAGGGCCAGAGTTTCCATCTGGTGGCGCGCAAGTGGGCGGAACAGGATTTCACGGCTTATGCCGAATGGGTGAACAAGCAAACGGTGCCGGAAACCCGCGATGCCGCCGCGGCCGTGGTGATCCGTCAGCTGCAGACGGATGCGCATTACGAGGAGGCGGTGGAATGGGCGATGTCTTCCGAAAAACTGCGGCAACAGGAGCTTTCGCAATTGATGTCCTACTGGCGCGGTAACGATCCGAAAGCGGCGGAGGAGTGGTTGAAGTCGGCTCCTTTAACCGAACAGGAACGGAAGCAATTTCAATCCAACCTCCAGCCATGAACCGACCGTCGACACGATTCGCCGTCCACGCCGGAAGTCTTCTGGGATTTTCCGCGATGGCATTGGCCGGGTGGAGCCTTGGGGCAAAGCGTTCTCCGGAGACAGCCGCGCCGCCTGCACCCGCCCGCTCGGAAACGAGAGCCCATGGAACGTCGCGGTCCGCACGATCTAGCGCCGCGGGGGAGGCGAAACGGAAGCTGGACGTGATCAAGCGCGCCGGTTCGTCCGAAGAAAGGCTCCGCGCGACCTACGAGTTGGCGATGAACTTGCCCGTCTCCCAGATCCAAGCGTGGCTCGAGGGACGCTTGTTCGACCTCGGTGGCTACGAGCTGACGCTTTTCAACAGGATCCTGATCGAACGGTGGCGGTCGGAAGATCCGGGCGGCTTTATTGCCTGGCGGATCAAGGATCGATCGGGCTACCCGGAGGGGGCTTTGGCCGATTGGGCCGCGAAGGATCCGCAACAGGTGATGGATTTCCTGCGCGAGCGCGCGGAACCGGGGTTCGCGTTGCAGTCGCTCGTCACGCTGGCCGGGAAAGATCCCGCCCTCGCGGCGCAGGGGCTGCGGGAGATTGCCGCCAAGTGCGTGGGCCAAAGCGGCAGCTATCAGTTGCGCGAGTTGATGAAAAAGCTCGCCGCCACCGCGCCCGGCACGTTGGAAGGTTTGCTGGCGACGTTGCCGCCTAGCCTCCGGGCGAAAGGCGAACAGGCGTTGATTCAGAAGCGGCTGAGAGACTCCTTTGCCGACGAGTTCCCCAAGCTCGCCAACCGTCCGGACGGGTGGAAAATTTTGGAGGAATCCTTCAGTGAGAACGCTTCGTTACGCGACCGCTTGCTGGAGAACCTCGGCTCCATTCCCCCAAGTTGGCGGTCTGCCATGGCAAGGAGTGCCTCCTCCTTTGTTTCCTCCCAACCGGAGAAATGGTTCCATGCCGACCTCGAAGCCGCGGGCTTTTCGGCGGAAGACGCCAAGAACATCCGTTCGCAAGCGCTCATGCGGATCGCTTCCCGTAAACCGGATGAAGCGATGGCCCTGTTGGGTTCCATGGAATTATCTCCTGGAGAAAAAGCCGAAATGGGCGCGCGCATTGCAGCATACGGGCAAAGAGTGAAAGCCAGCGAACCCGAGAAACGCCCGGAGGTGGCGGATCAGCCGGGCGATTGGTTGAAGCAAATCGCCGGACTCGATCCGCAGAATGGCAATTCGTATGCCTATTATTCCGAAATCCGGAAATGGAACGCGGGGCGAATCGCCGAGCTGGGCAAACAGTTCGAAGCGTTGCCCCCGGATCAGAAAACGGCGGTCGCCAGTCATCTGACGGAATCGGGTTATGGTCTTGATCCAAGCCTCACTCGAAAAGCGATCGAGCATCTCGTCACCGTGCCGGTCGATCCCGAACTCAAACAGCAGGGCCGCGCCGCCGATCCAGTGCGGCTTGCCTCCCGTCATGCGGTTCAATGGTCGAAAAGCGATCCCGATGCCGCCAGCGCGTGGGTGAATCGTTTGCCCGCCGGGGAGGCGAAGAATTGGGCACAGAAGAATCTCGCGGCCGAGTGGATTCGGCACGACTTCGAGGAAGCGAACCGGTGGATCAAGGCGTTGCCCGCAAGTGACCGCAAGGAAGTCGAAACGTTCCTCAAGAGCGACAGGAGGCCGTGAGCTACGGGACGCCTTTCCAATGCTTCGTCCGGTAGCGCGCGAGGAGGCCGGGATCGATTTCCACTCCGAGCCCGGATGTGCCGGGCAACCGGGGCGCACGACCACCGCGGCCGAAGCGCAGTTCGGGACGCGCGGGATCGTCGGCCAGTAAGAAACTTCCGAAGCAGCCTTCGCGGTGAACGGCTTTGGGAAAAGCGGCACTCAGGTGAAGGTGGGCGGCGGAGAGCAGGGATGATTCGCCGACTTGGCAGCCAAGCTGCACCCACAGTCCGGCGTTTCGTGCTTCGCGACAGCGGGCGAGGGTGGCGATGAGGCCGCCGCATTTGGAAATGCGCGCGTTGATCGCGGTGCAGGCTTTCGCCTCGATCAACCGCCGCAACGATTCGCCCGTGTGCAAACTTTCGTCGGCCATGACTTCGAGGCCGGTTTCGCGGATCAATCGTGCAGCGCCGTCGAGGTCGTCCGCAGCCAGAGGTTGCTCGAAACTAGCGATTCCGGCGCGGGCGAACTCCGGCATGAGCCGCAGAGCCTGATCGAACGTCCAACTCATGTTCGCATCGACGCGCAGTTCCGTGTTCGCGCCGGCCAAGCGCCGGACGCGGGCGATGTCGCGAACCGTAGTTTCGGGGCCGGTTTTGATTTTGAGGGCGCGAAAGCCGAGCAAGCGATAAAGCAGCGGTTGCAGCCGATGTTTCCATCCATCGCCCGAAGACAACACGCCGCTGTAACGCAAACCGCCGGGCATGGAAATTTGTCCGAAAGGTGTGCGACCGAAATGCTTGCCGAAGGCATCGAGCAACGCCAGATCCACCGCGCACCAGGCGGCGGATTGCGGTTGGTCGCGCGGCACCCATTCGGCGGGAGCCCGGCCATCGCAGGCGGTGAGAAACGCGACGACTTCCTCGAAGGATTCGAACGCGAGTCCTAACAATCGCGGCAGGATCGACCCGGCGAGCAACTCGCACGCGCCATTCCGCGATTCGCCCGTGACATAGACGCGCGGCAACGATTCGCCCCAGCCGGTGGTGCCATCGTCGAGATGCAGTTCGACAAACAAACTCTCCGAGCTGCGTCGCGACGCGGCGGCGTGTTCGAACTTCACCCGGAAGGGCAGTTCGATCGCATGCACGGCGAATGAAACGATGCGGGGCATGGTCTATCGATGCGATGCTGACACCCACGCGAGGATATCGCCAGTCAAGCGTTCCGGCGCGTCGAGTTGGATCGAATGGGTTTGATCGGCGTATTCGAGGATCTGCACTCCGCGGCCCGGGCGTCGGGCGAAGAACCGTCGGGTCGCTTCGTTATCGATGATGCGGTCTTTGCCCGCGAGGAAAAGCAGCACGGGAGCGTGGTTGTTTCCATCATCCCGATCGAGCAGCCGATCCATGCGTCGGCTTTGCCAAAGAAAACGGGCTGACACCGTATGCAACCGCAGCGGATCGTTTCGGATGAAATCCAGATGCTTCGACGTGTCGGTGAACATCTCCGGCTGGATGGGGACGCGATGTTGGCGGCAAGGTGAAACCAGGGCGTCGCGGAGAACGGCTAGCTTTTGCCCGAAGCGAAGGCCGATCTTCGGCTTGATGCCCGGCGTGATCAGCACCAAGCCATCGATCATTCCCGGATGGAGGAGATCATAGGCGAGCGCGTATTTCCCGCCCCATGACAAACCGGTCAGGAAAAGCGAGTGCGTTGGATGCACCGTGCGGAGGTGACTAATCCACGCGTGCAGGTCATCGAGCAGATCGACGCCTCGCGGAACGTGGCCGGAGAGATGTCCGCGGTTCTCGCGGTTGAGTCCGCTGCCTCGCCGGTCGAAGCAATAGACGGGGAAGCCTGCTTTTTTAAGCAACTCCGCCGCGTCGCGAAACCAGCCCGCGTGGCTTTCGATTCCGTGGAGATAAAGAAAGACGGCTTGCTGCGGTGATCCGTCGGCGGGCGGATAGACGACGTAGGCGAGTTCCTTGCCATCGGGGGCGAGGAAGGTGCGGACTTGGGGATCGCCGTGAGTTGCCATCGGATCAAATCACGTGGGTTTCGCCTCGTCCGAGCAGGGGCGAATCGAGGACGAGTTTGTCGCCGGGGGCGAGAAAGGAGAGGCCGCGCAGCCAGCTTCGCTTGGCCCGTTTGAGCGAGAGTCCGCTGGAGACGAGCGCCATGAAACGCTCGCGGATTTGCGGCGAACGAAAGAGCGTGCCGCTGGTGGTGCCGGTGATTGCGAGTAGCCACGGGTCGGCATCGTGCTCCTGAAACAGTTCACGGTGCAATCGCACGGGATCGAGGTGGCAATCGATCGTGCGAATCGTCTGCCGGGCCACGTCACCGTGCGTCAGGCTGGCGGTGATTTCCGGCCACAGTGACGCATCGCCGATCGCCAGCAGCGGCCCCGCCCGCAACGAGCCGGGAAAGTTTTTCGCGAGCGTGAAACCCGGCGCGGGGTCCCGGGCGTTGTAATGTTCCACCTGCAAACCGCGGTCGGTGAGATCGTTCGCGAGGAAATAGCCGAATCGGTCGGGAGTTTCGGCGTGCATCAACAGGCCGATCTCCAATTCGAAATCGAGGAACTCGCGGTAGGGAATCGGCTCCGAATGGGCGGCGACGCTGCCCTGTTTCAGAAAACGGAACGGTGCTTGGTTCACGGTTTCCCGCCGATGTTCCGGATAGGTGAGCGCATATCCCCAGCAACGCGCGCCCCGATGCGGCAGCGGGACGTCGAGTTCGTGCCAGGGAATGAAGCGCGGTTCCGCTTCGTCCGGCGTTTCGCCCGAAAGCGCGTTTTGCCAAACAGCGTCCGCGTTCAGAGGCCTCGGATCCGCGGTGACGCCGGTATCGGAGGTCTCAACAACCCGGAACCATTCGCCCGCGGCCAAGCAACAGTAACGGGCGCATGAAGTGACGGGCATGCGGGCGAAAAGGGTGAACTTTACCTTTCCATCGGTTCCGCGACGGGCAAGCCGAAGTTCTCGCCCGCGCACGACCGGATTGGACAGATCCGATGGCGAGCCTAACTTACCCTGCCGGGATTTTCATTTTTCCGTATGAGCGACCCCGTTCCGCCGCAGATCGAGTTGCGACGCAGGATCCACCTGACGCGCCTGATTGGCGAAGGCGGGATGGGTCGTGTGCACGATGGATTCGCGCCGGATCTCGGCCACTACGTCGCGGTGAAGATCCTGCGCGCCGAGTATGCGGAAGACGCCGAGGTGCGCGCGCGGTTCGAGGAAGAGGTCGCTTTGTTGGCCCAAATCGACCATCCGGGTTGTCCGCCGGTCTACGGGCAGGGCCAGGACGCGGACGGTCTGCCGTGCTATGCGATGAAAAAAGTGGAAGGCCGCACGCTCGCCGATTTGCTCGCCGAGCGCGGTCATGCGACCCGCAGCAAGCCCTGGCGGAAGCGCCTGCTCGGCATCCTGTTGGACGCTTGCGACACCATCGCCTACGCCCACGAGCTCGGCATCGTGCACCGCGATCTGAAGCCGGAGAACATTCTCATCGATCAGCACAGTTCGGTTTACGTGATCGATTGGGGACTCGCCAAACGGGTAGCGGTGGGTGGCGACCGGATGGAAGCGCCCCGCACGTTGCCCGGAAAGGTGATGGGTTCGCCCGGTTACATGTCGCCCGAGCAAGCCGACGGGCACGGTGACGCCGCCGGACCGCAAACCGATGTCTTCGCCCTCGGGGCGGTGCTTTACGAGATTCTCACCGGCCACCGGCCGTTCGGCGGTGCGGGCGGGCGAGAGGAAATGCTCGCGGCGGTGCATCGGGATCCCAAGCCGCCTCATCGGCGGAATTGGCGGGTGCCCCGTAGTATCAGCCACATTTGCCTCAAGGCGCTGAGCAAAGATCCCGCGAAGCGGTATGGCGACGCGCGTGGGCTGGCGACGGATTTGCGGGCGTTCTTTGAAGGTCGTCTGGGCTGGATGGAACGAACGCTGGATCTCGCCCGTCTCTATCCGGTGAAAGCGTTCTTTTGCGCGTTGCTGGCGATCGTCGTGTTGTTCGTCGCGGTCAATGGGATCGCCCAGTTTTGGACGGACCAGCAACTGGCCAACCGCGCCCTGACACGAGTGGCGGAGCTCGATGCGGAATTGGCGGAAATCGCCGGAGACGCGGAAACCGTCCGCGCCCACATCAAGGATGAGAAAGCGAGCCCGGCAAGAAAGGCGGAGTTGCGCAAGGATCTCGAACAACTCGACACGCGCTGGATCGTCACCGAATTCGAAGCGCTCCGGCTGCTCGCCAGCGTCGCCGAGCTTCGTTTCATCAAGGTCGAGTCGGAGATTCAACCGCTGGCGCGCAAAAGATTGTTCGATTTGATCGAGTCGCTGATGGAGCGCGATCAACCCGCGCTGGCGAGCGGGTTGATCGCCAACGTGTTGGCCCGCCATCACGAAGGCCGCAACGCGTTCGCCTTGAGCGACGAAGAGATCGCCCGGTTGAAACGATTTGCGGAAGAGGCGGATCGCCGTTTTGTTGTACCCCGGCCGTGAAGCATTCGTGACCGGCACTTCTTATGAACCTCGCCGCGACGCTCATCGCCTTGAAAGCGCGTCACAGCGCCCGGCCGTTTTTGAAAGCCGTCGGCGATCCGCTGGTTGCCCAGCGACGTTTGTTGGAAGCGATCCTGCAGCGGAATCGCGACACCGAATACGGCCGGAAATACCGGTTTTCCTCGATCCGCGATTTGGCCGGCTATCAGCGGGAGGTTCCCATCGTGGAATACGAGGACATCCGCGGAGCGATCGACCGCATGACACGCGGCGAACCGAACGTGCTGACGGCCGAGGCGCCGGTGATGTTCGCTCAAACTTCCGGCACGACCGGCGCACCGAAATTCATCCCGGTCACACCCACTTGCCAGAACCATGGCGGCACCGCGATCTGGCTTTATTTCGCCCGTCGCGATCATCCATCGATGCTTGCCGGCAAAGTGATCACCGTCGTTTCGCCGGCCATCGAAGGTCACACGCCCGCTGGCATTCCCTTCGGCTCCACCAGCGGCATGGTCGTTCGAGAGTTGCCGAAGATCGTGCAGAAGACTTATGCCGTGCCTTACGACGCGTTCGAAATCGCCGACTACGACGCGGAGTACTACACCTTGTTGCGCTTCGGCCTTCCGGAAAACATCACGCTTCTGGCCAGTGCGAATCCATCGTCGGTGCTCATGCTCGCCGAGATGGCGGACCGTTTGGCCGATCCCTTGATTCGCGATATCCACGACGGCAAACTCGGCGCCGAATTCGAAATCGAAAAGCCGTTACGCGAGGCACTGGCGGCGAGGTTACGTGCGGATCCCGCGCGCGCGAAAGAACTCGAACGCATGCGCGGGGCTCGTGGCGGCCGGCTTTTTCCTGCCGATTACTGGCCGCGATTGGCGCTCATCGGTTGTTGGAAAGGCGGCACCGTCGGCTCCTATCTCGAACGTTTTCCCGAGTGGTTCGATCCCGATGGCCGGGGGATGCCACCGGTGCGCGACATGGGCTATCTCGCGTCCGAAGCGCGCATGAGCGTGCCCATTTCGGACAATGGAGCGGGGGGCGTACTGACGGTGAACCTGAATGTGTTCGAACTCGTGCCGACGGAGGAAGTGGAAGCGAATCCCGACGATTCGAAGGCTTGGTCGCCGCTGGGCGTGCATCAGGTCGAGGTGGGCAAAGAGTATCACGTGCTCATCACCACGACCGGCGGGCTCTATCGATACGACATCAACGACATCATCGAAGTGGTGGATCGCTGGCACGGCACGCCGGTCGTGGTCTTTCGTCGCAAGGGCCGTGGGATGACGAATCTGACGGGCGAGAAAGTTTGCGTGAACCACTTGATCGAGGCGATCGGCAAGGCGGCGGAATCGACGGGCCTGCACGCGTCGCATTTCAAAGCCGAAACCGATGTCGCGGCGTCGCGCTACATCTTCAAAGTCGAGTTCGAGCAGCCGCCTTCGGAAGACATCGCCCGCAAGTTTCTCGCCGCCATGGATGACGCGTTGGGCGAATGCAATCTCGAGTGGAAATCGAAGCGTGCCAGCAAGCGGCTGCACGAGCCGGTGCTCCAGGTGATGAAACCGGGCTGGTACGAGCGCGGGAAACAACAGCTCGTCGCCGACGGTAAGCGCTTGTTCCAGACGAAGACGATCCTGCTCGATGCCAAAGCGGGGTATCAACCGGAACCTGACGAGACCGAATTCGAGATAAGTGGAATCTTGTAAAAACGGGATAAGCTAACTATGCGGAATGAATGAAGGTTTGTTTGGCTTGGGTGGTCGCGTGCGTGCTGGCGGGAAGCGGCTGCACTCCGAACGCGTCCCATCAACGACCTTGGCCGGCGGTGAAAGTGGACGGACAGACGCCGGCCCAAAGCATCGCCGTAATCGAATTCGATGAGCAGGGCGATTTCTGGGACACGGCCCAACTCAAGCACGGCCTCGATTTGATCAAAAGCACGCCACGGCCTTTGCTCATCACGTATGTTCACGGTTGGCGTCATGACGCTCGTTCGAGCGATACCGATCTGCAACGGTTCAAGGAGTTCATCGACGAGCTGAATCACAAAAAGCCGGCGGGCTACACGGTCTGCGGGATTTACATCGGTTGGCGCGGAGCGTCGGTGGATGAGAAGTATCAAGGCGTTTCATGGCTTCCCGCGGTCGCGTCTTTCTGGAATCGCAAGCGCGCGACCGAGCGCGTGGCGGATATCGGTTTGTGCCGCGTGTTGACGCAAACGGCGTCGACCGCCTGGAAGCGGGACGGACGGGTGGTCGCGATCGGTCATTCGTTCGGCGGCAGGATTCTGGAAAAAGCGGTGGGCATGTCCGCCGCCGCGCAAGCGGGCAACGAGGCGATGACGCCCTTGGCCGATTTGACGATTCTCATCAATCCTGCGTCCGAATCGCTCACCGCCCGCAAAATCAAACTGGCTCTCCAACAATGGAAGAAGCCGCATCCGCTGATCATCGCCGTTGGCTCGACCAACGACTTCGCCAACGGCGTCGCGTGGAAATACGGCTACCGGCTTTCCCCGCAACCGCCGGTGAGAAATTATGTCACGCGCGGGAAAGCGGACCCGCAGAAGCATTTCCTCGACGTCACCGTCACCAACGATGCCCGTCAGCTCACGCATGCCTTCCAACCGGACATATCGACACCGGCCATGATGAGCGATACCGTGGCTTTCAATTTGAACGGCTTGGATGCGGAACGTCACCAGCCGATCTACATCCGGGTGAAATCCAAGGAAGCGCCCCAGCCTTACTTGCTTCACGAGTTGAATCCGCGCGAGGTCGAAGGCGTGGACTATGTCATCGACAGCGACGCCTACTGGGCCTTCCAGGTTCCGATCGAGGTCTTTTCGAAACACGCCGGCGACGGTCGCGAGCGGGGCATTTTCAACGACTCGATGACCGACCTGATGTGCGCACTATTCGCGAAGGCGGATCTTCGCGACCGCGCGGATGGCGGACCCAAGGTCGCGCCGACCACCGAGCCGCTGAAGATGGAACCCGCCGCTTTGAGGTAGCGCGGCCTCGCCGAGGCCGCTTCGAAGCAGGGATGCGCCAGAGTCCCTGCATGCGGATCGGAGACTTCGATGACCATGCCCGGAGGTTGATGCCGACAAGGCTTGCGAAGCGCTCTCGGCGAGAGCGCGCCACCGCAGTCCAAAGCATTCACCCAACTTTCCGCAGCCAATCCAAACGGAACCGCAGCTTGCTTTGCCGTTCTTCGGACGGATTCGGGTAAAGGATCGGGTACCACGCGCTCATCACCGCCGCCCGCGCGATCAGGCTGTGGTGCAGCGCCGTTTCATCGATGCTTCCACCGGCGGCCCGATAAGCTTCGAGAATGCCATCGGCCGTCGCGTGATCGTTTTCCAAAATCCGCGCGTTCCAAATGATCGAGGCGAGATCCCATTCGACCGGCCCATGGAAGGTGTCCTCCCAATCGGTCAGCAACAACCCGCGCGTGGTGTTCATGAGGTTGCCCATGTGGGCGTCGCCGTGCAGCGGTTGTTGGAGGAATCCGCGAAGAGCCTCGAGCGAGGAAACGAGCCGGTCGCGCAACAGGTCGAGTGTTTCCGGGGAGAACAGCTCCCGCTTTTCCAAGGTGACGAGCAAATCCACGCTTTCGGTGAGGATCGCGAGTTCGGGCAAGGGCTGGGCGAAATCCCGCAAGATCTCGTGGCATCGATAGAGAAGGCGACCGATCGACGCCGGTTCGGGTTCGTCGTCGATGGCGGTGACGAATTGCCAGAAGTTCAACGAATAGCCGAGGTGCTGGTAGGGGCCGGGTGGCAAATCCGGGTGTAACGGGATTACCGGCGCTCCGCGTTGGGCGAGGCATTGCGCCACCGCGTTTTCCCGGGCGAACCATTCGGTGCCCTGGCGCGGGCCGTCGACATCGGTCACCACGCGGGCGACCAACGATTCGCTCAATCGCAGCACCAGCGTATGGCCGTCCTGCAGGATGTCACAGCGGTCCGGAGTGATGCCGTGGGCGCGGGCGGTTTCCGTGGCGGCGCGGATGGGTAGGTCGAGACGGGAGGGCGGCATAATCGCGTGCCGGGCATAGCCGCACTTCTCCGGTCATGGCAATGCCGCACGCGCTGGAAACAAAAAGGCCGCGGGGGGGGGCGGCCTGGAGAAAATTCGGGAGCGATCGCCGGTTACTTTTTCTTTCGTTCCTCGCGCTCGGCTTCGTCGGCCAGCGCCGGGCTGCTGAACGCTTTGCCGATCACTTCGCCGGCGGCATTGGTCACTTCGATGACGTAGCCGCGATAGTCGGTGCCGGTCGCTTCGATCTTGTTGGTGCTGCCGTCGGCTTCCTTCTTGGTATAGGCCGAAGCCGTTTCGAAGTCGACCGGCTCCATTTTCACGACCGCTTGGCCATTCTGAAGGGTGGCGTCCGCGGTGACTTCCTTGTGGGTGATTTTTTCTTTGGTCATCGAGCGACCGAGGAACGTCGCCTTCACCTTGAGCGGCCCTGGATCGGCCTTGCCGGTCGAGCTGATGCGCACTTCCAGGGTTTTGGTGACCGTTTCTTTTTTCGGCTGATCGGGCTTGGCGTCCTGGCGGGTGGTCTTGGAATCGGCCTTGGCGGCGACGCTCAAGGTGAGGCGTGGGGCTTCGGCGAAGGCGGGTTGTAAAAGCGCGCCGACGGCGAACAAGGCGGTACAGAGGAGGGTTTTGGACATTCCCCAAGCAAACCGCCCGCACCGGATTTCGCAAGAAGAGTCTGATTCCGAGTGGAAAGGAGCGCAGCTTTCGTTTGCTCCGTTCGACAAGGGGGATACTTTGCTCGAATGGCCTCGATCCATCAAAACCAGCAGGAAGAGCATCGGGCGGATCTTTCAGGGCAAGCCGCGATCGATAAAATCAGGCAGCTCGTGGAAGAAACCAAGTCGTGTTTCTTCTGTACGGAAGTCGCCACCGTCGGCACGACTCATGCCCGACCGATGAGCGTCCGCAAGGTGGACGACGCCGGGAATCTCTGGTTCCTCAGTTCGGACGACAGCCATAAGAACGAAGAGCTGCTGCACGATCCCCGCGTCAGGCTCTATTTTCAGGGATCCACTCGTTCGGATTTCCTCGAACTCAGTGGCATGGCCAGCGTCAGCAAGGATGAGGAGCGAATCCATGAGCTCTGGGACCCCACGCTCAAGACCTGGTTCACCGCGGGCGTGACCGATCCGCGTATCACGGTGATCCGCGTCAGCCCCACCGAAGGCTACTATTGGGACACCAAGCACGGCACCGCGGTGGCGGGGGTGAAGATTTTACTCGGCGCGCTGCTCGGCAAGACGATGGACGATTCCATGGAAGGCCGTCTCAGCCTGAAAGTGTGAGATTCCATCACTTTACCACCAAACGACCCGCGCGTCGCAAAACGGGTGTATGGTGAACCCCCGCGTTCACTCAACCCATCCTCGTTATGACGCCGATTGATCCCAAGGAAACCGTTCCGTCCAACCCGAAGGCACCGATGGCGCCGCCGTACGCCGATGAAAACCCGAATCGCGCTTCGGTCGAGGACGGGCTGGACGTCGCGGAAAACGAATCGCGCGAAGCGATGGCGGATGCCTACGAGGCCACCGCGAAAGAGGAGGGAAACGAGGAAGAGCTGCTCGATAGCCAGGAGCTGACCGATGAACCGCCCGCTGCGGACGGCCCCGAAACCTCCGCGGTCCGGCGCACGGATTCCGAATCTCCCTAGGCCCTGTTTCGCAAAGCCTGACAAGCGATGGATGTGCGATTAGGCTGTCGTTTCGATGAGCGCGAAATCCGATCCGGTCGCCCAGGACGTGCGGCATGCTTTGAATCAAGTATGCGACGAAATACTGCTCCGCTTGCACGCGCTGTTAAAGCCGGAGCACAAGGTCGCCAAAGAAGTCCACGCCTTGCGGAAACTAGGCAAATCCGTGCGCGGCGGCATGGTGCTGCTGGAAGTGGAGCCGGAAAACATCCGGGCGGTGACCGCAGTGGGGCGATTGCTGGGCGGCGCGCGGGATGCGGTTTCCCGTCGCACCACCTGGGAGCGGCTGGGAGTGGAAGACGGACCGATGGCGGGCGATCCGACGGTGATCGCGGTGGGAGCGCTTTTAAGAAGTCACGCCAAGTCGGCCACCCATCGGCCTCCCGAAGAGGTGGTTTCCTGGGCAGAGGCCCAATTGCTCCAAGCGAAGGCCACGTTGAAGAAGATTCCGAAGGGCGAGGTGGTCGAGCGTCTCGAAAATGGCCGGAAACACTTGGCCAAACGATTGAAGAAACGGCTCAAGCGTCTGGAACATGGGAATCCGGGCCCGGACGAACTGCATGGCGCGCGCAAGGCGCTCAAAGCCTGGCTCGGGGCGTTGGCCCATTTGGGTGAAACGCCGCCTCCGGCGATGACCGCGTTGGCGGATCTGCTGGGCGATATCAACGACCTGCACACCCTGGGCGCATGGCTTCACGCCCACGGGTTTTCGCCCGAACTGGCCGCCGAGCCGTGGCGGGCTCTACGGGAAAAATTGCACGTGTTGGAAAAGTCCGCCCTCGTCGAAGCCCCCGGCGTGCGGGTTTTGCTCGGGTGATCTCTTCATCCCAAAGGGATTGAAATCGTTTAGCCCAGGGTTGCGGCGAAGCCGGCTACCCTGGGTAGGCTGTCCTACAAATTCTTAACCCCAACGGGGTTTTATCCACGGCGGCGCGAGCGCGACCGGGCACAACGCCTTCGGCGTAAAATTCTTTCTCACTGGCTACCCAGGGTAGCTCGTTCCTCGCAACCCTGGGCTGTCGGCCGTGATCCCGTTGGGATGAAGAGGCGGTGTGGAAAAGAGGCGCAGGCGAATCACCGCCCACGCAGCAGATTCCGGCTGCTCCAGAGGTAGTTGAAACCGGAAATCGCGGTGAGGGCGACCGCGGCCCACAGGCTCAGTGGCATCAACCAGCTTTCAGGATTCGAAAGCGACACCCAGAACCGGGTGAGGGGACCGGGATTCGACAGCGGGGAAAAGGTCAACCACACTAGGCCGGTGATGCAAAAGATGAGCTGGAAGGTGGTTTTCCATTTGCCGAGGTTATCGGCGGCGAGAACCTGGCCGGCTTCGATCGCGATTTGCCGCAGGCCGGTCACGAGAAATTCCCGGCCGATGATCAGTGACGTGGCCCACACCGGGCAAAGACCGGCGGCGGAAAAATACACGAAGGCGGCGCACACGAGGATTTTGTCGGCCAACGGATCCAGCAGCTTTCCGAGCGGCGTCACGAGGCCCAATTTCCGCGCCAGATAGCCGTCTAGCCAGTCGCTGGCGGCGGCGATGGTGAACGAAACCAAGGCGATCCCATGGCCCACGAGGCCGCCGGCGGCGGTCGCAGCGACGAAAACGACGGTCAGAACCAGTCGGGAAAGGGTGATCGCATTCGGCAAATTCACAGCCGCAATGTGGGAAATGCATGCCGCGAACGCAACAAGGGGTTGCGCTGAACCGCCGATCCTCCTAAACCCCCCGCGCCTTCAAAGGCACCTATCACCATGAGCAACAGCGATTTCGGACTGATTGGTCTGGCCGTCATGGGCCAGAATCTGGTTCTCAACGTGGAATCCCGCGGGTTCCAGGTTTCCGTTTACAACCGCACCACGTCGGTGACCGACGAGTTTGTCGCGGCCCATCCGGACAAGAAGCTCGTCGGCGCGAAGTCGCTGGAAGAATTCGTCCAGTCCCTCGCTTCCCCGCGCAAGATCATGATCATGGTCAAGGCCGGCGGCCCGGTCGACGCGGTCATCGAGTCCATCATCCCGCTCCTCGACAAGGGCGACATCATCATCGACGGCGGTAACTCGCTCTACACCGACACCGAGCGCCGCGACAAGTGGCTCGGCGATCTCGGCTTCCGCTTCATCGGTGCCGGCGTTTCCGGTGGTGAAGAAGGCGCCCGCAAGGGCCCGTCGATCATGCCTGGCGGCCCGCTTTCCACCTGGGAAGTCATGAAGCCGATCTTCGAATCGATTTCCGCGAAGGTCGACGGCGAGCCTTGCGTCACCCATATCGGCCCAGGCGGCGCCGGTCACTACGTCAAGATGATCCACAACGGCATCGAGTACGGTGACATGCAGCTCATCTGCGAAGCCTACAACATCTTCAAGGCCGCGGGCTTCACCCCGGCCGAACTCGCCCAGGTCTTCACCGACTGGAACAACGGCGATCTCGAGTCCTTCCTGATCCAGATCACCTCCGAGATCTTCAAGCAGGTCGACCCGGAAACCGGCAAGGCGATCGTCGACGTCATCCTCGACACCGCCGGCCAGAAGGGCACCGGCAAGTGGACCATCATGAACGCGGTCGAAAACGCCGTCGTGATCTCCACCATCAACGCCGCCGTCGAAGCTCGTATCCTTTCCTCGATGAAGGACGCCCGCGTCGCCGCTTCCGCCAAGCTGCAAGGCCCGAAGGCCGAGATCTCCGCCGACAAGGCCGAGCTGGTCAAGAAGGTGCACGACGCGCTCTTCGCTTCGAAGATCATTTCCTACGCGCAGGGCCTCGACCTGATCGCCGCCATGGGCAAGGAAAAGAACTGGGGTCTCGACCTCGGCAAGATCGCCGCCATCTGGCGTGGCGGTTGCATCATCCGCGCCCGCTTCCTCAACCACATCACGGACAGCTACCGCTCCAACCCGGAGCTCAGCAACCTGATGCTGGCCCCGTACTTCACCGACCTGCTCAACCAGTTCCAACAAAACTGGCGCGAAGTCATCGCCTCCGCCACCCTCGCGGGTATCCCGGTGCCGGCGTTCTCCGCTTCGCTCGGCTACTACGACAGCTATCGCAGCGCCGTCCTCCCGGCGAACCTGCTCCAGGCGCAGCGCGACTTCTTCGGCGCGCACACCTATGAGCGCATCGACAAGGCCCGCGGCGAGTTCTTCCACACCGACTGGCCGGAAGTCATCGGCTGATCGGAGCGAATCGCTTCATTGATACAAAACGGCCGGGGGAAACCTCGGCCGTTTTTTTGCGTCTAGGATATGGGTTTGGGGGCTTCCTTGGCTTCGATTGGGGTGAGCCTGATATGGTTCAGATGATCCATCTTGGGGATTTTTGATCAAATTGATAGATTGAGCAAAATCCACAATGACAACTCTAAGTAAATATGCATTATGTGATTACCCATGAAAAGAAATAACGTCTTGCCAAGTCTTCAGAGATGGTTTTCTCGGTTGATGGGTTTGATAAGTGGAACGATGTTGTCGATCGTCCCGATGGCCCGGGGGGCGGAGTTTTATGTCGCCACCGATGGTTCCGATCTTAATGGCGGGACATTGGAATCGCCCTTCGCCACCTTTAAGAAAGCCATCGGAATCGCGAAACCTGGAGATACGGTTTTTGTCAGAGGAGGAACCTATCGCGAAGAAGCGTACGTGAACCGGGGCGGCGGGACGGCCGGGGCTTTACTGACTATCGCGGCGTATGGCGAGGAGCGGCCGATCGTTAAAGGATCCGACATTGTCACGGGATGGGAGCATCATGAGGGAGCGATATGGAAAAAGACGGGCTGGATCGTGAACAGTCAGCAGGTTTTTTGTGACGAGGTCTATTTGCAGCAAATTGGGATCCCCGGCCCGTATTATGAGACTGGTCAAATAAAGCCGGTGGGCTATGGCGTTTCCGACATGTATCCGGGCACGTTCCGTTACGAGGCCGAGGCCAAAACTCTCTACGTTTGGTTGAAAGACGGTCAGGATCCCAATACGGTGACCATGGAGGCGAGTGTCAGGCCGCGGGTATTATATATCGACGTCCCGTTCGTTCACGTCAAAGGGTTTACGGTCAGGCATTCAAACTCCTCGCAAACTCACGCGCGCGGAATCGCGGCCTTGGTTGGAAACGACTCGATTATCGAAAATTGCGATATCCAGTGGTGCGATTTCGAAGGGCTGGAGATACGCGATCGTTCGATGGCCTACAACTGTATTGTCAGTAATAACGGGGACGTGGGAATAGGAGCGGGTGGGGTGCCGGATTTCATCGTGAGACGCTGCGTGATCAACGGAAACAACTACCGCAATTTCTCGAAGTCCTGGCATGCTGGCGGGCTGAAGCTGGTGCCCAATGCGAACGGTATCGTGGAAGAATGCGAAGTGGCGGATAACAATGGAAACGGGATCTGGTTTGATTGGTGCAATACCGGTAAGCCCATTGTGATTCGGAACAACACGGTTCGTAACAATTTGAAAAGCGGGATCTTCGTGGAGGTCTGCGATAACACCCAGGTTTATAACAATCTTGCCATCGGAAGCCGGGAGCGGGCGATTTATGTTTCCGCCTCTAATAACACTCGTGTTCTTCATAATACGATTGTCGAGGCTTCGGGTCACTCGGCGATTTCAGTAGCGGGTGTTCCGAGGACGGGTTGCACCTTGAAAAACAATTCGGTGCGAAATAACATCATTTTCGGTAGCACCTGCGTCTTCGATCTGTTGGTTCCAGGAGACAACGGTGGCGACACGGCGGGTAACACGAGCGACTTCAACTGCATTTTCCGCACCAGCGGATCGTTGCACCTGAATTCAAGCGGGAAGGACTACTGGACACTCGAAAGTTGGGTTGCGGGCACGGGATTTGATTCGAACAGCATCAGTTCGAACCCGGAGTTCGTGCTAGCGAATGGAGATGACTTTTCCACGTCTCCCGGAAGTCCGGTGGTGGACCGCGGGGTCGAGGCGGGAATTACCGAAGACTGCCGTGGATTACCAAGACCGCAAGGGGGAGGGGTCGACATGGGCGCTTTTGAAACCAGCTGGCGGGACTGCTATCCTCCGTCCGCGCCGAAGAACCTCTCCGTGAATCCTACGGATTGGAATAGCTTCAAACTTCAGTGGGAACCCGCCACCGACAATGTGGGAGTGGCGTGTTACGAGATCTATCGAGACGGCGTCCGCTACGCGACCAGCGCCCAGTGTGAACTTGCGGATTCGAACTTGGAGCCCCAGCGGACCTTCCAATACTTCGTTCTGGCGTTGGATGAGGCCGGCTTGGTGTCCCCGATGAGCAATGTTTTCGAAGTCAGCACCGGATCGCCTCCCGATGAAATCCCGCCAACGCAGCCTTCGAAGATTTGTCTGATTGTAAAATCGAGCTCCTCCCTCGCGATGTCGTGGGAACCGGCGACCGACAATGTCGGAGTCACCAAATATTGCGTATGGAGAAATGGCGCGCGAATCGCGTTTGTGAACTCGACCTGGTTCACCGACACGGAGTTGGCGAAGAAGACGGTTTACGAATACACGGTTTCCGCGTTCGACGCTGCCGGAAACGAGTCAACCAAGCCACGGTCCAAGGCAATCCGGACCTTGCCTTGACGTTGATTGACCATCGGTTGCCCGAACGGTCAGGACTTCGCCGCCGCGAGCAATTCCTTCAGGCGGTCCGCTTCCGTCGCCGAGGTTTTCGCGACGAAGCCGCGCGCGTGCGCGAAGTGGACGTCGTGTTCTTCTTGAATGCGCGTGAAGTCGAAGAACGGATGGTCGTTATGCCGGGACAGGCCGTAGCCCGTGCCCCGGCGATCGGGATAGACCAATCCGACGACGTCGCGTTCCTTGCCGATGACTTCCAAGTACCGGGCGAGTCCTGACGATGGTTCCTCTCCCATCGATTCGGTGCGTGGCAGGAAGAGCACTTCGGTGCCGTCGAGATTCCAAAGCTCGGCGTGACGGGCGATGAAATCGAGCCGAGCACGGAGGTTCTTCACATACTCCAGGAGATCTTCCCCGATGAAGCGCATGACTTCCCAAATCGGGTGACCGGGGCCGAGCCGCGATTCTTTCGCGAAGCGTCGCAAGAGCGTGACGTCGATGGGCGAGTTGAGCTTGAACAAGGTCTCGCGCGCCACGCCGAGCCATTTCGCGGTGGCGATGGGGCCACGGGTGTCGAACCACTCGGCCGGTTCGAGCCATTCGCAGAACCGTTTGGCGTCCTCGTAAATCCCGAGATCCTGGAGGACGAGGGTCAGCGCGCAAGCCGGCGGATGGTCGGCGGGAAATTGATGGTGGTCGAAGTTGTTCCGGGCCGGCTCATGTTCGCCGCCCACATCGACTACGGCGATCGACGGATCGGCAAGGTCGGCGGGTGTCGGCTCGCGGCGTTCGATGGGCACGCCGTGGACGGCGACCAGGAGACTGCACGCGAGGAGCTCGTCTTTATGCGAGCCGCCGGGATGGGTGACGATGAGGGAAACGGACATGGGAAATCTTGAAGGGCTCGTAGCCTAGTCCGGCGGGCAAGCAGCGCAACCCCGCAGCATTCGCGATTCGCCGCGGTGTCAGGCCATCACCACCACCCGTAGCTGAAGCTCAATGAGATCGTTGACGAGGTGCCCGGCGAGGCGGTGGAAAAATTTGCCCGAGCCGTAAAGCACGCTCCATTGCGTCCGATCGATGGCGAAGGAGGCTTGGGCGGCGGGGCGGCCGTCGGCATCGAGGCCGGCACTGGCGGTGAAACTCACGGGGGCGGTGACGCCCTTGAGCGTGAGGTCCGCTTCCACGTTCAAATTCTGACCGCCCGGTGCGGCGTTCGCATCGAACCGCACGGAACGAAGCACGATCTTGGCTTCGGGAAATCGTTCGGTGTCGAAAAAATCGTCACTGCACAGGTGCGCGACGAGGACATCGTGCAGTGGCGTCCCCGCGAGGTCGTCGCAGTGAATGTCCCGCATGGAAATGACGACTTCGCCGCCGGTGATCGTGGCGCCATCGAAGTCGAGGTAGCCCGATTTGATCGCGATGCTTCCCCGATGTTTGTTGAGGAGATTTCGGCCGGTCCATTCGACGCGCGACTCCCCCAAATCCAAGATGCGCCGGCCGGTCGGGATCGCGGGGGTGTCGACCGATTCGTGCGTTCCTTCCGTGGGAAACCCCGCTCCTGTCCACGCGGCGATTCCGCCGTCGAGACGTGAAACCCGGGTGTAACCCGCACGGCTGAGTTTTTCACAAGCCATGACCGCCTCCTGGCTTTCCTTGTTGGCACCATAAATACACAGCGGAGTGTTCTTGTCCGGGGCCAGCGTCCGCATCCTTTCGCCGACCGCGACTTCGAACACGCAATTGCTCAGCGCACCTGGAATGCGATCGCGCGCGTGATCTTCGGCCAAGCGGACGTCGAGAATCGCCGGACCCGTGCCCGCGCGGTGCTGGGTTTCGAGGTCGATTGCGGAAATGAGCTTTGGAGACGCGGACATAGGCGGTAATGACGTTCCGATGGTGTCGAATTGCAAACGACTCAGCGCTGTCGATCGAAATGCCAACCGAATCCATGCCGTGAACGATCTGATCCAAACGATGCGTCGCTTGCTCCCGGCTCTTCTCTCCGCCGCTCTCGTGAGCTGTGGGGTCCCGAAAGCCACGACTCATCATCTGGTGGATGTGGACACGCTTTCGCGCCCGCCGCGACTCGATGTCCGTTACGCCACGAAGGCGAACTTCACCCATCAACGGCTCTATCCTCGCGCGAAGGTGTTTCTCCATCGCGACGCCGCTCAAGCGCTCGCGGCGGTGCAGGCCGATCTCGCCCAAGACGGATTGCGGCTGAAGGTCTTCGACGGCTACCGGCCGCTTTCCGTGCAGCAACGGATGTGGGATTTGATCCGCGACGAGCGCTACGTTTCCAATCCGGCGGTGAATCGAGGTCGCCACACGCGTGGGACCGCGGTGGATGTCACGCTGGTGGATTCAAGCGGTCGCGACCTGCCGATGGGAACAGACTACGACGACTTCAGTGAAAAAGCGCATCCTGACTTCGCCGGATTGCCCGAGCGGGTGAAACGCAACCGCGCGAAGCTGGCGGCCGCGATGACGCGTCACGGTTTCGAGGCGTATCCCTACGAGTGGTGGCACTTCGATCTGAAAGACTGGAAGCGCTACCCCGTGCTCGATGTCGGCATCGACGCCTTGGCCGCGGGCGAAGCACGCGCGGTGCCGGTGCGGTGATTACCGCCGCCGTCTGCGCTTCGGCGGGCCACTGCGTTCGCCTTCGGAACGTGGCGCTTGGTTGCCTTGCGGCCGACCTTGTTGCCTCGGCTGACGATTGCCTTGTCCACCCGGGCGACCGCCGCCGCGCGGGGAATCGTTTTCCTGCTTCGGCGGGGCGGGAGCGGTGAGGTCGAAACCTTGCGCCACCTTGCGCTCGATCTTTTTCCCGGTGAAGCGTTCCAACGCGCGCAACGCATCCCGATCGTCTTCGGTGATGAAGCTGATCGCGTCGCCTTCGGCTTGGGCGCGACCCGTGCGGCCGATCCGGTGGATGTAGTCTTCGGTCGCCGGCGGGAAATCGTAGTTCACCACGTGGCTGATGCCGTCGACGTCGATGCCGCGCGCGGCGATGTCGGTGGCGACGAGCACGCGGACTTTGCCGGCTTTGAAATCGTTAAGCGCGCGTTGACGCTGCGGTTGGCTGCGGTTGCCGTGGATCGCGGCGGACTCGATGCCCGAGCGCGAAAGCTGGCGCGCGATGCGGTCGGCGCCGTGCTTGGTACGGCTGAACACGAGCACCATGTTGAGGCTTTCGTCCTTCAACAGGTGGGTGAGCAGGCCGCTTTTCAAATGCTTCGGCACTTCGTAGATCGCCTGCTGGACGGTTTCCGCGGTGTTCGTGCGGCGACCGATTTCGACGATCTTCGGGTTGTGCTGGAACTCGTGGGTGAGTCGTTCGATCTCCTTCGAAAGCGTCGCGGAGAAAAGCAGCGTCTGACGCTTCTTCGGCAACGCGGCGACGATCTTGCGCATCGGCGGCAGGAAGCCCATGTCGAGCATGCGGTCGGCTTCGTCGAGGATCAGGAATTCGAGACGCGTGAAATCGGCGTGGCCCTGGCCCATCAAATCGATCAGGCGGCCAGGGGTGGCGATCACCACGTCGGCGCGGTTGCGGAGGGCGTCGGCTTGCGGGCGTTCGCCGACGCCGCCGTAGACCTTGGCGATCTTCAAATGGAGGTGCTTGGCGTAAGTTCGGAGGTTTTCATCGATCTGGACGACCAGCTCACGAGTCGGTGCGAGAATCAAGGCGCGGGTGTGCTTCGGGCCGCCGGAGGCGAGGCGCTTCGAAAGCATCGAAAGCATCGGCAAAGTGAACGCCGCCGTTTTACCCGTGCCGGTTTGCGCGATCCCGATGAGGTCGCGACCCTCCAAAATCAGCGGAATCGAGGCCGCTTGAATGGGGGTTGGCTGGGTGTAGCCGGCCTCGGAAACGGCCTGCTGAATGGTCGGCTCGAGGCCGAGGGCGCGGAAGGGCATGCGGCCCAGTGAGGCCCCGGGAGGGAAAATGCACGCACGAAATGGAAAATGATCGCCAGCCGGGCTGGTTTATGTCTCCGGCGACGGAATCCCGTCGACACCCGGCCGCATCGCGCCGATAGCCGTTCCGGCGCTCCGCCGATTCCCAAGTCCCGCATGAAAATCACCCGCACGCTCGCCACCTGTCGCACGCAGGACGGCTCCGTCCTCGTCCTGCAGGAACACGACGGCCAGCACTACCTGCGGGTCGATGGCGTGCAGTTGATGAGCACCACCGCGTCGTCGTCGGAACAGCAAATGGCGGAGATCGCCTGCGACGGACTGCCGGCGAAACCGCGCGTGTTGATCGGCGGTTTGGGCTTCGGGTTCACCCTCAAGCGTGTGCTCGAACTCGTTCCGGCCGATGCGATCGTCGAGGTGGCAGAGTTGTTGCCGGAAATCGTCGCGTGGAATCGCGAGTTCCTGGGCGACATCAACGGCAAGCTGCTCGACGACCCGCGGGTGGTGATTCACGTCGGCGATGTTTACGAGCGGATCAACCGCTGCGGCAACGATCGCTACCACACGATCCTGCTCGACGTGGACAACAGCCCGGATCCGCTCGTTCAGAAGGGCAACGCCCGGCTTTACAACCGCCACGGTCTCGACCGGATCAAAGGCGCGCTCCAGCCGCGCGGCCGGGTCGTCTTCTGGTCGGCGAATCAGGACAAGGATTTCGCCCGCACGCTCGAGCGCGTGTTCAAGCAGGTCGAATGCATCGGCGCGAAGGCGTATCCAAAGGCCAAGCGATTCACCCACACCCTGTTCGTCGCGGACAGGGAGTGATCTGGAGTGCTGCGATTCATCGCAGCTTTGCGTCTCCAAGCGCTCCTTCCAACAAAGCGGCGATGAATCGCCGCACTCCAAAACTCACTCCACCGCCGGCGGCGGGAAGGGCGTGTCGGAGACGATCCAGTCGGCGTTCTTTTCGATGAACGTGTTCATCGTCCACTCGCTCGGGATCAGGGCGACGAGCGCGCCGTGCTGATCGCGGGCGAGATTGATGCCCATCGACATCGCGGGCATGGCCTTCGGGTCGCCGTTTTTCGGTTTCATCCAGCGGGCGAAACTCCACGAGCCGTGCTCAAGCCGGGTTTCCGCACCGTATTCGCCTTCGAGGCGGTGTTGCAGCACTTCGAATTGAAGCGGGCCCACCGCGCCCAGCAGCGGGATCGGGTTGCCGATCGAGTCGACCATCGTGAATTCGGTCACGACACCTTCCTTGAGCATCTGTTCCAAGCCGGCGCGGAAGCGCTTGTATTTCGCCGTGCTGCGGTTGTGCAGGTAGGCGAAGCATTCCGGGGCGAAGCGCGGGATTTCGTCGAAGCTCACCGACGGGTCGGTCGAGAGCGTGTCGCCGATGAGGAAATCGTGGTTGCCGACCAAGCCGGCGACGTCGCCCGCGAAGGCGTCGTCGACCGTTTCGCGATCCTGGGCGAACAGGCGTTGTGAGTTGGAAAGGCGGACGCGTTCGCCGGTGCGGGTGTGGATCACCGTCATGTCGCGTTCGAATTTGCCCGAGACGATCCGGATAAACGAAACGCGGTCGCGGTGTTTCGGGTTCATGTTCGCCTGGATCTTGAAGACGAAGGCGGAGAACGAGGGCGAGGTCGGCTCGATCACCTTGCCGCCGCTTTCACGGGAGGCGGGCGGTGGGGCGAGTTCGAGGAAACGGTCGAGCAGCAATTGCACGCCGAAGTTGTTCGCGGCGGAACCGAAGAACACCGGAGTCAATTCGCCCGCTTCGACGGCGGCGAGGTCGAACTCGGCGCCCGCACCTTCGAGCAGTTCGAGCTCCTCGCAAACCTGCGCGTAAGTGCCCTCATCGAGCGCGGCGGTGACCGTCGGGTCGTGGATGTCCCTCACCGCGACCGGCGCGCGGAACGCCCCGCCCGGGGTCTTTTCGAACAAGTGGACCTGACCTTTTTCCCGGTCGTAAACGCCCTTGAAGCGCGGGCCATCGCCCAGCGGCCAGTTGAGCGGAAACGCGGCGATGCCGAGGACGGACTCGAGCTCGTCGAGCAGTTCGAGCGGCGGACGGGCCGGGCGGTCGAGCTTGTTGATGAAGGTGAAGATCGGCACGCCACGACGACGGCAGACTTCGAAGAGTTTCCGCGTCTGGCTTTCGATGCCTTTACCCGCGTCCACCACCATCACGGCGGCGTCGACGGCGGTCAGCACGCGGTAGGTGTCTTCCGAGAAGTCCTTGTGGCCGGGCGTATCGAGGATGTTGACCATGCAGTTCTTGTATTCGAACTGCAGGACGGTCGAGCTGATCGAGATGCCGCGCTGTTTTTCCAGCTCCATCCAGTCGGAGGTCGTCGCGCGCTGGTCCTTGCGGGCGGTCACGCTGCCGGCGAGGTTGAGCGCGCCGCCGTAGAGCAGGAATTTTTCCGTCAGCGTCGTTTTGCCCGCGTCCGGGTGGGAAATGATCGCGAACGAACGCCGGCGGGCGACTTCGCGCTGCAGAACGGCGGTGGAGACTTCGGAGGCGGACATGGCGGGAAAATGCGCGGACGCGTGGGCCGGAGGTAGGCGGCAGGAGGGGCGGAGTCGAGGATTTAGGCGAACGCGGGCAGGTCGGTGGGAATTCGCGCCAAGTTTTCTCATTTCCAGCTAGTCCCTGCGCTGAGCTAGGATTTCCGATGTGAAATGCACTCACTGCGGCGGGCGATTGGAGAAATCCACCAACCGTTGCCCCTATTGCCAGACGTTTCAGGAGGTCGATTTGAAACAGATCGCCTTCGCGGATTTGGGCGTCGCCGATCCGGCGATGCCGTGTCCGGCCTGCGACGGTACGCTGCGTCATATCCGGATCGTTTTGCAGCCGCCGCTCACAATCGAGCGCTGTGGAACGTGTTGCGGGTTATTCTTCAACCCGGGCGAATTGGAGCACGTGCTCGATGCGCAGACGAATCCGATTGTCGTCATCGACTACCAGCAGATCGATGTGTTGGCTTCGGACGTCTCAGCCCAGGGCGCAATCCGCTATCGCAAGTGCCCGGTGTGTGCGGAACGGATGAGCCCGTGGAATTTCGGCGGTCGCAGCGGTGTCATTCTGGATCGCTGCGGCGCGCACGGCTTCTGGCTGGATGGAGGGGAGTTGCGGCGATTGGCGGAATGGTGGCGGGTGGGCGGCAAGCATCTGCATCAGCAGCACGAATTCGAGCGGGTCAAACGCTTGCAAGGCATGCCCCGAACGAGTTCCTCCCAATCGGGTGTTCCCATGGATCCAACCCCGATTCCCGATGCCGGATCATGGTTCGATATCGTCGACCTGCTGGGCGTGGCGGGCCGGATCGCGGTGGAGTTCTGGACGGATTCCTAAATTCCTAATCACGCTCATGCAGCAGAGAGGGATCGGACGCTGACCTTACGTGCAGCCGCGGAGGAGGAACAGAATCAGCAGCACCGGAATCGGAATGCCGATCAGCCAGAGGAAGATCCAACCGAGTTTGCCGGACTGCCAATTCCAGCGCTTGGCGCGGTCTCTAAAAGAGAGGGGTGTTTTCATGGGTAAATTGGGTTTCCTCTCACTATACCGCAATTCCAATGCCATAAATAAATTCATTGAATTTCAGCGGGTTGCGTATCGCTCCCTGGCCGGGCGGATTGCCGATTGAATCGTGCGGTTTCCGGATCGTGCATGATGCGAGGCCTTTCCTTTTACGAAGCCCGCCGCCAACGTCTGCCCGTCCATGCCCGCTCTCGATCCCGCCCAAGTGGCCGATGCGTCTTCCTCCGACGCGATTTTGAACGCCTTCCTCGAATACTTGGTCGAGGCCGGGATCGAGCCATACGGCCATCAGGAAGAAGCGATCCTCGAACTTTTCGACGGTCGCAACGTGATCCTGAACACGCCGACCGGTTCGGGCAAATCGTTGGTCGCGCTGGCGCTGCATTTCAAAGCGCTCTGCCAGGGCCGTCGCTCGTTCTACACCGTGCCGATCAAGGCGCTGGCGAACGAGAAGTTCCTTTCGCTCTGCAAAGTGTTCGGGCCGGAAAACGTCGGCATGATCACCGGCGACGCGACGGTGAATCCCGGCGCGCCGGTGATCTGTTGCACGGCGGAAATTCTGTCGAACCTCGCGTTGCGAGAAGGCATGCGCGCGCAGGTCGACGACGTCATCATCGACGAGTTCCACTACTATTCCGATCCCTCCCGTGGGGTAGCTTGGCAGGTGCCGTTGCTGACTTTGCCGCAGGCCCGCTTTCTCCTGATGTCGGCCACGCTCGGCGAGACGGCGTTTTTCGAGGAGACGCTGACCAAGCTGACCGGTGTGGAAACGGTGCTCATTCAATCCGACGACCGGCCGGTGCCGCTGGAGTTCGACTACAGTGAAACGCCGTTGGAGGAAAAGGTCGCCGAACTCTGTGAGGCAGGCCGTGCGCCGATTTATCTCGTGCACTTCACCCAGCTCGCTTGCGCTCGTAGCGCGCAGAATCTGCTGAGTTACAATTTTTGCACCAAGGAGGAAAAACGCGAGATCGCCGAAGCGCTCGAAGATGCGAATTTCAAAAGCCCCTACGGCAAGGAAGTCTCGAAGCTGCTGCGTCATGGCGTTGGCATCCATCACGCCGGCTTACTGCCGAAATACCGCATCCTCGTCGAAAAGCTCACGCAGCGCGGGTTGCTCAAGGTCATCTGCGGCACGGATACGTTGGGCGTTGGCGTGAACGTGCCGATCCGCACGGTGCTTTTCACCCAGCTCTGTAAGTACGACGGCAGCGGCACGAAGATTCTCTCGGTGCGGGATTTCAAACAAATCTGCGGCCGGGCCGGGCGACGCGGTTACGATTCGGTCGGCTATGTGATCGCCCAAGCGCCCGAGCACGCGATCGAGAATTTGCGACTCGAACAAAAGGCGTCGAAGAGCGGCAAGAAAAGCTTCGTGAAACGCAAGCCGCCGGAAAAAGGCTACGTCGCGTGGGACGACAAGACGTTCCGCAAGCTGCTCGATTCGCCGCCGGAGAAGCTCGTTTCCAATTTCACCGTTCATCACGGCATGCTGCTCAACGTGCTCGGTCGTCAGGACGAAGACGGTTGCGCGGCGTTGAAGAAAATCATCGCCGACAGCCATGAGCCGCCGGCGAAACGCAAGGCGCTGAAACGTCGCGCGTTCCAATTGTTCCGGGGCTTGGTGGAAGGTGGGATTCTCCGCATTGTCCCGCCCGCTGAGCGAAAAGGTCCGGCGAAGGTCGCGCTCAATGTCGAGTTGCAGGAAGACTTTTCGATGAACCAGGCGCTCGGGCTTTACCTGATCGACGCCATCCCGCAGCTCGACCGCGATTCGCCCGAATACGCGCTCAACATCATCTCGTTGGTCGAGGCGATCCTTGAAAACCCGGAGGTCGTTCTGCGGAAGCAAGTCGACGCGCTGAAAGGCGAGTTGATCGGTCGTCTGAAGAACGAAGGGGTCGAATACGAGGAGCGGATGGCACGGCTTGAAGAAGTCGAGTGGCCGAAGCCGGGCAAGGACTTCATTTACGATACCTTCAACGCCTTTGTCGCCGGTCGTCCGTGGATGGCGGAAGGCAACGTCCGGCCGAAATCGATCGCACGCGAGATGTTCGAGAACTGGCAGTCGTTCGAAGACTACGTCAAAACCTACGGGCTCGAACGCAGCGAAGCGGTGTTGCTGCGCCATCTATCGGAGGTTTACAAAGTCCTCTCGCAAACCGTGCCACCGGTGGCGAAAACGGAAGAGCTGATCGAAGCGGAACAGTTCTTCGAAGACATTCTGCGCAGCGTGGATTCCAGCCTGCTCGACGAGTGGGAAAAGCTGCGCAATCCGGACTACGTGCCGGAGGCCGAGAAGCCGGTTGCCGAACGTCGTGAAGTCGCCTTTACCCGGAATCGCGCCGCGTTCACCCGCGCGCTGCGGAACGCGGTGTTCGATGTGTTGAAAGCGCTGGCCCACGATAAGGCGGACGACGTGCTCGCGTTGATCGAGCCAGCCGACCCGGCGGGCGAAGCTTGGACGCGCGATCGGTTGTTCGATCTGCTCGATGCCTACCACGAGGAACACGAGCGCATCCGTCTGGACCCCGAGGCGCGCGGCATCAAGCACACCCACATCGACTCGGATCAGCCGCGCAGTTGGAAAGTGAACCAGACGCTGGTGGATCCGGAAGAACTCAATGACTGGACGCTCACGTTCACGGTCGATCTCGACCGCTGCGATGCCGAAGGGCGACCGGTGCTGATCCTTGACGCAATCGAGCCGGTAGCGTGAAGGAGTTGCCGCTTTCAAAGCGACGATCCGAACGTGCCCATCGCTCGTTAGTTCGTGTTAGTCGCATCGCTTCAAACAGTTTTAGATAAAAGCTGTTTGAACAAAAGCCATTGATCTGCAATGGTTAAGGGTGGTGAGGGGTGATGCATGCCTCTTGCGGAAAGCAGATTCGGGGCGACATTGCTCCGCTTGCTGAACTTATTCGAAACTATGAAAACCTATCAAAGCCTTCAATTGTTGCTGGCCGCCGGTTTGGGTCTTTCGGCCGTTTCCTGCGTCGTCGAGACGCCAGCCGTCACCACGACGACGGTGGAAACCTACCGGCCGGGCTATTACACCCGGACATTGCCGGCCACCTATGAAACCCGGGTTGTCCGCGGCAACCGGTACTATTACTACGACAATGTTTACTATCGCCCGCAAGGCGAAGGTTACGTCGTGGTGGACTCGCCTTATGGTACCGTCTCCGCCAGCGCGGGCTATATTCGCACACTGCCCTCGGGCTATCGCGTCGTCGAACGCAGCGGTCACCGGTACTACAGGGTGGGCGATACCTACTATCGTTCCGAAGGCGATGGCTACGTCATCGTCCGTGATCCGTTCTAATGGGCCCGTTTGCAAAAAAGCCGCGTCCACCTTATCCGGTGAGCGCGGCTTTTCTTTGCGAAGCCTAACCAAAGGCTATTCGCAGCAAGCGGAAATTGTCTTCTGCGAGAACTCGGTTTGAATCTTTCCAGTCGCAGATTCGATCGCTTTTTTCTCCGCGACGAATGCGCTGAGGTCGGAGCCGACTCCGTAACCGCTGGCGGTTGCGAGCACGCGGCTGTCGCTTGTGCGGATTGCGGAAAGTTCGACTCGAGCCCGTGCGGTCGAGAAGTTTCCGACTTGAGTCGTTCGTTCGGAGGTAGCCATGCCCAGTACCAAAACTGTTGCGCCTTTCGCACGGGCTTCGTTCAGTAGTTCCTCATGATCCTTGCCTTCAAGATGGGCGGCTCCCGAAGACGTGGCGGTGACCACGACCTGTGCCGGGGATGAGGACTGGCTGGGACGCGAGAGTTGCACGAGCTTGCAGCCGTTCGCCTGAAGGAACGCTTCGAGGGATTTTTCCGCCGCGGGGTCGGCGGTAAGAGCTTGTGGTGTGACGCTGACTTCCGGGATCCGAAAGGCGAAAACGGGGCGCTTGGATTCTTCCGGAAGATCGAGTTTCTTTGGCGCGGTCGTTTGTTCTCCTTCGGAGGCGCGGCCTTCGAGTTTGGCGATGGCCGCGGCGACTTGGCTCGCCAGAGTTTCGCTGGCCTTCACCGGATCCTCGTTTTTCTCGGTGACGAGGAGGACGGGCTTAAAGACGCCCGATTCGACCTGAACGACCCGGCACGAAATCGCGGTCTTTTCGCCAGCCGGTTTGGTTTCACCGAAGACGTAGTATTTTGCGCCCACCAGTTTACCGACTTTCGAGGCTTGGTCATTGGTCATGCCTGCCGTCGATAGGCTTTGTTCGGCGAGCATTTCGTGGAGCCGTTTGCGATCGACCAATTCATAATCGCCTTTGCCAGCGAGCTGGACTTCCAAGGCTTCGAAGACGAATGCGCCGACGCCTTCGTCTTTAGGCGCGTTCGATTGGTTGATGGCCACCGAAATGGCGGCTTGTGAGCAAAGCGCGGAGGCGAAGAACGGGAGAAAGATTGAACGGGCCTTCATGATTTACGGATTCTGGAGGGATTGGGGAGAGGGGGAAACCAAAATGGGTGTGGCGCGAGTGACCTGCTCACCGAGCTGACGGGCGAGTGCTTCATCGCCCAACGACTCTTCTTTCGCGCTTTTCATTTCCGATTGGCGGTATTCGGCAATCGCTTGGATCAGCTGGCGGGGTTCGTGCTTTTTCAGAAGTGCGGCGGTATAAGGCGAGACGCCCAGATCGAGGGCGACCACGCTGAGCACTCCATTTTCCGTGAACACATCTGGCGGCAACGGGGCGAAAGAGGTGCTCCAATCGTCGGAATCATAGCAGTCGGCTTCCAGAATCTGAGCTGGACCTTCCAAGGACGCCGCGGCGATCGCGGTCGCGAGGGAAAGGTCGCGAGTGTCTGCCCCTTTGTACTTCTCGAAATAGTGATCGGATAAAACAGTCACGTCGCCTGCGGGCACCGAGTAGATGTCTCCCACGTAATCGCGCTCTTTCGAGATCAACTTGGTGTGGGTGAGGAATACGGTGCCGAGAGATGGGCCAGGGGGCGCTGAGGCGCGCAAGAGGGTTTGGGCGAGCGGCCGGCCCACCACGGATTGGGCGACTTTTTCGTAAAACGGTGACTTGGCGGCATCGAACTGGATGGAGCGGATTTCGACCGGGCAGCCCCAGAAGCCGGCGAGGTGTTCGGCGACCTTGCGGGCGTAATCCGGCTGAATGGTTTGATCGTGGATCAGATGGATGCGGCAGTCGGGCGGGAAAGTCAGGACTTCAGCCGGGGTGCCAAGCTTATCGAGTGGTGTCACTTTGAGTTCCTTGAGAACCGCGTCGGCTTGCTTCAGCAGGGCGCTATCCTGCTTCTTGCGAGCAACAAGGCGTATGCACTGGGCTTCAGACGCCGCCATGTCGGACTGGCCGGCCGCCACGCGGGTTCGAATGAATGCACCGACGACGAGCGGGTCGGTGCGGGTCCAGGCATTTGCCAATCGAACCACGCGGGCGATGACCGCCTTGGGGAACTCGGATTCCCGGCCCAATTCGAGGTAACGAATCAGCCGGTCTTTGGTAGCTCCCGCTGCCACGGGGTTCCGGTGCCAAAGCAGGAACTCTTCCTTCTTATTGCCGGTTGCGCGGTAGGCATCCCCCAGCAGAAACGTGGAGAAACGGGACCACTTCTTCCGCGCCTTCACGAGATCGATGCATTCCTGATAGCGTTTTTGAGCCATCAAAATTTCGGCTATCCGTTCGTAGATCGCGTCGTTTTGAGACATCTCCGCGAGGGGTTTGCCATCGGTGGCGACTTGCAGCGCGCGGTCGGGTTCGCCCAATCCGAGGTAGAGTGAAGCGAGTCGACGTTTGTCCCAGTCGTCGCCGGTTTTCGCCCGCTCGGTGAGAGGGATTTCCAGGATCCTGCGGCCCTCGGCCCGGATCAAGGCGAGCTGCCCCGATTTCTCGAGCTCCCGGATTTCGCGGTAATCGTCGCGATGCGGGTGATAATCGTAGGCCAACGCGTGGGGAGGCGATGGGACGGCGTCAAGTGCGAACTCCGCCGCGAGCTTGCTCATCAGCGCGGGGTCGTCGTGGCTCAGAGCCAGTCCGGCGTCGAGCAGGCGTAACGACAGTTCGGCTTCCGTTGCGATCGATTGGCGCAAGCCGAGCCAGGAGTTCGAGAGCGATAGAAGGAATTGCGCTTCGGCGTGACGTTGCGCGGGGTTGTCGGCGATGGGCGTTTTCTTCGATTCGCGGGCCGCCGCGGCTCCTGCGGCGAGCAATCCGCGTACTTTGTCGGCGGGTGGCGGATCGAGCGGCGCGCCCGACCAGGACTGACAGGCGAGCACGCGACCGGTCGTGACATCGAGAGCGAAAAGATGCGTGTCGATCCGTTTCGCATCTTGATAGTGGATGAAAGGAACCAGAACGAGATCGGCTTTCACCAATCGCCCGAGCTTGGAGGCCGTATTGGGATTCCAAGTCTCGTTCAGAGCCTTTTCTTCGAGCAATTTCGCGGCCTCGGCGCGTTCAACCAATTCCAAGCGGTCGTTTGCCAATGCTGGCTCAAGAACGGCGCGAATCAACGGTGAGATCGTGGCCAGATCGGAGCGAGCTCCTCCCGCGCCGACGGGCTCCAGCAAGGCGCAGATCAACCGCTCGGTGCCGGTGCTTTGGAGCGGGGCGGCTGCGACGGGCGTTAGTTTCAGCGAAGCTGCGAGATAACGGGAAACCTCTCCGGGGAGGCCCGTGGCCAAGTGATCCGCGTTTTTCACTTTGAAGACCTTCGCGTCCGCGGCCTGCATCCCGGGTTTGACCGCGTTGAGGTGGACGCGCAGTTCGTTGCGCTGCAAGTCCAGCACGGAAAGCACCAGCTTGTCCGCGGGCACTACCGAGATGCCCACCGAGGCTTGGTCCGAAGTGCGAAGCTTTTGTTCGAAGACCACGGTGGAAAGTCCGGATCGGCCGAGGATTTCCGCATTCCAACCGGCGAGCAGTTCCGCCTGCAAGCGCGCGTCATAGGCTGTCAGGGCCGTGCGAAGCGCGTTTTTTTGTTCGAAGTCGGTGAACGAGGGCAAGAACGCCACGCGCGGGGCTGCGGCGGTCAGAGTCTTGCAAAGACATACCAGGACCAACGCCCATACATAGAAAAGCTTCATCCAGAGCCGGCCTAAGGGAAACGCCCGGCGCGGTCAATCTCAAGACCTATCCGGCTGACAACCCACCGTACGTACGGAACGCTTTGAGTTCCTAAAAACACTGGCGCTTTTCCCGGGAGAAAAGCGCCTGATGGATTGCTTCATTCGTCCGTTACCAGCGATGGTAACGATAGCGATGGTGGTGATGATGGTCGTCCCGGTCGCGGCCGATCGCATAGCCGGCAACACCGGCGGCTAGGGCCGCGGCGGTCGCGGTGCCCGGATCCACGCTTTGGACTGGACGCCCGTAGGCGTCATAGGTCGTGTAGCAGGATGACAGCGTCGCTCCGACCAGGATCACCGCCACGGTTTGGATGATCTTTCGTTTCATATCCGTGGGATTTTGATTTTCGTGTGTCGTGGAAACTATGCCACGGAATGAGGACGCGCGCAAAAAATGTGGGGATGCAATTTGCCCCGGAGTGCGCGTTTATCCGTGCCTAGAGCCATTCCCAGACGGCGAGGAACTCACGGGCGGTGCCTGGATCGGTTAGCGGGAAACGTTTCTCCGGGTCGTCTGCGGATTCCCATTCGCCTTTGCGGAGAATGCGGAAACGTCCGTTGCCGCGGAAAGCGGGCCGCTTTTGCAGTTCGAGCGCCACACGGCCCATGGTCATGCGAACATTCACTTCCACCACCGGCTTGAGCGCGAACGATCCGTTGGAGAGGCGGTAAACCATCGCGTCGACGCCCACCGGTCCGACATACCCCGGCAATAGGGCGGGCAGCGCGTTTGGAATTGCCTCGTCATACCAGCGCATCACACCGGCTCGCGTGAAAAGAAACGCCGCGACTTCCGGTTCCAGCATCGAACCCCATTTGTAGGCCACGCGCGTGCCTTGGAAGCGACCGGCGGAATCGTTTTCCATCAGCGTCATGCCGATGAGTTCGACCGTGCCGTCGGCATGCATTTCGTAGAGCGCGGAAAAATCCGTCACGCGTTCCAGCCATCGCTCCACGACCACGCGGCCATGTTTGGCGATCGCCTGTCGCAACCACGCTCGCGTGGGGTCTTCCGGGCGATCCGGCTCGACTCGTAAGTGCCCACGACCGGCGCACGAATGAGCAGCCTTGAGCAGGACCGCGCCTTCGACATGCCGGACTGCGATTTCCGTCATCGCGGTTTCGACGTCGCGACACACGACACCGCGTTCGCCGGGGCAATCGAGCCGCGTTTCCAACCGCACGCCGAGTTCTTTGGAGAACCACGAAGCGGGAAGCGGTTCGCGCCATTGCCAGGAGACGGCGGGCGAAACGTCGCGGGCGAGCGGGCGAAGCAAGGCGGAGGCGTCGGGCGACCATGCCCACGGGCGCAGGCCGCCGAGTTTCCGCCCGGTGAGCGAACCGAGATCTTTGGCCGCGACGATTTCCGGCAGTTCCAATCCGGCCGCTTTCAAGCGGGCGAGGTGTTCTTGCGACGGCGGATGCCGTAGCACGGCGACGTCGTCCTTGCGGCACCAGACGAGCGCGAGGATTTCCAGATCCGCTTCCAGCGCGAGCGCGTGCTTGTTCGCGTCGTAATGCGTGCCGCTGGCCGCGGCCATCACGTGGTTCTCCGCGTCGGAATTGAACCAAGCCACCACGGGTGTTCGTCCCCGCGATTGCTCGAAGAGTTCCAGTCGCCGGATGAAGTCTTCATCCAATCCGGCGAGTCGGCGACCTTCCGCGTTGAACGGCGCGACGCCCTTCGCCCGCGCGGCGGAAAGCGGAAACTCCTGTGCCGCACAGAACGCCTCCCAATCGGTCGTGCCGTGGCGTTTCCAATGACGGAACCATTTCACGCCGTGGCCGACGTGACCGATTTCGTCCTGATAGATTTTTTCCAACACCGCGGCCGTGGAGGCATCGCCCGCCTGACGAAACAACGCGGCGTAGTGTTTCGAGAAATCGAGGTTCGCCTGCTCGAACGTGAGGTTGAGGCGCGTGACGAAATCGAGAGGCGTTTCCACCGGCGCGACCAGTTTCCAGAAGAAGTCGTTCAGCGGCAGTTCGCCGAACTCGATGCCGCACTCCCGCATCCGGCGCAGATACATGAGCGTGTGCATCTGCTCTTCGCGCATCGCTTCGTACACTCCTGCGCGATATTCCTTCGGCGCGTCTGGAAATTTCAACAACACCAACGCCATCAATTCGGCGGCGAGCAATTCGTGATTCGCCAGGAAATGGAGCAACACGCCGCGCTCGCGGTGGTCGTCGAGCCGGTGCGTGCCGGGAAATTTCACCTTCACCCCCCGTTCACCGAGCTCCAAGCCGTGCGGCCGCGCCGGGCCATCATTCGGCGTGATGATCGCTTTACCGGGCGAATCGTCGCGCGCGTCCAGCGGAGCCAGCCGGAGTTTTTCCTCCAGACTGGCGCCGAACAACACCCGTTCCGCTGCTTCGCGCATTTGCATGCCGGCGCGAAAGATGCCGCCTGACCCGGCGGCTGAACATTCAAATTAGAACGTGGCTCAGGCCCGCTTTTCGAAGAACAAGGTCAGCTCCAGCCGGTTGTAAGTGAGGTGGGTTTGGGCGAAGAGATCGAGTTTCGCCTGATCGGCGGCGTATTCGATTTGATCGAAGAGCGCGTTGGCTTCTCCAAGCGTGGTGACGTTCGGCATCTTCAACGTGAACACGACCAAGCCGCCCGGGCGAAGCTGGCGGCAAAGCCGGATGACATAGCCGAGGGAATCGCGGGCGTCGCCGTTGAGATCGGAAAGCAGGGCGTCATAGGTCTCGCCGGGCGGTGGACTGAAGGACGCGGCGTCGCCGTGAATGAACGAAAGGCGCTCCGCGCGATTGAGTCGCGGATCGAGCGGCGCGCGATCCACGGCGGTGACGCGGAACCCGCGCCGGAGCAATTCGGACGTCATGCCGCCCGGGCTGGCGCCGAGTTCGAGCCAGTGGCTTCCTTCCGGGAGCGGCGGGTGATGCAGCGGCAGGTAATGCAAGGCTTCGGCGATTTTCGCGCCGGCGCGACTGATGGTGCCTGGGGCGCTTTGGCTGATGTATTTCGTGCCGCCGGGAAAGAAGCCGTTGCTCGCCTTCGGGCTTTGCAGGCCGCAGAAGAGTCCTTCTTTGCCGACGAGGCAGAAGAGGGTTGGAGTTTCCGGATCCTGCGCTTCGACGTCGGGCGAACCGGCGAGTGCGGGGAAGAGCTGGAGCGTTCGCCCTCGGAGGTTCGAGGCGAGCGTTTTGTAATACTTGTGAGGCGCGCCGGGATCCAGCTGGCCGATGAAGAGTGCCTGCGGTTGTGCGCCGGCGAATTTCCGATGAATCGCCTGCGCGGCTTTTTCGACGAAGCCGTCCATTTTCTGCGGATTGCAGGGCCAGGCATGGTGGACCGGGAGGTTCCAGCGGACGAATTTCGCGGAATCGGCGTGCTGCCAAACCGCGGGATCTTCGAGCTGCACGAGGTGGTATTCGCTGCCCAGCGTTTTCATTGGCTTGGCTCCCAGCCCGGCCAGGATTTCGCCGAGAAACGGGACGAACACTTCGGAAATCCGGACCAGCCATTGGCTTGGCGCTGGGGAAGGCTGACTCATGGGGCGGGGAGCGTGCCGCGAAACGAGCGACCGGCCAACCGGAATTCGAACGGCGAAATTTTTGGCACCGCGAATGAACGCGAATCCACGCGAATGAAGAGGGGTAGAGGAGAAAATTGAGATTCGCGAGATTCGCCCGATTCGCGGTGCCTTCCATGCTGTTGTCATGGTTCGCCTTTCTCAATGAGGAGGTTGCCGCTACGACTCGCGCATGGATCTTTCGAGCTACCTGCAAATGGACCCGCATTTGCTGTTGGGTTTGGTGAACACCGAATTGCGCAATCACTGCGATTCGCTAGAGGATTTGGTGAAAACGCACCATCTCGACAAGAGCGCGTTCGTCGACAAGCTGGGTGCGGCGGGCTATGTCTACCAGCCGGAGCAGAACCAATTTCGTTGAGCGAAAAAGTGAACGCGCTCAAGTTCAAGCTCACGATCGCTTTCGATGGCACGGCTTACCAAGGCTGGCAGTCGCAGCGGTCGGGCCTGGGCGTGCAGGATCAAGTGGAGGCGGCGCTCGCGCGTTTGTTCGCCAGCGCGCCGCGCGTACAGGGATCGAGCCGCACCGACGCGGGGGTGCATGCGTTTGGGATGATCGCGCATTTCGAAGTGCCGCAAATCGAATTCCGGATGCCAGTGCGCCACCTCGCCTTGGCGCTCAACGCGTGTTTGCCGGACGACATCCGCGTGCGTTCGGCGGTGCGTGCTCCGGCAGCGTTTCACGCGCGATTCGATGCGAGGGGAAAGCAGTATCGTTATCATGTCTGGAACGATCCGGTGATGAATCCCTTGTCGCGGACCCAAGCGTGGCATGTGCCGCGTGCCCTGGATCTCGAAGCGATGCGGCGAGCGGCGGCTTATTTCGTAGGCCGGCACGATTTCCGTTCATTCACGGCGAATCGCGGCGGCGTGCTGGAAGACGCGGTGCGCACGTTGACCCGCTGTGAAATCCGTCGGGTGGGACCGCGGGTGACCTTCTTCCTCGAAGGCGAGGGGTTTCTTTATAAAATGTGTCGTGGCATCGTCGGCACCTTGGTGCAGATCGGCTACGGGAAGTTTTCGCCAGAGGAAGTGAAAACGATGCTCGCCAAGCTCGACCGTCGCGTGGCCGGGATGAACGCCCCGGCGCACGGGCTGGTGTTGTGGAAGGTTTTTTACAAACCGCGCGCCTGATCAACTCGTGGGAACGAACTTGTCGTCGAGCTGGGTTTTGGCCTTCAGCGTTTTGAATTTGGCTTTCAACTCCGGCTTCTCCGTCAGCAACTGATTGAGCCGCCCGGAGGTCGTGCGAAATTGGATCACGTTGCCTTTCTCATCCATGATGAGCAGGAGATAGCTTTCGTATTGCTGGCCGCCGATGTTGCCGTATCCCTTGTTATCGCTGTCGTAAGTGGTGACGTAGGGAGCGATCTCCCGCGTATGCGTCGCCCCGCCCGCGAGCTGGAAGTCGTAGTCCTCGGTCGAGAGGACCGAATATTTTCCGCCCGTGCGTTGTTCTTCGCCGAAATAGAGCATTCGCGCTTTTCCGGCGGGAGCGGGTGCGTTGGCCGCCGGGTTCTTGATGCTGACTTTGGCCGCGATGGTTTGCTCCACCATATAGTAGCTGTCGCCCTTCTTTTTGCGGCGTTTATCGACCACTACATCGATCTCATAGGTCGGATGCGCTTCGCCGAGGGCGGATTTCTTGGCCTGAATCCGTGCGGTCGAGTCGGCGTCGAAACTCGATAGCGGCACCTCGAAAGTTTTGCTATCCGAGACGCGGGTGAATTTGACCCGATCGTTAGAGATCGAGATCAGCTCGATCTCCATCGCCCGGCCTTGTTTGTCTTTCACGGAAATCGGTTCCGCGAATCCGCAGAGTGACGAAAAAATCAGCAGGGCGGAGGCAAGGGAAAGTTTAGTCATGGCGGTGAAATAACCGGTGATAGGATTTGTGACCGGGGATGGCAATTGGATTGCCATGGCGAAAATGGAATCGAGGGTCTGCATCATCTTTCCAAATAGGTCCGATGAGTCTTATAGGACCAATACTTCAAATCTCCCCGCTCTCCGAACCCGGATTCGACGGTGCCGCCAGCCCGGGAATCACCCGGCGGACCAGTTTCTTCAGACCCGAATCCGCCGCTTCGACATCGGCTTCCGCCTGCCGCAGCGCTTTTTCCCAAGCGGGGGCGAAGCCGGGCGCCTGCTCGCGCATCGTGCGGATCGCCGTTTCGGTGATTTGCAACTGACGAAGCTCCGCGCGACCGGGCTTTTGTTGGAGAGTGGCGAAATTGACCCGCAGCGTTTCGTTTTGCTGCCGGAGCGCGTCGAGTTCCGTTTGCAGCGATTGGTTGCCGCTGGCGTTGATTTTGAGCTGGGTATTGAGATGGCCGGTGAGCTCGCGCAGCTCGCCTTCGAGGCGTTTGACTTCCCGGGCCAGACGGCGGGCGGTGGAAAATCCGGCCTTCCACAGGAAAAAGGCGATCAGAAGTCCGAGCAGCAACCCCCAGACGAAGGGCTCTTTGAGCAAATTCCAGAACGTGTCCATATCGGGCGAAAGAGTGAAACGGCTCCAAATGGAAGGAACCGCCTCACCATGCCTACCTTGATGGATGCTGTCGAGCGCCGGGCGGGAGGCGGGAATAGGCTTGATTTCCGGCCCCCGGTGACCGCTCATCGCGGGGCGTTAGGTTCTCCCCTAGGAGCTGCGCGAAACAACCGAACCGACGGATGAGTCAGGTCGAAACTGAGAATACGGGCCGCAAAGGTGTGCCTTGGGCAGCCGCGCTTGCGGCGTTGGGTGTGGTCTTCGGCGACATCGGGACGAGTCCCTTGTATGCCTTTCGCGAGTGCTTCAGCCATGGCCACGGGGTGCCGGTGAACCCGGCCAATCTGGAAGGCGCCGCGTCCCTGATCGTCTGGTCGCTGCTGTTCATCGTCGGCTTCAAGTATCTCCAGATGATCCTGAAATTGGACAACCGGGGCGAAGGCGGGGTGCTCGCGCTGGCGGCGTTGATCCGTCACGCGATGCCGGGCGAAAAATCGCAGAACCGCTTCTTCCTGCTCGGTCTGTTCGGCGCGGCGTTGATTTATGCCGACGGCATGCTGACGCCGGCGATCTCCGTGCTTTCCGCCGTGGAAGGCTTGAAGGAGGTCGCGCCCAAGTTGGACGACAAGGTGATCCCGGGGGTCTCCATCGTCATTCTGATCGGTTTGTTCGCGATTCAACGCTTCGGCACGGCGAAGGTCGGGAAACTCTTCGGTCCGATCGTATTGCTTTGGTTCGTGGTGCTCGCGGTCACGGGCTTGGTTTCCGCGGTACAGACGCCGCACGTGCTGATGGCGCTGACTCCCACTTCCGCGGTGAAGTTTCTTTTCCACGAATGGCATCATGGTTTGCCCCTGCTTGCCGCCGTCTTCCTCGCGGTCACCGGTGGCGAGGCGCTGTATGCGGACCTGGGTCATTTCGGTCGCCGACCGATCCGTTTGGCGTGGTGGGCGATCGTTTGTCCGGCTTTGATCCTGAACTACCTGGGTCAAGCGGCTCTGCTCGAGCGCGCGTACGAGGCGCAGGAAGTCATCTCCAACCCGTTCTTCCGGTTGGTGCCGCAATCCCTCGCGCTACCGCTGACGATTCTGGCGACCTTGGCCGCGATCATCGCCAGCCAGGCGCTCATTTCCGGTGCGTTCTCGCTGACCGCTCAGGCGATCCAGCTCAACTCGATGCCGCGCCTGCGGATTTTCCACACGTCGGAAACGGAGAAAGGCCAAATTTACCTTCCTTTGGTGAACTGGCTGCTGGCCATTTCCTGCATTCTGCTGGTCGCGATCTTCGGTTCGTCGAGTGCGTTGGCCGCGGCTTACGGAATCGCGATCGCCCTGACGATGACCGCCACTTCGATATTATTTTGGATGGCGGCGCTCCGGATCTGGAAATGGTCCGCCGGCAAGGCGGCGCTTTGCGCCGGGGTGTTCCTCTTGGTTGATATCGCCTTCCTCGCCGCGAACGGTATGAAAATCACCCACGGCGGCTGGCTGCCACTGGTGGTGGCCGGAGTCGCGATGTTCATGATGATTACCTGGGCCTGGGGTCGCGATCGCGCGGGCGCCCAGCTCGCGAAGCAAAAGCTGCCGCTCGCCGATTTGCTCGATCAGGTCGGTCGCGGGACCATTCCCCGCGTCCGTGGCACCGCTATTTTCATGACCGGCCAGCCGGATTCCGTGCCGGTGCCTCTTCTGCACAACCTGAAGCATAATGGCGTCATCCACGAGCGCCTCATCCTCTTGCATGTGATGACGCTCGACGTGCCGAAGGCGAAAACCTCGGAACGTTTCGCATTCCGCGATCTCGGCCAAGGCTTCCACGCCGTCACCCTGCGTTTCGGTTTCTCCGAAGAACCGGATGTGCCTCAGGCGCTGAAGGAAGGTTTGCCGCCCGACATCGCCTATCATCCCGGCCGGACCAGCTTCTTTCTCGGTCGCGAAACGATCATCATGGGCAAGACCTGCACACCGCTTCAGCGGGTGAAACTTGCCATCTTCGCCTGGATGCTCCGCAACGCCACACCCGCCTCGGCCTATTTCAAACTGCCGCCGAACCGCGTGGTGGAACTCGGCGCGCAGGTGACGCTCTAGGATGAGATTCGAAATTTGAGATTTGAAATTTCGGACGGTTTCCGACTCATTTCCAGATCCTTGTGAAGACTCTCCACCGCGCCGTCATTCCATTCGTCGTCATTGCCGTCGCGGCTTCGGTTTCCTGTGCCGACTCCAAGGGCAAGAAAAACGCCACCGCCGCCACTCCCGGGATGCGGCAAAGGGACATCGGCTCCTGGGCGGAGGGACTGGGCGGCTCGGGTTATGCCCAGACGGAGAAAGGCCAGTGGGTGCCGAAAGACGGCGGGAAACGTAGTTCATTCGAAGCGAATCGCGAGTCGCCCTATTTCAAAGGCAAATACGCCGGTAAGGAATACAAGACCGGCGACTACGCGAAGAAGGCCTGGCTCGGCGGCAAATCGGTCGACCGTAAAGCCTACCAAGGCGATACCGACGGCAGCCGGTTTGTGAAAAACTCCCGTTTCGACGGCCAAAACGCCCGCGAGGGAAGCCAGAGCGCACGGGAAGCGTCGCAATCGGCGAACGAAGGCGGTCAGACTTATGCCACGGGCGAGGCCCGCGAAACGAAGTCGAAAGCCCTGCCGAAACCCGTCGATGCCGAATCGTCGAACAAAAGGTATCCCCAGCCGGATATCATCGATTGGCAGCAACAACGCGCGCTCAGCATTGAGCAGACGAAGGGGATTCTCGGGCGCGAGTGAAGAGCCCGGAGCGCGCGAAATCGGTCAGGCGCCGGTTTCCAATCGTCGCGCTAATTCCACTTTGCCGGTGGCTTTGGCCAAAGCGATCCGCAGTTGACGCGTTTCCGGTTTGGCGAGTTCCGTTTCGTCCATCGCGGCGATCGCTTCGCCCGCGGCCTCGAAATCGCCGATCGCCAACGCGCCCTCCCCTTGCATGAGCAGGCTGGGCGTTTCCGGCGGCAACGGAGCTTCCGGAAAAACGGCGAACTTCGCATGCTCAGGTAGATCCTTCGCTTCCGGGCCTTCCACTTCCTCCAAATAAACGAATTCGTCGCCTTCCCGCTTCTGCCGCCAGAGGTTGATCGCCAGCACGATCAGGATGCCGAGAACGAAGAAGGAAATCTCCAGAAATACCGGCGTCGAAAGCAGGCCCGCGAACATGGCGAAAACCTCGCCGAAGAATCCCGGCATCAACCCGAGAAAGCGGATCGCCGAGGAAACGATCAGCACCGCCGCCAGAATGCCGATCCCCACAAGCACTTGGCCCACGCGTTCGTCCCGTTCCTTTTTCGCCCTCACAGGCGAACGCTAACCCGGGCCTTCGGGGAGGGAAACCCGGATTTAAGGTGCGTCGTCGTCGATGGGTAGGTCGGCCTTTGAGGGGCCAGGGTTTAGGGGCCAGAGGTCAGGGAAAGAGTTCCAAATTCTGGATCAGGCTCTACTGGGAGCGCGGAATTCATTCCGCTCTTCGCCCGATGCGGAATGAGCTTCACAGTTCAAAGGAGCTCGATTCCGTGCGCGGAACTCTTCCCTGACCACTGGCCCCTAACACCTGGCCACTCAAAAGCCGACTGGCGAAAAGACGTCCCCCGCATCTAGCCCACTCAGGGCTTGCCCCCTGGGGCTCCGTCCTTTTGCCTCGCGCCATGCGGCTTTTTGATACGCTCAGCCGGAGCGAACGCGTGCTCCTCCCACTCGACGGCACCACCTACCGCTTCTATTGCTGCGGTCCCACCGTCTACGGCCCCGCGCACATCGGCAATTTCCGCACCTTCGTGTTGCAGGACGTTTTTCGTCGCACGCTGGAAACCGGCGGCACGCGCACGTTCCACGTCCGGAACATCACCGACGTCGACGACAAGACGATCCGCGATTCCCAAAAAGCGGGCAAATCGTTGACCGAGTTCACCGCGTTCTGGACGGAGAAATTCCACGCCGATTGCGAAAAGCTCGCCTGCCTGCCGCCGCACGTCGAACCCGGCGCGGTCGAGCACCTGCCGCAGCAGATCGCGATGATCGAAAAGCTGGTCGAAAAGGGCCACGCCTACGCGTCCGACGACGGCTCGGTTTACTTCAACATCGCGTCCTTCCCGGGCTACGGGAAACTTTCCCACCTCGACGAGCGCGAACTCGATCTCGGCAAAACGCAAAACGCCCGGGCGAATTCCGACGAATACGAAAAGGACAGCCTGTCCGACTTCGTGCTGTGGAAGGCCCGCAAGCCGGAAGACGGCGACAATTTCTGGGAGTCGCCCTGGGGCCAAGGCCGCCCCGGTTGGCACCTCGAATGCTCGGCGATGATCGCGGAGTATCTGGGCGATTCGTTCGACCTCCATTCCGGCGGCGTCGATCTCGTCTTCCCGCACCACGAAAACGAAATCGCGCAAAGCCAATGCGCCTGCGGCGGTCACTTCGCCGCCCATTGGTTTCACATCACCCACTTGCTGGTCGATGGCGGGAAAATGTCGAAGTCGCTCGGCAATCTCTACACGCTCGACGACCTCGCGGAGAAAGGCTTCACGCCGATGGAAGTGCGCTACGTCCTGATCGGCGCGCATTATCGCAAGCAGCTCAATTTCACCCTCGATTCGTTGTCCGCCGCCCGCGAGGCGTTGGCAAAGCTGGCGAAGGGCGCTCGGGCTCTGGCGGCGAAAGCTCCGGCCGAAGCGCGATTCGACGCGGTCGAGTTCGGTCCGTTCCAGGCCGCATGGGATTCGCTCACCGACGACCTTAACACGCCCGGCGCGCTCGGCGGTTTGTTCACCGGCCTGCGCGAGGCGGCGTCGCTCGAAGGCGAAGCCGCGGCCAAGGCGCTCGCCGCGTTCAATCGCGTGCTTCGGGCGCTCGGGCTGACCTTGCCCGAAGAAGCCGCGCCGGTCGAAGTGCCGGTCGACATCCAAGCGCTTGCCGAAGAACGCTGGCAGGCCCGTCTCGCCAAAAACTGGGCGAAGTCCGACGAGCTCCGCAACCAACTCGCCGAATACGGCTGGACGGTGAAGGACTCGAAAAACGGTTACGAGCTGACGCCGAATTGAGTGGGAGTTGCCAGTGATCAGTTGCCAGTTTCCAGTAAGAGAAGATGGATCAACGAGCACGGAACTGCTGGCATTGATCGCCCTGAACGGAACTCTTCCGCTGGCAACTGGTAACTGAACACTGGCAACTTTCTTATGAACTTCCCCATTCGTCCCCGTCGCAACCGCCGCACGCCGGCGATCCGCAATCTGGTGCGCGAAACCGCGCTTTCGCCCGCGGATTTCGTTCTGCCGGTGTTTCTGCACGAGGATGCGGAGGACACGCCGATCGAGTCGATGCCGGGTGTGACGCGTTGGTCGCTCGAAGGCTTGGTGAAGGAAGTCGGCGAGGCGCATGCGCTCGGGATCAACGCGGTGGTGCTTTTCCCGAAGATCGAGGAGTCGCTGAAAACGCCCTACGCCCAGGAATGCTACAACGATGACGGCCTCATCCCGCGGGCGATCCTGGCGTTAAAGGAAGCTTATCCGTCGCTCTGCGTGATCACCGACGTGGCGCTCGATCCGTATAACTCGGACGGTCACGACGGCGTGGTCGCGCGCGATGGCTTGGGCGAGCTGCACATTCTCAACGACGAAACGGTGGCCATTTTGGTCGAGCAGGCGATTTGCCACGCGCGCGCCGGGGCCGACATCGTTTCGCCCTCCGACATGATGGACGGCCGGGTCGCGGCGATTCGCGCGGGGCTCGACGAGTCGGGCTTCGAACACGTCGGCATCCTGAGCTACACCGCGAAATACGCTTCGGCATTCTACGGTCCGTTCCGTGGCGCGCTCGATTCGGCGCCGAAGGAAGGCGACAAGCAAACCTACCAGATGGACCCGGCGAATCTCCGCGAGGCGATCCGCGAGCTCCAGCTCGACGAAGCCGAAGGCGCGGACATGGTGATGGTGAAACCGGCCGGACCGTATCTCGACGTGATCGCCCGCTTGCGCGACACCACCACGCTGCCGATCGCCGCCTATCAGGTCAGCGGCGAATACCTCATGCTGAAAAGCGCCGCGGCGGGCGGCTGGCTCGACGAAAAGAAAATCGTTCTCGAGTCGCTGCTCGGCATCAAACGCGCCGGCGCGAACATCATTCTCACCTACTTCGCCAAGCAAGCGGCGGAGTGGTTGAGGTAGTATCTGTTAATATGATGGATCTCAGCGACATCGATAAGAAATGGCTGGCAGAGCGGATCCGCACGATTCAGGACCTCGAAAGACTCATTGCTGAAGTCGGAGGGGAATGGGAAATCGAGGATTTTCGTGAGATTCCAATGGGTTGGAGCACGGTTGTGCGAAAGAGGGGTGTGAAGATCTCCATATGGTCACATCGGTGTGAAATTGAGGTCGAGGAACTGATCGATGATCAGTGGAGAACTTCAGAAAGTTTGAATCGCGGATGGGATCTCAAGGACTCGGACTCTCATGTCGTTTTAAAGGTGTTGGGAAACGCGGTGGCTGAGTAGTGAGGCCGGGCGCATGGTTTGTTGCGCCAGCCGTGACACCAGCTATCATCGGAATGCCGATGAATGCCCTTGCCACCGCGCAGGTTTCCAACGGGGTCGTCTTCGAAGCCCGTAAGCTCCGGAAGGTCTATCACACCGGCGAGGTCGAGGTGATCGCCTTGCACGGCGTGGATCTGAATTTACGGGCTGGCGAATTGGTTTGCCTGCTTGGTGCTTCCGGCAGCGGTAAATCGACCTTGCTCAACATCCTCGGCGGACTGGACGTGCCGACGTCGGGGAATCTCCACTACAAAGGCTGGCCGCTCGATGGCTCCGACGAAAACACGCTCACCCAGTTCCGCCGCAACTGCGTCGGCTTCGTCTTCCAGTTCTACAACCTCATCCCGAGCCTGACCGCGCGGGAAAACGTCGCGCTCATCACCGGCATCTCGCGCAATCCGATGTCGCCCGAGGAGGCGCTGGAAATGGTCGGCCTCGGCGCGCGGATGGATCATTTCCCGTCGCAACTCTCCGGCGGCGAGCAACAACGCGTCGCCATCGCCCGGGCCATCGCCAAGCGTCCGGAGGTGTTGCTCTGCGACGAGCCGACCGGCGCGCTTGACGTCACCACCGGCATCACCGTGTTGGAAGCGATCGAACGCATCAACCGAGAGCTCGGTACTCTGGCGGTGGTCATCACCCACAACGCCGCCATGGCGCAAATGGCCGACCGAGTCCTTCATCTCTCCGACGGCAAGATCGTTAGCGAGGAGCGCAATGCCGTACGGCTCCCGGCTTCACAGCTTCAGTGGTAAAGATCATGGAACCGCAGATGAACGCGGATAAACGCAGATGAGAGGAACTTTCCAAAACCACGAAAAACACGAAGCGGCACGAAATCAGAACCTTTCGTGAAATTTCGTGCCTTTCGTGGTTTCTCTTCATCCGTGTCCATCCGCGGTTCGAATTTCTTTCCATTCCGACCGCATGATCCAACCCCTCGACCGAAAGCTGCTGCGCGACTTGAGCCGCATGAAGGGGCAGGTCGTGGCGGTGAGTCTGGTCATGGCGTGCGGGCTGACGATGATGATCATGACGCGCAGTCTGATCCGCACGTTGGAGTCGACGAGGGCGGCGTACTACCAGCAATACGCGATGGCCGATGTGTTCGCGTCGTTGAAACGCGCGCCGTTGGCGGTGGCCGATCGCATCGCGGAACTGCCGGGCGTATCGGTGGTCGAGCCACGGGTGGCGGTGGACGTGACTCTCGATTTGCCCGGGCTATCCGAACCGGCGACCGGTCACATCGTGTCGCTGCCGGAGGATGGCGGCGAACCGAAGCTCAACCGCGTGTTTCTCCGCAGCGGTCGCATGCCCGAGCCGGATGCGCGGCGCGAAGTGGTGGTGGGTGAAGCGTTCGCGCAGGAAAACGGATTGAAGCCGGGCGATACGTTGGTCGCGGTGATCAATGGTCACCGGGAAACGTTGCAGATCTGTGGTATCGGCCTTTCGCCCGAGTTCGTGTTTGAAGCACGCGCGGGCGAAACTTTGCCGGATCACAAGCGCTTCAGCGTGATTTGGATGAACTATCGGGCGCTGGCCGTGGCCTACAATCTCGACGGCGCATTCAACGATATCTGCGTCGACATGGCTCCGGGCGCGGCGCCCGAACCGGTGATCGAGCAGATGGATCGCCTGCTCGCACCTTATGGAGCGGGTGGCGCTTACACGCGGAAAGATCAGGCGTCGGCGCAGCGGCTCGATGACGAGCTGCGAGTGTTGCACGCGCTTTCGGTCGCCTATCCGCTGGTTTTCCTCAGCGTCGCCGCGTTCATGGTGAACGCCGTGCTTTCGCGCATCGTGCGATTGCAACGCGAGCAGATCGCGCAGATGAAAGCGCTTGGGTATTCGTCGCGACAGGTGGGCGTGCATTACCTGAAGTTCGTGTTTGTCATCGGCTTCCTCGGCACGGTGATCGGCGCGATCGCCGGGCGATACATGGGCGGCGGCTTGGTGAATCTTTACACGATGTTCTTCCGGTTCCCCTCGCTCGTGTTCCAGATGGACTACGGCGCGCTTGGCCTTGCCCTTGGCGTGAGCGCGGGGACGTCGATGATCGGCGTATTGTCGGTCGTGTGGCAGGCGGTGAAATTGCCACCGGCCGAAGCGATGCGACCGGAGCCCCCGGCGGATTTCAAACCGTCGTTGTTCGAACGGATCGGCCTGACGCGTTTCTTCAGTCCGGCCTTCCGCATGGCCTTGCGCAACATCGAACGCAAGCCGTGGCAGGCGGTGTTTACCACGGCGGGGCTGACGCTTGCCACCGGCCTGATGGTCTTACCGGGCGCGATGGCCGACAGCATCGACTATTTGCTCACGTTTCAATGGAACCGCCAGCAGCGGCAGGACGTGGCGGTGTTTTTGGTCGAACCAGGATCGGGCAAAGGTTTCCACGATCTCGAACACTTGCCCGGCGTGATCCGCGCCGAACCGATCCGCAGTGTGCAAACGCGGCTGCGTTTCGCCCATCATCACCGCAAGCTGGCGATCACCGGCATCGCGTCAGGATCGAATATGAACCGCCTGCTGGACGAGGAAGGCAAGGCCATCGTTCTGCCGGAGGAAGGCCTGGTGATGTCGAAGAAACTCGCGGAGGTCATCGGTGCGAGGATCGGCGATGAAGTGCAGGTCGAGGTGATGGAAGGACGTCGGCCGGTCGTGAACGTGCCGATCCGGGGGCTGGTCACGGATTACGCCGGAGTCGCGGCCTACATGGACATCGGCGCGTTGCGGCGCTTGTTGAAAGAAGGCGACACGATCAATGGCGCGTATCTCGCCCTCGATCACGCGAAGTGGGACGAGTTCATGCGCGAGGTGAAGGACACGCCGCGCGCCGCGGTGGTGATGGTGAAACGCGACCAGCTCGACTCATTCCGCAAGACGACGGCGCAAAGCATCGGCCTGTTGCGGAAGCTCTATTTCACGCTGGCAGTGATCGTGGCCTTCGGCGTCGTTTACAACAGCGCTCGCATCGCCTTGTCCGAACGCAGCCGCGAGCTCGCCACCTTGCGCGTGGTCGGCTTCAACATGGCGGAAGTCCGAGGCGTATTGCTGGGCGAGCTTGGCTTGTTGATCGTCTGCGCCTTGCCCATCGGGTTGGTGTTCGGTCGCGGGCTGGTCCTTTTCATCATGTCGTCGTTCAGCACGGAAACGGTGCGCTTGCCGATCGTGGTCGAAACCTCGACCTACGCGACCGCCATCGCCGTGGTGCTGACCGCCTCCGCGTTGTCGTTCGCGACGGTCAGTCGCATGCTTTCGAAACTCGATTTGGTCGGCGTCTTGAAGGCGCGCGATTGATGCGTCACTCTAACCTTCTCACTCATGGCGAATTCCCATCCCGACACCTCCAATGACACGCCGCCTTGGGACGACCGGCGCAACGCCACCGCCAAGAGTCGACTGCGCCGCTTTCTGCCGTGGCTGATCGGCCTCGCGATCGTCGCGGCCGTCGTTTTCGGCCTGAAACCGAAACCGGTCGAAGTCGAAACAGGCGTGGTGGCTCGTGCGCCACTGACGGTTCGTGTTTCCGAGGAAGGAAAAACCCGCATCCGCAATCGCTACACGATCGCCTCACCGGTTGCCGGCCGGTTGCGTCGCGTGCCGCTCAAGGCGGGCGACGAGGTGAAGGCGAACGAAACGGTGATCACCACGATCGAGCCGGTGGTTTCGCCGTTGTTGGAGCCGCGCGAACGTGCGCAAGCCGAGGCCGTGGTAGCCGGTCGCGAAGCCGCTCGCGAGCGCGCAGCGCAAGCGTTGCAAGCCGCGCAAAGCACCCTTCGCCTGGCCGAGTTGGAGCGCGATCGCTATCGGTCGATTCGTCGCGAAGGCAGCGTTTCCCAAGCGGAGCGTGATCGGGTGGAAAGCGAGGCATCGATCCGGGCGGCCGATGTGCGCGGCGCGGAGTTCGCTCTTCGCGCCGCGGAGCAGGATCTCGCCCAAGCCCGCGCGGTGCTGGAACGTCCGGCCGGTTCGCTGACGGGCAATGTGGTGGAGGTGAAATCGCCCGTGTCCGGTCGCGTGCTGAAGGTGATGCAGGAGAGCGAAACGATCGCCGCGCCCGGATTGGCCATCGCGGAGGTTGGCGATCCGGCGGATCTGGAAATCGAAGCGGAAATTCTTTCGCGCGACGCCGTGGGGATTCGCCCGGGCGACGAGGTCAGCATTGAGCAATGGGGCGGTCCGGTACCCTTGAAGGCGCGGGTTCGTCGCGTCGAGCCGGCGGCCTTCACGAAAATCTCCGCCCTCGGGGTGGAGGAGCAGCGCGTTTACGTCCTGTGCGATCCGGTCGATCCGCCCGCCGAGGCGAAGGCCTTGGGCGACCGGTTTCGGGTCGAAGTCCGCGTGACCGTCTGGCATCGCGACGATGTCCCCGTGGTGCCGTCGGGCGCGTTGTTCCGCGAGGGCAACGCGTGGAAAACCTTCGTGTTCAAGGATGGGCGGGCGAAAGTCGTCCAGCTTGAAGCCGGGCGAACGGACGGGCATTTCACCGAAGTCGTGTCCGGCCTGAACGTCGGCGACGAGGTGCTGCTGCATCCGCCCGATTCGGTGAAGGACGACACGCGGGTGGTGAAGCGGGGCGAGTGAGTGTCTGTTACGGACCGCGAGCTTTAGCTCGCCCCAACTGGATAGCCCAAGGCGACGGGGCGAGCTAAAGCCTCGCGGTCCGTCAGAGGACTGCCACCCGGGCATTGCGTGTGCAGTCTCCGCCTTGCACAGTCGCGCGACTTATGAGCGACGCGATTCTCGGGATCGACTTGGGCACGACGAATTCGGCGGTCGGGGTGGTGGAATCCGGTTTCCCCATTCTGCTGGCGAACGAGGAGGGCAAGCGGATCACGCCGAGCGCCGTGTGGTACGGTGCGGATGGAAACGTCGAAGCCGGGCAAAAGGCGCTTCGTCGACGGACGGTGGATGCGGGTCGCGTCATCACCAGCGTGAAGCGGCTCATGGGCCGTCGTTTCGGCGAAGAAGCCGAGTTCTGCGTGCCGCAGGAGCGTTCGGCCGACGGTGGAGTCAACGTGCTGGGTCGCGCGCCGGAGGAAGTCAGCGCGGACATTTTGCGCGAGCTGAAACGGATCGCCGAATGGCGGCTTGAACGCCCGCTGAGCAAAGCGGTCATCACCGTCCCGGCGTATTTCAACGACGCCCAGCGTTCCGCGACGAAGCGGGCGGGCGAATTGGCCGGTTTGGAAGTCGTGCGGATTCTCAACGAACCGACCGCCGCGGCGCTGGCTTACGGACTCGATAAATTGGGCGAGCATGCCCGGGTGGCGGTTTACGATTTGGGCGGCGGAACCTTCGATCTTTCGATCCTGGAAATGCAGGACGGCGTGTTCCAGGTGCTGGCGACCCATGGCGACACGCGCTTGGGTGGCGATGATTTCGACGGGGCGCTGGCCCGCTGGGCCGCGACGAAAGGCGGGTTCGACTTCGAGGTGTTGGACGACTCGGCGCGGGTGAAGCTGATCGAAGAAGCCGAGCGGGTGAAATGCGCGCTCTCCTCCGTCGACTCCGCCGTGTTCCGCGCGCCGTTTTTCGACGGAGCGAACAGTCTGGAGGTGCCGGTCGCGCGCGAGGATTTCGAAAAGCTGGCCGCGTCCGGCATCGAGCGTTCGCTGCGGTTGTGCCGGCAGGCATTGGCCGACGCGAACGTTTCGCCCGCGGATCTGAACGCGGTGGTGCTCGTCGGCGGCAGCACGCGGATTCCGGCGGTGCGAAAAGCGGTGGCGGGATTGTTCGGTCGCGAACCCGATGTTTCCCAGCACCCCGATGAAGCGGTGGCGCTCGGCGCGACCATCCAAGCCGGCGTGATGAGTGGCGCGATGCGCAAGATGGTGTTGCTCGACGTGACGCCGCTGAGTCTGGGCATCGAGACGTTCGGCGGCCTGATGAACGTGCTGATCCCGCGCAACACCACGATTCCCTGCAAGGCGGGCGAAGTATTCACGAACGCGGCGGAAGGCCAGCACTCGATGCGGGTGCGGGTGTTGCAAGGCGAGCGCGAGATGGCGCGCGACAACTGGGAGCTCGGGCGGTTCGATGTCGCCTTCGAAACCGGGGCGAAAGGCCGCGCCAGGGTGGGGGTGCAATTCCGCATCGATGAAAATGGACTCCTTGAAGTCCTTGCGCGGGATCTTGCGACGGGAAAGGACACGATCGTGAAAATCGAAAGCGCCGCGGTCGACGTGGACGACGAGGCGGTCGGGCAAATGGTGGGCGAATCGATCGAATATGCGTTCGAAGACATGGCCGAGCGCGTCTTCACCGAGGCGAAACTTAAGGCGGACGAACTAATTCCGGCGGTCGAAGCCGTGCTCGCGCAGGGTTTGGCGGAAGAAGGCGAGCGGGCCGAAATCGAAGGCGCGCTGGCGGATGTGCGATCGGCCTTGGCCGGAAAAGCCCCGAATCCGCTCAAAACGGCGGTGCAACGGCTGGACGCGGCGACCGAAGCGCTGGCGGCCCGTTTGGTCGAACGCGCGATGGAAGAAGCGCTCGAACGTCGCCTGATGGATTGAAATGAATCCGTGGCTTGTGTTCCTCTGTCGTCAGGCCAAGTTTTTTGCCTCGCTAAAGATCAGCCATGTCCGGGGAATCCGAATTTCTAGAACGCAACTCGCCGCCCAAAAAAGTGGCGGTGCTGCCGAGGTTGTTCCGGGCTCCCAAGGAATCGGAAACCGGGGATTTTGAAGCCGCGGACGACGAACCGGTGCAATTATTGGAGCCGGTCGCGCGGTTGGCGGCTCCCGAATCCGCGCGTGAAAAAAGCACGCGTGCGGAAGTCTCGCAGGACGGTTTCGTGGTGGAGCATGTGAAACCGGTGTTCCAGCCCTTGGGGAATTCCGCTGAGAAGATTTTGCCGGAAGTCACGGATCGCTGGGGGGATTCGTCGAAACGTTCCCATCTCTGGCTTTTCTGGACCGGGGTGGGGACCCTGGCCGCGATCGTGGGCGGCTTGGCGATTCAACCTTTTCTGCGGGAACAGCGTCCGGCCTCGCAGCCATCCTTTTTCGAACGCTTTCAAGTTCTCGAAGAAACGGCGACTCCGACGATCGAATCGCCGACGCGTTATTTCGAAGAGAACGCCGATTTGGTCGCGCAGGAGCTGCACGACACCCTGACGCGATATGCGCACGCCAAGACGCTCGCCGACGTTTTGCCGCTGGTGCGGGACGGGGACCGGTTGCGGTTAAAATTGCTGGAGTTCTGGCGGCCATGGGACACTCCTGCCGGTTGGGAAGCGCCCACCGACGTGGCGATGGGTTATGGTTCTTCGGGAAGTCTTCCCTATGCGTTCATGCGGGGCACCGGCCCGGACTTTGAGCCTTTCCATATGGTGTTCGTCCGCGAGGACCACCGGATGCTGGTGGATTGGGAAGCGTCCCAGGGGATTGGCACGCATACGTTTGAAGAACTGCGAAATCCGGAGCTGAAAGACGCCGTGATGCGGGTGGTCGTCTCGCCGGCGGACTATTACTCCCCGGCCTTTCCCGAGAAGAAGTATCGCTCGTTCCAATTGGTGGCGCGCGATGGCGTGGAGTACGTCTGGGGTTACGCGGAAATCGGCACGCCGGTGGAGGAACAGCTTTCCGGCTTGTTCAGGCCCGGCGTCATTTTGACTGAACAGAGTTCGTCGGAACCGGTGCGCCTCCGGTTGAGTCGCAGGCAGGCCGGAGCGATGCCCAGTCAATGGGTGATCCTCGATATGCTTCACAAAGGTTGGGTCGCTCCCTAAGAAATCGATAACGTGCATCACGAGGTAAAACGGAGTTGGTTTCATTGCGGTCGCTGCGGCTCGCTATTTCTGGCGTTGCCGGGCGATGCGGTCAGCCGGACTTGCACGAGTTGCGGGCGTCATCCGGGCATGTTCGGCGAGTCCTTCGGGACGGTTCGCCACGTGTCGACGGGCGATGGAGAGGCGGCCGACGTTTCTCCGGCGAGTGTGAAGCGCAAACGCCCGCGGCATTCGCGCGCGACCCGTTGGATGGTGAAGATCTTTTGCGGCTGGGTCCTGATGATCGCGGCCATCGTCGCGCTTTCGACGCACCTTTGGGACTGGGACAAGGAAATCGGCGCTCAAACACGATCCAAGGACGACCTCATGTCCCGGCGTGGCACGGATGAAGATGCCGCCCTGCTTCAGCGAGGGATCAATCCGTGTGGCCAGACCTTGAGCGGGTTCCTGCACGCGCGGACGCCGGAGGAACGGAGCCAATTCGTCCGAAAGCCGTTGGACACGATCGGCAGGATGACCCGTTACTACGCGATGAATCCGGCGGTCATCGTCGATCCGGGAGACCTTTCGATCGATCAGTTCAGCATCCTTCATCTCGGCGAGGAGCGGGCGATTTCGATTCTCTGGAAGACGACTGATGGACGGATCTTCGATTCGGTTTTCTTCCCGGAAAAAGGCGAGTGGCGTTTGGATTGGGACCACTTCGTTCGTTACAGCGACCATTCTTGGGTGCCCTTTTTAAATGGCGGCGGATCCGACACCGGTGAATTCCGGCTCTTGGCCCGCGAACGATTGGCGCATGATCGCCGGAACACGGGCGAGATCGGCATCGTTTGTTACGCGCCACGAAGCGGCTCGCCTGAAGACACGGGTGCGCCTTCCCCCGAGTTCCTGCTTTCGCGCGACAGCGAGGAAGGGCGCATGCTGGTGGCCGCGTTCGCGGACTTGGAAGCGAAACGGCGGCCCTTTGGCGATAAAACCCTCACGCACGATCCCGAGGACATGATTCGCGTCCGGCTGCGGGTGCGCCGCGAGGCCACCGCGGAGGGCGATCGTTTCGTGCTCGAGAAAATCCTCGCCTGCCATTGGATCGGAATCGACGACCCAGGCGTAACTCCCGCTCCGCCGAAAGCGCCGAAAGCGGCGGGCCAGTGACTCTCAGCTCGTTCTGGCGGTTTGCATTCCCAGGGCTTCCCGCATGTAAGGCAACGGATCGGTGTGGGGAAACCAGTGTTGGAACGCCAGCACGCCTTGATGAAGCAGGAGCGACAGGCCATTCGCGACTCGCGCGCCGGTCGCATTGGCGGCGGCCAGCAGCGGCGTGACCGCGGGCTGATAAATGGTGTCATACACGCATAGGCCGGCTCTCAGGCAATCCTGCGGCAGCGGTGAACCGTCGCCTTCTTTCAAGCCGACCGATGTGGTGTTGACGATCAGGTCGCTTTCCTGACTGAGAGCGACCAAGCGGGGATCATCGAAGGCCAGCGCGATTACCTCGGTAGTGGGGCCGAGCGCACGCAGGCGTTCGACCAGCGGTCCGAGTTTTTCGAACGTGCGATTGACGAGCACGAGACGGGGCACGCCTTGGATCGCGCATTGGGTGGCGATCGCCTGGCCCGCGCCGCCCCCGGCGCCGGCGACCAATACGTTGAAGGTGGCGAGGGTGAAGTCGAAGTCCTCGACGATGGCGCGCACGAAGCCAGGTCCGTCCGTGTTGAATCCATGCGTGCCGGTTTCATCGAACCGCACGGTGTTCACCGCGCCGAGCGACCGGGCGTCGGGATGCACGTCGGTGCAGACCCCGAGCGCGTCGAGCTTGTGCGGCACCGTGACATTGCAGCCGTAAAATCCCAGCGCCTTCATGCGGGCGAAGGCTTCCGCCACATGGCCGGGCGGCACGTCGATCTTGATGTAACGAGCGTCGATCCCGAGCGCATCGAGCGCGGATTGATGCATCCGAGGCGACGACGAATGGGCGACCGGATGACCGATGACGGCCAATTTCGCCGGTTTGTCATGGCCGGCGTCGAGGCGGTCGCGGGAAATGAGGTCGTCCAAGGTGTAAAGTTCGCTCATAGCTCGAAGTCCGCCAACTAGCCGCGTGTTCGTCGGCTGCGCAAGAAGGAATGGCTAACGAGTTTTTCGTTCGTGAGAACGGATCGAGCCTGAGTCGTTAAAAATCAAGAAGGTAGCCGAGTCCGCGCCGGGTTTGGATCAGATCCTCCGCGCCGGGTTGGCATTGACGGAGCTTCGAGCGGATCGACTTCACGTGGGCGTCGATCGTGCGGTCGGTGACGGCGCCCGGATCGTCCCAGGCGCGGTCGAGCAATTGGTCACGGGTGAACACGCGGCCCGGTTGGCCGAGGAGCACGAGGAGGAGTTTGTATTCGTGAGCGGTGAGATCGAGCGCGCGACCGTGGCAATGGATGCGCATCGAGGTGGCGTCGTGATGGAGCGGTCGGGTGGAGGTCGGCGCGGGAGGCGGGGGCGAATCGCCGCCCCCTTGCGTGCGACGCAGGATCGCCCGGACGCGGGCGACGATTTCGCGGGGCGAAAAGGGTTTGGTCACGTAGTCGTCGCCGCCGAGTTCGAGTCCGAGGATGCGGTCGATTTCCCCGTCGCGCGCGGTGAGGAAAAGCACCGGCACGGCGGAGGTTTCGCGCAGCGTCCGGCAAACATCGAGACCGCTCATGTCGGGCAGCCCGATGTCGAGGATGAGAAAGTCGTGCGGTTGAGCGGCGAAGGCGTCGAGCGCGGCGTGGCCGGTCAGCGCGTGGGTGACCTCGAAGCGTTCGGTTTCGAGGGCATAGACGAGCGTATCGGCGATGGCGGGTTCGTCTTCGACAAGCAGGACGCGGGGCATGGCGTCATTTCACCGCCCGATTGTGAAATGCCAATGAAGAAGGCGGGAAAAGCTTGGGGAGCTTCTCCGGCCACAGGCGTGACCTATACCAGACTGGGCCGCGAAAGGCCTTAGGATTTGGCCGAAACCGGTTTCAGAGGGCCTACGGCCCGTTCTATATCAGCCTAGGCCGCGAGGCCTAGGAATTGGCCAGCCCCGATTTCGGAGGGCTGAAAGCCCGACCCATTGCCCGGTCAGTCCCAGACGTAGCGTTCGTCGAATTCGATCCCATATTGCCGGAGAAACAGGCGGTATTCGTCCTGAAACGTGCGGGCTTTGTGATGCTCCGCTTGGCTATCAATATAGGCAATCACAGCACCGAGATCTTTTGGGCCGACAGAAAAGGCACCGTACCCGCGTTGCCAGGCGAATTTGACGAAGGCAGGCGAACGGGCTTTGATCCATCGGGTGGAAGAGGACTTCAATTCGCTGATGAGATCCGCGATGCAAGTCTTGCGCGACAACCGCACCACGAGATGGACGTGATCGGCTACGCCGCCGACGCGGTAACATTCGCCGTCGTGATGGCGGGCGATCGTGGCGAGGTAAGCGTGCATCTCCGGCAGGATCTCCGGAGTGTCAGGGGCATGCGATCCTTTGTGCTGAAAACGAGATGGAGAATGGTGAGGCTGAGCGATTGGGGCATGTTTGAGATATCAAACGGGGGCCTCCGGTGATTGGGAAGTCGATGGCCGGTTTCGTGGCCTGTTTTCTCGAAACGACATCAAGGGTCGATAGATCGGGCCGTTGGCCCTCGAATCGTTGCCGGGCCATTTCCTAGGCCTCGCGGCCTAGGCTGATATAGGGCCCGCCTTTGGCGCGCTACCGCGGCTACGAGAAATTCAGCGCGTCCATGTCGAAGACGACCGTGACGTCATCGGGCAACGTCGTGCGGGCAAGGACTTGCTGGACGTGGCGGGTGAGCGGCCGGGCGTGCGGCGCGCGCAAGGTGATCTGAAAGCGAAACTGGCCGTGCGAGCGGATCAGCGGCGAAGGCAAGGGTTCGCCCATGACGAGTCCGGGCGGCGCGTTTTCCAGCAGGCGCTTGTGCAGGTTCTGAAGCGTGAACTCGGCGCGGCGTTCGTGGGTCGAGCGGGCGGTGAGCACGCCGCAGTGGGCGAAGGGCGGGAAGGAAAACTGCTGACGGAATTCGAGCTCCTGTTCGGCGAAACCGTCGAAATCATGACGCCGGGCGAATTGAACCGAGGGCGAATGCGGGGTGAACGTTTGCACGATCACTTCGCCTTCGAGTTCACCGCGACCCGCGCGGCCGGCGACTTGGGTGAGCAATTGGAATGTCCGTTCGCCCGCGCGGAAATCCGGCACGTGCAGGCCGAGGTCGGCGTTGAGGATGCCCACCAGCGTGACATTCGGGAAATGCAGCCCCTTGGCGATCATTTGGGTGCCGATGAGGATGTCGATCTTGTGCGTCTTGAAGGCGTTGAGCGTGTCGCGCAGCGCGTGTTTGCGGCGCATCGCGTCGGCATCGATGCGGGCGAACTTCGCCGTGGGCAGCAGCTTTTGCAGCACGTCTTCCACCTTTTGCGTGCCGTAGCCTTGGAGAATGATCGACGGATCTTTGCAACCGGGGCACTTGCGCGGAACGATCGCCTGATGCCCGCAGACGTGGCAGACGAGGCGGTCGTCGGTGCGATGATAAGTGAGCGCGACCGAGCAATGCGGGCAGTTGCACACGTAGCCGCACTGCGGGCATTGCAACGACCGGGCGAAGCCGCGACGGTTGAGAAAGAGGATCGATTGCTCGCCGCGTTCCAGGCGTCGTTCGAGCGCGGTGCGGAGTTTGTCGGAGAGAATCGTGAGGCCGCCTTTGTTCTTGGTGGACTCAAGTTTCATGTCGACCACCCGGACGAGCGGCATCGACTGGCCGTCGGCGCGTTGATCGAGGCGGACGAGTTGATACTTTCCTTCCCGTGTGTTTTGCCACGATTCGAGTGAGGGCGTGGCGGTGCCGAGCACGATCGCGCAACCTTCGAAATGGGCGCGTAGCACGGCGACATCGCGACCATGATAACGGGGCGGGTTTTCCTGCTTGTAGGAATTCTCGTGCTCCTCATCGACGACGATCAATCCGAGGTCGGGCAATGGCGCGAACACCGCGGAGCGTGCGCCGATGACGATGCGGGCCTTGCCTTTGCGAATGCGATGCCATTCGTCGAAGCGTTCGCCTTGGGAAAGATTCGAGTGAAGCACCGCGACCTGATCCTGCATCGCCGCGAATCGCGCTTTAAAATGGCGAACCGTTTGCGGGGTCAGGGCGATTTCCGGAACGAGCACGAGGACGGTTTTGCCGAGATCGAGCGCGCGGCGGGCGGCTTGGAGGTAAACCTCGGTTTTGCCCGAGCCGGTGACGCCGAGAAGCAAGATGGGTTTAGGAATTGCGGATTGCGGATTGCGGATTGCGGATTGGAGAAGAGATGTGACCGCTTCGAGCGCTTTCGCTTGTTCCGGATTGAGGGAAAGCGGTTGGGACTCGAGCACTTCTTCGACGCCGTCGGCTTCGGGGTCGCGGCGGACTTCTTCGTGTTCGATGCGAATCAGGCCGGCCTTTTCGAGCGCTTTGATCGCGGCGGCCGAACCGTCGCCGAGGTCGGTCGTGGCCAGCCGGCGCTCGGGGGCGTGGGCGAGCAAGGTAAGAATCGTGTGCTGACGCGGAGCTTTCTTTTCCAGCTTGGCGAGGGTTTCCGCGCTTGGAGCTTCATCGAGCACGGCGAGCCGGCGGGTCTTCGCCGAGTTGTCCTCGGTGCGGACGGCTTCGGGCAAAAGCGAGCGGACGACCGACTCCAAACTGCATCCGTAGTAGTCGGCGATCCAGCGACCCACCTTCAGCAGGGTCGGCGTAATGAGTGGCTCGGGATCGATCAGCGATTCCAATTCGCGCAGGGCGAAGTCCTCTTGCGCCGGCTCACCGAACGCGAGCACCGTGCCCGTGGCGGACTTTTTTCGCAACGGCACCCGTACCCGGCAGCCCGGTTGCACGGGTAGACCGGCCGGAATGGCGTAGTCGAAAACCAGCTCCGACGGGCCGTCGATAAGGACGCGGGCAGTGGGCATGGACGTCAGGAAAACAAACGCGGGGGCACGAGGAAACCGTCGTCATCGAGCGTGGTGCCCACGGGCAGCGCGAGGCCGCCTTTCGGTGCGGACGGACCGTGAACGCGCGGGATGTCGTTCGGGTCGATTCGGAAATAGAAACCGGGCAGGAGCTTGCCCCAGGTGCCGGGTTTGCTGCCGGGTTGCCGAAGATTTGTCGATCGGGCGACCGGTGGATCGGGCATCGACATCGCCACGACCACGCCGTCGACGGCGAGACACGGACAGTGAATGAGACCCGGGCGTTTGAACGGTGCGGCCGAACGCGGGCTGAAATCGAAGAACACCACGGGCGCTTCCGGCGCGGCGGCGATGGAGCCGCGCAAGGCCGCGCCGCCGATCCAGTAATCGGCCATTTCCGGACGGAACCATCCGGCGGCGATCAGCGGCGAGTGATAGAGCGCGGGGAATGCGGCGGAGAGTCCCGGCAGGCTCGAAGCGGTCGGATCACCTTCGCGCCAGGCGAATCGTTCGCGGCGGGGCAAAGTGTGGGTTTGCCCGATTTGATAACCGTTTGCCCATGCGCGGGTCACTTCGTCGGACGAAAGGTTGTCGTGATGGATCAGCGTGAGCGGCTTGCGCTTGTCGGCATCGGCCTCCACGCGCGCGGTGATCGCGTCGGCGGAAGTTTCCATCAGCCGGGTGCGCAACTGTTCGCGGTTGGCGGTGGCCGGATCGAGCGGTTTGCCGAACGCGACGCTCAGACGGTAGGGGATTTCGTACGGGCGCTTGTTGAAAAACCGGCCGCGTTCGAAGGAGAAAATCGATCCCCACGCACCGTCGTTCCAGACCGGGACGAGCGAGCATTTCGCCAGACGGGCGATGAATTCGAAGCCGCGTTGCAACGGGCAAAGCGTGCCGGTGCGGGTGAGCTGGCCTTCCGGGAAGAAGCAAAGCACGTCACCTGCCTGGAGCGCTTCGACGGTTTCCTTCAACGCCTCCCGCGGGCTGCCGGAGCGGATGGGAACGGTTTGGAAAAGCCGGCAAAAAACGCGCACCGCCGGATTTTTCATGAACGTCTCGTCCATCACGAATCGAACGCGGCGAGGGCAAGCGGCGGAGAGGAAAAAGGCGTCGGCGTAGGTGACGTGGTTTGGCAGCAGCAACACGCCGCCGGTGCGCGGCAGGTTTTCCAGGCCGGTGACGTGGATGCGGTAGAACGTGCGGACGAGGGCCAGTCCCACCAATCGGACGAGGTCGGTGGCGAAGTGCTTCAGGCAGATCGCGGCGACCACCACGGACAAGGTCGTGATCGCGATGAACTGGAGGCTCACGGGCGCCCCGGAAAGCTTGAACGCGAGTTGAAGCAGGACGGCCAGGATCCCCGACAGGCTGTTCAGGAGATTCGATGCCGAGATGACCGCGCCGCGTTTTTCGTCGGACGGCTTGTCCTGCACCATCGCTTGCATCGGCACGAGGAACATCGCCGCGGACGCGCCCGCGACGACCAGCATCACCAGCATGAGGAGCGACTGCGGCTCGGCGAAAGCGAGAATACCGGTGGAAACCGCCATGGCGATCGCGCCGAACGGAGCGAGGCCGAGTTCGACATTCCGCCGGCTCACGAAACTCGCCGCGATGCTGCCAAGGATGATCCCGATGCCGGGCATCGCCCACAGTCCCGCGAACGCTCCGCCGGTACCGGCTCCGCCATGGAACATCTCCTCCGCGATTTGCAGCACGATCAGGTTGATGAAACCGCCGAAGCCCCAGAAGTAGGCGACGCTCAAACCGTAGAGCAGGAGCGAGCGGTCGCGGAAAAACTCCCCGAGGTCGCGCATGTGGCTGATGGCTTCCTCCCGCGAAAATGGGCGATCGGTTTGCGGCTGGGTTTTTTGAAGCGTGTGGGCCAGCACGATCGACAGCAGGCACAGGCCGATCAACGTCCACATCGGAACCAATGCGGCGTCCCATCCCCATTGACCGCTGGAAATCCCTTTATCGAACCAGGTTCCGCCGATGATCTGCCCTCCGAGAATCGCCAGAATCACCGTGCCTTCCATCACGCCACTGGCGAAGCCCAGGCGTCGCGCGCCGACGTATTCTTTCACCACGCCGATTTTCGACGGACTCAGCAGCGCGGCTTGGAGGCCGATCAGGAAGAACGACAGGATGGCCGGCCACAGGATTTGGAAATGCAGCGACGTCGCGAGACAGCCGAGCGCGCCCAATTGCATCCACGACGTCCAGCGGATGACGAAGGTTTTCGCGAAGCGATCCGACAACCATCCCGCGGTGGGAGCGAACAGAACGTAGGGAATCACCAGGCAGATCACGATCACGTGCTCCACGCCGCGGAACGTCTGCTGCATCGACAGCAGCCACGCGGCCAAAGCCACCAGCACGAATTTCGCGACGTTCACATTGAACGACTGGAAAATCTGGAGCGCCACCAGCGACCAGAACGAGGCCCATTCCTTGCGGGTCGGTTGTTTCAGGTCGACTTCCTGCATGTCGGGCGGAGGCTAACCGTTTCGGCCCCGGGCGAAACTCCAAATTGGCAAGGCTCCGGCGGTCCGGCAGGCTGCGCGCATGAAGTTGGTCGTCCGCACGGTGCCGAACGCGTCCCGCAGCGAAATCGCCGGTTGGGAGGAAGATCCGCGCGCCGGGCGGGTGCTGCGGGTGCGGATCGCCGCGCCGCCGGTCGAGGGCAAGGCGAACACGGCGTTGCGCGAGTTTTTGGCGAAGGCGCTCGGTTTGTCGAAATCTTCGGTGACGCTGGAAAAGGGCGATAGCTCGCGACTGAAGACGTTCACCATTCCCGACGGCACGTTGTTGCCGTGAGGCAAAGGTAGCGCTCTCTCGCCGAGAGCGCTTCGCAAGGATGGTTGGCAACCGAGCCCAATCCGGCAAAACGAAGGCTTCGATTCGCCCGAATAGAACTCTCTTGCATCGCTCGCTTCGAAGCGGCCTCGGCGAGGCCGCGCCACCTTTAAAGCGGCGATTCCTCGCCGCATCCAAGGTCTTGCTTTTCAAGTTGCGGCGAACCGTGTTAGTGAACGTTTCGATGCGTCGATGGTTTAGTCCGTTCGAACTGCGCCTGACCGCGTGGCAAGGCGGCAAAGCGTCGACACGCGACGAGAAGCGGCCGCCATCGGCCGACGCGGGCCTCACCGCGTGGTGCCAGGAAACGGCGCAATCGCTCGGATTGCCCGAGCTCGCCCGTCGCGTCCGTGTGAGCTGGAACGCCCGCATGCAAACGACCGCCGGTCGTGCGTGGTGGCCGGACCGCTGGATCGAAATGAATCCGAAGCTGAAGGAATTCGAACCGGAAGAACTTTGGCGAACGCTGAAACACGAACTCGCCCATCTGGTCGCCTACGAACGTTCCGGGCGTCGACGGATCGAAGCGCATGGCCAGGAATGGCGCGCCGCCTGCGCCGAGTTGGGGATTCCGCATGAGCAGCCGTATCACTCGCTGCCGCTCAAACGCCGGCGGATGAAGCGGAACTACGCTTACACCTGCCCCTGGTGCCTCGAAACCATCCGCCGCGTGCAGAAGATTCGTCGACCGGTCGCCTGCTATCCCTGCTGCGCGAAGCACAGCGGCGGGGCGTTCGATTCGCGGTTCACGCTGGTCGAGCAAAAGGTGGGATGAATTTGGAGTGCGTCCGATTCATCGGCGCTTTGAGCGGAGGCGATTCATCGCCCGGGTGTGGGCTTTTTCCCTCCGAAAGCTGCGATGAATCGCAGCACTCCCAAAGCCTCACATAACTTGTGTTAGCTCATTCCGCCCTCTCCGTTCTTGCCTAGCGCCTTGAAACTCTGCTTTTTCCCCGCATGCCGACCGACTCGATCCTCTCCATCGCCCGCCAGTATCTGGGTGTGGACCCGACCGTTTCCGTCACCCTGGAGCCGATCAAACGCGGAGCGTCCGGCCGGACGATCGTGCGGGTGAAAACTCCGGGGCGTGACCCTTTCATCGGAATCCATTGGACCGACGAACGGCCCGATAACGACAACTTCCTGCCGGTCGCCCATTTCCTGAAAAAGGCCCGGCTGCGCGTGCCGGAGATTCTTCACGAAAATGCGAAGCGCCGCGTGGCCCTGGTGGAAGACCTCGGGGACGTCGATTTGTATTCGCTGAGAGGCCGTCCATTCGCCGAGCGCGAGCCGTATTACCGCTCCGCGCTGGAGCAGGTCGACCGCTTGTTCTACGCCAAGCCGCCGAAGGATTTTGAACTCATGCCGCCCTTCGACGCGGCGCTTTACCGCTGGGAGCAGGAGTATTTCTTCGATCATCTCGTCGAAGACCAACTCGTCCTGAACGCCGATGAACTGCGGGCGAATCCCGTTTTCACCGATCTCGCCGAACGCCTCGGCAGCGGCGCGCGTCATCTGGTGCACCGCGATTTCCAGTCGCAGAACCTGTTGATCAAGGACGGCCTGGTTTACCTGATCGACTTCCAGGGATTGCGTCGCGGACGGCAGGAATACGATCTCGCCTCGCTGATTTTCGATCCCTACCTCGACCACTCCGCCGATGAGCGTGAGCGCTTGCTGGAGATCTGGGAGGAGATCGCCGACGAACGGCCGGAAACGACCTTGTTCCATCAATGCGCCGCCCAGCGCTTGATGCAGGCGCTCGGGGCCTACGGCAACATTCTGAAAAGGCGTGGCGACGAATGGTATCGCCCGCACATCGCCGTGGCGTCACGATTGTTGGCGGAAGTGACCGCCGGGACGCCGCTGGAAGAACCGCTTTCCTCCGTGCTCGCCGTCGCGGCCGGGTGACCCTTTTCCCACCATGGCTCGGTCGTTGATTCGCCGGTTTGCCGTGCTCGTGGCGAGCGCCGCCGCGAGCTACTCGCTCTGGTGGTTCGCGCCTTCGCAGCCATGGTTCCGCGAATTCGATCGCGCGGTGTTCAGTGGAGTCGTCCAGGCGTGCGCCAACCCGCCGCTCATCGTTTCGGGCGAGGGGACTTACGCGAAACCGTGGACCTTGCGCACGCTCACGACGGTCGGGACCAAGCGCACGAACGATTCGCCCGCGCCAACGGTGGTCGCAATCGGCGACGACCCCGAAGGCGTGTTTCAGAGCTCTCCGCCATCGCCGGTGGATTTCGCGGTGATGTTGAAAAACCTCCGCCGCCTCGGCGCAAAGCGCGTGGCGCTCGGCACGGTGATGGCTTGGAGCGAAAGCGATCCGATCGCCCGCTCGGCCTTGGAGGGACAGTTGAGCGGGTTCGAAGTCGCCGTCACCGCCACGCCGCTGACGCGCGGCGCGACTCCCGAGCCGATGCCGGGAGCGTTTTTACGGGCATCCTTGCCGGTCGACCGCATCAAGGGCGAAACCGCGTTGCTGCCGGTGGTGAACCGCTTGCCCGTGCCCGGCACGATTTTGGGCGAAGGAAATGTCGTCGCCGGATTCAGCGAACTGGAATCGGAGACCGCGGCCGGCCTGCCCTTGCTCGCCCGTTGGGGTGATCGGGTGGTGTTCGCTTTTCCGCTGATGGCTGCGCTCGCCGAACGCGGCTTGCCGGTCGAGGGAATGACGATCCGCTTGGGCGAATCGTTGCAGCTCGGTCCCGAGGGGCCGATCGTGCCGATTGATTCTTTCGGTCGCCTTGCCGTTTCGCCCGCGAAAACTTCGGCCGTTTCCCCTATCGCGGCGGAAACATTGATCGACGCGACGGAGTTGCCCGTTTCTCCCCTGGTGGTGCTGCGCGACGATCGCGAAGCGGCGGATGGGGCGACGAAACGATTTTCCGCCGGCTTGATTCCGTCTCTCGCGGCCATCGACGCCGAGGCCGGGCTTTCGCCCAAGCGTCCGTTCGCCCGCATGCAATGGCAGGGTGAAGCGATGTTCCTCTCGGGCATCGTGCTGTTGCAGGTGATGCTCGCGGGCGGCGGATCGTTCCGTCGTCACCTCACACTCCTTCTGCTCGCGGGCTTGGTGGTCGCCACCCAATACATCGGGGCGTGCTGGGCGCACGGCTGGCTGCCAGGCGTCGCCGCGCTCGGCTCCGTATTCGCGGGTTGGCTGGTCTCGTGGCCGCCGCGCGAACGACCGGTGGGGCCTTCGCTCGCGGGTCAATCCAGCGAATGATCCAACAGCTTTGCTTTTCAAACCGCGCCGCCGGATTTCCAATTACGCCATGAGCCTTCAGCATCCCATCGACAAAGCCGACGCCCTGATCGAAGCCCTGCCGTATTTGCAGGCATTCCGGGGCAAGACCTTCCTCATCAAGATGGGCGGCTCGGCGATGGAAGACCCGGATCTGGTCGCGAAAGTGATGCGCGATGTCGTGTTCCTCGAAGTCGCGGGCATCAACCCGATCGTCGTCCACGGCGGCGGCAAAGCGATCTCGGCGGCGATGAAGGATGCCGGCCTTGAGGCGAAATTCGTCGGCGGCTTTCGCGTCACGACCGACGAGGCGATCGACATCGTCTCGCGTGTGCTTTCCGAAGAGCTGAATCCGGGGCTCGTGCGGATGATCCGCGACTTCGGCGGCAAGGCGGTCGGCGTGGCGGGGACCGATGTGTTTCTCGGCGAAAAAACCAAGGGCACGGACAGTGACGGCAAACTCGTGGACATCGGCCGCGTCGGCGAAGTCGTCGGCTGCCAGCTCGGGCAAATGGCTGCCGCGCTCGATGCGGGAATCGTCCCGGTGATTTCGCCGCTCGCTGCGGAGCTTGCGACCGCTCGTCCGCTCAACATCAACGCCGACCTTGCCGCCGCCGCGTTGGCGAAGGAGTTGCGCGTGGCGAAGCTCGTTTACCTTTCCGACGTGCCCGGTCTGATGGGCGACCCGAAAGACCCGTCGACCTTGATCAAATCGGTCACGCGCCAGCAGGCCGACGACTTGATCGCGGACGGCACGATTTCCGGCGGCATGATTCCGAAGATCCGCAGCGCGGTGGACGCGCTCAACGCCGGTGTGCGCAAGGTGCACTTCGTCGACGGCCGCCTGCCGCACGCGTTGCTGTTGGAAATCTTCACCCACGGTGGGATTGGTACCGAGGTGGTGAGATGATCCAGAGTGCGGAGATGCACGAATTTCTAATCACGCGCCGGGAAGTGGCGGAGGGCCTTCGTATCTATGGTGCCCAGAATCGTTTGTTCCGATTGCTTTCCTTGGCCGCGATCGGAATGTTCGTGGCATTGGCGGGGTGGAATGCTTTTTCTCAATCGAGTTCCGCGACCTTGATCGTCGGAGACCATGACCTTTCGTTCTGGGCGATCATTTTTCTTCGAATCGCTGTTTTCACGGCATCGTTCCTTCTTTTTTGGGGGTTAGGCCGGTTGATGGGCGGACAAATTGCCGCGCGCTGGGTCGAACGCTACTGCGCAAATTGGGAGCGCCAAACCGGCGGTAGAATGCCGGTAAAGGTCACCGAGAGCTTTATCGAACTTGGATCTGATTCCCGCATGATTCGAATCGGGAAAGAAGAGGTGAGTCGAACCTTTGGTGATGGCCGGATTTCAGTGTTGGTCACCAAGAAGCCCGCCAGGCTTGTGATGCTCAAAGGCGATTGGCGTGGATGGGCGGGATAAACCGGAGCGGGAGATTGCTCTTCTCATTACCCATAAATGAGAAGACGGGGGTAATGCGAGCGTCTGAATGCCGAAGGCATTGCAGCTTAGGTAGGAACGGTCTTAGGATGCAACGGCTGTTTGGTGGAAATTCGCCATGAGAGTGTTCAAATGGATGAGCAATTTGCGCATGACTGC